>OCZU010001534.1_pt1 | contig 15130 bp, 18 predicted proteins | sample 1539001 | NCBI WGS metagenome assembly OCZU01 (sample SAMEA3539306, study PRJEB22396) | soil metagenome | biome: tundra; feature: field; material: soil | place: USA | collected 2010-05 | depth 0.15 m | reverse complement strand
GCTTGGTGATCTCCAGATAGTCGCGCCACGTGGCCGCGACGCTCGCCCGCTGCACCGCGCTGAGATTGTCGCCGGATGCGCTCATCGTGCCGGATCCTTGTGCGGGCTCAAGGCAAGCGCGACCAGCGTGCAGATCGCGCCGGACAGCAGATAGGCTCCCGCGGCGACCAGTCCAAAGCGGCTCGCGAGTATCAGAGCCACGAAGGGAGCAAAGCCGGCGCCGAACAGCCACGCGAAATCGGCAGTCAACGCCGATGCGGTGTAGCGGTGGGAAATCGGGAAACTGGATGCGACCGCGCCCGAGGACTGACCGAACGAGAGGCCGAGGAGTATGAAGCCGAGCAGCATGAAGGTCGCCTCACCGACATCGCCGCCGTTGAGCAACTGTGGCGCGAAGCCGCTGAATGCCGCGATCGCCCCGGCGGTGACCCCGAGCATCGTGCGCCGACCCACCCGATCGGCGATGACTCCGGAGGCCACGATCGCCGCCACGCCGACCGCAGCGCCGGTCATTTCGATGATCAAGAACCGGCCAGGCGCTTGGCGCGTGTAGAGGAACACCCAGGATAGCGGAAATAGCGTCACGGTATGGAAAAGCGCGAAGCTCGCGAGCGGCGTGAACGCGCCGATGACGATGTTGCGTCCGTGCGCGCGCAAGGTCTCCGGCACACTGGAAGGGCGCAGTGCCAGGGCCTCGAATTGCTGAGCGAACTCGGGTGTCTCGACGAGGCGCAGCCGGGCGAACAGGGCGACGACATTGATCGCGAAGGCCACGAAGAACGGATAGCGCCAGCCCCAATCGAGAAAATCTGCGGCCGGCAATTTATCGACGAAGAACGCAAACAGCGCGCTCGCGACGATGAGGCCCAGCGGCGCCCCGAGTTGCGGGATCATCGCGTACCAGCCGCGCCGTCGCTCCGGCGCGTTGAGCGCCAGCAGCGACGCCAGACCGTCCCATTCGCCGCCCAGTGCGATGCCCTGACCGAGCCGAAACACGATCAGCAGCAACGCCGAAAATGAGCCGATTTGCTCATAGCCCGGCAGGAATGCGACCGCCACGGTAGATACGCCCAGCAGCAGCAACGCGATCATCAGCTTGACGCCGCGTCCGTAGGCGCGATCAATCTCGATGAAGATGACGGTGCCTATGGGGCGAGCAAGGAAAGCCACCGCAAAGACGGCGAATGAAAGCAGCGTACCCGATAGCGCGTCGACGTACGGAAAGACCAGCTTCGGAAACACCATCACCGATGCGATCGCGTAGACGAAGAAATCGAAATATTCCGAGGTACGGCCGATAATGACGCCAACCGCGATGTCGCCGGCCGTCGGCTCTCCGTGAGCGCGACGCGGACGGTCTGCCGCCGGTCCAGGCGGTGACGCCGCAGGAATGGCGGTCCCCGCGCTCATGGAATCTGCCGGCTCGTGCTCATATGTCTTTCCGTTCCGACTCACGCTATCATTTTGCGCTACGCCTGCCGTACTATGCGCTGCCAGGCGCAGCCGCGCGACGCCTCATGAAGCACATTGTAGGGACTTGAGAGAGTAGGGCAAGTGATTCCCTGCCGCGAATAGCGCTCGTTCGCCGATTGGAGATGCATTGGCCCGTATTCGATTCATACTTACCCTGCCGTTCATCGCGATGCTCAGTGCGTGCCATGCGGTGGTATTAAATCCATCGGGCGACGTGGCTCAGCAGCAGCGCGATCTGCTGATCTACTCGACCCTGCTGATGCTCATTGTCATCGTTCCGGTCATGGTCATGACGGTGCTGTTCGCCTGGCGGTACCGTCAGGCGAACAGTGCGGCGCGCTACGAGCCGGATTGGGACCATTCGATACACCTTGAACTGTTCATCTGGGCCGCGCCGCTGCTGATCATCATCGGACTCGGTGCGCTTACCTGGGTCGGTACGCATTTACTCGATCCGTATCGGACGCTGGGCCGAATCAAGCCGGGCGAGTTCACGGCATCTGCCGCGCCGGCGCTGCAGGTCGAGGTCGTGGCGCTCGACTGGAAGTGGCTGTTCATCTATCCGCAGTACGGCATCGCAACGGTTAACGAGCTCGCGGCGCCGCTCGATAGGCCGATCGAGTTTCGAATCACCGCGTCCTCGGTCATGAATTCGCTGTTCATTCCCGCGCTCGCCGGCCAGATCTATGCGATGCCCGGCATGGAAACGAAGCTGCACGCCGTCGCCAACACCGCCGGTGATTACCAGGGGTTCTCCGCCAACTACAGCGGCGCGGGGTTCTCCGGCATGCACTTCATGTTTCGAGCGCTGAACCGTCGGGACTTCGAGCAATGGCTGGCACTTCAGCGTGCCGCCGGCGGCGTGCTAGGGCGCAGCGACTACCTGCGGCTCGAGCAGCCGAGCGAGAATGAACGCGTCCGGGGATTCGCGGCCGTCGACCCCAGCCTCTACCGCGCCATTCTCAATCGCTGCGTCGAGGCGGGCACGCCGTGCATCAGCGATATGATCGTCATGGCTGCGGCAAGCGACCTTGGCGCCGGCGGCAGTGCATCGCCGGCCGGCATCGCCGACCTTGCGACGCACGCGAGCGAAGGCGAGCCGCTGCTCGGCGCCGGCCTCCCCCCGCCGCCGGCGTTTCCCTTGCGTCCGATTCCGAGCCTCGCCTTGCACCAGGCGATCGAACGATGAACGTGTGAAGCGCCATGACCACCGACTCAACACTGTCGAATATGGCCTTCGGGCGCTTGACGCTGCAGGCGTTTCCGGCTCACGAGCCGATTCTGGTCGCCACCTTCGTGGCCGTCGCGCTCGGCGGCCTCATCGTGCTGGGCCTGATCAGCTATTTTCGCCTTTGGGGTTATCTGTGGCGCGAGTGGTTCACGACGATCGACCACAAACGCATCGGCATCATGTACATGATCCTGGGGCTGATCATGCTGTTGCGCGGTTTTGCCGACGCGCTGATGATGCGGTGGCAGCAGGCGGTCGCTTTCGGCGGCGCGGACGGATTCCTTCCGGCGCATCACTACGACCAGATTTTCACGGCTCACGGCGTCATCATGATTTTCTTCATGGCGATGCCGTTCATCACCGGACTCATGAATTTCGTCGTACCGCTGCAAATCGGGGCGCGCGACGTCTCGTTCCCGTTTCTCAACAATTTCAGCTTCTGGATGACGACGATGGGCGCGATGCTGGTGATGCTATCGCTGTTCGTCGGGGAGTTTGCGCGCACCGGCTGGCTGGCATACCCGCCACTGTCTGGCATCGCCTATAGTCCCGACGTCGGCGTGGATTACTACATCTGGGCGTTGCAGATCGCGGGAATCGGCACGCTGCTCTCCGGCGTCAACCTGATCGCCACGATTGTCAAGCTGCGTGCTCCGGGCATGACCATGATGAGGATGCCGATATTCACCTGGACCGCGCTGTGCACCAATGTGCTGATCGTCGCAGCCTTCCCCATCCTGACCGTGACCCTGGCGCTGCTCAGTCTGGACCGTTACGTTGGCACCAATTTCTTCACCAACGATCTCGGCGGCAATCCGATGATGTACATCAACCTCATCTGGATCTGGGGACATCCGGAGGTCTACATTCTCATTCTGCCGATATTCGGCGTGTTCTCCGAAGTCACGGCGACGTTCTCGGGCAAGCGCCTGTTCGGCTATACCTCGATGGTCTATGCCACGGTGGTCATTACGATCCTCTCGTACCTGGTGTGGCTGCACCATTTCTTCACGATGGGTTCGGGAGCGAGTGTCAATTCGTTCTTCGGCATCACTACCATGATCATCTCGATTCCCACGGGCGCGAAGATGTTCAACTGGATCTTCACCCTGTATCGCGGACGCATCCGCTTCGAATTACCGATGATGTGGACCTTGGCGTTCATGATCACGTTCGTGATCGGCGGTATGACGGGCGTGCTGTTGGCGGTGCCGCCGGCGGATTTCGTGTTGCATAACAGCCTGTTCCTCGTCGCGCATTTCCACAACGTCATCATTGGCGGCGTGGTGTTCGGCGTATTCGCCGGCATCAGCTACTGGTTCCCGAAGGCGTTTGGTTTTCGACTCGACCCATTCTGGGGAAAGATGTCGTTCTGGTTCTGGGTCGCGGGTTTCTATCTGGCGTTCATGCCGCTGTATGTGCTGGGTCTCATGGGCGTCACACGCAGGCTCCGTCACTTTGAAGATCCAACGCTGCAGATCTGGTTTGTCATCGCCGCGGTGGGAGCCGTGCTGATTCTTCTGGGCATCGTGTCTTCTCTGATCCAGATCTACGTCAGCATTCGCGGACGCGAAGCGTTGCGCGACCGTACGGGCGACCCCTGGGGGGGGCGTACGCTGGAATGGTCAACGGCTTCGCCGCCGCCGGACTATAACTTTGCGTTCACGCCGGTCGTGCACGACAACGACGCGTGGTGGGACATGAAGCAGCGCGGATTTCGGCGCCCCGTGGCGGGCTTCAATGCGATCCACATGCCGCGCAATACCGGCGCGGGATTCGTCCTTGCCGCCTTGAGCGCAATATTCGGCTTCGCGATGATCTGGCATATCTGGTGGCTGGCGGCATTGGGTTTCGTGTCGGTGCTCGCGGCCGCTATCGCCCACACGTTCAACTACCAGCGCGATTTCGAGATCGCGGCGATGGAAGTCGAGCGGATCGAGGACGGGCGCACGCGCGTACTCGCGGCGCAGGCGTGAAACCATGGAGATGACAGCAACTGGCGGGAACGCGACGACCGAAGCGCCGGTCTTTTGTCTGACCGATGAGCATGCGCATGCTGGGGGCAGCAGCACCTTGCTCGGATTCTGGATCTATCTGATGAGCGACTGCCTGCTGTTCGCGGCGCTGTTTGCGACCTACGGCGTCCTGGGCGGCAGCTACGCGGGCGGTCCCGCACCCAAGGACGTGTTCGAATTGCCGCTCGTCGCGGTCAATACCTCGATGCTGCTGCTTTCGTCGATCACCTATGGTTTCGCGATGCTGGCGACCTATCAAGGGCGCATCGTTGCAACCCAGGGCTGGCTCGTCGTCACTGCGTTGTTCGGATTGACGTTCATCGGCATCGAATTGTACGAGTTTGCACACCTGATACATGACGGTGCGGGTCCGCAACGCAGTGCATTCCTGTCGGCGTTCTTCACGCTCGTCGGTACGCACGGCTTGCACGTGACGGTCGGTCTGATCTGGATGGCGACGCTGATGCTGCAGGTCGGTCAGCGCGGCCTGATTCCGGAGAACGTACGGCGCCTGGCGTGCCTGAGCATGTTCTGGCACTTCCTCGACGTCATCTGGATCGGCGTCTTCACGTTTGTCTACCTCGGGGGAATGCTGCGATGAGCGATGCGGTGCAAGGAAATCATGGCGCCGGCGAGCCTTCCAGCAGCGAGGGCCACGGGTCGCTGCGCAGTTACCTGACGGGATTCATGCTCTCGGTGATCCTCACGGCGATACCGTTCTGGCTCGTCATGACCGGAATGCTCGATAGCACGATCGCGACTGTAGTGGCGATCACGACGCTGGCCATCGTGCAAATCACCGTTCACATGGTGTATTTCCTGCACATGAACACCCGATCGGAAGGCGGTTGGTCGATCTTGGCGCTGATGTTCACGCTGATCCTGGTAGTGATAGTCCTGGTCGGATCGATGTGGATCATCTATCACCTGAACGCCAATATGATGCCTGGCAGGGATATGAGTCAGATGCCTTGAGCGCCGGTGCCGCGGGAGCCCAGCGGCGCGCGCACGATCGGTCGAGGCCGGCGCGCTCGCTACTGGTGCTGTCGTTGCTGAGTCTGCTCTGCATGCTGATCGTCGCCGCACTGACGGCGCTCGGAATATGGCAACTCGAGCGGCGCGTCTGGAAACTGAATCTGATCGATGAAATCACGCAGCGTCTACGCGCACCGCCCATCGACGCGCCCGGCCCCTCGCAATGGCCGAGGCTTGCCGCCGGCGGCTACGCGTACCGGCGCGTGCGCGCGGCCGGACAATATCTCAATGACCGGGAAACCCTGGTATACGCGGTGACGCGGCTGGGGCTCGGCTTCTGGGTACTGACGCCGCTGCGCACCGCAGATGGCTTCACCGTGCTCGTCAATCGCGGGTTTGTTCCATCCGAGAGGCGTGATCCCGCGACGCGGACAGAGGGCGTGCTCAACGACGCCACCGTCGTCAGCGGCTTGATGCGTGTGACCGAACCGAAAGGAGCCTTCCTGCGCGCGAACGATCCGGCCGCCGATCGCTGGTATTCGCGCGACGTCGCAGCGATTGCCGAGGCGCGTCGGCTATCCCCGATCGCGCCCTATTTCATCGACGCGGACGCGACACCGGTTCCGGGCGGTCTGCCCGTCGGCGGCCTGACGGTCATCGAGCTGCCGAACAATCACCTGGTTTATGCGCTCACGTGGTTCACGCTTGCGCTGATGCTGGCCGGCGCGGCGATTTACGTCGGTCGCGAGGAATGGCGCATGCGCCATCGTCCTTGATGCAGCGGGTATGGCGAGTCATGATGTTGCCACCTGACGTGACGACCGAGTTCACGCAAGAGGCAAAACCAGAGCAGCGCGAGCCACATGCCAATCCAAAGAAAAAAAGCCGCGCCCCCGACGATGGCGCCGAGCACGCGAGCGGCCGCCGCGAACAGCGTCTCCACGGCAGTCGTCAGATGGGCGATGTGTTCGGTCATGGTCTCCGGCCTGGCAAACGCAGGGGAGTCCCATTGCTTGCGATACGCCTAAGGTAGCGGCGCCGACCCGCTTGGGCCGAGACATCGATCACAGAACCGCAACAGATACCGGCGAATTATGCGCGGCGGGAACTCAAAGCCAAACCGACCCCAAACGCGACGAATATTGCGCCGGTCACGCGGTCGCAGGTCCGGACCGTCGCGGGGCGGCGCAGAAAACCCGCAATAGGGCGTGTAGCCATGATCAGGCATGCGAACCAAATGAGTCCGAGCAGCGCATGTATGGCACCGAGCAGCAAAATGTATGGCGCCACAGAGACCCCGTTTGGAACAAACTGGGGAAGAAAAGAGACGTAGAACACCCCGACCTTGGGATTCAGAAGATTGGTCAGAGCACCCGTGCCGAACGACGCGCGGATATCTTGAACCTGCCCAACGTCGACTACGAAGCGCAGCCGTGGATGGCGCAACATCCGGTAGCCCGTCCATACGAGATACGCGGCGCCGATCCAACGCAACATCATGTAAGCGAGTTCTGATGCCGTCAGCAGCGCGCCGAGGCCGAGCGCCACGAGCGAGGCCCAGCAGAAACATCCCACCGCAATTCCCAATCCTGCGAGCGCCGCGCCGCGCGAATTCCCGGTGATCGCGGTTCTCAAAACAAGTGCCGTATCGAGGCCCGGCGTGATCGTCAGCACGCTCGCAGCGGCGATGAATGCGCTCAATGATACCGAGACGGAATTCATGGACCTCCTCCGGGCGACGTGAAGTGAGTTTGCGCCGGCGCGGCTTCGCTCGGCGACTTCGGCGCGAGCGGGCAAAGACCGGTGATTGCGCCGAAGGCTTCCTCGCCGCTCATGACCTTCACGACTTTGTAGTAGTCCCAGGGGTACTTGGACTCCTGCGGCGACTTGACCTGCATGACGTACATGTCGTGCAGCATCACGCCGTCGGCGCGGATGTGCCCACCCTTGGTGAACATGTCGTTGATCTGCAATTTCTTCAGCTCTGCCATCACCGGGTCGGCATCCGTAGTGCCTGCGGCCTTGACGGCCTTGAGGTAAGTCATCGTGGCGGAGTAGGTTCCCGCCTGGCCCATCGTCGGTTGCTTGTTCGTCTTCTCGAACAAGCGCTTGCTGAATGCGCGCGTCTCGTGGTTGAGGTCCCAATACCATGCGGTCGTAAGGAACATACCCTATGCCACTTCCAGGCCGAGGGCATGGACGTCATGGATGAAGACCAGCAGTCCCGCCGCCCGCATTCGCGAGCCCCAGCACCTGCGCGCCCGAGCCCTGCGCCTGCAGCAGGAACGACGAGAAGTCGGCGGCCGACAGCGGCACGCGCACCGCGCCGAGATTCTTGCCGCCGTTTGCCTCGACGACCTTCGCCATCGCGATGCTGACGCCGGTGTTGGCGCCGCCGAGCAGCATGTTGAGGCCGTTCTGGTCGGACCATTCGCGAAACTTCGAAGCGCCGATATCGGGTTTGCTCTGATGGTCCGCGACCAGCGTGACGATCTTTCGGCCGAGCACCGTGCCGCCCTCGTCGGAGTACACGCCCGACAGGTCGTCAATATCGCCGATCACAACCTCGTTGCCCGCGGCGCGCGCGGCTCCCGGACCGGCCGCCGCCAGCGCCGCAACCAATCCAATCGCCAAGTCCGTGATCTTCAAGAACGCACCTCTTTCAAATCGGAAGAGAATGTGGCGCTATTTGGAATGGTGGCGGATATGCTGCGGATTGGCAACCGCCTGAGGCTGACTCGATCTGTGCGCTACATTCAAGGTGGCCGACGAAGTGACTTTGAGTGTGGGCATTGTTAGCATTCTCGATATGAGTCACGCAGTGAACATCACGGATGAAATCATCGCGGAATTTCAGGACGATGGTGTCGTGGTACTTCGCGGCGTATTTCGCGAATGGGTCGGCGCCCTCCGGGAGGGTGTCGCCGAAGTCATGAGCCACCCAAGTCCCCTAGAGCGCTCCTACCAGCCCAAAGACGGCACCGCTGCGTTCTTCCAGGATTATTGCAGCTGGCGGCGCGTTCCCGCCTTTCGCTCTTTCCTGTTCGACTCGCCCGTCGCCGAAGTGGCGGCGCGATTGATGAACTCGCGCGAGGCGCGGTTCTTGCACGATCACGCCATGGCACCATGACCAACCTAATTATTGCGTCGAAGCCAGCCAGAACGTGAGCTTCTGGACACCGCTGGATCCGGTGTCGCGGTCGGTGACCCTCGAATGTATTGCCGGTTCGCATCGCTGGAATGCAGCCGGCTATCGGCCGCTGCGCTTCGACGTGGAGCCGCCGGTTCACCGCCGTTTCCGCACCTGACGCTGGAGAATGGTGCGCCATTCGACGCACCCGACTTTCCGGTGATCTACCGTCGATGATTGTGCTGGCGGGAACAGCGGCCATCGCGAAAGCCGGCGTAGAGGCGGCCCACCTGCGGTGGCTCTTGACAATGCCTCGCTGCGAGGCACATATATCGATACATCAGCTACCAGGAGCGCAGCCATGTTCTACCAGGACAAGACTTTCACCAACGAACGCGTGGAACTGAGCGGCTGCGGATTTCATGGCTGTACGTTCAAGAATTGCGAGCTCGTGTATCGCGGTGAGCCGTCGCCGAATTTTCAGGACAATAACCTCGTCGACTCGGTTTTCGTGTTCGCAGACTCGGCAATCTGCACGCTGTATTTTCTCTCCAACGTCTATCATGCGGGTCGTGGCGGCCGTGAAGTCGTCGAGAAAACATTCGAGGATATTCGACGGCGCGCCATTCACGGCCGCACCGCGAGGACAGTGCCGCCGGACACCCCGGATCACAGCTTGCGATAGCGTCCCCTTTGCGCCAATCCGTCCATGGGTGCCCACGTCAACAAGCGCTGGTCGGTCAACGCGATTTCCTCGGGTCAGGAGCCGTTGTTGATCTTCTGCGACGGTCGGCCGCTGACGCAAACAGCTCTCGCCACGATCGAAAACGTCTCACCCGTCGAGCACCTGTTGATCGCGGTCGCAAGTTGCTTTGCTTTGAGCTGTCGGGCAGTTCTCGCGACGCGTAAGCTTCCGCGGTTTGCATTCGAAGTCGTGGTTTCGGGCGAACAAGCGCCGGATCGCCCCTGCCGGCTGAGGCACATCGCGATAGTCGCGATTTTTCGAACCAGTGTCGGTGCTGCGGAAGCGGCCGCTATCGCCGAGGATGCAAGATTCCTTTGCACGGTCGCAAATTCGATTCAGGGCGCACCGACCATTTCGGTCAGCGCTCGTTCGTTGGCGCCGGAATCCGTTTCCTCCGGCCACTGAGAGCCGCGCAACGCCTCCATGCCGTCCAAGTGCGCGCAGCAATCCTCTGACCGCGTCGCGGCGGCCCAGTCGTGACCCGACAGACGGCTGCCGCGAGCGCGCGTCCGGGACTATTGCGCGTCCTCGGCCGTTGGGATCTGCTCGCCCTCGTCATCAACGGTATTGTGGGCGCCGGCATCTTCGGCTTACCGGCCAAGGTTCATGCGTTACTGGGCTTGTATGGGCTATTGGCGATCCTCGTCTGGGCGGGCGTCATCGGCCTCGTGATTCTTTGTTTCGCGGAGGTCGCGAGCCGATTCAATGAGACCGGTGGGCCGTTTGTGTATGCAAGCACCGCCTTCGGGCCTTTCGTCGGCTTTTTGACCGGTTGGCTCTTTTGGGTTGCCCGCGTTGCCGGAGGTTGTGCGATCTGCAGTCTCCTGCTGCAATATATCGCCTACTTTGATCCTGCATTGAATCAAGGATTGGGGCGCGCCATGACGGCGGCCGGTATTATCGGTGCACTCGTGGCGATCAACTATTTCGGAATAGGAATCGCCACGATGGTTGCCAACGGGCTAACCTTCGGCAAACTTGCGGCATTGCTGATTTTCGTGACATTCGGCCTCATGCACATAAACCCCGCGGCTTTCAACGACATCCCGCTCCCGGCCACAGCGCGCTTTGCGCAATCGGTGCTTCTGCTCACCTTCGCGTTCGTGGGTTGGGAAAGTGTCGTGGTTCTGGCGGGCGAGGCGCGCAATCCGCAACGCGACCTGCCTATCGCGCTCGTCGGAGGAGTTTGCGCGGTGGCAATTCTGTACTTCTTTATTCAGCTCGTGTGCATCGGTACGCTGCCGCAGCTCGCCGCGTCGGAGCGGCCAATCGTGGACGCAAGCCGGCTGTTCATCGGGCCGGCCGGCGCGACGCTGATCACGATAGGCGCGGTGCATCCCCGATACCGGACGCCGCACGTCGCGGTCCTGGTGTCGGGCGTGCTCGTGCTCGGACTCACGTTGAGCAGCAGCTTCGTCTACCTGCTGACGGTGAGCGCGATTGCGCGTTTGTTGATTTTCGCCGTGGGCTGTGCGTCACTCCCCAAGCTGCGGCGTATGCCGGCGGTACCGGCGGCGTGCTTCGCGGTGCCGGGTGGAGCGCTCTTTCCCTGCGCGGCGCTGCTACTGATCGCCTGGCTGCTCGCGAGTTCGTCCTGGGCCGAGACATTCGATGTCGCGATGTTGTCGTCGCTGGGCGCCATTTTTTATGCATTCGGCCGACGGCGTGCTCGCGGGATGCGCTGAACCACGCTCCTGCGCAAACAATGGAATAGCTTATGCCTCACTACGTCACACATCTCGAATGCGCACTTTGTTTCGAGCGCTACGATGCGAGCGTTGCGCACGGTTTGTGCGTGAAATGCCAGCGGCCATTGTGGGTTCGTTATGACCTCGATGCGATACGCAATGCGTTGACCAAGAGCGATTTGGCGGGGCGCGAGAACACGATGTGGCGGTACCTCGAGCTGCTGCCCGTGAGGGATCGGGCGAAAATCGTCTCCCTTGCGGAGACGGTCACGCCGATGATTCCCGCGCCGCGGCTCGCGGCCGCATTCGGCATGCGAGAGCTCTTCGTCAAGGACGAAAGCCGGTTGCCTACGGGGAGCTTCAAGGCCCGCGGCATGGCGATGGCCATCACCAAACTCAACGAATTGGACATTCGTCGCGTCGCGGTGCCTACGGCCGGCAACGCCGGCGGAGCGATGGCGGCGTATGCGGCCCGAGCGGGAATGGAAGCCTACGTCTTCATGCCGCAAGACACGCCCGCGATCAACGCAAAAGAATGCTGGCTCGCGGGCGCAAGAACATTTCGCGTCAACGGACTCATTAACGACTGCGGACGCATCGTCGGGGAAGGCAAGACGACAATGGGTTGGTTCGATCTTTCAACCTTGAAGGAACCGTATCGAATCGAAGGCAAGAAGACGATGGGCTTGGAACTCGCGGAACAATTCGACTGGGAACTGCCCGACGTCATTCTCTACCCGACCGGGGGCGGCACGGGCTTGATCGGAATGTGGAAGGCGTTTGCCGAGCTGCGAGAGCTGGGGTGGTTACGGTCATCCCGACTGCCGCGCATGATTTCGTGTCAAAGCGACGGGTGCGCGCCGATTGCCGCCGCCTTTTCGAAGGGTGAACGGTTCGCGGTGAAATTCGACAACGCAGCGACGATCGCAAGCGGCGTGCGCGTACCGGTGGCGGTCGGTGATTTCATGATACTCGATGCCGTGCGCGCCAGCGGCGGGACTGCGGTAGCGGTGCCTGAAGCCGTCATCGCGCCTTGGATGAAAAGGGCAATTTCCCTGGAAGGCCTGTCTCTGTGTCCCGAGACCGCCGTTTGTCTTGGTGCGCTCGAGATGCTGCGCTCGAACGGTGATGTTCGAGCGGATGAGAGGATCGTGGTATTCAATACCGGCGCCGCGCAAAAGTACCCTGAAGCCGTCCATGAGGAAATTCCATTGCTCGATTGCCATCGGCCGATACCGTGGGACCAGATTTGATCCGGCGCGGTGGCGCCAAGCGCCAGGCCCCTTTGGATTCATTTTTGACCACGCCTGGTCCGAGAAGGCACACTGCAGCGGCGACCGATTCACCCACATAGGGTATTTGCCATGATAGCGGACTACGTGCGATTGATCGTGTTCGCCATCGGCTTGCTGGTGGGCGTTCAAGTGCCCAGCGTTGTCGACCAATACGCGAAGCGTGTGAGCGCGCACCAGATCGAGGTCGCAAATAACTTCAGGGGCTTTCAGGAAACCGCAAACCAATACTTCGGCGGAAGTGTGGAGGCGCTCATTGCCCACCACGCCGCGAGCGCCGACAAGGTATTCGAAGATGAAGCCAAAATTGTCCGCGAAATGTACGATCGCCTGAAATATTTGAGCGCCGAGTTGGCGGCGCTGAATGGCCCTCTGATCGTACAAATCATTCATGTGATGTTTCGCCCAAACAGAGAAATTCTCAACGAAACTCTGGCCGCCTACACCTATACCGTGCCGCTGAACGCATCGGGCATAGTCTCCGGCATTACGCTGGGAGCGTTGCTGGCGATCATCATCGAGGCCTTGCTGCTGGGCGTCATCCGCATGATCCGCCCGCCGCGCGCACGGCGGGAAATCGCGAAATATTGATGCGGCGAGGCGCTATCCAGCCCGATGGTCCGTCGAAATCGGCATGTAGCGCCGTACCGCCTCGCGTGTTTCGTCCCAAGCGACGGTCAAATTCACGAGGTCCGTCTGCGTGACGGCGCCGTGGCCAGCAATTGGACCTGCGTCGCCATGGTGTCGAGAAACACCGTGACTAATTCCGAGAGGAATGCGGGGTCGTCGCCGATCATCGCGACGAGGCGGTCGACATCCCAAATCGAAGTGGCCGAAGCCTCTGCGCCCGCGTCGCGCTGCACCTGCGATGCCGATTGCAGGCGCGCGCCGCGCGCGAAAGATCGCTCGAGTACGCTCTGCAGAAGATCCGTTGCGATGGGCTTCGAAACGTAATCGTCCATTCCGGCAATCAGGCAGCGTTCCTTATCGCCGGTGAGCGCATTGGCGGTCATTGCAATAATAGGTACGTGACGGCTCGCTTCACCGGCTGCGCCGGAGCGAATTTGAGCCGTGGCCTCGTAGCCGTCCATGACCGGCATTTGACAGTCCATGAGGACGGCGTCGAACACGCTGCGCTTCAGCTGTTCTACCGCCGCCAGACCGTTGCCCGCGACGATCACTTGCATGCCCAGGCGCTCGATCGATGGAGGAGCGCTCTCTTTGCAGGTAGCGCGTGCCCGGCTCAATGCTGACCACGATTATCAGCAGGATGACGGCCACTGCGAGCAGCATCCACAGGTGCAGCGTTCGGCGCTGCGCATCACCCTCCGCACTGAACCGAACCGCGAGCGCCTTGACGAACCCCTTGGCGGCGACGAGGTACGCAGTTTGCATCAGCTTCAAGCGTTGGAAGTCGGCTAGGCGTTCGTCATTGGTTCCCCGCTCCGCCGCATGTGCGGCCTGCACGATGCCTTCCATTCGCGTTTCTACGTCCTGAAACTGCTGGCACAGGGGATCCGCATCCGACGTGCAGACTTGCGCCAGAACTTCGCGCACCTTCGCGTGCTGATCGACCCATTGGGCGATCGTGCCGTCGAGATCTCCCGCGGTGCCGACCAGCGGCGTGAGCAGGTGAACATAAGCGGCGTGCATGACTTCGGTGGATTGTCCGCGAAGTCGGCCGGAAACACTGACAAATTCGCCGTGGGCCGCGTCCCGCTCGAGGAAGCGATCGACGACGAAACTTCAGCAGCCGGCTGCGACCGCGAGCAGGCAGAAAACGCCCACGTAGGTCAGGCGTATGCGGTACCCGAGCAATCGGGCGGCTGGACTATTCGACGTCGGCATGAGTCATCCGGGTTGTGGCTAGTCTGCATATCGGCCGCAGGCGGGGAGTCTTGACGTCTGATTCCGGCGATTTGGGCGGGAAATGGCTCGTTTCTCGGAAAGGCACTGGAGCGGTTACAATTTGAGGCAAGCCGGCATTCGAGCGAATCGATATGGAAACCGACCGCATTACGACCGAGTTCATCGCCCGCACGCTGCCGAAGGCGCAATGGACGCATCAGGCGCATTTGCGCGCCGGACTTTGGCATGTACTGCACTATTCGGATGATGTTTCACTGGATTTGTTGCGTGAACGCATACGCGTTTATAACGAATCGACGGGGGGAGTGAATACGTCCAGCGCGGGATATCACGAGACGATCACGCGCTTTTACGTCGGCATCATTCGGCTCTTTCTAAATTCGGTCGATGCGGGACGCTCGATCGATGAACTCGCACACGAATTGATCGCACGTTTCGGCGACAAGGACTTGCCGCTGCGTTACTACAGTCGTGAGCGACTCTATTCGACCGAGGCGCGAATGGGATGGCTCGCGCCGGATCTCAAGCCGCTTGCGCCCGTCAACCTGGATGCCGGCGAATCGGCGGCAACGACATAAGCCAGTGACGCCGCTCGAAGCGAATTCGTCCCGCAGCGATACCCTCGCCGAAGCCGATCGCGCCCATTTGGCGAAGAGCTACGCGGAGGCCATCGAACTCTATCGTCTGGCGCTCGGCGAGAATCCCAGCTTGT
>OCZU010001532.1_pt1 | contig 15139 bp, 15 predicted proteins | sample 1539001 | NCBI WGS metagenome assembly OCZU01 (sample SAMEA3539306, study PRJEB22396) | soil metagenome | biome: tundra; feature: field; material: soil | place: USA | collected 2010-05 | depth 0.15 m | reverse complement strand
TGGCGCCGGAAGCGGTTTCTTTCCACACGCCGGCTATCTTGTAGCCGGCCTTCTTAGGGGTGTTTACCCAAACGTGCCATTTGGTACGGTTCATTGTGAATAACTTTTTGAAACCGAAATGCAATCAAAAGCTTACGTCCTCGCAAGAAACTACTGATTCCCGGTGAATTCCGTGATCGTCGATATCCCGGAAGATCAATCACTTGGCGATCGATGGCGCACCAATCAGCACGTTTGGGTAAACACCCCCCAGAGGGGCCTCATACATTCTCGTCCATATACAGCCGCAACGGGTTAAATGCGCTCTTCGAGTACGACAGCTGCTGAGCAAGCGTTCTGTTCTGCTGATAGAAGGCGTCGATCATCTCGAAGTTTTCTTTGTAGTACCTGCGAGCGAAGCCGGAGATATCGCTGGTTACATTCTCCATCTCATCGTAGTTCGTGACCGGCGGCCGATTGATCTCGACCGAAAACATATTTGCGATCATGACGGCGAGTTCTTCCTCGTCGTCATCGCCCAGACGCGCGTAGTTGCACGTGACGGCACGAGCTGCGTGGACGAGTTCGTGCACCAAAACCTCCTGCGGTATGAACACACGTTCAAACTTGCTTTCGTCGTCGCCCAGGAACTTGCGCAGCCGCTGCCCGAAGAGTGGAGTGAACGAGATTGCTACGGCGAAGAGTCCCAGACGTGGAGAGGTCCAGGCATAAGCCTGCGTCTCATCAATCTGCTCCAGCGGAAAGATGAGCACTGGCCTGCGGGCGTGGCGTATCGTCGTAATCAAGGCGTTGCCGGTGGTAGTGGTTTCCACCATCCGCACAATGCCCATGACCTGCGCGATGTACTGTGTCGCCTCGCGATCGTCTTTGACCCCATCCGGGCGGACCGTGAATGGCCCGACAACTGCCTGTATCGAGGCCGCTTGCTCGAACAGGCGCTCGCCGGGCCCCATGATGTAAGCGGAACTGAAACAACCCATGACTTCAATTCATCATCGACTTGAGGAGTCGGGACACGCGCCCGAACGTCCCGAAGTCCTTCAATCCGTTCGACCCGCTCAACGACTCCTTGTGGAACGTACCGTAGTTGACGTAGGGCAAAGCAGCGAGCTGTAATCGCAGCGGCTCAAGCTCATCGGTCGTGATCAGCGCGAAGTTGCTGTTATGCAGGTTGTGGCTCTTGATGAGGTCGAAGATGCTCTGAAAGAAGGATTGCCAGGGAGGATTGTTCGGCGCCACAGTCCACGACGGCTTCGACCTCACCAGATACACGTGCTGCGCGATATAAGCTGTCAGCTCATCGATGTGCCGAGTGACTTTGGGCATGTCGCACACGTCGATCAGCGCGTGCGTACACTCATGCAAGAGAAGCCCGCGCTGATCCAAGTCCGCCGGTGGGTTACCCGCTTGAGTGGTGAGCTTGTCCTCGGTTGAGTCATAGAACGCGAGACCGCTGTTGGGATCCCCATCTACCACGACGATGCTTCCGTCCATGATCCGGTCGCGCACCAGGCGGTAGCCGATTCCAGTAACGAGGATCGGGCCCACGATGAATGCCATGTCCAAGGCCACGGGGTCGTTTAGCGTCGCAAACACATCGGAGGTTTTCAGTGACATGTCAATCTCGGTCCTCAAGGGGCGGCCCCGCCGTCGCGGGAGTTCCCTAGTCCTTAAATCGTAATCTTGCCGCAGAAAGTGACGTGGACCGCCCTGGAATCAGGTACCCCCTGATGACGATGTATCGCCTCACGGTTGCCGGCTTCTCGGAAGGTGATGATTACCGCCTGGTGGCTTTGTATGCATTCGTGCGGCCATTCCGCTGGCGATTGTGCTTCCGCACAACACCGCCCTATGCCGGTCAGCGCTCCGAGGGCGCTTCCTGGATGTCGCTCTTTGTGGGGTGAATCCGCTTTACCACAATGAGATCAGCGCAATGAGATCAACGGGCAAGTCAGGGCGCGACAGATACGCGGGCTCGGCGTCGGCGAACAGACCCCCTCAGCGCGGAGGAATCATCATGGGCGACGGTTCCAACGATGGCGCTTCGGATGAAATCACGGTCGAACAGGGGGACGCAAACGTTTGTGCGCGAATCATTCTTGCAATGATCAACACGCTCGCGATGGCGAAGGATGCCGGCGGGGTCACACAAGATGACATGGTTTCCTTGCTGCAGAACTGGATCAAATTGAGCATGCACTTCCAACGCGGCGGCGAGGCCGGCCGAATCAAGATTGGGGTCGTCAAGGACGCGCGGAAACAGGCGCTCGCACTTGCGTACGCGAAAGGGGGATTGCTGGCCGACTTCAAGGCCGACCCCAAAGCGCCGATGATCGTGCAGTCACGCGAGGATCGCGACAATCCGCCGAAGTCCAGCCGGGTCCTATTCAAAAGCCTTAACCAGCTCATGAACTTCGTTTTCGATGACCACGAGCTGGGTCGAAAGATGGCATTCAATGATGCGGAAGGAGCGTTCGCGGCCCTCTATTACAATTACCGCACCCAGCTTGCAGCAAATCGCAGCGCCGAACAGCACTTTCGCAACCTCGTCGCGAGATTGCGCGACGACCACATCATCCGTTGATCGCGGCCTGAATTAGCTTGCGCCCATCGCGTCGGAAGCTGTGGCTCACGACGGCTAAAAGATGAACTCGACTCAAGTGCAGGCAAACGACGCGCCGGTCAATCGTAATTGGCGCCCTCCAAGATCCACTGCATGAGCACGCTGCACTGCTGCGCGCTGAGTTGCTGTGCCGTGGTGCCGTTCGTGCCGTGCCCATTCGTGCCCAGGCATGGATTCGTGTAAAGCGCGCTCGCGACGGGATTGCCCGGGGTCACGACCGTCGGTGCGCTCGTCACGTTCGCCGTGATGCCCATGATCGAATCGTAGGTCGCAAGGGAATTGCTGTCCGTGTAGATCCAATGGTCGGTCGGCGTACTCGGAGCATCGGCGGAATCGTGGCAGCTCGCGCAGCCGGTTCCTCCGAGGTAGCCATAGACACCGCTCGATGCCGAGGGGGCCGACTGCCAGAACGAGGTCGTCGCGAGCACCTGCATCATCACGCTCGCCGAAGACAGCGTCGTTGCGCCGACGCTCAGCGTGTATGTGAACGGATCGCCGCTGCATGCATTGGCGATGTTCGATATGCTCTGTCCGTTGACGTCGCATATGACCGGCGAGGAACTCGGCACCGTGTAGGTGAATGATTGCGACGGCGTAATCGACGCCGGCGTCACCGAGCCGCTGGTCGCGTTGCTCAATAACGTCAATGAGGACACCTCGACGGCCGGTATGCCTTGCAGCAACAAATTCGTCGAGATCGTAAATGCACCGCTCGAGTTTGCGGCCGGCACGACACCCAAGGGATTGATCAAATGTAGCGAAATCGTCAATGGCGCCAAGTTGCTCAGGTACAAGTAGGTAATGCCCGTGGACGAGGTCGCGGTCAATCCGTCGACGTCCACGACTTGATAGTTGAGAGCGACGGGCGCCGTGGGTGCCATCAAGTATTCGAAATTGATCGTATAGCCCGAAACATAGGCCTGCCAGTTTGAGTTTCCGATCGGCGCCGTGGCGCTCGGCGTGACCCAATTCGGGGTCCCGGGAACCTGGATCTGCAGCACATTCAGTCCGTCGCCGGGAACGATGCAGCCGTCGCCGCCGAGATTCATTGGACCCAGATTCACGGAAGTCGGGGTGTTGATCGGCGCATTGGTCGTCGGCGGACAGTTGGCGGCGACCAACTTCGGCGGCGTGGGATTGACGGTATAGTTGAATTGTTGGGTCGTCGTTCCGCCGAGCGCGTTGCTCGCAACCAGCGACAATTCATAGGTTCCGGTCGCGTCCGTGGAGAATGCCGGCAGCGCGGAGGCCGGTCCGGCCAGCGACTGGGCCGCGCATGAATTGCCGGACGGCGGCACGAGGCACAGCGTCCAACTGAAATCGGACGTGAAGTAACTCGAATCCACGCCCGGCGCGGGCAGCGAAAGCGCATCGGCCCTTGCGCCGGCATACCGCTTCAAAACTGCCCCGGAAGCGTTCGAACCGATCGACACTGCGCTTGCGGCGGAGCCGTTGACGGTAGCATTGACGATCGGCAGTCCCGGTCCGATCGCGTCGCCGCTCGATGCGTCGACGAGGTCGGTCTCGGCATTGACCTGCTGCACATGCGTTGCGAGGATCGTGGCCGCGCCCGCGCCACCGGCGTAGTCGACCCAGAATCGGTCCAGCGTCAATCGCGCAAGCGGCATTCTTGCTTGTTTGAACGCATACAGGACGCCCAATCCGGGCACGGCGGGCGGCGGAGGCGTCCCCGTCGGCTGTACCGCCTGAAACTCGTGAATGAACGACGGATAATCCGAAAATTGATCCGAGATCGTCGCGTTCTGGGTGTGGCAGGAGCGGCAGTTGCGGGCCAACACTTGATGGTAGATTTGATCGCTTGTGAGGGTCGTTGCGTTGCTCGACCCCGGAGCCGTCTGCTGAGTCCAGCCCGCCGGTGTTGCGGAATCGGAATAGCTATTCGGCAACAAGCTCGCCGTCGGCACGCCGCTTTGCGCGCAAGCCGAGTCCGGGGCGGCCGATCCGTCCGCTGCGATTGTGCCGCCGTACCACTGCGCGAGCAAGCGCCGCGACGATTGGAATCGATCCGTGGGCGGATTCGATCCGATCGTCTCGATTTCCGGCTGATAGGTGCAATAGACGGATTGATTCAATTGTTTGAGGAACGGCTCCTGCGCCGCGCGCGTGAATAGCGCCTTGTTGACCGACAAGCCCACGAACGCGGGGTCGGTGTCCGAATACAGAAACGAATCGAGGTCCCAGGGCATGAATGCCGAGTCCACGTCGCCCAATCCCAATTGTGGGGCCGTGCCTGAGGATGGCGTCGGCTGAGTCGGATCGGGAATGGTCGGGTATGGCGGATCGGTCGGCGCCACGTGCGAGAAGTTGGCGGGGAACTGGGGAAGAACGCCGCCGTGGCATGCGACGCAAGTACCGGGAACATATTTCTCGCCGCGATGATCGAAATCCGAGCTGAGCACGCGCTCGAAGCTGCCGTCGCGATCGTTCGGCGCAAATACATAGAATTTCGGGAATCGGCGCGTCGGATTGGACCCATCGGTCGCCGCGCTGTACTCCATCGCGACCGCGATGATCGGATTCAACTTGCTCGCGGCGGCTTCGACCGAGGCATAGTTGAAGACGATCCATGCCATGTCGCCGGGTTTGCCGGGACCGCCGGCCTTGCACGCGGCGAAATACATATCGCGCCCGAAACCCAGATCGTAATTGTTGGTGTATACGGCGTGCGCGTCCGCACCATAATCGGCCGCGGATGTATTGAAGCAATTCGCGTTCAGCCACCCGCTGAGCGTCTTCTTGGCGCCGCTCGGATCAATCGCATCGTAGTAGGCGCGCGCCGTATCGGCGGTTTCATACTGCGAGGTTGGCGCGGGCCCACTGGGGGGCGCCGGCGGTGTCTGGCTGACCAGCATATCGGGCGTGAACGCGGCCGACATCGCAGAGACGCCCGGTGCGCTGGCAGGAGTTGCGCTGCCGACCGGATTACCGCCTTGGTCCAGAATATGAATCACCATCGTCTTCGCCGCCAAGTCCGTGGTCGTCGTTTTCCCGTCGCAGGAGCCCGCGGACGCAACGGCGCTCAAGGATAAATGCGCCAAGTCGATGTCCGAAGGCACCAATTGCGCCGCCAAGCGTGTCGCCGCCGCCGAGGAACTTTCTCCGGGCACAGGGTTGTTGTAGAGCACAGCAATATCGTCTTGATTGAGCGCCGGAATCGCGAAAGCGACTCGTGGATTCGTATAGGAACCCGTGTCGCCGGCGGCCCCGCCGATGCTTGCGGCCCAAGTGCCATCCGCCTGCAGCGGCGTCAGGGAAACGGAATGCTGGGTCGTGTCCCGGGCGATATAGTCGATCGTGCGCGAAATCGTCACGCAAATCGGCACGTCGGCGCCCAAACTCGCGGCAGGGGTTGCGAGCGGTCCCAAGCCCTCCTGAGTTGCGACCGCGACTTTGAAATAATGCGGGGCCGGGAGCTGCGACAGAAACTCATTCGAATCGGCCGCCGCTTTCACCAACAGTACGACATGGGCGGTCGCCGGCACGTTATCCGCGGTCGTGACCGTCAGGGTGAAATGCAGCGTTGTATCCGAAGCGACTGTAGGCGCCGTGAAGGTCACGGTGTCCGAGTCCAAATACAGCAGCGTGACCTGGGGCGTCGGGGCCGCATCGGTTTGGGCCCAGGCAAAACTGCCGATCGAGGCCGCTCCGCCATTGCTCGCATTGCCCGTCAGCGTGACCTGGGACAGCGAACGCACCGTCGCGGCCACCGGATCGAGGCCAGGGCCCGACGTCGGTTTGGTGCCGATGAGGTTCGCGACGGCTTGGGGCGGTTCGGCGGAACTGTTGTAGCTGCTGGGGCCGCTGCAACCCGCCGTCAGGGCGACGGCCGCGAGCACCGTCGCCAGGCACACGGGCCATCGCCATCCGCGAAGCGCCTCAGAATTCATAGCGGACCCCCCCCGATGCGACGTACTCACTGTAATTCGTGAAATCCAGCACCCGGACGAATTGCACGAAACCCTGCAATCCGCCTTTCAGCACGACCGTGAGTCCGGCGCCGGCCGTGTAGTAATTGCGCGGCGGAGCGTCGGTCGGCAAATCAAAATCCGCGCTGCTGGACAAGCCCTGCCCCGTCGCGGCATAAACGGAGTGGATGTTGTAGCTGTTCTCCATGAATTCATGGCGCAATTCGCCGTAGACATAAGGAACGAAGACGCCGAACGACGGCAAAAAAGCCTGGCTGAACTTCAATCCCAAAGCACTCGTCAATGAGGGAATCGACTGGCTGCCGACATTAGTATCAAATCCATTGCCGCCGTGCTCGGTAAAGGCCGCGATCTGCGTATTGACGTATTGGCCGTTGAGGTAGGGCTCCGCGGAAAAGCCGCGCCAATGAAACGTATAGCCGGTGCCGATCGCGCCGATCCAGGAAGAGGCGCTCGTGCTACTCGTCGAGGTCTCGTCGACCGACGGAATCAGCGGGTTTAGGGACGGGTACGTGATGCTGCGTCGTGTATCGAGGCTCAGGTGCTGAAATCCCAGCGACGCATTGACGTAAGCCGCATCACCTTCGATTTGCGTGTAGAGGATTGCGCTGTAACCGTCGCCGCGAATCCCGCCGTCGACGATGCTTTCGGACGAATTAAAATTGATATTCTTGACCGTGCTGCCGGCCAGCATGCCTACGACCACATGCGAGTTCAAGCGCAAATCGGATCCGGCGGTATATTCCGTATCGTTGTAATTGAAGGCATCTTCGAACGTCGTTGCGGCCTTCGATCCGGCGCTGTAGCTGCCGTTGGCAAATGCGCTCCAGTTGGACCCGGGGAAGGCACTCGTGGCGTCCCCGCCCCCGCCTCCGAGCGGCGCGCCACTGCCGTAAAAACTGAGTCTCGGAGCATCCTCGTCGACGTCCGGCACGTCCTTGTCGCGTCTTGCGAATCGAACGAGCGTCGCAAAGCGAAGCGCCGAAAAGCGATTCCCGAGCGCCGACATTTGGCTGTTCGCGAACTTGGTGGTCATCGAGCCTTGCGCGGCATACTCCTCATCCGCGGTCCAGCGCAGCGCGAAGCCCAAGGCCTGGGCCCCCAAGCGCAGGCTGTAAGTCGTTTCGCCGCGAGCGAGCAAGGCGTCCGCCGTGTCCTCCAGTTCGCGCAGTTTGTTGAATAGCGGCACTCGACTGCCGCTGCAAGTCGCGGCGGCGGTCAGTTGTCCGCAACCATCGGCAAGCAAGGCTGCGTAGGCGGCGTCGTTCGCTTTAGCCGCCGCGATCTCGAGACCGTTGAACGCATAGAGGCCGGAATCGACGAGCGCAGTCAGACTGCCGGCGGGCGGCGGCGCCGTCTGCGCAAGCGCTGGTCCCACGCGCAAGACGAGCATGCAGAGCGCCGCGATCCGCAGCATGCGGTGCAGTCCGGGCAGGGCTGTACGGTATTTTTCGGTATGCTCGAGCCTCGAGCAACAGCACCACATCGAGCGCCTAACCCCTGGTGGGCTCCCTTCGAAAAATTTCACCGACGGCATGTCTTCACATCCCAGTGTCGCTGCAATCGATGTTGGCCGCCTCACATTCGCCATGGAACTCTGCGGCACCATCCGATCGCGCTTCCGTCCCGCGCTCGAACCAAAGCCTGGACGCGCTCGCCTTCAACCCATCGCCGCGGCGGGGCAGTTTTTCGCTTCGAGCCGTTCACCTGGGTGCGGCAATCGCGATGGAGCCGACGACGGTACGTCATTTTTAACCTGTCAATTTATCGCCTTATCGCCGTATGACGACCGGGCCGAGTGGCGTCGATCGCAGTCTTGCAACTTGATAAATCGGAAACCAGTGGTGAAAGACGACATCCAGTCACCGGAGCGCCTTCGCCTCCGCCGTGAGCGGATGTGTTTCGCCGACGCTTGAGGCGAAATGCTGATATGCCGCTTCTGCCGCCGACCGCGCGTTCTGCCGATCCCCCTTACTGTTATCGATTTTCGCCTCGGTGAGCCAGGCCTTGCCAACGTAATAGGACTTGATGCCCGGCCCATAGGCCGCCTCGAATATGTTCCTTGCCTGCTGCACTTCGGCGAGCGCTTCCGGCAGGTTCCCCATCGCAAGACGAATACCGGCCATGCTCTCGTGGACCGTTGCCGCCCGATACGCGAGCCCCGGTCGTGCGGAAAAGACGCCCAGCGCCAGTGCGGCCTCGCGCAGTGCCGCCGTATGCTCCCCGCGCTTCTCCAGGTTTTGCGCTTTGATGTAGTGCAATGCGCCGAAGGCCTCGTGCCCCGGGGGCAGCATTTCGTTCAAAACCGGCTCGATCTGCGCAAGAAGTCTGTCCGACTCGTCGAGATTTCCCAGTTCCGAATTTACACGGGCAAGCCCCATTTGAACCATGGTGGTCGAAGTGCGGTTGCTGTTCGCGACCGCGCGATTCAGCGACGCCTCCAGCAGCTCCCGAGCTTCTGCTGTGCGGCCAAGTGTAAGAAGTGCCGCGGCACAGTTGGTTGTCGAGAACGCATCGGGCGATGAGTAACCTTGGTCGAACGCCCTTACTCGCTCGATGAGCTGGGCGGCGCGAATGGGCATTCCCAAGTTCACGAGCAGGATGCCCCAATTGTTGTAGAGCGTGGCGGCAAATCCCGTGTCCTCCACGCCGATTCGCTTGAATTCCATCGCAACGCGAGCATAAGTTTGATCGGCGGCGCCCAGCAGTCCCGCGGCCCTGCGAGCATCCGCCAGCGTGATCATCGCGGATAATCTCTCCCACTCGGTGCCGCTCTGCGACGCCCCAAAGAGCTTTTCTGCGAGTTCAGCATCAGCTAGCGCGCCGGCTCCGTCACCGGCAAAGCGCGCGACCGTGCTTGCGAAATCCAAGCAGTCAGCGTGCACCTCACCGTTTTCCGGATCACGCGGCAACCGCGCCAGCAATTGGTCGATTCGCTGTGCTGAGTCCTTTCCATCCCCGCTGACCGCATCGGCCGCCACCGACGCGCAGCCGCTTAAGGCGTCAACCCTAAATCGCCGCTGCGCGTCGCGAGATCATGAGATTCTCGATAGAGCGCCCGTTGTTTGTCTGTCGCTCCGACTTGCGAGTACAGCCGCGCCAACGTAAAGAGAAGTTGGGATCGCAGGCCCTCGGACGACGCGAACTCGGAGCGCACGAGCTTTTCCCCGCGTTCGAGCAGCTGACCGGTTGTCAGCGCCTCGCCGGCTTGACCCGACTCGCTCAGCACAATCGACACCAGGTCGCCGAAGGCTTCCGCTCTTTGCAACTGTATCCGCGCGATATCCCGCTGGTGGCGTGCGTCGAACCATTGCACCGTGGTGATGATGATTGCCAGAATCAAGGAAATGCCGGTCAGTGCCGTTGTGGCCACCGCGCCGCGGTGCCGCCGTACAAACTTGGATACGCGGTATCGGACGGTATCCGGTCCTGCGCTCACCGGCTCATGCGATAAGAATCGGCGCAGATCATCGCTAAACGCCGGCACATTGGAATAGCGCTCCGCGGGTGCTTTCTTGAGCGCTTTTGCAAGGATGTTGTCGAGATCGCCGTTGAGCGCGCGCCGGCGTCCGACATCTTCTGCTGCGGTGGATGCGCGCGGAGGGTCCTGGTCGACGATCGCCCGCACGAGGTAAGCCGCTCCCTGTGCATCTTGAGGCGTGGCCTGTCGACCGGTGAGCAGCAGGTACAGCACCAGACCCAGCGCATATACGTCGGTCTGGGTCGTGACCGGCTGTCCCAGCAGTTGTTCGGGCGCTGCGTATTGGGGAGTCAGCGCGCGTAGGCTAGCCTTGGTGCGGGGAGCGGAGTCATCTCCATCGTCCAAGAGCTTGGCGATGCCGAAATCCAGAAGTTTGATGATGCCCCCGAACGTGACGAATACGTTCGATGGCTTGATGTCGCGATGTACGATGAGATGACTGTGCGCGTGCGCGACAGCCGAAAGCGTTGCTTGGAAGAGCTGCAGGCGGGCTTCAATACCCAGGTGTTCGCGCTCACAGTATTCGTCGATCGGCAGGCCGTCGACATATTCGATGACGAGGTAGGGGTAAATGTCATCGAGAATGCCGGCGTCGATGAGCCTTGCAATGTTGGGATGATCCAGGCGTGCGAGTAGATTGCCTTCTTGGCGAAAGCGCGTTTCCCCGTCTCGACCGAGCCATGCCGCGTGCAGGAATTTGATGGCGACTAATCCGGAGACGCGCCCGTCGGCGCGCCGTGCTCGCCACACGCTGGCCATGCCGCCGCGGCCGATTTCCGCTTCGAGAAGATAGGGTCCCACTACCCGCCCGGCCAGCGAGGCCGTGGCCGGAAGTTCGCCGGGGATGGATAAGGGTGCGGCGAGAAACTCCGAGTAGCCTTCCCGCGCTTGCACGGCGAGCATTCGCGCAACTTGAGCTGCCATGTCCGGGTCCTGTTGCTCGAGTGCCGCAAGCCACTGCGCGCGCTCTCCCGGGTCCGTCAATCCGAGCGCGTGATCGAGAAGCTCGCTCAGCCGCTGCCAGCGGGCCTCAATTATGTCGGGCATGGAGATCCCCCTGCGAAATTGCGCGATTCACACGACCGGACGCCTCGATCGCGGCACCTCTGCCAGATAAATCGGATTGTCGGGTTGAAAGACGCCAAAGCCTTGCTAGCGCTACACGCGCTGATTTTCATAAGCGTCCGTCAGCTGTTCAAAAAGAATCATTCGCACCGCCTCGCTCACGCGAGTGCTGGCAGACGAGGAAATGATGCCGCAGGTCGTGGAAGTCTATGACCGGATCCGTCGGCGCTGCGCACCGAAGCCGACGATCAGGGAGCGGCTGAATTCGTTCACCGAGGGCTGGAAGATCGTTCGCTCGTCCAACGCCGCACCCTAAACTTCCAACATGCCGTTCAGTTGCTGGAAAAGGAGCATGCGGGCCTTTTCCCAGTCGCGCTGAACCGTGCGCTTCGATGCGGCGCGCTGCGCCGCAATTTCGTCGAACGAGTATCCGCAGAAGTACCTGAGGTCGACAAGTTCTGCGAGACGCGGATCGCGCATTGCCAATTCGTCGAGCGCCTCCGACAGGCGCACCAGATCGGCTTCCTCCCGTTCCAAGTTGGGGATCTCGGTCGGCAACTGCGTGATGTGGAACGCTCCGCCGCGCTTCAGCGCACGCCGGTTCCGAATGCAATCGATGATCAGGCTGCGCATGACGCGCGCCGCGTATCCGATGAAGCGTTCGCGGTCGGGAAACACGGCATCGCGCCCCTCGATGGCGAGATACGCCTCGTGCAGCAGCGTCGTCGGGCTGATCGATGCGCCGGCGTTGTGCCGCAATTGCCGTTCCGCCAACTGCTTGAGCTCCGCATAAAGCGAGGCGAACAATCGTTGATTCGATTTGGCCTCGGCCGCGGCTGAACCCGCTTCCGGTTCGGCCTCATGTTCCGATTCCATCGGCTTGCCCCCAGAATGCCCCATGAGCCTATCTAATCGAGGATTGACCCGCAACCGCCAAACCGGCAATGCGCTCTATCGAGTCACCGGTGGGGCCTTCGATTCCTAGATTCGATCGAGGACGCTTCGATGCTCGGGCCAACAGCAAAGGAGCGATCCCGCCGTCTGCACCGCGAGGTTGAGTGCCATGGGGCGGGCGTCGGGTCCGCCGCGGGCATCGAGCGGTTTCGGATCCACAGCGAGCCGTCGCCAATGGGGTTCAGGAGCATTCGTGTTCACGATCTCAAACACACTTTCGGTCGCAGATTGCGGGCGGCGGGCAAAGTATAGCGCTCTGCGGGTTTGGAAGCCTGCAAGATAGCTTCAAGACGTACCGTCTCGACTTTCCTGATGCGGGCCCAGGTCATCAGCGTCGAGCAACTGCTCGATCGTGCCAATCGCTTCGCCAAGATCAAGGACGGCGTCTGCTGCCGCCATCGCCTCCGCGCGAGGGGCTCGAAGGCCCATCCAGCAGCCGACGATCACCCACCCCCGGGACGTCATTTCCCAATCCGCCGCGCCGCAGCACTGGGAACCGCTGACGCCAAGGCCATATTGGGTGTGGTCGAACACGGACGCCGGCATCAAGTAATTGTTTGATGTCGCGACTTGCCTGCGGAATCCGATGTACCAGTTAGACAGGAACGCATTGTCCCGGCCGCCGACCCAGGGTGGGGACCAATGCAGCCTGCCATCGTCGGAAATCGACCAATCAACTGGGAGATACGCAAATGGCAACACCTTTTGTCTACACGGCCACCGTGAGTACAACTCCGAAGCACGAAATCACGGAGGACATACCGGTAATAGCCTTTAGTACCGATATCAACTATTCCAGCTGGGACAGCACATCGATTGAAAGGGAGGAGGATCTGAAGCGCGTGGAGCAGGACGCGTTGAGTAGCGGGTGGATAATTTTGGCCGTCCCCCTCGGGGAACTGGAGAAGGAGAAGCACGTTTTCGAGAGCGGCTCACATTTCGAATTTATTACACTTTTTGCAAACGATAAGCCTGAAGATGCTTATAACGCAACTGCTCAGACAGCCGTGCGGGGACACCTCAAAGTGGAATTTCATGGCAAAATCCCGCAGAACATCATGGTTCCGGCGATGGATCCGTATCGGTACAAGCGGTTCGTGCAGGACAAGTCGAAAGGGCCCCATTGGCTTATGCCGCATTATGTGAGGATATCCGTAAAACCTTAAGCCAAAGAAGCCGTCGCATTGGCCGACCGAGATGGATTATCTCACCGGCGAAGGAATCGAATCACGTCCCGAAGTTTCCATCGTGAAAAGAGAGCTGTCGAAAATCGGCATCTTCCTCGAAGGCTTCTGCATCAAAATTACCGGCGTGTACATCAAACCGCGGCCGATCGGCTTCGAGTCCCATTATCCTCTGAGATAAAGTCATCCTTCGATTCGAGATTAGCACCCTTGGTCTTTGCGGAGATTGTCAAAAGTATCAGCGTCACGTCGCGATTCCCGCAACTCTCGCGCGGGATGCCCCGGGGGAGGTTCCCGGAACAGTCTTGCCCCTCGAGCGGGGCTATTACGAACATGCCAACGATCAACTCAACGTCGACGAGCCGAAGCGGTACCTGACCGCCACCATTCGACTAGACCATGAGTACTCAATGGCGAAACGTGGTCGGGACCGGGCGCTCACGCTTAGGTCACTATGTCGGTTTGATGATCTCGTAGCGAAGGCCAGCGCTTGCGAGGTCGATCACGTAGCTCGTCTGCACGAGTCGCGCACGCATTTGCTCGGACCAGTCGTCGGAAACCGCCGACCAACCTGCTGGATTATGGGCGCCGACCGACCGTCGGAGTTTCGTGAGATATGCCTTTCGCACCGCCGGCACCAACGCCGCCGCAGCCGAATAGCCTGCCTTGAGCCCACCGTTGTAGTACTTGACTCGAATGTCGTCGATTGCCTCATCCCACTGGTTTGTCACGAGATACGTTCTTGCAAAGCGATCGACGGTTTGTCGCCATTCCCAACCGAGGAGGCCCGTCACAAATCCTTGCGAGAACCCTGCAGCACTATTTTCGTTCCTTGCCAGATCGCGGGCTGCCGCGTAGCCGGACCAAGTGCCACGAATACCCCTGCCATTACGAGTACCGGTAGCCCGATAATGCCGACCACACCCAATTCCGCTGCAGCGGGAATTGTGGTTGCCGCCAAGCCGTTGTAATAGGCCGCCCAGCCGCCCGCCGAGATGATCGCCCAGCGTTCCGGAGAATTCCACAACTGTAGCAACCACTCTTCGTGTTCCGGATCCATGGCAATCTCCTTGGGACTTCGGCAGCGAAAGAATGACTATTGCCCTATATATCGGATTCGGTCATGCACAGGTGGCATGCACGGCGGGCGAAGCAGGCAACATGACAACCGTCAGTTACCAGAGCAGTGTGCCTTTGCGGAGAGTGACCATTTCCTGGGGGTGTGCGATGCAGCGAAAAATGACTGGCCAACCCCGAAACAGCAGTCGGTTGCTCATTCCGTGGCAGATCTCCTCGTTTGTATTTGCACCTGACGATCGACCCGACGCCGTTGCGCGGTGCTCACCCCCAGGATCCGGTTACTCTCTCAATATCGCTACCACCCGCATTTACGATTGTCGGAAAATGAAGCCGGAAGACTCGCCGACATTCAAGGTGAGTTATTGAATAATTTCGTCCAGACTCAAGAAACACGAGCGAGAAAAGAAAGAGAACTGTTAGTACAGAATGACAACAATAAAGGGTGCCGACACCAGTGGTTGGCACAGCGTCATGCATTTTGGCCGACGGAGCCAGCCGCGCGAGGTGGATCCCGAATTGTCCAAAAAAGGAATCGACTTTCGTCAGGCTGCGGCCCGATGGTAGTAGCTGAGCATTCCGCCGAGGCGCTGTCGGCGTTGAACAGGGTGATGGGGTAGGGCAGTGACGGATGCGGGCTGCGGAAGTCGGTTTTCCAGGCCCTGATGATTGCGCTCGGTATGATAGTGCGCCATGAACTGCCGGACTGCGTGCTGAAGCGATGCCGGTCCGAAGAAGATCATCCGGCTCAAACATTCCTCTTTAATTGAACGCACGAACCGCTCTGCGAAAGCATTCAAATTGGGCG
>OCZU010001531.1_pt1 | contig 15142 bp, 11 predicted proteins | sample 1539001 | NCBI WGS metagenome assembly OCZU01 (sample SAMEA3539306, study PRJEB22396) | soil metagenome | biome: tundra; feature: field; material: soil | place: USA | collected 2010-05 | depth 0.15 m | reverse complement strand
GTGAGTTTCAATCTAAATCAGCGGTCTACGGTTGAATACTCGGACACACTCCTAGGCAGCTTTGCGTGGTCCTTGTTTGTCCCTCTTGCCCTGGTCGGAACTCGCTCCGCGGGTAAAAGAAAGATTGGGGGCGCCCGTCCCCTCCAAAGCCTTCTGTTTTCTCCACCTGCTGAAGAACGGGAACATTGTGCCAATGACGATTACCAGCACGGCAACCGCAATCCAGAGCCATAAGGACCAGCCCCCGGAATTGGCAGCGGGTGTAGTGGCGGTCGCAGCAGGTGTGCTGACAGGGTCCGAGGATGTGCTGGAAGTCGCAGCGGGCGTAGCGGCGGCGGCAGCAGGTGTACTGACAGTCTCCGAGGACGAGCTGGCAGTTACTGCGTGAGTGGTGGCTGCAGCAGGTGTCTCTGACCGTTTCCGAGGACGTGCAGCAGGTGCGACGGTAGTCTCCGAAGGCGTGCTCACAGTCGCAACGGGGGCAGCGGGGGCCGCAGCGGGGGTGATGGCAGTCTCGGCAACCGTGCTCGTAGTCGCAGCGGGCGGAGCAGCGGTCACCGGCTGTATGGTGGCAGTCTCCGAAGGCGTGCTGACAGTTTCGACGGGTGCAGGGGCGGCCGCAGCGGGTGGGACCGCAGTCTCCGCAAGTGGAGTGGCGTCTGCGGCGGGTGTGGCGGCAGTCTCCGCAGGTGCAGCGGCAGTCGCAGCGCATTGTTGGGAGATCATATTCAGTTCGGTGACGGCAAAGCTGTCATCCGCAGCGGCGGAACTCGCCCCACTCGCTCGGTGCCCGATGAGGGTTACGTCATGGCTGAGATGTGGCTTGAGATCAACACTGCTGGTGGTGATCTTGAAAATGCGGCCGGTGTTGTCTTCCACAACCGTGTAGTTATCAGCCGAGCCACCCAGGCAACCCTTAATGTTGGTTTGGTCTGTATTGCTGCCCGCCGCGGGAGTCTGTGCAAACCCCAGCGCGACCAGCAGGGCCAGTCCAGCGATCAACAAGAATGCTCTCTTCATGGAATCCTCCAAAGACTCTCGCCTTACGGCGGTCCGAAATTTCGCTTGGGATTTGATTCTGCTTCCCGATTCTCGTGTCGAGCCCTCGAGGCGTTCGAGCTGCGGCGTGAGAACTTGGAGCATCCAGGTGAAACCACACAATCTTACTTGGGCAAGAATCTGACTGTCTGCTCCAAACCGCTCACATTTGCAAGGAAAGGCAGAATCTTCCGGAGTCTGATGCATTGACCCGAATCGGCCAATTCTCAATGAGTTCCGATGGGCCAGGAAACTAGATTTCTCACAGCGGAAACAACTTTCACTTCCACAAACTTCGCCGCCTCGCCCTCGCGAAGTCGCTTTTTCCAATCGAAGAAGAACGAATCCCGAAGACCACGGTCACGACAGAACGCCGCAGCAGTCTGACCGCTTTAATTCTGCTCTGATATCCGCGATGGTTAGCGTAACATCGCATTAACACGCAATGACATCTTCTGCTGCTCGTCCACCGGTGCATGTCGGTGCTTTTGGCACCATGCGGCGACCGCCGTGAGGCTCCGCCGGAGCCGCGTGCGCATCGTTCGCACATGCACAGTGAACTTCCCTGTCCGGTCTGCGTGCGCAAATGTGCGTCAAACCGAGAAAGTCGAAAGTGCCGGGTTTCTTCTTACCCTGCCTCTTCGCGCGTTCCTCTGCAAGAGGCTCAACGTCAAGGCCTCCCGGTATCGGGACTTCCTACTGCTTTTCTTTAAACTGCACTTCGTCGTCCGCTCAGTAAGTTGATGACCAGAACGACCAATCCCACCACGAGTAGCAAGTGGATCAGGGCTCCGCCGATATGCAAACTGAAACCCAACAGCCACAAAACAAGCAAAACAACGAAAATAGTCCAAAGCATGTTAGCCTCCCGGTCGCCTAAGCGAGCTGAACCTGATGAAACCCTTGATCTCGCTCACAAATGACTTCACCACGGAGTTTCTCATTTCCCCAATCTCAAGTCTGATCAGAAAAGCTCGGTTTGGGGCATGCGCCTTAACAGCCCGAACTCAGTCGGGTGTCCTTGCTGGAGGCGGACGAAATCATCGTGAAACCATTCGAAGTCGGGAGGCTCGGCGACAGGAGCCGTCTCAAGGGGAAGGAATTTCTGCTCTCTGTCGCCCCGTAGATGGTCCCTTCGCCTGGGACCGGCGACGGTGGGGTGGGCGAATATTCCATCCCGTCGAGCAGGGTGCTTCCCATCCGAGCTAACTTCCAATACCGCCAAGCTCAGGCCGTGATTCTGATTTCTTGGCAACCGGAGGGACTTTCACCGCAGATTCCTTCGGCAGCTGCGCTCATATTCGCAAATCTGATCAGATATGCGTTTGCTGCCCCAGACGCGTCCTTGGCTGGAGAAGGGTTAGCGGTGTTGGGTCCTTGAGGCTGATAAGCGTGGCTCGCCTGAATGGAGAGCTCCGAGCGTCAAGCTGACGCCCGCCGGTCCCTGCAGTACTGAGCAGAGAACGGCAGCACACCAGTTGTCTTAAGAGAATGAACATGCTCGGGATAGAGCCGCCCGATTTACTTCTCGAACACTTTTTCGATCTGTCCGACTTTTTTCTCAACTTTGCCGGTGTTTTTTTCAGCGTTGCCTTCGGCCTGTAAGTTAGGATTGTTCGTGACTTTGCCGGCCGTCTCTTTGACTTTGCCTTTCACTTCATGAACAGTGCCTTTAATTTCATCTGTCGTACTGGGGTTCATTGTGTTTTCTCCTTGTGGTTGAATAACATAGATCCGCAAGTCCTCATGTAGAGCTTCGTTCCCGCGCCCGAAGCGCGTTCTTCCCTACAGTTTCAGCAGTCTGTCAAAAAACGAACGATAACGCTGTAGGGCTACGCGCAGGTCCTCAGTCGAGACGTTGTCACCGCGGTCCCACTGCTTTTCCAAACCCGACCGCTCGTTGGCGAAACTCTCCGCGAGTCGCTGCATCACCGCAGCTACCAACTTGTCTGCTTCTTCAACCGTCCGGCGTGGTTCGTCCACGAAACCAGTCTGTACCTTGCTCCACTGCGATCGGAAATCTCCCATCTCCGATTCAGAAAACAAGGGCATGGGCTTTGAGACTGCAGCCGCACTTTCCGGAGGTTTCGGCTCTGGGCCTTTTACCAGCTTGGGTTTTTCGGGCTGCTTTGCCGGAATGCCGTAGCTCGCGAATTCGGCCGTCGAAATCCCCTCATCGATTCTCTTTGGTTCAGCCATTGCGCCACCTCTTTCTTTTCACTCATGGGTGCTTGTGAATTGCCAGTATCTAACCTTGGGGTTCGGAAAACTGGTCAGAATTGATCGTGCTGAAAATCAGTTCGGTGGCATTTAACTGATGTGCGTGGGAGGACTGCGGAGCAGAATCAGAATAGTTTACTGACAAAGCAAGTATCAGAGTTACGCTGGTCTTTAGAAGATCGACGACTTCTTGAACCCCGCCATGGATTACGGCCTCCATCATGAAGGCAGAAATAACTCTTGGGAACAACGGTTGATAAGGGGGGCTGAGAAGAAGGTCGTCGCGAGGTGTTCCTCGTCTGTACAGAAACACCTTACCTTTGGCCTAAATGTGCCGGTTCGTCCCGAATGGCGAAGAACTGCGGCCGCCCTGTGGATCAGGCCTAATCACGGTGACTTTTTCAAGCCTTCTTGTCTTGAATGATTGTTGAAGGAACAAACTGGTGGGCAGTGCACGACTCGAACCTGCGACCTCCTGCTTATAGGCGGGCGCTATAACCATCCGAGCTAACCGCCCGTGTTACCTTTTGCAGACCTCGTTTCCTCGATCAGCCTTGCTATTGAAAATGGTACCCTGGCTTGAGTTCGCAACGGTACACGCTCGTTTGCGCCCTGTTCACTCTGGCATTGCAATTCGCCCAAGTCAAAAAGAGCTCCGGACCGAGCGGGAAGATAATGGTTTTTCCAGCCACATCTGCTTCCACGCTTACGCCCTCAGCGTCGGTGGGCAGGGTGAAATTGAGGGCTGAGCCAAAGATGACGGGATAAGACTGGTGGTCGATCGGGGTCTGCATGGTGTGGACCACCTCTGCTTCTACCAAGAAAGTCGCCGGATCCGACCAGTTCCGGGCAGAGGCTGTGATCTTCTGTCTGGCTTTGGACAATTCGTCGGATTCGATTTTCGTAAACGGGCAGGGCCCGGCGATGCAGGAGACTCGGACGTTTTGGAACTCATTGCCCATCCCTGCGTCCAGTGAAGCGGAGCCCATCGTCGCTTTCCATTTGCCGTCGGGCGAACACGGAGGCCGCTCCTTGCATGGGATGTTACCCACATTCTCGACCTGAAACGTCTTTACAGCGCTGCCAATGTTTATCGTTCTCATGGCATTGATCGAGTATCGAACTCGGACATTGGCTATGGCAACGACTGGCCGACTAAGATCGGCCTCTGTAGTTTTAGAAAGCGGGACAAGGTGAGCGATATAGAGTTTATCCCCGGCGAATTCCTGAAGGTCGAGGGGACGGTATTCGGGATGCCTGAACATCAACATCAACTCTTGACCTCTTCGCCGGCCTTTGCGCAATTTCAGGCTGAAAAACCCGGACGAATCCGATTTAGCCCCAGGATCACCTGGGCTGTTCGCAACGGTGATTTCTACTCCCGCAATGGGCAATTGTTTTCTGGGATCGGTGTCCTGGACGGTGACTGCGCCTGTGATGGTCAATGGCTTCCGATGCTGATAGCGAAAGAATAGCCCCACTGAAGTCAGACCAACAGCCAGTGCCAGCGCGATCCACAGCGACCTGCTTCTTGCTTTCTTCATCAAGGGGTCTTCAAATAGTTTACGAGAGATAGTGCCTGAACGGCATCGAATGTGTACCTGGACCCGTGGCGCTCAACGTAGTGTTAAGACTCACGCAGATCGTCTAAGATTGTGCTAGCTAAACATTGTGCTAGCTAAACAATGAGAGTTACGCATCCCCAAGCATTTTCACGTCGCGATTTTGTGAGACAAATCCTGAGTGTGGGCGGTTGCCTGCCATTCGCTGGCTTGGCCCTTTCGCAGACCAGCCGGACCCTTGGAGTTTCAGCCGCAGAGATCGGTCCGGGCTCGATTTCACCCGAGGACGATCGGTTCCTCAACGACCTGGAAAAGGCTAATTTCCAATACTTTTGGGAACAGGCCAATCCCAAGACGGGTTTGGTAAAAGACAGATGCAACGTTCAAACCAATGATAGCGGAATTGTCGGCAGTATTGCCGCCACCGGTTTCGGATTGACAGCGTTGTGCATCGGTGAAAAACGGGGGTTTATCTCGCGCTCCCCGGCGCAGGAGCGGGTCCTCGCAGCGTTCGAGTGCCTTTGGGCGAAACTACCGAATCATCGCGGATTCTTCTACCATTGGGCCAACATCAATACTGGCGAACGTGTTTGGGATGCCGAAGTTTCTTCGGTTGACACCACAATCTTGCTATGCGGAGTTTTGGCTTGCCGGGAGTACTTTCCAACTGCAGAAATCCAAGGGTTGGCCGATGCCATCTTTGATCGCGTGGAATGGACCTGGCTGTCTGAAGATACCGCTCTTCTGCCCCATGGTTGGACGCCAGAGATGGGCTTCCTTCCGTATCGCTGGGACAATTACAGCGAATTGATGATGATGTACCTGCTGGGGCTTGGCTCCAAGTCCTTTCCGCTTCGCGACGAAACATGGGCGGCCTGGAAGCGTCTGACCTTCGAGTATAATGGCTTGCGCTACATCGGCTCGTTCGCGCCGCTTTTTGTTCATCAGTATTCTCAAGCCTGGTTTGATTTCCGGGGTAAGCGCGATAAGTATGCGGATTATTTCCGGAATTCGATCACAGCGACCGACGTTCATCGTCGTTTCTGTCTTGAATTGGCCAAGCAATTTCCCGACTACAGCGAGGACCTATGGGGAATTACCGCTTCAGATTCTCCCCGCGGCTACGTCATTTGGGGTGGACCGCCGGCTGTCGGACCGATCGATGGCACCGTTGTGCCTAGTGCGTCGGCTGGTTCATTGCCATTCCTGCCGCAGCCGGTGCTGCGCGTGTTACGGACGATCAAAGATCGCTATCCTTTCGCTTGGAGCAAGTACGGATTCGTGAACGCATTTAACCCACTGACAAAGTGGTACGACAGCGACGTGATCGGGATCGACACCGGTATCACGTTGCTGATGGCCGAAAATCTGCGAACCGGATTTGTCTGGAATACCTTTATGAAGAATGAGGCGGCGCAGCGCGGCATGCAGCGCGCAGGTTTCAAGAAATCCAAGACTTGAGCGTCAGGAAGCTCTTTCGAATTTGACTCAGTATTCGTGCCTGCAACTGTGAATATATTTCCTGGAGTGCAGTTGACTCCACTGATCCGGTCATCCCCGGTCGGCTTTGTGGCAATCAACCCTGCAACGAGGAGTCCCATGCTCTCATAAAGTATATGTTCAAAAGCACATAAGGCAGGCTGAGTTGAACTTCCTATCTCCTCGAATTGGACGTAAAATTGCTGTCTGGGCGAATTAGTCCGGCAGAGAGAGAATATCGCCTAGTTCCTTATATTCGGGTGTGTCCGCCAAACCCTCGAAACGGTTTCGGCATCTAGATCTACTCACTGTTAGAAGGATTCGAAAAATGACCGATGGGGAGGGTTTCTGGGGCGGGTGGCGCGCGCGGCTCGCTGCGCTTCGCAATGTGCCTCCGGTCCTCAGGATCGTCTGGCAGTCCGGCCCGCTTGTCGTATCCCTGGGACTAGTTTTCCGGCTAGTCAGCTCGCTCCTACCCCTCGCGGTCCTGTGGATCACAAAACTCATCATTGACGGCATTGTTCATTCCGTTACCAGTCATCAGCCCGTAAAACCTCTACTGTGGTGGTTGGTCGCGTCAGAGTTCGCCATTGCCATTTTCGGCAGCATCCTCGGCCGAACCATTGACTATCTCGATGCTTTACTGGCGGACAAATATACCCGCCACATCAGCATTCGGGTGATGAAGCACTCCGCCGAGCTGGATCTTATGGCTTATGAAGATCCAGTTTTCTATGACCGGCTGGAGCGGGCGCGGGTGCAGGCTACCGATCGGCTGGGCATGATTCAGTCGATCGGACGATTAGTGCAGCAGGTGATTACTGCAGCCTCTCTATCAATTTCCATTCTCTTGTTTTCGCCATGGCTTTTGCTGCTGCTGATTGCGGGTATTCTTCCAGCATTTCTCGGCGAAAGCCACTTCGCATTTCTTGGCTATGCGAGAAACTTCCGCCAAACTCGAGTTCGCAGAGAACTCGACTACCTGCGTGTTCTGGGGGGAAGCCGAGAAGCCGCCAAGGAGCTCAAACTTTTTGGGCTGAAAGATTTCCTCATCGCACGGTTCACGCGTCTTTCAGATCAGATTTATCGCGAGAATGTTGATCTAGCCCGCCGCAGGCTGATTGCGGGATCTTTTTTATCCATGATCGGCACTGCCGGTTACTACTCGGCTTATGTCTACGTTATTTGGCGGACCGTGACCGGATCACTGAGTATCGGTACGCTGACTTTTCTGACCGGCGCAATTGTGCAGGCGAGCGGGAATATCCAACAGATTTTCTCGGTGCTTTCCAGCATTGCGGACCAGGCGCTGTTCCTCACCGACCTGCTTGCATTTTTTGAAATGCAGCCGACCATCCGTTCCAAGCTCCAGGCTCTACCCGCTCCCCGCCCAATCGCGCGCGGATTCGAATTTCGCAATGTTTCGTTCCGCTATCCGGGAAGCTCCAGGCTCGTGCTTAACAGTTTGGATTTTCATCTCCGAGCCGGGGAGCGGGTAGCACTGATCGGAGAAAATGGAGAAGGCAAGACCACCTTGGTGAAGTTGATGACGCGGCTCTACGACCCGGTCGAGGGCCAGGTCCTATTAGATGGAGTGGATCTTCGCGAGTACAACCTTGAGGATCTTTACCACGAGATTGGAGTAATCTTTCAGGATTTCATGCGCTATGAAATGACGGCGCGCGAAAACATCGCTGTCGGACGGATCGACGAGATTAATAACCTGCCGCTCCTGAAAACGGCAGCTGATAAGAGCATGGCCGACGAAGTTATCGAAAGACTTCCTCGGGATTACGAGCAAATGTTAGGGCGACGTTTTGAAAGTGGCGTGGACCTGTCGGGGGGTGAATGGCAGAAGGTCGCGCTCGCTCGCGCCTACCTTCGGGACGCACAAGTTTTGATTCTGGATGAGCCCACAGCTGCCCTCGATGCGCGCAGTGAGTTTGAAGTTTTTCAGCGGTTCGCCGAGCTTACAGCAGGAAAATCAGCCCTGTTCATCTCGCATAGGTTTTCAACCGTACGCATGGCAGATCGCATCGTTGTCCTGCACAACGGAAGGATTGCTGAGGACGGCAACCATGCAAAGCTATTGCATCTCGGTGGACGCTACGCCGAAATGTTCGAAATGCAAGCTGCCAGCTATCGATAGGAAGTCACACAAAGGACGCACACGTTGCCGCAAAATACCCATTTAAGAACGATCAGCGCAGAAACGGAACTGCCAGAGCCTGTTCACGCGGCCAAGAATCCGCAAATAATACATCAGGGAGCAGTAGACCTTGCCCGTGCCTTAGCGTGGTTACCAAACTCTCCTTCGTCTCACACATTTGCTGAGCGCAGCCGTGTTCTCGCGCGTGATTCCAAGCCGCTATTCGCAGCCCTGGAATTGCCTGTCCCCGAATTGCCGACTTCCGATGATTTCCGCTGGCTATACGACAATGGCCGCCTTCTGTACGCCGAACTCCATAATGCGACTGAAACCCTAAAATCCCGAGCGAAGATGCCGCATGTTCGAACCCCGAATGGCCAAACTGTCCCCCGAGTGCTGACCCTTGCAGAGGGATTTCTTGACGTAGTTTCCTACGAGTTCAGCGAACAAAGGTTCACCTTGTTTGTGGAGGTTTTTCAGCAAACTACAACTTTAGAAGTGCGCGAGCTCTGGACGCTCGTTTCCGTGCTTAAGCTGGTTCTTCTGGAACAAATCGTTGCGCGTGGCAACCGCCTTCTTCGCGATCCCAGTGGTGACTCCCACGGCGTGGGTATTTGCGTGCGCAGTCTGCGGGACATTGGACAAACGACCTGGAAGGATGCCCTCGAACCCCTCATGCTGATCGACCGTGTGTTGCGGCAGGACCCGGCCGGCGCCTACGGCCGAATGGATTTTGAAAGCCGCGATCTTTACCGAAACCGGGTATCAAATATCGCAGAGCATTCCGATTTTGCGGAGTTGGAAGTTGCGAATGCAGCCGTAGCTCTCGCCGCGGAGGCCAGTCACCAGGCTCATGAAGAGCCGCGTATTGCTCTACGAGAATCTCATGTCGGTTATTACCTCATGGATAAGGGAACACTTCTTCTCCATCAAAAAGTACAATTCCGCCCTCCATTTGGGCAGACGATTCAGCGGCTATTGCGTAAACACCCCGATGAATGTTTCTTGATGGGCATACCGCTGCTGACGCTTGCCATTATGTCCACGGCAGTTATATTTCTCACCGATTCCTACAATGCACTCGCGTTTATTTTGTTCTCGATGCTGATCCTGTTTTTCCCGAGCTCACAGAGCGCAGTGCAGCTGATAAACTACCTGATCACTTCCCTTCTGCCAGCCGAAATTCTTCCTAAACTCGATTTTACGGAAGCGATTCCTGACAATTGCGTCACTATGGTCGCCATCCCTAGTCTGCTGCTGCGCGAACAACAAGTGCGGGAGCTAGTTGAGAACCTGGAAGTACGCTTTCTAGGGAACCACGACCCCAACGTCCATTTTGCGCTTCTGACCGATTTGCCCGATTCACGGGAACCCGCCCGGGAAGACAATCCGCTCATCACGCTCTGCTCGGACTTGATCCACGGATTAAATGAAAAATATGCGAGTCAGAATATGGGTTCGTTCTTCCTCTTTCATCGGCATCGAGTTTACAACCCGCGCGAGAAATCGTGGATGGGATGGGAACGCAAGCGCGGCAAATTGCTCGACCTCAACAAGCTTCTGCGGGGACAATACGACAGTTTCCCGGTGAAAGTTGGGAAGTTGTCGATCCTCCCGCACGTTCGGTTCGTCATTACGCTCGATTCGGATACGGAGCTTCCACGAGGCACGGCGCACCGCCTGGTTGGAGCTCTAGCGCATCCTCTGAACCAAGCCATCATCGACCCACAAACAAATATTGTGGTTGCCGGATATGGCATCTTGCAACCCCGGGTCGGCGTCAGCGTGCAGAGCACGGCTCGCTCGCGGCTCGCCGCCATCTACGCAGGGGAGACTGGTTTCGATATCTATACCCGCGCTATTTCCGACGCTTATCAGGATTTGTATCGAGAAGGTAGCTTCACGGGAAAAGGAATCTATGAAGTGGACGCGGTTCATAGGGTCCTAGAGCACCGTTTTCCCAGAAACTCCCTGTTGAGTCATGATCTGCTCGAAGGAGCCTATGCGCGGGCAGGATTGGCGAGCGACATCGAGGTAATTGAAGACTATCCCTCCCACTATGACGCTTACAATCGCCGCAAACACCGCTGGCTACGCGGTGATTGGCAGATTGCGGGATGGTTATTTCCTCATGTGCCGGACGAATCGGTGGATCGCGTATCCAATCCGATTTCGCTCATTTCGTGGTGGAAGATCTTCGACAATCTGCGCCGCAGTCTAGTGGAACCCGCAACATTCTTGTTGCTAGTGGTTGGGTGGTTCATGCCCGGCAGGCTAGCGTGGCAGTGGACCCTAGCTACGGTTTGTATCTTGTTTCTACCTACGTGGGTCCAGTTCGGCTTCAACCTGCTCCGTGCTCTCTTCGGTTTTGATTTGACGGTCGCCCGAGATGCGCTGAGTGCGCTCTGCACGGCGAGCGTAAATCTTCTTTTTACTTTGATCTTTCTCGCCCATCAGACCATGCTTGCGCTTGACGCAGTTGTGCGATCGCTGGTCAGGCGCTTGGTCACGCAACACCGGCTTTTGGAATGGGAAACTGCGGCGGAATCGGAGCTTAAGACGCGAAAGCGCGCGCCGATGGACGTGTATCTCAACTGGATGCCTTTGCTTTCGATCGTGTTAGGACTTCTGGTGTGGGCCGAGCGGCCGCAGTCGCTCCCGGCTGCGCTGCCGATCTTATTGCTTTGGGCCGGTAGCAAGCTGGTTTCCAGTTGGCTTAATCGTCCACCGGCCATAGCGCGAAATCACACTTCTCCTAAGAATGTAGCTTTTCTTCGGCGTACGGCCTTGAAAACCTGGCGATATTTTGCCGAGTACAGTACCGCGGAACACAACTGGTTGATACCGGACAACGTTCAGGAACAACCACCCGCCGTAGCGGCGCGAGTATCACCCACAAACATCGGGTTTCTACTTAATGCGCGGCAGGTGGGATGCGAATTTGGATATCTCACGGTACCGGAATTTGCGGAACAGACTCTCCGAACATTGACCACGGTGTCGAGTCTCAAGAAGCATCGCGGACACGTGCTGAACTGGTATGACACTCGCACGCTTCAACCAATGGCTCCTCTTTTCGTTTCCACGGTGGATAGTGGCAACTTGCTGGCTTCGCTCTGGACTTTGCAGCAGGGATGCGTGGAGCGGTTACATCAGCCGGTATTGCAACCGCGCTTGTCGGAAGGCTTCCTGGACTATCTCCGTGTTCTGACCGCTGGTCGCGCGTTTCCACGGAAGCTGCTCTCGACCTGCGAACGGCAACGCAATACGGGCAATTGGCTGCAACCGATACTTGGCTTGCCCGAAACAGTTTTCGAGCAAACTCACCAAACTGTTGCCAAGTCCAAGCAAGCCGACCGAATAGGATGGTTTGCCGAAGAGGCTGAGTTGCGGCTTCGCAGGATTCAGGAAGTGGTGAATGAATATGGTCCGTGGTTTTCACTTGAGTTTGCAGCCTTGCGGGATGACGCCACTCTCAACCTTAAATTGATGGACAGCATCGCGCTGCAGCAATTACCAGAGTTCATAGACCGGCTCGTCAGCCAGATCGAATGGATTCTCCATTCGACGGCACAAGAACAAAGGCTCTTGTATGAGCGCTTTCGCGAGCAACTTCTCAAAGCGCGGGCGAATACGGCGCGCCTGATCGCCGATCTTCATACGGTCGCGAACATGTCGGGAAAACTTGCCGATCAAATGGACTTTAAGTTCCTGCTAAACAGTCGTCGCAAGCTTGTGTCCGTGGGCTTCGACGTGGAAACACTTCACCTTCACCCTGCCTGCTATGACCTGCTCGGGACTGAGTCTCGCACTGCTGTATTTGTTGCCATTGCGAAGGAAGATATTCCGCAAGAGAGCTGGTTCTTGCTTGGCCGAGCGCACACGCTGGATGCAGGAAGGCCTGTTCTACTCTCTTGGACTGGAACTCTTTTCGAATATCTAATGCCTTCGCTCTGGATGCGTTCGTACCCCAATACGCTTTTGGAGCGTTCGCGGGCGGCTGCCGTACGATCGCAACAAATATACGCTGCGCGAAGAGGGGTTCCTTGGGGTGTTTCTGAATCCGCTTATTTCAAACTGGACGAAGCAGGGAACTACCAGTACTACGCTTTTGGCCTTCCTCATCTTGCACTGCGCAAACAAGGGATGAACGCATTGGTCATATCCCCTTATTCAACATTTCTCGCGCTGAATACTGATCCGGTGCGAGCGGTGCGCAATCTACGCAGAATGGCTCACATGGGATGGTTCGGGAGCCACGGCTTCTACGAAGCTGCAGACTTCACTTCTGCGAAGGGCAAATTCTGGCGGGATCGTCATCAATTGGTGCCGTGCTGGATGGCCCACCATCAAGGGATGAGCCTATTGGCCTTGGCCAATTTCCTGAATGAGGACGTTGTGCAGAAGTGGTTCCACGCTGAGAGGCGCGTGCAGGCCACAGAACTATTACTGCACGAAAAACCGGTCGCGCATGTACGACGCAGAGATATACCGCGCAGACTTGCTGCCGCCTGACTTAACGATTCTAATCAATGGCCAAGGAATGCAAACAGTTAACGAGAGTTATCGGCAGGTTGTCCTTGCAGCATTTCTTTCCATCAGTATTGCTTTTGCCCTCGTCCAAGCCGGTGCGGAACCGGAAGAACCGGAAGTCATCCTCATAGATGAAAATGCCCCATCGCATCCATTCCCGCATTTCTGGGAGAAAATGTTTGGCTCCGGACGCGCCATCCTGACGTTGCGTGAGAGCTACCGACGCGACCTGCGCGATGTGAAGCAGATTACCGGCTTCGAATACGTTCGCTTCCATGCCATCTTCCACGATGAGGTCGGCATCTACGACGAAGATGCGAACGGGAAGCCAGTCTATAACTTCTCCTACGTGGATCAAATCTACGACGGCCTTCTGGCCAATGGCGTGCGCCCCTTCGTCGAGATCAGCTTCATGCCGAAGAAACTTGCTGCCCATGATACCCTGCACGCTTTCTGGTATAAGCAGAACGTCTCCCCACCGAAGGAGTACGCCAAATGGGACGACCTGATCACCCTGTTCGCCGAACATCTTGTAGACCGCTACGGCATTGGCGAAGTCTCGCAATGGTATTTCGAGGTATGGAACGAACCTAACATTGATTTTTGGGCGGGAGATCCGAAGCAGCCAACGTACTGGGAACTCTATGACCATGCGGCGCGCGCCGTGAAAGCCGTGAACCCACGCCTGCGTGTCGGTGGACCGGCGACGGCGCAGGCCGCCTGGGCTGACGCTTTTATCAAGCATTGCGTCGACCACAAAGTCCCTGTCGATTTCGTTTCCTCACACGTCTACGGCAACGACAAAGCGGAAGACGTGTTCGGAACCAGCGAGAATATTCCGCGCAACCAGATGGTTTGCCGCGCCGTGAAAAAGGTTCACGACCAGATCCAGGCCTCCGCCAAGCCCCAACTTCCGTTGGTCTGGAGCGAGTTCAATGCCAGCTACAAGAACGAACCCGAGGTCACCGATACGGTCTACATGGGGCCGTGGCTGGCCGACACCATCCGTCAGTGCGATGGTTTGGTCGACATGATGTCCTATTGGACATTTTCCGATGTCTTCGAGGAACAAGGCGTGGTGAAACAACCCTTCTACGGCGGCTTCGGTTTGCTGGCGGAGGATGGAATTCCAAAGCCCGCGTTCGCCGCTTTCGAGCTTCTGCATCATCTTGGCGACGAGCGGCTAGCGATCGATTCCGACACCGCTCTGGTTACGCGCAGGAAAGATCGCTCTTTGGTGGTCGCCGTTTGGAACTATGCTCCACCCGGAGGGCCTGGCGTTGCTAAGACGCTTACTCTAAGATTCAAGGGAAGCCGAGCTCGGCACGCTTCGATCTCGCGCGTCGACGGCGAACATGCTGACGCGCACTCCATGTATGAAAAAATGGGAGCGCCGCGTTATCCCACGCATGCTCAGATCGCGGCGCTACGGAAAGCTACCCAGCTCCCCGCACCTGAGGACCGCGACTTGCGGAACGGGGAGTTAACCCTGACGCTGCCCGCCTATGGCTTGGCGGTGATCGAGGTGAAGTAGAAAACTGTTGACACCAACAAACATTACAGGCGGTCTCATAAATGGTTTCGCTGTGGAAACCTACCCCGGACCAGTCGTTTTTCAACGCGGCTCGACAGGCGTGAATGCCAACGGCCCTCCTTCAGGCCATTGCCACACCATTTTGACGATGCTTCCTTTACTGTCCCGCTCGAATCGCACTTTGGCGTATTCGTAGCGAAAGAAGAACTCATCCTTGCCGGTTGGCGTGAGCATTCTAAGAAAAGGATAACGGGCCACAGCGATTGTGACTGGCGTCACGGGATTCAAAGGTCAAGCACGGCCGATATGGAAGAAGAGTCGGCCGTCAGTCGCACACGAAACCCAACTTTCTTGAAAAGCCTTTGCACCGTAAAATTGTCCCGCAACATTTCGGCGGAGAGGCTACTTAGTTTCTCGTCGCGCGCGATTTGGACGGTGCGGCGCAGCAATTCGATTCCCAGGCCTTGCTTCTGGTACTGATCTGACACCAGGATGGCAATTTCGGCCTCATTCTTCGTGTGTAATTTGATCAGCCTGCCGACCCCCAGGATCCGATGCTGGCCGCTGACCTCGTCTTTGTGGTCCACCACCAGAGCCATCACGCGATCATAGTCCACGAAACAAATG
>OCZU010001530.1_pt1 | contig 15143 bp, 10 predicted proteins | sample 1539001 | NCBI WGS metagenome assembly OCZU01 (sample SAMEA3539306, study PRJEB22396) | soil metagenome | biome: tundra; feature: field; material: soil | place: USA | collected 2010-05 | depth 0.15 m | reverse complement strand
TGATCCGGACTTGCTTGTTTGCATTCACCAGACCGTCGAGAACCGACTTATCCCATGTGTGGAGCGGGCGGGTGCGGGGAGTAGTTTCCACGGTAAATAGCCGTGGAGGCATTTTGAGAGCATCAGCGGCTACCTGCGTCATCAGGGTGTAAATTCCATTCCCAATCTCTTGTGTTGCGGAGGCAACGACCGCACGGTCTTCCGCGTGGAGGCGCACCACAGCGGCTGCAGCCACGGAAGGAAGTTAGTAGGATCTTGAGATGAGGATCGCCGTATATCAGTTTGCCTTCGTAGTGAGATCGGAGGAGCGAGGATCTACCGGAGATCGATTGGGCTCTTCAGCGACCAACCGCGTCCGGCATAGGGGCAAGGATGCTGGCTCCTTCGTCTTACGCTGGTACGAAAACGGTCAGCGGCGAAGGTGGAACCTGCGGACTGGCCAGACTTTGGTCGCTATCACCGAACTCTGAAAACTCCACCAAAGATGTGCCTGAGTGGCCGCGAGATCGTCGGTTGCGCGATTGGAACACCGCGGCGGCTTACAGGCGAGGGGCACCTTGGCTGCTATTACCCTCGTAACATTCCCAGCGCCGAAATTGCCGGGTAGACTCATGCAATGGGACGTGGCCTCTCCGCACGGGCCGACTTGGCTATGCCGAACGGCGAACAACCTGAAGTGCAACATCGGCTTCGTACGCTGAACCCGCGACTGGAAGAATGGTCGGCGGTGTCGGCCAGCACCGGTCATGCGGGGGAATTGGTCGTCCCGTTCCAGGAAAAGCGCCGGCTTGAAACGACCTTGCGGGGCGGCCTCCTATCTTCGCTTGCGAAATCAATCCGTGGATAACTCAGCAAAACCCGCGCACAGTGGCCACGATTCCGACAACGTTTTGGCCAATGTCAATTGGGAACTCAGAAAGCTGGAGAAGCGCGACGGGGAGCTGTGGCTGATTGTGACTGCCACCGGGATCCTGGCGGGAACTGGATTGCTAGCCGTTCTGTTGCCCGCTGCCTTCCTGAAGTCCGGCAGCCTGCATTTTGAAATCACCGTGTCGAAAGAACTGGCCTGCGGTCTGCTCGTGCTGTTGACCCTGGCCAACACCTACATCGTTTCCCGCCGCATCGAGTTCCGGAAATTGCGACAGAGGATGATCTCGACGGCGATGCAGAATGAACTCATTCGCCTCCAGTCTTTTACCGATCCGCTGACTGAAATCTACAATCGGCGTTCGCTCGAGGAACTGGCTGGCCGTTTCATCGGCCAAGCAAAGCGTCTAGGCAAACCGCTCACCTTCCTGCTCATTGACGTGGACCGCTTCAAACAGGTCAATACTCGATTCGGCCACCTGACTGGCGATTTTGTCCTTACCGAGATTGCCACCTTGCTCAAAGGCTCGATCCGAGGCACAGACGTTGCCATTCGTTACGGAGGCGACGAATTCCTGATCGCACTGTCGAATACCGACGCAGCCGGCGCCGCCATCGTAGTGAACCGGATTCACGCCTTCCTGAACGACTGGAATCAATCGAGCAATCTTGATGACTTTACGGTGAGCCTCAGTATCGGCATGGCGGAATTTACCGACGGCCAGACGCTTGACGAGATGCTCGATCTCGCCGACCGGAACATGTACGAAGAAAAATTCCAACGCGCGCCATTGTCTGCACCCGGGCACGGGACAGTTGCGGCCGGTGGTTGCCGTCCCGGACAATAGGCATTCTTCGAGTTCATGATCCTTTCTCCGACACCCTCATTTGCCGTTCAAGGTGAGCCAGAACAACCGGCCATGCCTGTTCGTGCCTGTTTTTTGTCTCCTCATCTGGGAATCCAGCGTGACTGAGACGGAGATGCGTGCCCTCGCCTTTAGGAGTGAGTTCAACAGTGACCACCGTCTCGTAGCCCTTGGTGCCCGGTACTCCGGTGAGCCAGATGATTTCCACCAGGCGGTCACGCTCGAGCCTGAGGAATCGCCCGTAGTGAGGATGGCGTTGCCCCTCGTGACGAGTCTCGAAAAAGAAAACGGCATTGACCTCAGCTTTCATCAGGACCGTTCCTGGGGCGGCAAACCAGCGGTCGAATTGTTCTGTCCAGGCACGAAATAGCACATCAGGCGGCAACTCGCTTGCGCGCTCCACAATGAGGCGAAACGGCCTTGACGAAAGATCCGGCACAACAATAAGTAGGGTCATATCGAGAACCGCCTTCCATCCTCGTCTCTCATTTGGGCGAATCGCAGTTCTGTTGTCAAGAGATAAACGCAGAACCTGCCAGGTGCAGATGCAAGCAAAGCCCTTCGATTGAGTCTCAACCCCACACGGAATTTGCTTCCGATTTGGACGTAACTTTTGGACTCTTCGTGGATACCTATTACGACAAGCATGATTTCAAGACCTAAGCGGAGATCTCCCCGAACGGGTCTGGAACAGTGTGACAAGTTGAGGACCGTTTATGGAGACAATCGCCGTCGTACCAGGAATCAAATCTTCCAGCCCGAAACTCATTGCTCCGCGATGGCACACTGTGTTGTTCGTTGCCTTGTTTCTCACGCTGGCCCTCAGCGGGGCTCTATTTCAACGGGAAGCGCGCTCACAGCCCGGAGGGCTGCAGCAGCAGCCCCAGGTTGTGCCGCTGTACCTCTCCCTCATCGCCATGGAATGGGGGCTTTTCCTCTATGTGTGGAAGGGCGGCTTGCGCCGCAGCGGAACGACGCTGCGCGAACTGATTGGCGGGAGGTGGGGAAGCGTCAAAGATGTCGCGGTTGATGCGGGCCTCGCACTGGGATTGTGGACTGTGTGGACGATCGTAGAAAAGGGATGGGATCGCTGGGGTGGTCTTGGGCATGCTGCTTCTATCCAGACTTTTCTGCCGCGGCGAGCCAGTGAAATTCTGCTTTGGGTGGGGGTATCGGTCAGCGCTGGGGTTTGCGAAGAACTGGTCTTTCGCGGCTACTTCCAAAGGCAATTCGAAGTGTTCACCCGCAGCAAGTGGATTGCACTATTCTTGCAGGCGGCGCTGTTTGGAATATCCCACGGTTACCAAGGTCTGGAAGCATGCGTGAAGATTGCGATCTTCGGCACATTCTATGGGTTGCTGGCACTCTGGCGCGGAAGTCTTCGGCCGGGAATGATTGCTCATAGCGGATCGGACATCTTGAGCGGCATCTTCGGAATATAAGTGGCGGCCCAGCATGAAGCGATTTTCAATTCGCACGGCAGCACTGATGAACAGCAGTAAAGGGATAGCGGTATGAAGAAGTGTTGATGACCGACTTCAGCACCCTGTACAAGAAATACGCTCCTGACGTTTTCCGCTTTGCGCTGTATCTTTCGGGCGATCGCAGCCAGGCCGAGGACCTGACTTCGGAGACCTTTGTGCGTGCCTGGACTTCGCCCGAGGCAATAGAAGCGGCCACCGTGAAAGCATACCTTTTTACGATTGTTCGGAACCTGTTTTTGCACGGGCTGCGCAGAAAGTCGCGCCACATCCAACTGGAGGAAGAGCTGCGCGATCCGCGGGCCAGTCCGTACGTTCAAGCCGAGCAGAAAGAGGAGTTCCGCGCCCTGCTGGCAGGGCTACAGGAGCTGCCAGAAATCGACCGGGCAGCTCTGCTGATGAGGGCGCTGGACGGTATGGCTTACGAAGAAATTTCACGGTCGCTCGGAATTTCTCTTGCGTCCGCGAAGGTCAAGATTCACCGGGCGCGGCTTGCGCTCGCGGGAATCCGACATGGGTAGCATCAAATCGAAATCGGACAGTCCGAACTCGGGCAATACCAGGGGGGAATAATGAACGTCACGCGAGAAGTGATTCTGGATCTTCTGCCGGTATATCTGTCGGGCGAAGCAAGCCCGGCCACGCGCACTCTGGTGGAAGAATACATGAAGCAGGACGCCGAGCTGGCGCAGCGCATTCGCCTGCAGTGGGCGGACATCTTTGCCAAGGCTGTGCCCTCTGCGCTTCCCCCGGATTTAGAGTTACGATCGCTTCGGCGCACGCGAAGCCTTCTTAGCTGGCAGAGGTGGCTCTTTGGTTTAGCGATATTTTTCTCCGCCATGTCGCTCAGCAATGAATTCTCATTTAAAGGTGGTCACTTCCAGGAATTCCATTTCTTGCTACGCGATTATCCCGCCGAGTTCGGGATTTGCGTGGCGCTTGGCCTCGTATGCTGGATCGCTTACTTCTCTATCCGCCGCCGCCTGCGCACCAGCGCAATGTAGATTTATGATCGTTGGTCCGTGGCATGGAGGCCACGGTCATGAAGCAGAAGCAACTTCCAGAAGAAGACGCAGCAGCACGTCAAGAGTAGCGTTCCAGCAGCAAGGCCAAGAAGATCGTACCGAGCGGTCCGATCGTCAGCACAGTCCTTTCGCGACTGCGAGTCGCCCCTTCCTCACTGCGCTGGTGAACCGCTTGTAATCGGCCGTGCTCTGGTCGGCATAGGCGACGGCGAATTCGGCTATGGCGTTGCCGAGTTTTTCGGCGTCACCGCAATAGCCATCCAACACGCAGGCGTCACCTGAGCGCGCGTGTCCCTTGCCCAAAACCTCGCCGCACATCTTGGCGTATGCGATCAAAACGGGGCCTTTGAGATCTTCGGCGTCGATGACGGCCTTGTGATCGGCGAGTTGGCGCACCAGATAGTCGCGTCCGTCCATTCTGGTCCAGCCAAGAAAAATGTCGGATTGAGCTTGCATCAGCCGCTGTCCCTGTACGACGCGCTTTCCCTGGTTGGTCGGGACCTGAGCCTTGAGATATCGCGCGTAAGCGGAAGGCGGCTCTTCCTTCATCTGCAAGAAAAACGGGTCTTCGCTCCCGTTGCCAAAGCAGAGGATGACATAGTCGTGCGTGCCAACGCTGCCCGTCCCTACAACCTTAAAGGCGACGTCCACGGGCTGGTAGCGTTCGAAGAAGTGTCGCCGCTCGGACGAAAGCGTGTCGCGATAGCTCTCCAGCGCAGTCAGCACGGCACGGCGAGTTTTGCCGGAAACCCTCGTCAGAAGCGGCTTTTCCTCTTTGAAACACCGCGCGCCCTTGCGGCTCTGGGTGAGCTTCTCCAGTGTGTGCTCCGGCGTGGCGTGCTTAGCCTTCTTAAGCAGCTCTGGAAGTGGTCCCGCGTCCATGTGCCGAAACACGCTGTAGCGCGCAATGCCCAGTACCGTCAGTCCCGAGCAGTGGTGAACCGACATGCGATATTCAGCCACGAAGTTCTTGACGGCCTCCTTGCATGCGCCGTCGGATTGGCCGGCTTCGCGGCCACTGAGCACGAGACTGGTGGCCAGCCGTTTGACATCCCACTCCCACGGCCCGGGCATGGTTTCATCGAAGTCATTAATATCAAACACCAAAGCTCCGGTGGGCGAGGCGAAAGCGCCAAGATTGCGCAGGTGCGCATCACCGCAAATTTGGACGGTGATGCCGGTGGTCGGGAGCGAGGCCAAATCGGCCGCCATCAGCGGCACCGCGCCGCGGAAAAAGCCGAAGGGCGAAGCTGCCATGCGTGCCCACTTGATGGGCAGAAGTTCTGGCATCCGGTCGCGGCTGGCACTGATCAGCAGTTCGACCGGATCGGGCCGGTTTCTCGGCGGCTCCCAGTGACATTGGTCACCACTGCGGAGAACCTGCCGGCGGGATTTGCCGTAGTCCCTGCGCTCTGCGACGCTGGCCAAAGGAGCGACCATAGGAGCTGTCATCATAGCAAGCCAGCGGCGCCGCTACTACGCACCAATGACTAAGTCTTTATAGATAATACTTACCTATGCATATTCCCGGATCCTGGATCCTGCTGATCTTTGTCAGCGTATCAACTGCCCTGATCCTTCTTTTGCTGCACTTGACGAAGCTCGGTCTGCTGATCCATCAGAAGATTCCGGACCGGCCGCACAGACGGCTATTCCTTGCTTCGGTCAGCTTTTTTATTACGTTTCTGGCGGTACGGCTGTTAGTGGCCTCGATCACTCATCACATTGGGCCATTCGGCTATGTTGGGATGGGTGGGCGGCACATCCACCATTTGGTTTGGGGGATTTTTCTCCTGCTCATCTCTGGTTATGCAGAACTTGCGGAACTGGGAACGAGCGACAGCTCGCCTTCGATTCTTCTCAGCCGTTTGCTGGCGCTGACTTACGGAATTGGCGCGGCACTGACGCTGGACGAATTTGCACTTTGGCTGAACCTGGATGCAGCGGCGTACTGGTCGCGGCAGGGTCGGGAGAGCATTGATGCCATAGTGTTATTCGGGGCGTTGCTCGCGATGGGAACATGGGGGGCGCCATTGTTCCGCCGGCTGACTCAGCCTCGCGCAAAACCAAGCGTGTGAACCAGCGTGTGAATTACGGGAGCTCGGTATTCTTCTGCACGCTCGAAATTCAACTCGGATTCGATGGAATGATTGCTCCAAGCCAGAATCTCGCACGTATAGGAAAACAGATCATGACGAGCGTAAGAATGGACAAATGGCTTTGGGCCGCCAGATTCTTCAAGACGCGAGCATTGGCCGCACGAGCCTGTGAACTCGGCAGGATTCAATCCAACCAGCAGCCCGCCAAGGCTGCGCGCGAGGTCCGGATTGGAGACATGTTGCGAGTGGCAAACGATGGCGGCGACTTTCAGGTCGAAGTCCTGCTTCTCAGCGACGTGCGCGGCCCAGCTTCGGTTGCGCAAACGCTCTACCGCGAGACGAAGGCGAGCCAGGACCTGCGCCGAAAGGTGGCAGCGGAGCGTAGGGCGATGAAGCAGTTCGAAGAGTTGCCCGCAGGCAAACCATCAAAACGCGATCGCCGGGAAATCATCCGGTTTCGGGGGAGAGCCTGACCGCAGGCAAATGACGGCCAAGCCGGAAGTGATTCGCGGAGGCCCTCCGATACGAACAGGCTCTACAGAATCTCGGCTCGGCGATAGACCAGCTTGCAAGAAAACGAGATCGGCATTTTCCCGTCGCTGTTGCTGGCGTCCGCGCCGGACGGTACCGGCGCGAACGTCAGGATTCAGCCTAGTTCTGTCCCACCGGTTTTTCCGGTGTGCCGGCCGCGGTGCGAGCCGCCGACCAGTTGTAGATGGGATATTTCGGCCGCTTGATCTCCGGAGCCGGATGCTGTTTCAGGTCGTCGAGGGTAACGGAAACCGCTTTTTCCAGCTGCGGATCGTGTCCTTGCCGCCATGCAGCGGGATCGAACTCGACCTCGATATCCGGTGGCACGCCTTTGTTCTCGACGTCGAACTCCCCGGTCTCAGGATTGTAGAGTCCAAAGCGCGGGGCCGTGACTGTGCCGCCGTCCATGAGCGCGGGATAGCCTCCGATGCCGATCAACCCACCCCAAGTGCGGGTGCCGATCAGCGGGCCGGTGCCCAGACGTTTGAACATCCAGGGCAGGGCGTCACCCCCGGAACCGGCGTACTCATTGATTAACATCACCTTCGGTCCGAAAATAGAATGCGGGATGTACTCATCTTTCCCGTCGCGGGTCATGGCCGCCGCGAGCAGTGGCCGCTTGAGCCAGTCCACGATGTAGTCGGCAAGCCAACCGCCCCCGTTGAAGCGCTCGTCGATCACCGCACCTTGTTTGTCGGACTGCGCAAAGTAGTAGCGGTTGAAATTGGTAAAGCCGTTCTGGGCAGTGTCCGGCAAGTAGACGTAGGCGAGGCGGCCGTTGCTCAGTTGCTCGACCTTTCTTCGGTTGGCCTCCATCCAGGCATGCAGCCGCAGTGAGCGTTCGCTAGCGATCGGCACAACCGTGACGTTGCGCGCCCCTTTGCCGCTAGCGTCAGGTCCCACCTTCAACTGAACTGCTTTGCCCGCGGTCTCCTGGAAGAAGCTGAAAATCTCGTCTCTGCCATGCACTTCGCGACCATTAACCGCCAGCAGATACTCACCTTCCTTCACATTCACGCCCGGTTCCGTCAGCGGAGCGCGCAGATCGGGATTCCAGTTTTCGCCGTAGTACACGTGCGCAAAGCGGTAGCGATCGTTCTCGATGGTGTAGTCCGCGCCCAGCAGTCCGCCACTGACGTGCTTCACCTCGGGCCGGTCGCCACCGAAAATATAGACGTGCTGCGCCGTGATCTCACCCAGCATGTCGGCGAAGATGTAATTAAGATCGGGACGGCTCATCACGTTGTCAACGTACGGCTGATAGGCGGCCATCAGCGCCTTGAGATCGGCGCCGTGCAGGTTAGGATCGTAAAAGAAGTCACGCTCAATCCGCCACACTTCGCGGTACATCTGTTGCCATTCGGCACGCGGATCGACTTCCACCTCCATGGCATCGAGTTTCAGCGAACCATCGGGCTTGTTGGGCTCCGATGGTTTGCCCAAGGCATCGATTGCTTTGATGGACCACGTGCCGTGGGGACGTTCTCCGTTGCCGCCGTCCCTCGGCTTGGGCTCCCGCAACTGCTCATAGAGGGCCTTTTCCCCATTCGCCGAAACAAAGAAATTTCCAATGTTGTCGAGCAGTTTGTCGGTCTTGCGGGTACACAATTCAAACTTGTGGACGATCTGGCCGCCGTTTCCCGCGCCGTCGTCAACCGCCGGTCCTTCGAGCAGGAACAAGATGTGGGTCTTGCCGGCGATCATTCCGCCGTAGTTTCGTGTGGGGAAGGGCAGGGCCAGGATACGCTGATCGATGTTGTCGAAATCGATGCGCACGAGGGGAGGTTCCTTCGACTTGCTATCTTCTTTCTTGGCGGCCGAATCTTTGTCTTTGTCTTTGTCTTTATCTCTGCCTCTGTCGCTATTCTTGCCCGCGCTTTCCCTCGACGCTTCATCCCCTTTTGACTGCGCGTCTGCTGAGCACTCCTCCACTTCAGGGGGCGTCTTCTGCTTCTCGGCGGTCGCGGACTTGCCGGCGTCCATTTTTTCTTCGTCGCTCTGGGGAGCAAGTGGCGACTTCAGATCCTTGCCCAGAACAATGACGTACCCACTGCGCGTCACAGGCACCTTGAAGGCAGCCATGCTACTGGCCAGGACAGGCCCCACATCGGTGCTGGCGGTGAAGTACAGGTATCTTCCGTTGCGGTCGAACGCGGCAAAAGCGGCATCACTCATGCCATCGGTTACCTGATGCGCGGTCTGGCCTTCGAGCCCATAAATGAAAACGGCGTGCATCCCGCTGGTGACCTGCCGCGTGTAGGCGATCCACCGGCTATCGGGCGACCAAACCGGATCGAATCCTGAACCCGGTCCGCTGTCGTACGGGTTGGTGTCAACCAAGAGCGGCTTTCCTCCTTCGATCTCCAGATACCAGAGCTTCAGCCGCTTGTCGCTATAAACGATCTTCTTGCTATCGGGGGACCATACGGGCGAGTAGTAAAACGTCGGCGGAGTGCCCAGCTTTATTTTCCGGAGGTCGCTGAGACCGTCCTGGGAACGCAGGTGCAGCGCGTACTCGCCCGATTCATCAGAAAAGTATGCGATCCACTTTCCGTCGGGCGACCATGCCGGATCGCGGTCGGCAACCGCCGGCGAATTCGTGAGATTGCGAATATCACCGTGCTCCGCTGGAACGGTGAGGATTTCCCCATGCGCCTCAAAAACCGCGCGCGCTCCCGTGGGCGAAATATTTGCGTTCTGGATCTGAGCGGCAGCTTTGACGAAATGTCCTCGCACTGCGGGAAAGTCGCCGGTTACGTGGATTGTGACTGCGTGCTCGGTGCCGCTGGCCGGATCGAAGAGGTGAATTGAGCCGAATTGCTCGTAAACAATGGCGTCCGGCCCCGCGGACGCGGATTTGATGTCAATGCCGTTACTGCGCACCGCCTCGGTCACCTGCCTGGTGGTGGTGTCATACACGAACAGGTTAATCGGGCCATTGCGGTCAGATAAAAAGTAGATGTGGTTGCCGAGCCACATCGGGGTCGAATCGTTCGAATCCTTGCGCGGGATCTTTTCGACACTAGAATCGGATAGATTTGCAATCCAGACCGGGGAGGCGGTGCCGCCGCGGTAATGCTTCAGACCGCGCTGCGATTCCCAAGCTTCCTTGAAATTTGTAAACGGTACGTACGCCAGATGCGTGCCGTCCGGCGAATAGGAGCCCTCTTCCGCCATGGGCAGGGGCAGTTCTACAGGAAGGCCTCCTTCGACGCTGACTATGAACAGGCGGTTAAAGCGTGAATAACTGTTCCGCTGAGAGCGAAACAAGATGCACTTACCATCAGGCGTCCAACCCACCACCTGGTCTCGCCCGGGATGTGTCGTCAGTCGCCTGGGAATACCCCCGGCGGCGGGAATGACGTACACGTCCTCGTTTCCGTCGTACTCTCCGGTGAAGGCGATGAGCGAACCGTCGGGCGCAAAGTATGGGTCAGTCTCGATCCCAACATCGCTGGTGAGGCGCCGGGCCGCGCCGCCGGTGCGGCCAACGATCCAGAGGTCTCCGCCATAACTGAAGGCAATCTGGGTCCGGCTCACCGCCGGTTTGCGCAGCAGCATGGGAGCGCTGGTTGAGTCGCCTTTCATCAAGGGCGCGAACAACAAAAAGATCACGCATAACAGCATTGGGTTGAATGAGGCGAACATCCGAAGACTGCGGAAGGTGAAACGCATGATGACCTCCTCGGTCGAAGAAAACAGGTCCGAATTTCCCTTTGTGACTTCGAAAGCGGCAAGTAGTCTACACTAAATCGTGCTCCGCAACTGACCGCGCCACAAGCTTGCCTTTCAGCGGTTGTGGCGCGATCAAATAGTTTTCTCCACCTGGTCCACCGTCTTTCGAGCCGCCAACTATACACACAAGTTCCCGATTAAGGCGCGTTTCACCGGCGCGGCATACGAACCAGCCACTACCAAACCTTGCACACATCGGCGCCGGGTTTCACCATGGCCTGGCTTGGTTTGCAGGAGAATGCCTGCGCGAACTCCGGCATGTTGACCACAACTCCGTTGATGCGGTAGCGCGCAGGCGAATGCGGGTCGGTCATGGCGCGCACGCGCAAGTCTTCGGGACGTTCATTGGCGCAGTCCCACTGCGCGAATCCGACGAAGAAGCGCTGCTCTGGGGTCAGACCGTCGATAGGCTGAATTTTCTTGTCTTTGGTCGCATCCTTCCACGCGACGTAAGCAAGAATCTCGCCGCCCAGATCGGCGACGTTTTCGCCCAGGGTCAGCTTGCCGTTGATGTGAACATCGTCCAGCGCAACATATCCTGAATATTGATCCTCCACGCATTTGGTGCGCGCGTCGAACTTCTCCCGGTCTTGTTTTGTCCACCAATTCTTCAGATTCCCCTTGGCATCAAACTGGCTGCCCTCGTCGTCGAAGCCGTGGGTGAGTTCGTGACCGATGGTGCCCCCGGTGTTGCCGTAGTTGGGAGCGTCATCCATTTTCGGATCGTAGAGGGGCGGCTGCAGCACGCCGGCGGGAAAGTTGATGTCGTTCATTTGCGGATTGTAGTAGGCATCCACAGTGGGAGCGGAAATGTCCCATTCGCCGTGGTCGACGGGCTTGCCGATTTTGTTGATCTCGCGGCGGCTCTCGAACTGATGTGCGCGCTCGACGTTACCGGCAAAATCGTCGCGCATGATCTTCACCGAGCTGTAGTCGCGCCAATGATCGGGATAGCCGATCTTGTTGCGGATTCCCGCCAGCTTCGTGAGCGCCTGCTGTTTGGTTTCCGGGCTCATCCAGTCGAGCGCCTTGATGCGCGCGCCCATGGCGTCCTCGATGCGTCGCAGCATGTCGAGCGTGCTCTGCTTGAGTTCGGGGGAGAAGACTTTGGCCACATACACCTGGCCCAGCGCCTCGCTCAAGTCATAGTTGACATACTCCACGCAGCGTTTCCAGCGCGGCTGGATCTCCGTCGCGCCCCGCAAGTACTTGCGGTAGAAGTCGAAATTTTCCTCGACGAATTTCGAAGAAAGGTACGGGGAAGACGTGTCGGCCACATGGAAGCGCAGGTAGGATTTCCAGCTGTCGATCGATTCGGAAGACAGGAGCGCGTTGAGTTCCTTGATAAACTCGGGCTCGTCGACGTTGAGAATGCCGATCTCCGGATATTGCATCTCGTGGTAGTAAGCGAGCCAATCAAGGCTGGGAGCAAGCTGGATGAGATCGGCGACCTTCATTTTGTGGACCAACTTGTGGGGATCGCGGCGCTCGACGCGAGTGAGCGAGGCCTTGGCCATGGCCGTTTCCAGACGCAGGACGGTCTCAGCGTTCTGCTTAGCGGCGGCCGGGCCGTCGCCGATAAGCTCGAATACTCGCTGCACATGTTGAAGGTAGCGCTCGCGGGTTTCCTTCGACTTGGCGTCGTCTTTAATGTAGTAGTCGCGATCGGGCATGGCGAGGCCGCCCTGACCCACGTCGGCGATTACCTGCTCGGAATCGTCCGGGTCTTGCGTCGAGCCAGCCGAAAAAAGCAAGGAACCGTTGTAGGAATACCGGTAGTAGATAAGCTGTAGCCGCGCCACGAGCGGAGTAAGTTCTTTAGCTGACTTGAGCTGCGCAATCGCGTCGAGTTCCGGCTGAATCGCTGTGAGTCCACGTTTTTCTACCGCCGCTTCGTCCATGCAGGCCGCGTAGAAGTCGCCAATCTGCTGGGTTACGGCATTGCGCTGCGCATCCCGCTGGGCCGCCTGTTCCAGCATGCCGTGGAGAAAGATCAGATTGTCCTCATAGAGCTTGGCGTAGACCGACCATGAAGTCTGATCAGGCGGGATCGGGTTTTTCGTCTGCCAACCGCCGCAGGAATAACGGTAGAGATCCACGCAAGGATCGACGGATTTGTCCATCGACGAAATATCTAGACTGGGGCTGTAGGGCAATGCTGCCTCAGAAGACGGCTGCGAGGATGGCGTTTGAGCATTTGCAAGCGATAAAGCGACCAGAAGCAACAACAGGAATGCTGCGTGTTCGCGCATATTCACCTTGGACGAGAGAAGTCAGAAAAAGTCATGGACAAGCCATGGTATTGGACCGCTTTCCCCAATATCAAGCGCCTGGCGCCGGAATTCCGCAAATCGCGGGGCAGGCTGCGATCAAGGGGTGTCGTCGGGAAGCGGTTCCTTCGGATCACGGGCCATGCGGGAGGAACCGATATCCTTCTGACTCTACTTTTCGATCCCAGAGCTTCCGAATCGAGCGTCAGAACTAGGATCAGCCGGGAAATGTGGGTTAAGATGCTAGGGCCCACACAACGGGGTGCGCCATGGAGATTCCGGCTTCACCGAAAAGGCTAGCAGGCCGCTACGAGGTCAGGGAGATCCTCGGCCAGGGTGGCATGGGCCTCGTCTACAGGGCCTACGATACCGTCGTGCGCCGTGAAGTAGCGGTCAAGACCATCCTCGACATTCCCGACCCGGCCTCGCTTCAGTTGTTCTACAAGGAGTGCGACGTGCTCGCCTCCATGAGCCATCCCAATATCGTTGAGATCTTCGACATCGGAGAATTCGAAGAAGAGGGCAAGAAGAAACCCTACTTCGTTATGCCGCTACTCCCCGGCACCACGCTGGAATATTTCATCCGCAAGGCCAGCCATCGTCTAACGGTGGAGCGTACGATCGACATCATTTCTCAGGCCTGCCGCGGCCTGCAGGCGGCGCACGAGCGCGGTCTGGTTCATCGCGATTTAAAGCCGAGCAACATCTTCGTGATGGAAGACGACTCGGTGAAGATTATCGACTTCGGCGTCGCTCACATGTCCGATGCCCACACCACTCGGGCGCAAAAAGGGACGCTGCTCTACATGTCTCCAGAGCAGATCGAATTGAAGCCGCTGTCCCCGGCCTCCGACATCTTCTCCCTCAGCGTGGTCTGCTATGAAGCTATGACGGGCCGGAACCCGTTCCAGCGCGCCCGAGCCGATGAGGTGGTCGATGCAATTCTCCGTCAGATACCGCCCCTGGCGGCAGAATTGAATTCCACCATAAGCCAGCCCATCAGCCGCGTACTGCACAAAGCCATGGCCAAGCAATCCTGGCACCGTTTCGCGAGCGCCCGCGAATTCGGCGACACCCTCAACAAAGCACTGCGCAACGAACCCATCGAGCTTTTCGACCCAGAGCGAACCAGGCCACGGCTGCAGCGCGCCACCAAGGCCCTGGAAGAAGGCGATTTTCAGTTTGCCGGAGAGATCCTGGGCGAACTGGAAGCCGAAGGCCATATGGACAATTCCATTGGCTCTCTGCGCCGGCAACTCGACGGCGCCGTGCGGCGAAAAACACTTTCTCAGTTGCTCGAGGCCGCGCGGGCGCGTTTTGAAGAAGAGGAAGATCCGCTGGCTCTCCAGAAGTTACAGGAGGCGCTGCAAATAGAACCGGACAACGCCGCAGCGCTGGCTCTGAAGAGCAAGATCGAAAGCCGGCGCAGCGAACGCCAGATCGACAACTGGTATCGCCTGGCCCGGCAGCACATCGACAATAACGCTTACGGACATGCCCGCGAGGCTTTGCAGAATGTCCTCCAACTCCGCCCGAAGGAGGCCCGCGCGCTCCAGTTGCTGGCGGAAGTCGACCGCCAGGAACAGGAATATAAGAAACTCCGCCAGGAGAAAGAGAAACTCCATCGCGCCGCCATGGACGCCTGGCATAAGGGCGATGTAAGCAGCGCCCTCGCCAAACTGGGAGTGGTGCTGGACCTGGATCGGCGCGCCCCGGATTCTGTCAATCTCGAGAGTGGCGCCACCTATCAGAGTTTTTACAACGAGGTGCGCTCCGAACACGACGCCATGAACACTGCCTATGCCGATGCGCGGAGACACCTCACCGAGCGCAACTTCGGCAAGGCCATGGTTGCGTGCCAGGCATATTTGGCCAAGTACCCGAACAATGCCATCTTCCAGGCTCTCAAATACGACATCGAAGAGCACCAACGGCAGGAACGCTCGGCCTTCATCGCTTCCGTAGATCGCCGGGTAGAGGCTGAACCGGACCTGGACAAGCGCGTGAACATTCTGCGCGAGGCGCTGGATCTGCATCCCGGAGAATCGCACTTTGAAGGCGCGTTGCGCTTGGTGCAGGACAAACGCGACCTGGTCAACTCGATCGTGGCTCGGGCACATCTCCACGAAGAACAGGGATCGTTCGGCGATGCCCTGAACGATTGGGAAATTTTACGCACCATCTACAGCGAGTATCCGGGGTTGACGTTCGAAATTGAGCGCCTGCAGAAGAGACGCGACCAGCAGATCCGGATCGAATCCAAAGCGCG
>OCZU010001529.1_pt1 | contig 15146 bp, 14 predicted proteins | sample 1539001 | NCBI WGS metagenome assembly OCZU01 (sample SAMEA3539306, study PRJEB22396) | soil metagenome | biome: tundra; feature: field; material: soil | place: USA | collected 2010-05 | depth 0.15 m | reverse complement strand
AAGGCGGCGCTCGGGCCGGCCGCGGCGGCCGCAGTCGCGGCCCTGGCCGTCGCGCTGCCTGGCATCTCCTGGTCGCTGCGCAAGTACGCGGGGCTGCCCGCGCAGCTGTCGGCGAGCGGAGCTTTCGCGCTGGCGTGCCTGCTGGCCGCGGCGTTGGGCTGGACGGCTGCCGTGCTGGCCGGACGCCGCGGTCTGGGCGAGCTTGCAGCCGGCCGGGCCAGGTATGGCGCGGATGGCCGGCTCGATACCGGCGCCGACCCGTACCAGACCGGCGAGTACGGCGGATACGGCGGCGACCACCTGGGCGGCTACGACCGCGACGAGCTGGGCGCCGGCTACGGCGGCGCGGGCTACGGAGCGGATCCGGATTACGGCGCAAATGGCTACGACCCGGCAGCCACCGGCACGCGGCTGCGCGCCCACAACGCCGACGGGCAGTATCCGGCGCTGGCCGCGCTGGTGGCCGAAGCTGGCGACCCGCCCGGCGACCCCGGCGGACACACCAGCGGCGCCGGGCAGTACGGCGTTGAGCCGTTCACCAATCACAGCCTGGTGGACCTGCCGCAGGCTGACGATGACGCGCAGGCGCAGATGTTCGGCCAGATCGCGATCTACACGCTGATCGAGGAACGGATCGAGGAATTCGACCGGCTGACCGAGCGGGTGGTGGTGCAGGTGCGGGCCCGCGAGCCGGACACCTTGGTGTACATCGTGCACGCGGTGCCGACCGCGCCGATGCAGCGGATCTTGTACGAGGTCTACCGGGACCGGGCGGCCTACGACGAGCATCTGCAGCGGCCGTACGTGGTCCGATACCAGGCCGAGCGGCGGCCGTTCGTGCTGGCCACCAACGAGATCGAGCTGGGCCTGCGCCAGGCCAAGGTGTCGCCGCTCCCGTCGATCTCCGACATTCTGGTTGAGTCAGGAATCGATCTCACCGGCGTCACCAGATCTCCGAGCGGCCTCCCGCCGCCGCCCGGTGGCGGGTATCCGGCTGGTCCGCCGAGCGGCGGCTTCCCCGCTGGCCCGCCAGGCGGTGGCTTCCCTGCTGGTCCGCCGCCCGGGGGACGGTCGCCTTCAGGACTGGTCAGCGAGCCTGGGTACAACCAGTCCTACGAGGGCTGGGCCGAGCTGCGCGGCGAGGATCCGACCTACCGGTGACCGGGTCGCGCTCGATCACGCTGCTCTCCCGGCCAGGCTGCCACCTCTGCGATGAGGCTCGCGCGGTCATCTCACGGGTGGCCGCCGAGCTCCGGGTGCCATGGACCGAGCGGGACATCACCTGCTCGCCGCAGGATCTGCGGGACTTCGGCGAGATGATCCCGGTGACGCTGATCGACGGCGTACAGCACGATTTCTGGCGGGTGGACGAAGCCCGGCTGCGCCGGGCCCTCAGCCCGCCGGAGCAGGGCCGCGCGCCGGAACAGGGCCGATAGCGAGGTGTCCGGGCGGGCTCGTCCGGCAATCGGCGCTGTTGCTGACTTTGTGCAAACGTTCACAAGGGCGTAGCGTGTTACTCAAGACCCTTTGACGCGGGCAGCTCGAAGCACCTTGTCCGTCGCGCCGATCCCCAGGAGCACGGCGTATGTCCCGCCCTACCAGGCCAGATAACAGCACGCAGGGTATCCCGGAGGCGACGATCGCGCGGCTTCCGCTGTACCTGCGTGCGCTGTACACGCTCGCCGACCGAGGCATCGGATCGGTGTCTAGCGAAGAGCTTGCAACAGCCGCCGGGGTGAACTCGGCCAAGCTCCGCAAGGATCTGTCCCACCTCGGCTCCTACGGCACCCGTGGCGTCGGCTATGACGTCGAGTACCTGGTCTATCAGGTGTCGAGAGAGCTTGGCCTGACCCAGGACTGGCCGGTCGTGATCGTCGGGGCAGGCAACCTGGGCCGGGCGCTGGCGAACTACGGCGGGTTCGCCTCGCGTGGCTTCCGGGTTGCCGCGCTGGTTGACGCCGATCCGGCGGTGGTCGGCAGCACGATCGCTGGCCACCAGGTGCGCAGCTCTGATGAGATCGAGTTCGTCGTCGCCCAGTACGGGGTGCTGATCGGGGCCATCGCCGCGCCGGCCGTGGCCGCGCAGGGGATCTGCGACCGGCTGGTGGCTGCCGGCGTCACGAGCATCCTGAACTTCGCGCCGGTCGTGCTCAACGTGCCTGACGGCGTCGATGTGCGTAAGGTCGACCTGTCGATCGAATTGCAGATCCTGGCCTTTCACGCCCAGCGCAGGTCGGTGGTCCGGGTGCCCCGCCATCGGGACCACGATCTCGGGGCACGTCCGGGCCGCCGCCGGGGCGGGCTGGAGTCGGTCGGCACGGCTGGCATCTCGGGCACAGAGGGAGCACTGACTTTGGACGGTGATGACGCCGTGGCCGCCGAGGCGGTAGGGACATGAGCGTTCTCGTGGTCGGCCTGAGCTACTCCAGCACGCCGGTAGCCACCCTGGAGCGGGTCGTGGTGACCGGCGACGCTCAGGTGAAGCTGCTGCAGGACATTCGGCTGTCGGAGAGCATCGCCGGTTCGTTCGTGCTCAGCACCTGCAACCGGGTCGAGGTCTACGCCGAGGTGGACAGGTTCCACGGCGGCGTGGCCGCCATCTGCGAGTTGCTCGCCAGGCACTCCGGCGTCCCGGTCGATGAGCTAACCCGCTCGGCGTACGTCCACTACGAGGATCGCGCGGTGCAGCATCTGCTCGCGGTGGCCTGCGGCCTTGAGTCCATGGTGGTGGGTGAGGGCCAGATTCTCGGTCAGGTCCGCCAGGCACTCGGGCTAGCCAGGCAGCACGGCGCGCTCGGCCGCGAGCTGTCGGAGCTTGGCTCGCTGGCGCTGCGCACGGGCAAGCGGGCTCGGGCGCAGACGGGCATCGACGCCGCGGGCCGCAGTCTGGTCAGCCTCGGCCTGGAGCTCGCCGCCGATCAGCTGGCCAGGCGCGACGGGAGCGCAGCCACGCTGAGCGGGCAGCGCGTGCTCGTCGTCGGCGCGGGCGCGATGAGCTCGCTGGCCGTCGCGACCGCCGCGCGGCACGGCGCCGGGCAGATCGTCGTCGCCAATCGCACGCACCGCGCCGCCGAGCGACTGGCCGCGAAATATGGCGCCACTACGGCCAGCCTGACTGACCTGCCAGCCACTATCGCCGTCGCGGATCTGGTGATCGCCTGCACCGGGGCTTCCGGCGAGGTGATCAGCGCCGCCACAGCGGCGCAGGCGCTCCGGCTGCGCCACGGCGACCAGGAGCGCCAGCCCGGCCAGGAGGATCAGCCCGGCCAAGAGGATCAGCCCGGCCGGACCGCCAGCGTCGGCCCGCTGGTGCTGCTCGACCTGGCGTTGCCACGGGACATCGACCCTGCAGCGGGGCAGCTGCCCGGCGTGCGGCTGATCGACCTGGCGGTCATCGGCGCGGCTGGCGGCGAGCGGGATCCGGTCCACAGTGCTGGCCCGGCTAACAGTGCTGGCCCGGCCGGCGATAGCGACGTGGCGGCGGTGCGGCGCATTGTCGCCCTCGAGCTTGACGCATATCTGCGGGCGAACCGGGCCGCCCGAGTTGCTCCCACGGTCGTCGCGCTGCGCGCGAAGGCAGCGACCGTGGTCGAATCCGAGCTGACCAGGCTAGAACGGCGGCTCGGCGACCTGGACTCCAGGTCGCGGCACGAGATCGCCCAGTCGATGGGCCGGATCGCTGACAAACTGCTGCACGGGCCGACGGTCCGGGTAAAGGAGCTGGCGGGCTCGCCTGGCGCCGATTCTTACGAGACCGCCCTGCGGGTGCTCTTCGGCCTGGATCCTGCCGCGGCGCAGGCGGTCGCCATCCCCGATGACAGGCTGGAGCAGCCGGTGCAGGAGGCAGGGCAATGAGCAGCACGCCGTTGCGGCTGGGCACCCGGCGGAGCCCGATGGCCGTCGAGCAGTCCAGGCGGGTCGCGCAGATGATCACCGAGCGGACCGGCCGACCGGTAGAGCTGACGCTGATCTCCACGCTCGGCGACGCGAGCGCCGCCCAGCTGGTCCAGATCGGCGGCACGGGCGTGTTCGTCAGCGCGCTGCGGGAGAGCCTGCTGTCCGGCGAAGTCGATCTCGCCGTGCACTCGCTGAAGGACCTGCCGACCGGTCCGGCCGCTGGCCTGACCCTGGCCGCCGTGCCGCCCAGGGATGATCCCCGGGACGCGCTGGCCGGGCGGGACGGCGCCAAGCTCGCAGACCTGCCGCCGGCCGCCAGAATCGGCACCGGCTCTCCTCGGCGGGTGGCTCAGCTGCTGATCCTGCGGTCGGACCTGCGGCCAGTCCCGATCCGCGGCAACGCCGGGACCCGGCTGGCCAAGGTGGAATCCGGCGAGGTCGACGCCGTGGTGCTTGCCTACTGCGGCCTGGCCAGGATCGGCCGCCTCGACGTCGTGACCCAGGTGTTCGAGCCAGATGAGATGCTGCCGGCGCCCGGCCAGGGCGCGCTCGCGGTCGAATGCCTGACTAGCCGCCCCGAACTGGCCGATATTCTCGGCTGCATCGATGACCCGGCTGCCCGCGGCGCCACTACTGCCGAGCGCAGCTTGCTCGCCACGCTGCAAGCAGGCTGCACAGCGCCGGTTGGCGCGTATGCTGCCGGGACGGATGCATTGCGGCTGGACGCGATCGTGGCGGCAGCCAACGGGGGAACGGCGCTGCGCGGGAGCGGCGGCGGGTCAGCGGATCAGGCGGAACGCCTCGGCCGCGAGGTCGCAGCCGATCTGCTCAGTCGCGGCGCGAGAATGTATACGGACGTGTCCGCTGGACACCTCAGCAACGGGGACGATGAGAAGTGAACCCCACGCCCGGGACCAAGACGGCGGCGGAGAAAAGCGGCCAGCGGGCCGTCGCCGGCTCCGCCGAGACGGCTGGCAAGGCTGACCTGGTCGGCGGCCATGCCGGCATTTCGACCGACGGGCAGTCCGGACCGGGGTCCGGTCGCGCAGTCGCTCGGCCTGGCAGCCGGCACCGCGCTGGCCTGGTCGCGTTCGTCGGCGCCGGACCTGGCGACGAGGGCCTGCTGACGGTCCGGGCTGTCACCTTGCTCGGCCAGGCCGACCTGGTCGTCGCCGCTCCCTGGGTGAGCGGGCGAGTCACCCACCTGATCTCCGCCGACGCGACGATCACCGACTCGGACACGCTGCAGCAGGACCCGCGGCTGCTGATCAAGGCAGCCAGATCAGGGCAGCTTGTCGTCCGGCTGTTCAGCGGCGACCCGTTCATGTTCTGCGACGCGGCGGCCGACGCGGCGGCCTGCGCGAAAGCCAAGGTGCCGTTCGAGATCGTCCCTGGCGTGTCCGCGGCGACGGCAGTGCCCGCCTACGCAGGAGTCCCGCTGACGTCAGACGCGACCGGCGATGTCCGGATCATTCACGCAGCCGAGGTCAGCCGGATGTCGGCCGGGCCTGGCACGCTGGTGATCCTGGGCGCCGAGACCGGCATCGCCGATATCGCCAAGATGCTGATCGCCGGCGGCTGGCCGGACGCCACGCCGTTCGCGATCACCTGGAACGGCACCAGCACGGATCAGCACACCGTGGTGGGCACTTTGGGCACGGTGACCGCCGATCTCAGAGCGGCCGGAGTGAGCCTGCTCACCGCGCACGGCCAGGCGGTCGCGGTGGCCGGCGAGGGGGTCAGAGCCCAGCGGACGCTGTCCTGGTTCGAAACGAAGCCGCTGTTCGGCTGGCGAGTGCTGGTGCCCAGGACGAAGGAGCAGGCAGCCGATGTCTGCGACCAGCTCCGGGCCTGCGGAGCGGTCCCCGAGCAGGTTCCGACGATCGCGGTCGAGCCGCCGAGAACACCACAACAGATGGAACGGGCCGTCCGGGGTCTGGTCACCGGACGGTATCAGTGGGTGGCCTTCACGTCGGTGAACGCCGTTCGCGCGGTGCGGGAGAAGTTCGAGGAATACGGCCTGGATGCCCGGGCATTCGCCGGCGTGAAGATCGCCGCGGTCGGCGAGCAGACAGCGGCGGCGCTGCGCGCCTTCGGGATCGCCGCTGACCTGATGCCGGCCGATGATCAGTCCGCGGAAGGCCTGGCGAATGCCTGGCCGGCCTACGATGACCTGCTTGACCCGATCAACCGGGTGCTGCTGCCGCGGGCCGACATTGCCACCGAAGGACTGGTGAACCGCCTCACCGAGCTGGGCTGGGAAGCCGAGGACGTCACCGCTTACCGGACGGTGCGGGCCGCCCCGCCACCGGCTCCTACCAGGGAGGCGATCAAGGGCGGCGGCTTCGACGCGGTGCTCTTCACCTCCTCGTCCACGGTCCGGAATCTGATCGGGATCGCCGGGAAGCCGCACGCGGTGACGGTGATCGCGGTGATCGGGCCGGAGACCGCGAAGACCGCGGCCGAGTTCGGCCTGCGGGTGGACGTGATCGCTCCGAAGCCATCGGCGGCTGCGCTGGTCGATGCGCTGGCGGAGTTCGGCGCTGGGATCAGGGACACGGCGACCGCGGCGGGCGAGCCGGTCCGGCGGCCGAGCGAGCGCCGCAGGGGCGCCAGGCGGCGGGTCAGGTAGCGCTCGCGCGGCGGCTCAGCCGGACTGACCGCCGAAGGGAGACGCCATGGCAGGCGGGTCAGGTAGCGCTCGCGCCGCGGCTCAGCCGGACTGACCGCCGAAAGGAGACGCCATGGCAGCGGGATACCCGGTCGCCCGGCCGCGCAGGCTTCGCCGGACCGCCGCGATGCGTCGGCTGGTAGCGCAGACCACTGTGCGTCCGGCGGATCTGGTCCAGCCGCTGTTCGTCAAGGAGGGGATTAGCGAGCCGCGCCCGGTCGCGTCGATGCCCGGCGTGTTCCAGCACACCAGGGACAGCCTGCGCCAGGCCGCGGCTGACGCGGTGCGGGCAGGCGTCGGCGGCTTGATCCTCTTCGGCATTCCAGCGGACAAGGACGGCCGCGGCTCGGCGGCCGACGACCCGTCCGGCATCGTTCAGCTGGCGCTCGGCGACCTGGCGGCGGATCTCGGCGCCGACACGGTGCTGATGGCCGATCTGTGCCTGGACGAATACACCGACCACGGGCACTGCGGCATCCTGACCGCGGCCGGCCAGGTGGACAACGACGCCACCCTGGAACGCTATGCATCCATCGCGGTAGCCCAGGCGCGCGCCGGGGCGCAGGTCGTCGCGCCGAGCGGGATGATGGATGGCCAGGTGGCCGCCATCCGCGCCGCGCTGGACGGCAGCGGCTTTCCCGAGGTGGCCATTTGCGCCTATGCGGTCAAATACGCGTCCGCCTTCTACGGACCATTCAGGGAGGCGGCCGAGTGCGCGCCGCAGTTCGGTGACCGAGCCTCCTATCAGCAAGATCACGGCAGCCAGGCAGAGGCGCTGCGCGAGGTCATGCTGGACGTGGCAGAGGGCGCCGACATGGTGATGGTCAAGCCGGCGCTGGCCTATCTGGACGTCATCGCCATGGTGGCGCGTTCGGTTCAGCTGCCGGTCGCTGCCTACCAGGTCAGCGGCGAGTATTCGATGGTGGAAGCGGCCGCCGCGAATGGCTGGCTGGACCGGGACCGGGTGGTCATGGAGACGCTGACCGCGATCCGCCGGGCCGGCGCCAGCATCATCTTGACGTACTGGGCGACTGAGGCAGCACATCGCCTGAGCTAGCTGCCAGTCGCCGGACTGGGGGCGAGGCGGCCGGCGTCCGCCAGCCGAGCACGGTATCGTCGCAGGAGTGGTCGGGCCCGCCGACGCGGGAGCGTAGCTGGCGGGATGCGGCACGGGTGATTGTTTGCCTGCGGCCCGGCCGATGGAATTGCAGCCGGTTAGACCCGGCCGCGTGGTCATTGGCGAATGTGTCATTTCGGGATTGTCATTCAGCTATGAACAGCCAGGCTGGGCAGGAGTGAAGCCGATGGTCGAGGCGGTGCTGCGGGCCAGGCGCCGGAAGGCTCATGAGCGGACGGCGCTGGCCGCGACCCGGTACGCCGTACGTGGCTGGCCGGTGTGCGCCGGGGCTTACCCGCCGGACCGGCAGTCGCAGCCAGCCGCCTCCGGCCGGGGCTGCTCCTGCGATCGGATCGGCTGCCCGGCGCCGGGCGCACATCCGATGTCGCCGACCTGGCAGCGCCAGGCCACGGCCGATGCGGCCGTCGTCGGGCACTGGTGGACGGTGCTGCCGCAGGCCAACATCATTCTCGTCACCGGCCGTACCTTCGATGTGCTTGATCTGCCGGTATCGGCCGCCCGGCTGGCGCTCGCCCGGATGGAGCGATCCGGGATCAGGCCCGGTCCGGTGGCGGTCAGCGCCCAGGACCGGGCCTTGTTTTTTGTCGCCACCAGAGCGGCGCTCGCTGACGAGGACGAGTGGTGGTCCTGCCATCTCGACTGCGAGCCGGACACGATTCCCGAGGTAGCCGGGCTGCGCTGGCACTGCAAGGACAGCTATGTCCTCGCCCCGCCATCGCGGCTTGGCAATGGGCTGACCGCCCGCTGGATTCACCAGAGCACCACCGAGCCGCTGCCCGATGCGCTGCGGCTGCTTGAGCACTTGGCCGACGCCTGCGAGGAGATCGCTCCATGACACGCCAGGAGACTGGTGACGAATCCGCTGGCCTGTACGCCCGGGCCTGCGCGGTGCTGCCCGGCGGCGTGAATTCGCCGGTCCGGGCGTTCGGCGCGGTGGGGGGCACGCCAGTGTTCATGGCCTCAGGCCACGGCCCCTATCTGGTCGATACCAGCGGCAAGAGCTACGTCGACCTGATCTGCTCCTGGGGCCCGATGATCCTGGGGCACGCGCATCCCGCCGTGACCAGCGCGCTGCGGCAGGCGGTCAGCCGGGGGACATCGTTCGGCACGGTCACTCCGGGCGAGGTGGAGCTGGCCGAGGAGCTGATCTCGCGCGCGCCGGTAGCGAAGCTGCGGCTGGTCAGCTCGGGCACCGAGGCGACTATGTCGGCGCTGCGGCTCGCCCGCGGTTTCACCGGGCGGTCGCTGGTGGTGAAGTTCGCCGGGTGTTACCACGGCCATGTCGACGCGCTGCTGGCCGCGGCTGGATCCGGAGTGGCGACATTCGGGCTGCCGGACTCGCCCGGCGTGACCGCAGCGGTCACCGCGGAGACGCTGGTGCTGCCCTACAACGATGCCGAGGCGATCCGGCAGGTGTTTGCCGTTCATGGCGCCCAGATCGCCTGCGTGATCACGGAGGCATGCCCGGCCAACATGGGCGTCGTGCCGCCATCGGCGGGCTTCAACGAGCTGCTGGCGGCGCTCTGCGCCGAGTCCGGCGCCCTGCTGATCATGGACGAGGTGCTGACCGGCTTCCGGGTGACCCGCTCCGGCTGGTACGGACGCGAGGGGGTGGCGGCAGATCTGATGACCTTCGGCAAGGTGATGGGCGGCGGGCTCCCGGCCGCTGCCTTCGGCGGCCGGGCCGAGATCATGGACCTGATGGCGCCGTCCGGACCGGTCTACCAGGCGGGCACTCTGGCCGGGAATCCGCTGGCGACCGCGGCCGGACTGGCCACCCTGCGGGCTTGCACGCCCGAGGTCTACCAGCGGGTCGATGAGGCGGCGGCCGAGGTAGCCCGGCTGACCGCCACCGCGCTGACCGCCGCCGGGGTTCCGTTCCGGCTGCAAGAGGCCGGCAGCCTGTTCTCGGTCTTTCTCGGGGTGACCGGGCCGGTGCGAGATTTCGCAGAGGCGCGAGGCCAGTCCCGGGCCGCGTATGCGGCCTTCTTCCACGCCATGCTGGACGGCGGTGTCTACCTGCCCCCATCGCCGTATGAGGCGTGGTTCTTGTCGGCCGCGCACGACCGGGAGGCGATCGACCGGATCGCTGAAGCCCTGCCTGCCGCCGCTCTCGCGGCTGCCGATGCGCTGCGCTGACTGACCGCAGCTTCGGGCCGGAGAACCAGCCCGAAATTGCCAGCGAACGTTCTGGCGACCGCCATCGGCATTCGGCCTGATCTGCCAGTATGTCTCAGGACAGCCGGGCGGCAGGCCCGGCGACATGCTTGGAGGAGGGGACGTGGCTGTACGTAATGTCGTGAGCACCTTGCAGGACGACGGGACCGAAGTGATGGGTCCGGGCATCCTGATGTACCACTATCCGCATAACGACATCCTGACCGGCAGCCTGCTGACAGTGGAAAACAACCACTTCTGCGTGCTCAAGTCGCGCGGTGCGATCCTTAACGTCTACTCGGGCGGCCAGTACCCGGTGCAGACCACTGACCGGCCGATCATGGGCAGTATCCAGCAGGCGTTCTATAGCGGCCAGTCGCCGTGGCAGTTTGAGGCCCTGTTTGTGTCCAGCGCGAAGAGCGTCGCTAAGGCCCAGGGCCTTGCCCTCTCCCGTGAGCTGGCCGAGCTGGTCTACGACGTGGACTACTACGTCCACATCGACAGCCCGGAGAACGCGGTCAAGCTGGTCACGCATATGCCGTACCAGGGCCACTTCCTCACTACCGAGGCGCTCAACAACTACGCGGGACCGGTCGTTGAGCAGGCTGTCAACCAGATTGTCCAGCTGACGCCGCTTGAGATGGTCAACGAGCGGATTCACGAGATCACCGAACTGGTCCGCGGCCACCTGCAGGACTTCCTGACGATCTACGGGATCACGCTCAACGACGTCAAGGTGCTGATGCGGCCGCGCGATGAGCGGATGCGCGAGCTGATCTCGCTGCGCGCGTTCGGCCTGTCCGAGATCGATGCGGTGCGCTACTACGTCGCGATGAAGATGGCCGAGCGCGGCCTGGTGTCGGCGCCGAACATGGCAGTCGGCGAGCCGTTCAACATCGGGCTCACTGGGTACGGAGTCCCGACGCCAGGCATGCCCGTCATCGCGGACACCTCCGGCCGCCCGGCCTGACTCCGATGCAGGACAGCATCGCCGACAAGCTGCGCAGTCTGCTCGGCTCCGATGTCTACAGCACGCAGGGGCGGCTGCGCTCGGATGACCAGCTGGTACGTGAGCGGGTGTGCCGAGGGCTGAGCGAGGCGTCGGCCAGGATCCGGGAGCTGATCAGCAGGTACCGGCTGGATCGGGTGCCCCCATCGACCCGGGACCAGCCGTTTCCGCCAGCCGAGGTGATGGAGCCGATCCGTCGGGCCGAGCGCCTGATCCGCGTGATCGACGACGCGGCAGCTGTCGTCAAGGGCCTGCCGGTGCTCAACCAGGACTTGGTCTGGAAGCGGGTGCGCCGGACCGGCCTCAATGATCTGCTGCAGTTCGACTGGAACCTGGTCGGCGAGTCCGATGGCCTGGCCAGCGACCTCGCGCAGGTGCTGGAGCTGGACCAGCTGGACGTGCCAGGCAATGAGGCCAGGGTGCGCAAGATCAGGGACATTATCGGCGAGCGGCAGCGGTTCATCGAGATCTCCTGACCGCCCCAACCGCCGGACGCCCCCGGTGCTGCCGTATCGCGGCAGCACCGGGGGCGTCTGGTGCTCCTAGCGAGTCAGCGCAGCTGCGGCTATGAGCCCGGCTGCGATCAGTGCAGGTGCACCGAGATGTGCGAGAAGTGATGGTGCTGGCCGGCCGGGTTCGGCAGGATCACGTGGAATCCGCACTCGAAGAACGCGTGCATGCCGACCCGGTTCGGACGCCCGTGGCCGTCGCCGAACTGGACCCGGTGCCGGTTGCGGTAGCACGTGAGGTCATGCACGACGACGTTGGTGGTGACTTCCATGGCGTCCGGGTCGGCCATCCGGTTCCTGCTGATGGTCATGCTGTGACCCACCCAGTTGCGGATCGCGCCGAACCAGCAGGAGCGCAGATCCTTGACCGCGACATCGCCGCCGACCCAGTTGTCCTCGTAGTCGCTGTACACCGGACTGTTGAGCTTCCTGAAGACGCCGGACTCCTTGCACTTCACGCCGCCGCCGCCGCCGAGTTGGACGACACTGTGGCCGATCCAGCTGTTGTGCACGACGACTCCCAGCGCACCGAGCGCGATGATGTTGCCGCCAACTACCTCGTGGCTGGACAAAGTCGGGCGTCCCTGGTGCGAATCGTCGGCGCAGGGGAAGATGGGCCGACCGAGCACTCGCTTCCGCTCGCATCCCATGATGAGTGATCCGCCTCGTTCAACGATGAGGTTATTCCCCACCCAAAGGTGGGAGTGCCGGCGTCCGAATACTGCGATGAGCGCCGAATGGCGTGTGATGGCCAGGTCATTTCGGATAACGGCCGGTCCGCGGTTAACCAGGCACACACCGCGTACGTTCACATCCCAAAAGGTGCCGGCCAGCGTGCCTGGGTGTCTCACGGTCCCTGAGCAGGTCGACCACGCTGGCGCCGCTGCTGCCGTCGTGGCTGGAACGAGAGCCAGCAGGCTGAACATCAGCCCGCAGATCCCGACCAGGGCCGGTATACCCCGATGTCTGTGTAGCATTAAGCATCCCCCTTTTCTGCATCCCCGAGTGCGACACAATATCGCGTACGCTAACAGACGCGAGGTGATCGGGGCCACGCACGTGGCGATATTCCCGGTCACAATATGGTTGCCTGATTCACCTTTCAGGCGCACTATTATAAAGACGGATTACTACGTCGGCGCCCGGAAAGCCAGACGCCTGCGCTTAGCCCGGATTGGCGACGCGCATATGACGCAATTCGCCTGAGTAAATGACTGGAACCGGTGCTCAGTAAGAAACGCGGCCATCGGCGGCGCTGCGTTCGGCAGGCCGGGGTCGGGTCAGCCGAGGATCGGGTCAGCTGACTGCGATGGCGATGATGCCGGCGACGATCGCGGCGGCGCCGGCCAGTCTTCTGGCCAGCCCGCCCTCACCGAGCAGGCGTCTGCCGAGCAGCACTCCGAACAGGACGCTGACTTCACGGGCCGGCGCGACGGCGCTGACCGCGGTGAAGCTGAGCGCGGTCAGCACCAGGATGTAGGCGAGCGGCGCCAGCACCGCCGCGCCGAGCACTTGCAGCCGGAACGATCGCCACACATCGGCCAGTCGCTGCCGGTCGCGCAGCACGACCGGCGCGAACACGACTGTCATGATCGGGAAGCAGGCGTACCCCTGCAGGATCGGCGGCGTATGCAAGTGGGCCACGGCGTACTTGTCCCAGATCGTGTAAGACGCGATGAACGTGCCGGTCAGCAAGGCGAAGGCGATCGCCGCCCGGGCCGGCGCGGGTTCGGCTGGCGGGCTGGCGGGGCGGCGTCCGGCGCCGGGAATCCCGATCAGCACGACGCCAGCGACGATAGCGGCGATCCCGACGATCGCGACCGGGCGCGGCCGCTCGCCGAGCAGCACGATCCCGGCCACCGCGGCCAGCAGGGCGCCGGCGCCGCGGCCGATCGGATACACAACGGACAGATCACCGAGCGCGTAGCCGCGCTGCAGGAACAGGAAGTAACCCGACTGCAAGATTCCCGTGCCGAAGAGGAACACCCAGTTCAGGCCTGCCAGGTGCAGCTGGCCGGGGCGGGCGGCGAACGCGGCCACCGGAATGTAGATCACAGTGGCGCAGGCCGCCAGCAGCCAGGCGAAAACCGCCGCGCCGGTCGTCGAAGCCTGCTTGCTCAGCAGGTTCCAGGTAGCGTGCGCGACGGCCGCGCCGACGATGAGCGCGATCGCCGTGGGGCTCACGGGTGGCACCTGCCGACAGTCGAGGATATTTTCGCCATTTTATCCTGATCGGCCCAGCCGTGGAGCCGGCCGAGCTGACGGTAGGCTTGGCGCGTCATGACTGATCCAGACCCCTCCGGCGCTGCGGAGTCGGCCAGCGCCACCGACGTCGATCCGGCCGCCACCACGATCGTCCACTTGGTGCGGCACGGCGAGGTCGCGAACCCGGACAAGGTCCTGTACGGCCGGATTCCTGGCTTTCACCTGTCTGAGGACGGCCAGCTGATGGCCAAGGCCGCCGCCGACTTCATGGCCGGACGGGATATCACGGTGCTCCGGTCCTCGCCGCTCGAGCGGGCGGTGCAGACCGCCGAGCCGATCGCCGCCCAGCTGGGCCTGACGATCGAGATCGACGAGCGGCTGATCGAGCCATGGAACCACTTCGAGGGGCTGAAGGTCGCAGTCGGCGACGGATCACTGCGCGATCCGCGGCACTGGATCTACCTGCGCAACCCGTTTCGCCCATCTTGGGGTGAGCCCTACCAGCAGGTCGCCGCGCGGGTGCTGGCCGCCGCCGCTGACGCGGCGCGGGCGGCTAGCGGCCACGAGGCCGTCTGCGTCAGCCATCAGCTGCCGATCTGGGTGTCGCGCCGGTCGGCGGAGAGCCGGCGGCTGTGGCATGACCCGCGGCGCCGCCAGTGCGCCCTCGGCAGCGTGACCAGCCTCACCTACACCGGCGGTCGGCTGGCCGGGGTTAGTTACGCCGAACCGTCCGGATCGGCCGGTTCGCGGGTGGCCGGCGCGTAGCCTGGTCGGTGCCTGAGCGGTTAGCTGTCGGCCCGCGGTCAGCACATCAAGTTGGATCCGGCACAATGGCTTGCGATAACTACTTCGTGTAGGAGATCACCCTGTGCCCCGCCTGAAGCACACCACGCGCCGAGCCGCCGCGGCCTTCGCCGTCCGGACTGTTCTCGCCGGATCGGCAGTGCTGGCGATGGCGGCATGCTCAGGCGGCCCGATCGCTCAGAACACTGAGCTCAGCAACGGCCAGAGCTTCGTGGCCGGCAGCTACAGCAGCTCGTATTTCAGCCCCGGGTCGCGGCTTGCCGCGCCGGCGGTGACGGGCACGATGCTGACCGGGCAGCGGTTCAGCCTGGCTGCCGACCGGGGCTCCGTGGTCGTGCTGAACTTCTGGGCGTCCTGGTGCGGCCCCTGCCGGCGGGAGGCGCCGTCATTGGCCGCGCTCGCTAGGTACTTCGGTAGCGATCCGGTCCGCTTCGTCGGCGTGGACACCAGGGACTCGGTGCCCAACGCCGAGGCCTTCCAGCGCACGTTCCAGGTCAGCTATCCGAGCGTGAACGATCCGGCCGATGAGATCGCGCTGGCCTTCCACGCCACGCTGCCTCCGGCCGGGATCCCGAGCACGCTGGTGATCGACCGCACCGGGCACATCGCCGCCAGAATAGTTGGCGGCGTGTCCTACTCAGGTCTGAAGGCGCTCATCGCCAAGGTCCTGCACGAGCACTCATGACGCAGGATCTGGCCGGCCGCGAGCCGGCGACGGAGCTGGCGGACCCGCCTTCCCCGTCGCCCGTCGCCACC
>OCZU010001527.1_pt1 | contig 15148 bp, 14 predicted proteins | sample 1539001 | NCBI WGS metagenome assembly OCZU01 (sample SAMEA3539306, study PRJEB22396) | soil metagenome | biome: tundra; feature: field; material: soil | place: USA | collected 2010-05 | depth 0.15 m | reverse complement strand
CGTCGTTGACCGCCGGTTCAACGAATATCACGCGTGCATCGGCTCGAAGCCCGGCAATCGTCTGGTCCAGGCGCGTGCTCGGCGTTTGTGGATCGGTAAAAGCCAACGTGTAGGCGCCCGCCTCGCTCGGACCCGCGATGATCGTCAAGGTATTCTCGGCGAGCAGCGCTTTGAGCGCGCCGAGCGGCATGTCGGGCGACAATACGGCGCGGAGATGCGCAGCGGAGACCGCGCTGATCCCCGGCGAGGACAGCGTGACGTAGCGTGGCTCCTGGTTGGCCTCGGCCGAGCGTTGAAACAGCGCGGTGCCCAAGGCACCGACCGCGATCGCCTGCACGAGCACCGCGGCGGTCAGCCATTGCACGGCGGTCCATCGGCGAGCGGGCTTGCTCGAAATTCTCGCGATCGCGGGTATGGCTGCGGGAGCCTCGCGCTCGAGCTCATCGATGCGCGACAGCGTCTTGGCCAAACCCGGCTGAGGCGCGTACTCCAGACTCGACTCGGATTTCAGCAACGCCCGCAGGCTGCGCTCATGCGCTAGATCATCGCGACAGACCGCGCAGCGCTCGAGGTGACGCGTGACGCGCTCGGCATCGCCCGCGTCGAGCCGCCCGACCACATACCAAGACAGCAGGCGCGCGGCCTCTTCGCCGCAGCGGCTGTCATCAGAATGTTCATTCATCGTGGTGCTCCCCACCTGCAGACTCGACCAAAATCGTCCGCAGCTTGCGCCGCGCGTTAAACATTCGCGTCTTAACCGTGTTGACCGGGCAGTCCATGATTTCGGCAATCTCCTCGCACGAATGATCCAGGTAATACGTGAACTCGAGCACCAGGCGCTGCTCGAGGGGCAACTGCGCCAAGCCCGCGTCGAGCAGCTGTCGCTGCTCGAGCGCCTGGGCGCCATCGCTGACCGTGGCTTCGGACTCCGTAACATGCAGCGTCATCGCGCGCTCATGAGTGGTGGCGCGGCGGATCATGTTCAAGGCGCGCCGATAGGCAATGCCCATGACCCAAGTCGAGACCCGCGAGGCATTGCGAAACTCCCCGGCACGCTGCCAGACGATCCACAGCGTGTCATTGATGATCTCCTCCGCATCCGCATACCGATGCAACAGGCGCGTCAGAAAACGCGCGAGCCGTCGGTGGTAGCACAAATACAGATCGCGAAACGCATCGCGATCGCCGGCGCTTACGCGGCGCAAGAGTTCGCGTTCCTGCTCGTTGGCGTCCGTCCCCGCGTCACCGGCAGCGAAATCCAAGTCCCCGTGATTCAATTGAATACCCCAGTCCGCGCATCAGCAGATAATTCCTGCCCATGGTATGTACCCTGACCGCGCCGTTTGGTTCATTCTGGCTCAGAAGCGGTAAACCGCCGACAGCACCCAGGTGCCATTCGCGCTGGCGTCCTCATAGAGCCGGTTGACCGTGGAATCGGCGAAAAAACGCATCAGGTCGAGCGTGACGTTCCGATAGATGTATTGAGCCCCGGCATTGCCCGCCCAATACCCGACACCGAAGAGCCGATTCAAGTCGTAATAACCGGCCGCGGCGGTAAGCGCGAATCCCTTCGGCAGCGGCCACCGTCCACCCAATTCATAAGCCAAACTGGGGCGCCGCTGGGCAAATCCGAGATCGGAGTACACGGTGTAGTCGGGCTGATACGAAACCGTCGCGATCAGTTCGTCCAGGTAGCTCGCCGACAGTGCGAACTCATCGTAGTCATAGTGGGACGGCCGTCGATCGTCGAGATATTGATAGTGCGTGTAGGTCACGGTGGCGTTGACATCGTCTCCGAGCGGTCGGCGAATCCCGGTGTATAGGTCCAGCTCGATCGCGGTGGCCCCGAACGGGTACGGATCGACATTGGAAGCCCATGTGCCCGCAAACCAGCCCTGAGGACTTTGGTAATTGGCGCCCATCTGCAACGCCCCACTGTCGTAGGTCTGCGAGACGCCTCTGAACACGTAATCGGTCGTTGCACCAATCGAGGCGCTCCAGGGTCCGTCGGCAGCGCAGGACATCAGCGGCAGACCGGCCAGTACGATGAACCGGATCAGCGCGGCGCGATAACGCCGGATGCCATACCGCCCGGCCGACGGCGCGAGGCCGCCTGATTCCGCGACGTTCTCTGGCCGCATCTCCATCATGACCAGTATACGGATCCCGAGGTTCACCGGCTGCATCGGCCTCGCTGATCCAGGCCTCGCGCTCGTTCAATCGATTAGCCCAAGAACATTTTGACGGGCTCGCGTTACCTACCGCCAACTTGGATTGAACCAGGCCGCGTGCTCCGGCGCGGCAATGGTTTTGCAATGGCTGCAGGTGGATCGAAGCGGCAGCCCAATGAACTTACCATCACAGAGGATCAAATCATGAAATCGAAACTCGCAATCCATCATTCGCGTTTGCTGATCGCGGCCGTCGTCGCGCTCGGCGCCTGGGCCGGCCAGGGCATCGCGTCCGACGGGGACCATGCGTTCATTCCGCACGCGGTGAACTCCTCGACGGTACCGGTCAATGGCGATGTGAATCCCTACGGCGTCGCCTTCGTTCCCGCAGGGTTTCCGGCCGGCGGCGCAATCGCCGTCGGCGACGTGTTGGTCAGCAATTTCAACAACAGCAGCAATATTCAAGGCACGGGAACCTCGATCGTGCAGCTGCGGCCCAGCGGGCCGCCGGCCCCTCCGGGTAGTGCCGTCACATTCTTCTCGAGCACGCTGCCGGGACTGAGCACTGCGCTCGGCGCACTGCGCGGCGGGTTCGTGCTGGTCGGCAATGTGCCAACCACCGATGGTACGTTCGCGACCATCGGCCAGGGTGCGCTTCAGGTCATTGACCGCAACGGCAACTTACTGCGCACCTGGACCGATCCGCAGTTCCTCGACGGTCCCTGGGATCTGACGATCGATGATCACGGCGATGCGGCCCACGTGTTCGTCTCGAACGTTCTGAACGGGACGGTTGCAAGACTCGATGTGGCCGTGACCCCCAAGGGCCTCGTGCTGACTCAGAAAACGACGATCGCCTCGGGATACCAGAGCGTTCCCAACGCCGCAGCCGTCGTGCTCGGCCCCACGGGTCTCGCCTATGAGGACGCGAGCGATACTTTGTACGTGGCCTCAACTGGTGACAACGCGATCTATGCCGTCCCCCACGCCGCTCATCGCTCGAGCGCGGCGACGCTCGGCGATCGCGTGTTCGCGGGCCCGCAACTGCGGGGTCCCTTGGCGCTGCGCTGGGCGCCGAACGGAGATCTACTCGCCGCCAACGGCGATGCCGTCAATGCAGACCCTCTGCATCCCAGCGAGATCGTGGAATTCACGATCTGGGGGCAATTTGTGCGGGAGTACGACGTGGATGCGAGTCAAGGCGGCGCATTCGGCATCGATACGGTGCTTGACCGCGACGCACGCTTCAACTACGCGGTCATCGATGATGTCACGAACAACCTCTTGGTGATCGGTCTGCCGGTCCCCTGATTGCGAAACACCGGCACAGCCGTGGCGGGCCGTAGACATTTAGCGCTACGGCGCCGCCACGCCCAGGCGCCGCTGGATCTGCTCCAGTGGGACGCCTTTGGTTTCGATCACGCGGGTCTGCACCCACAGCAACTGCAGCAACATCATGCCTGCGAAGAACGCAAATACGGCGCCGGGCGGGAATGCGCTCACGACTTTCGGGAAGAACGTCGTCAATAGGGCTGCAAAAATCCAGTGCGTGAAACTGCCGAGCGCCTGGCCTTCAGCACGCTGACGGTTAGGAAAGATTTCCGAGATATAGACCCAGATGACGGCGCCCTGGCCAACGGCATGCGCCGCAATGAACGCAAAGATGCAGATGGGCACAAATCCATAGTGCGCCGTAAAGAAGGCCCAGGAGACCAGACCGAGCGAGGCTATGTAGCCGAACGAGCCGATGAACAACAGCGTGCGCCGGCCCAATCGATCAATGAGCCAGAGACCTACGAACGTGAAGATCAAGTTGGTGACGCCGATGCCGACGGACTGCAGCATCGCGGCTTTGGAACCCAAGCCCGTGAGCTCGAAAATGCGCGGCGCGAAGTACAGGATCGCGTTGATGCCCGACATCTGATTGAAGAACGCGATCAATACCGCAAGCAGGATCGGAATCCGCAAACGCCAAGTCCAGAAATGCCCCGATGCCGTCGCACCCTCCGATGCGGCGCGGATCGAGTCGGCCTCGGCCGTGAGCTGCGCCTCCGAGGCCTCGGGACGGATGCGCCGCAGCACCCGCATGGCGGCATCGATCTCGCCCTTCCTGGCAATGAGCCAGCGTGGGCTTTCGGGCAAGCCGAAGCACAGCATGGTATAGAGCAAGGACGGGAAGGCCGCCACGCCCAGCATCCAGCGCCAGGCATGCTCGCCGAGGCCGCTCAGTAGCGCGTTCGAGAGGTACGCGATCAAGATTCCGAATACGATGTTGAACTGGAACATGCCCGCCAGGCGCCCGCGGTAAGCGGGCGGCGCGATCTCCGCGATGTACAGGGGCGCCGCCACCGTGGAGATACCTATCCCGATGCCGCCGATCAGGCGCGCGATGCTGAACGAATAGACATCGGTTGCGATCGCCGACCAGCTCGCACCGATGAAATACAGCACACCGATCAGCAGCAGCGTCGCCCTGCGTCCGAATCGGTCGGTAGGCCAACCGCCGAGCAATGAACCGGCCACTGTGCCGTAGAGCGCCGAAGCGATCGCAATGCCGTGCCATCCCGGGCTCAAGCTCCAGAGCTGCTGAATCTTCTGCTCGGCGCCCGATATCACGACCGTGTCGAATCCGAACAGAAATCCCGCGAGCGCGGAGGTGATCGACCACAATAAAATCTGCCTACTCATGATGATTGTGGCGCATTATCATTGTGCTGCGTGAACATTGATCGGGAACCCACGGCCGCGCGCGTGAACGTATGGCAGCGCACAGAATACACGTGCCACTGAGGCCAGCCTAATCGGATGGATGCAGAAAAATGACGAGCACTGCAACTTGAGTATTTTCGACGAATTAACCCGGTACCCCGATGCGACGCGCATACGCGCAGCCGCTCAAGCGCGTCCGGCCAGCCTCAATCCCCAAGGACAAACCACGATGAATCCGATTTCCAGCTTCTTGAGCCTGGTCTGCATGGTCCTCGCCGCCGCCACGGCCTTTCTTTTCAACAGCGTCCCTGCCGGCCTCGTGTTCGTCGCGGCCGCCGTGATCATCTCGATGTCGCTAAAGATGGCCAACGTCTGGCAGAAATTTGTGATTCTGCGGCTCGGAAAACTCCAGAGCGTGCGCGGCGCGGGGCTGTTCGTGATCATTCCGATCATCGACAACATCGTTGCGGTCATCGACGAGCGCATTCAAACGACCGCCTTCAACGCGGAACAGGCGCTCACCAAGGACACCGTACCGGTCAACGTCGATGCGATCATCTTCTGGAACGTTCACGACGCCGAAAAGGCCGCCTTGGCGATCACCAATTACCGTGAAGCCATCGATAGGGTCGCGCAAACCTCGCTGCGCGAAATGATCGGCTCCTCGATGCTCGCGGCGCTGCTGTCGGACCGCCAGGAAGCCGACCTGCAATTGAAGATCGAAATCGGCGCGAAGACCGCGCCCTGGGGCATCTCCGTGACGTCCGTCGAGATCCGCGACGTCGCGATTCCGGTCGCGCTGCAGGATGCGATGTCGCGTCAGGCACAGGCCGAGCGCGAAAAACAAGCGCGCGTGATCCTGGGATCGGCCGAAGCGGCGATTGCGAGCAAGTTCGTCGAAGCGGCGGCGACCTACGCGGGACATCCCGCCGCGCTGCAGCTGCGGGCGATGAACATCATTTATGAAACCACTAAGGAGCGCGGCGCGACGATCCTCATTCCGACCGCGATGATCGACAGCATGAATCCCACGGCGCCTTCGCTGGCCCTCGCTCTTGCGAGCCAGCAGATTCCGCTCGCTGCGCCGGCCGCCGGCTCGGCCGGACCGGCGACACCGCAAGCACCGGCGTGAGCCGGCAAAGTGCGCCTCGCGTGGGGCGTTTCCACGACGCTCCAGAGCGCTCTCACGCTATTCCAATGGCGCCGCCGCGGCTGCGCGCCGAGAGCGCTTCGCCCACCAGTAATAAACGGGCGACGTGACGGCGAGTCCGACGATCCAGGAAAGGTCGACGCCGCCGAAGGCGCGCGCGACGGGACCCGTGTACAGCGGCGATGCGACGAACGGCAACTGCACGAGAATTCCCATTGCGTAGCACACGACGGCGACCGTATTGACGCGGCCGTAAATGCCACCGTCGCGAAGAAAGAACGCGTCGACGTCGTATTGACCGTGACGCAGAAAATAGTAGTCGACGAGATTGATGGCCGTCCACGGAACGAGCACATAGAGCAACAAGAGAATGAAGCCTTCATAGTTGACCATGAACGAAGCCTTGCCGAGCAATGCCGCGGCCAGCGCACAGCCGAACAACACGACGGCGATGACGGTGCGCGAGCGCGGTCCCGGAGACCAGCTCGAAATCAAGGTCTGACCGACCGTCAGTGTGGAAAGCGCACCACAATAGAGATTCATCGCGGTTGCGGCCGCAATGCCGACCGTAAAGACGATCAATACCAAGGGCGCGATGCCCTTGGTCAAGTCGGCGAGCCCGACGACGAGGCTGCCCTTCGGCGTCAGCAAGCCCACCAAGGCGCCAAGCATCATCGGCAACAGCGAGCCGAGCGTGCATCCCCAGTAGCTCGCCCAAAAGGCCGGGCGCGCACCGGTGTCCTTCGGCATGTAGCGCGAGTAATCGGACACGTAGGGCGCATAGGCAATCTGCCACAGCGCGGCCGTGGAAATCGTGCCGAGCAGCCCTGAAACATTGAACTGGTTCTTGACCGAAACATCGGCGGGCAGTCCGTGCACCCAGACGATCCAGACCGCCGCCAATAGCAGCACTGCGCCGCAACCATAGCTCATGATGCGCGTATAGGCATGGATCAGGTCGTAGCCGTAGATTGCGGCGACGACACTGAGCGCGCCGACGAGCGCGATGCCCGGTGTGTCGCCCATCGCGGGCGCCAACAGCGCGAGCGACTCCCCGCCGACGACCAGATTCGACGCCATGAATCCGACGTACATCACGATGACGATGACCACGACCAGCAAGGAGCCATAAGATCCGAATTGGCCGCGTGTCTGCACCATTTGAGGCACACCGAGCGTCGGCCCTTGCGCGGAATGCAAGGCCATGAATACGCCGCCGACCAGATTGCCGACCGCAAGAGCCGCGAGCGCCCATCCCAAGGGGAGCGCAAACACGGTCACCGCGAGCCCGCCGGTCACGACGGTCAATAGCATGAGGTTGGCACCGAACCAAACGGTGAACAGGTCGCGCGCGGTGCCGTGACGCTGGTCGGCGGGGATCGGCAGGATCGTGCCGATTTCGAGTCGAGTCGATTGTTCCCGGTTCGGCATGGCTCTGCTATCGATGTTTGCCGCTCAATTACGCAGGTCGCGGCTCACCGGCAGATCGAGCAGCACCGCGCCCACGGCTGCCGCTACGCCAGCCGCAGCAGCAACGCGTCGAGCATCGCATCGCAGCGTTCAACCTGGTCGACGGCAATGAACTCGTCCGGTTTATGCGCCTGATCGATCGAACCGGGGCCGCAGACGACGCTGGGGATACCCAATCGGCCGCTGAACAATCCGGCCTCGCTGCCGAACCCGACCTTGATGCATTCCCGGTTGCCCGTCAGGGCCGCGACGAATTCGACGACGGCCGCGTCTGGCGGCGTCTCGAGGCCGGGATACTCATTGTCGATTTTCAGATCGATGCGGCTGTCGGCGCCAGCCTGCATCGAAGCCGCAACGGCCGCCGCGTCGGCGCGCAGTGCGGCGACGAGCACCACGGGATCATCGGCCGCGAGATTACGAATCTCCAATTCGAGATCACAGCGGTCGGGCACAATATTGAGCGCGCTGCCCCCGTGAATGACGCCGACGTGCAGTGTCGTATAGGGAACCTCGTATGCTGGATCGCGCATGCCCGTCAATTCGATTTGCGCCTGTCGCGAACGCACGGCATCGATGAAATCGACCGCCAAGTGGATCGCATTGACGCCGGCCGCCGGCCGCGCCGAATGCGCGGCGCGCCCGTGGCAGCACGCCGTCATCGCGGTTTTCCCCTTGTGCCCCACGGCGATGCGCATGAGTGTCGGCTCACCGACGATGCAGAACTTCGGTCTATGAGCCCAGCTCGCCATGTCCTCGAGCAGCGAACGCACGCCGAGGCAGCCCACTTCTTCATCGTAGGAGAAGGCCAACTGCAGCGGCACCGCCAAGGGGCGCCGGTTCGCGAGATCGGCGGCGCGCAGCGCGCAGGCCAGAAAGGCCTTCATATCGGCGGACCCGCGTGCGTACAGACGATCGGTGCGCCGCTGCAATCGGAACGGATCGGAACTCCATGGCTGACCGTCCACGGGCACTACATCGGTATGCCCGGAAAGCAGCACCCCGCCGCGATCCCGCGGGCCGATGCAGGCATACAGATTCGCCTTGCGCCCGGCATCGTCCATATAGAGCCGGGAGTCGATGCCGCATGCCGACAGGAACTGCCTGACGAAATCGATCAAGCCCAGGTTCGAGTCGCGACTGACGGTCGGGAAGCCGATCAGCCGCTCCAGAATCTCGATGCTGTTCATCGAACTACGATACGCGAATCGGACGCGTACGAGGAGCCCGCCGCGCCGGTCAGTGGAAGGGGTTTCGCCGGATGATGGTCTGATCCCGGTCGGGTCCCGTCGAGATGATCGTGACGGGCATGCCGACGAGCGTTTGCAGACGCTCCAGGTAATTGATGGCATTATCCGGCAGGTCCTCGGCGCGCGTGATGCCCACGGTCGACTGTTTCCATCCCGCCAAATCTTCGTAAACCGCAGCGCATTCGCCGAAGTGCCCCGTCAGCAAAGGCGGCGTATCGACGATCTTGCCGTCGATCTCGTAGCCGACGCAAACGCGGATCGTGTCGAGGCCGTCGAGCACATCGAGCTTCGTGACGCACAGCGCCGAACAGCTGTTATGCACGACCGAGCGGCGCAGCGCGACGGCGTCGAACCAACCGCAGCGCCGCCGTCTGCCGGTGACCGATCCGAACTCATGGCCGACGCGCGACAGATGCTCGCCGTATTCATCGAACAGTTCGGTCGGAAACGGGCCCGCGCCGACACGCGTCGCATAGGCCTTGACGATGCCGAGCACCTCGTGCAGCCGGCGCGGTCCGATGCCGGTTCCGGCCGCAGCGCCGCCGGCCGTCGTCGTCGAAGAGGTCACGAACGGATAGGTGCCGAGATCGACGTCCAGCATGGCTCCCTGTGCGCCCTCGAACAGCACGTTGCGGCCGTCGAGGCTCAACTGTTCGAGTATCCCGGTGACATCCGCCACCAGGGGTTTGAGGCGCTCGCCCAGCTCGAGATTCGATTCCAGCGTCTGCTGGAAATCAATAGGAGCCGTGTGAAAGTACCGCTGCAAAATGAAATTGTGATAATCGAGAATTTCGCCGAGCTTTGCGGCGAAGCGCTCGCGGTGAAACAAATCGCAAACGCGCACCGCGCGTCGCGCGACCTTGTCCTCGTACGCCGGACCGATGCCGCGCCCCGTGGTACCGATCGCGTTGGCGCCCTGCGCCTTCTCGCGCGCGCGGTCGAGCGCAATGTGCGAGGGCAATATCAACGGGCACAGCGGGCTGACCCGCAAGCGCTCGAGCACGGGTACGCCCTGCTCGATCAACATCTGCGCTTCTTTGAACAAGGCCTCGAGCGACAAGACGACGCCGTTGCCGATCAGACATTGCACTTGCGCATGCAAGATGCCGGACGGAATCAGCGAGAGAATCGTCTTCTTGCCGCCGATGACCAGCGTATGGCCCGCATTGTGGCCGCCCTGGAATCGTGCGACGGCTTGCGCGGAATCGGTCAGCAGATCGACGATCTTGCCCTTGCCCTCATCGCCCCACTGCAGGCCGATCACGACGACATTCTTACCCATTACGCGCCACCCACAGCAACGCAATACCGGCGACCATGCTGATCAGCCCTCCCCAGCGCAACTGCGAAGTCTCCGTTTGCGCCAATTTGGCCATCAGACGCTGCGCTGCGCCCGGATTGAGAAACGGCAAGATGCCCTCCAGCACCAAGTAGAGCGCAAACGCCCCCGCCAAGTAACGCAGCAATTCCGACCAGCCGATTTCCATGATGACTAGCTATGCTGCTATTTCTGCGCTTGCGGCTGCTTGAAATACTTGAAGTAGTTGCTATCCGGCGCAACCACCACAATGTCGCTCTGCGTGCCAATAGATTCGCGGTAGGACTGCATACTGCGGTAGAAACTATAAAACTCGGCGTTCTTGGTGTAGGAGCGCGCATAAATCTCGCTCGCCGATGCGTCACCTTCGCCGCGAATCTGGCCGGCCTGTCGAGCGGCATTGGCGAGAATCTCGGTTTGCTGCTTGTCGGCTTGGGCGCGCGTCGTCTCCGACACTTCGACGCCCTCGGCGCGCAACTTGGCCGCCTGCGCCTTGAAGGTCGCGCGCATGCGATCGAACACCGAATCGCGCACCTGTGTCGGCAAATCGATCTTGGTGATGCGCACGTCGACGAGATCCACGCCCAGCTGTTCGGCCGCCGGTCGCGCATCCTTCATCGTGGCCTCGGTAAAATCGGCGCGCTCGGCCGTGACGACCTGCTGCAAAGTGCGCTGCGTCACCACGGTCTTGATGCTGTCCTTGATCGTCTCGCCGAGACGGTCGTTGGCCACATCCTCGGATCCGCCGGTGGATTCATAGAATTTGCGCAAGTTACCGATACGCCATTTGACGTAGAACTCGACGATCAATTGTTCCTGTTCGCGCGTCAAGAACCGCTCCTGCGAGTACGGGTGCGTGATGATGCGCTTGTCGAACTTCGTGACTTCGTTGACGAGCGGAATCCGGTAATGCAAACCCGGCTCGTAGTCCGCCGCAATGATCTCGCCGCCGACCGACTTGATGGCGAGCTGTCCCTCGCTGACCGTGAACACACTGGCGCGCGCGATCAAAATGACGGCTACCAGGCCCAACAGCACGAACAGCATCCTGTTTTGCATCAGCGTACCCCGCGCGCGCGAGCGGGATCTTCAGGCGGCGACACCTGGACCTCGGGACTCTTGGCGGGCGCGACCGTCAGCGTGTCGTTCGGCAGCGTGATCGATTGCGGCGATTGCGAGATCAGTTTATCGAGAGGCAGATAAATCATGTTGTTGCCGCCCGCCTTGGTGTCCATGAACACCTTGCGGGAATTCTTATAGACGTTTTCCATGGTCTCCAAATACATGCGCTCGCGCGTAACGCCCGGCGCATGATCGTATTGAGCGAGCACTTGATCGAAGCGCGAAGTCTCGCCCTGCGCCAAGGCGATCACCTGCAGCTTGTACGCCTGCGCGTCCTGCAATTCCTTCGCCGCCGCGCCGCGTGCCCGCGGTAGAACGTCGTTGCGGTATATCTCAGCTTCCTGCTGATAACGCTGGCGATCTTTATCGGCCTTGATGGCGTCGCGCTGCGCATCCTGAACCGCCTCGGGGACGCCGACCTCGTTGAGTTTGACGCCGAGGATATTGATGCCCATACCGTAGTTGTCGAGCGTCTTTTGCATCAGATCGCGCGCGCGGTCGGTTATCGACGGATCGAAGGCGAGAGCCTTATCGAGAGACGCCTGGCCCACGGCCTCGCGCATCGCACTCTCGCAGACTTGGGTCAAGGTTTCTTCGACGCCGCGAACTTTGAACAATACTTTGAGCGCATCGGGTTGCGTGTATTGGACCGCGGAATGAACTTCGACGAGATTGGTGTCGGCGGTCAACATGCTGGCGTCGTCGGTAATGCTGTAGACCTGCGAGACGTTGACGATGATGTCGCGCTCGATCGGCCAGGGCAAATGCCAGTTGTAGCCGGGACCGGTCGTTTCGACATACTTGCCGAAGCGCAAGATGACCGCGCGCTCCTGGGCATCGACGCGGTAGACGCCGCTACCGATCCAAAGCGCCGCGATCAGGATCAGTACGCCGACCATTCCCCTGCCGAGGTTCGACGTGCTCGTCCCGCCGCTGCCGCCAACGCCGCTGCGACCGAAAAACGACGACAAACGGCGCTGAATATTACGCAATACGTCGTCCAAGTCGTTCTGCTGCTGATGCGGGCGATTCCAAGGATCGCGTTTCTCGCCGCCGGGTTCGTTCCAAGCCATGCGTCATGCCTAATGTAAGTTGCTGTTTAGTGTCGTCGAAGCGGCGCCGGACATTCTAGGGAGCCGGTAAGCCGCTCACAAGCCGGCTATGCCACGCGCTTCTCTATGCGCTGCCTGCTGCCGCTGTCGGCATTATCCACGAGATTGACGCCGGAGTTACCCGCTAATTTGGCAATCTCGCTCAGATCGAGTTCCACGTCGATTTCCCAGCTGCCGTCGTCGTGCTGCCGCTCCATGCGGACGGCATTGCGCGCATACAGTGCGGAGCGGACCGAGGCCGCGCCGAGATCGATGTGCAAGGTGCGCTTTACTTGGTTCGGACGCACGGCGCGCGCGATCGCCGTGCGTAATTCGGCGAGCCCCGCCGCGGTGACGCAGGACACCCACGCCCGCGCCGGCAGCCCGTCCGGGCCGTCCTCATCGCGCGCAGGCTCCGCGATCAAATCGATCTTATTGAAGACAAGAAGCTCGCGCACGTCGCCCGCGCCGATGCCGCCGAGCACGCCGTGCACCTGCTCGATGCGTTCGTTGCGCGCCGGGTCGCTGGCGTCGACGACGTGCAGCAACAAATCCGCATCGCGCGCCTCCTGCAACGTGGAACGAAATGCCGCAACGAGTTCATGCGGAAGATCGCGCACGAATCCTACGGTATCGGCCAGCACCACTTCGCCTATCCCCGCGAGTTGCATCTTCCTGACGGTCGGATCGAGGGTCGCGAACAGCTGATCCGCAACATAGGCGGAGGAACCGGTGAGCGCATTGAACAGCGTCGACTTACCGGCGTTGGTGTAGCCGACGAGCGCCACCGTCGGGACCGGCACTTCGCGCCGCACATGCCGGCCGGTTTCACGCTGGCGCGAGAGCTTCTCGAGCCGGGCGCGCAGCGTGCGAATGCGCTTCGCAATCAAGCGCCGATCGGTTTCCAGCTGCGTTTCGCCGGGACCGCGCAGACCGATGCCGCCCTTCTGGCGCTCGAGGTGGGTCCAGCCGCGCACGAGACGCGTCGAGAGGTGCGTCAGCTGCGCGAGTTCCACTTGGAGCTTGCCCTCGAAGCTTCGCGCGCGCTGCGCAAATATGTCGAGTATCAATCCGTTACGGTCGAGGACGCGCCGATTTGTGAGCTTTTCCAGATTGCGCTCTTGGCTCGGACTCAGGGTCTGATCGACGAGCACGAGATCCGCGCCGTGTTCCTCGGCGCAGGCACGAATTTCCTCGGCCTTGCCGGACCCGACGAAATATTTTGGGTCGGGCCGCGCGCGCGTTGCGAGCACGAGTCCCACGCCGATGGTACCGGCGGAGGCCGCCAACGCACGAAATTCAGAGGTATCACTCGGGTCCACCGGATGGCCGATCCCGACTCCGACCAATACGGCGCGCTCGCCGCCCCGTGGGCGCTCAAACAACTGCAGAGCGCCTGCCACTCACTCGACGATCGCCGGTTCCGTCACTTCGCCGTCCTCGCCCGTCGGCAAGCGGACATTGCGCGCCGGCACGACGGTCGAAATCGCGTGTTTATAAACCATTTGGCTCACGCTGTTTCTCAGTAATACGACGAACTGGTCGAAGGAATCGATCTGTCCTTGCAGTTTGATGCCGTTGACGAGATAGATGGAAACGGGCACCCGTTCTTTGCGCAAGGCATTCAAAAAGGGGTCCTGCAGAGACTGGCCACGGGCCATGTGTAAAGCTCCTTATTTTTTATGTCATCCGTTATCGAATACCGCGTCCATTGGGCACTCGGACCTTACATGGGTCATGCTAGCACAGCGCCACCGGATGCGGCTAAACCTTTGACCACTCTGCAAATATGCCCTGTGAGAGTGCATCAAAAAGAAAACCTGCCACTTCCGGATGCATGCAGTCGAAACACATGGCCCGAGAACGCTGTCGAAGCCATGTCAACTGGCGCTTCGCCAATTGTCGCGTTGCGGCAATCGCCTTCTGCTCAGCCGCGTCCAACGTGCTGTTACCGGCCAAATATTCCCATATCTGTCGGTATCCGACCGCACGCATCGCCGGATGTTCCCCGGTTAGGTCGCCGCGCATAAAGAGCGCTCGAACTTCGTCGAGCAGGCCCTGGCCCATCATGGTCTTGAAACGCGCGCCGATTTGGCCGTGCAAGAGACTGCGCTCGGCCGGAACCAGCGCAATTTCAAGTAGATTCACGTCGCTAAGCACCGTATGCCGCTCGCGCTGCAAATGCGTAATCGTTCGCCCGGTCGTCCGATAGACCTCGAGCGCGCGCTGGATGCGTTGGGAATCGTTGCTGTGAATTCGCGCGGCGGCATCCGGATCGACCTCGGCCAGGGATTCATGCAGAGCAGCCCAACCGTCAGCCGCTGCCGCGGCGTCGATCTCGGCACGCACTTGCAAATTCGCCTCGGGTAAATCCGCAAGGCCGGCACTCAATGCGTGAAAATACAGCATCGTGCCGCCGACCAGCAGCGGCTGCAGACCGCGCGACCATATGTCGTCCATCGCCAGTCGCGCGTCGCGCACGAATTCGCCGGCCGAGTAGCGCTCTGCCGGATCGCGTATGTCGATCAAATGATGCTTGATGCGCGCGCGCACCGCTGCGGACGGTTTGGCCGTGCCAATATCCATGCGGCGGTAGACGAGCGCCGAATCGACGCTGACGATTTCGAGCGGAAAGCGCTCGACGAGGCGCAGCGCCAGATCGGACTTGCCGGCCCCCGTTGGACCCATCAGCAAAACGGCGTACCGGCGCATCAGCGTCCACGCGAGAACAGCCGATCCAAATCGGCGAGCGACAAGCGCACCCAGGTCGGCCGCCCATGGTTGCACTGGTCGGCGCGGTCGGTGCGCTCCATTTCGCGCAGCAGCGCGTTCATTTCCGCGAGGTTCAGCGAGCGTTGCGCCCGCACCGA
>OCZU010001521.1_pt1 | contig 15198 bp, 9 predicted proteins | sample 1539001 | NCBI WGS metagenome assembly OCZU01 (sample SAMEA3539306, study PRJEB22396) | soil metagenome | biome: tundra; feature: field; material: soil | place: USA | collected 2010-05 | depth 0.15 m | reverse complement strand
GGTCACCACCCCCACTTCCATCGTAAAATCCTGCTGCACCTGGTCGCCCACGCGCAACTCCAGGTTGTTCCGAACGGCCTTCTTGAATCCTGGAGCCTCGGCCGTCACCCGATAGGTTCCGATGGGCAACACCGGGAACGCGTATTCCCCGGCGTCATTTGTGGTTGTTCGGCTGATACTGTTGGTAGAGATGTTCGTTGCCTCGACCGGCACTTTCGGCATTGATGCGCCCTGCGAGTCTTTGACAATGCCGCTGATGCCGGCACGGAACTCCTGGGCGAACAGCGGCAGGCAAGCTGTCAGAGCCCAAACCCACACTTGGCGACGAAGCCGATTCGGCATGGCGAGAAACCTCCTGAATCGGGTCAAAGATAACAAAAGAATCGCTGCGATCCAAGAACTTCTCAAATGAGATGCGCTGTTCCGCACTTCAAAACGGCCTTCAGCCCACCCAGGAGCGCTAAGTCATTGATGTGATTGTAGATCTACCAGATATGGATTATGGAAGAAAGAGCGCCCTGCAACTTGGTGTTGCGCGGCACAAAACAACACGTTTCGATTTGCAGGTCAGCTTATGAGTTGGGTGAAATCCAGAGCCCAAGAAGCGTGGCCCGTTTCAGAAACTGGAATGGGAAGCCAATTTTCGAAATAGCAACCACAAAGAGGTTTACTTGCGGGCAGCATCCGAGTAAAATACTTGCATCACGCCGCCGGAATGCCAAACGGTATCGGTGGGTGTGGCCTCGCGTCGTTCCCGCCAGGCAAGACTCTCGATCAGGAAGTCTGAAGGAGCAGTCTCATGCGTAGAAGGTGCTTCTTGCGGTCGCTCGCAGCAACTCAGGTTGCCGGCTTCGTCCATGTTAAACACTTGCCACCACTCCCATTGCCGAGTTTTATGGCGTGATGATTGGCCAGGGTCCGCGGACCGACCAACTCGCCGGGCCTACCGCCATGTTCCGCGGGTACAGCGCCCAACGTCGGGACCGAGCCCCTTTGGTTGAGACCGAGGACTTTCGGGACGAGGGCGCGCGCCGTTTCTGGGACGATTTTTCGCCGCCTTATTTTGGGTTCAAGAAGGGACCCAACGACACCTGGCAATATACATCCGAGAGCTTCGCACTGGCCGCTAGCGCTATCAGGCATATTGGGAAAGGCGCATTTCCAACCCGGACCCGGCGCACTCCAAGTGGTCGGGTTACGCGTCCATCTATTTCTCGGATTCGGACGCGGACGGGCGGCAGGATTCGAGCGAAGTGTGCCGGGTGAGCGGTAAGATGGACGCGGTGCGCCTTCCCAAGGAGATTTATTTCGCTCACCGGGTTATGCAGAACGATCAGCCCGACTTACACATTCTGGGCCATTGGAGTTATCCGGCTGGTCCAGACGCCAAGAAGACGGTGAAGACAATCAACGTGATTGCCAATACCCAGTCGGTGGAGCTGTTCGTAAACGGCAAATCAGGGGGTGTGAACTCGCAGCCTGTGAGTGGATATATCTTTGCTTTCCCCGACGTGGAATTTGCACCGGGAAGTCTGAAGGCTGTGGGCAGGAACGGCGGTAAGCCAGTGGCGAAGAGGCACTGACGGCCGCCGGCCCGCCGGCCGAAATCAAACTCACGCCGATTGTCGGTCCCCGGGGCCTGCAGGCCGACGGGGAAGATGTGGCGCTCATTGACGTGGAGGTCGTCGATGCCAAAGGCCAGCGCTGTCCAACCGACGACGACAAAGTTGACTTTACGATGGCAGGGCCCGGAGTCTGGCGCGGCGGCTACAATAGCGGCAAGATCGATTCGACAAACAATCTCTACCTGAATACCGAATGCGGGATCAACCGTGTTTCAGTCCGTCCCACCATTTCGGCCGGAACTATTACCGTCACGGCCAGCCGTTCCGGTCTGAAGTCCGCTCAAATTAAGTTGGTCGCCAAGCCGGTCAAGATAGTCGACGGGTTGACGAACTTTACGCCGCAACATTTGCGGGGTCCGGCGGAAAAATGATGGGGGGCTTACGCCATGTCCGATGCGATCTCGCGCCGCAGGATGCTAGCCAGCCTTGGGCGCGTCCAGTCAGCTCCTGCCGAAAGCCGCATCCGTCCTCGCAGGGTGTCTTGTCATTCCTGCCGAAACGGGATTCCAGTTTTCAGCATTCAGTTTCAGTTTCTAGCGTAGACGGTTGACTAACGCCCTCGAATTCGATACAGTTTGGCACGAATGGTCTCGCGCCAATGAAGACGAGCGACAGATGGCTGGCCGGGCTGGCGCTTCCGGTTGTCATGGGGGTGGCACTCGCCCAATCCGGGCCGCCGGATGCCGCAAAACTTTACGAACAACGTTGTGCTGCCTGTCATGGCGACGATGCATCGGGATCGGACCGCGGCCCGGCGCTCTCGCGCAGCCGGCGCCTCCGCACCCGCTCCATCGGCGAGATCCGCGACATCATCCAAAAAGGCACACCCGCCGGAATGCCGCCTTTCCCATTGGCCGAGGGCCAATTGCAGGCACTGGCCGGTTTCGTCCGGTCCATGAACGCCGCGGCATTTGATGCCCCGCCCGATGGCGACACCGCCGCGGGCGAGCGGTTCTTCTTCGGAAGGGGTCAGTGCGCGTCCTGCCATACCGCCATGGGGCGCGGCAAGTCCGCAGGTCCCGACCTCACCAATATCGGCCGCCAGTTAACGCTGGCCGAAGTGACGCGCAAGCTCGGAAAGCCCAACGCACAGGTATCGGATAGCTATGCCACGGTCAGCGTCCGCATGCGCGATGGCAGCACGGTCCGCGGTTTCGCGCGCAAGGAGACGCTCCATTCGCTGCAATTGCAGGCGCTGGACGGCCGGCTCATCCTGCTGGCGGAGGGCGAGTACGAGATCACTGGACGCGACAAGACATCGGCGATGACGCCGCTCAAAGCCTCCGCCGAAGAGGAGCGCAGCCTGATCGCATTTCTCAGCCGCCTGGGCGGGCTGCCCTCAGGCGCGCTCCCTGGCCCCGGCGAAACCGTGAGCGACGCTATTGATCAGGCCGCTATTGATGGGATTCTGCGCCCCAAGCCAGGAGAGTGGCCGACTTATAACGGCAATGTAAACGGCAACCGGCACAGCCCGCTCGACCAGATCAACCAAGACAACGTGAAAAAGCTGGCGCTCCAGTGGATCTATTCCATGCCCTATTTCGGCTTGGAAACCACTCCGCTGGTGTCCGACGGCGTCATGTACATCACAGGCCCCAACCAGGTGTACGCGCTCGACCCGCGCAGTGGACAGGAAATCTGGCGATACTCGCGGCCCCGCTCGACGAGCGCCACTATCGCGGCCGACGCGGCCAAGGGCGTGAATCGTGGAGTAGCGCTACTCGGCGACCGCGTCTTCTATACAACCGACGATGCCCACCTGATCTGTCTCGACCGGCTGACGGGAGCGTTGCGCTGGGACGTTTTCATGCCCGAATCGCCGCAGCACTACGGCGCTACCGCCGCGCCGCTGGTGGTGGGCGATCTTGTGGTGGCCGGAGTTGCCGGCGCCGACGACGGGATTCGTGGATTCCTTGCGGCGTACAAAGCCACCACCGGGCAATTGGCGTGGCGCTTCTGGACGGTCCCCCGCCAGGGCGAACCCGGGCGGGACACGTGGCAAGGCAATGCGGTGGAGTTCGGAGGCGGTTCGACCTGGCTCACGGGCAGCTACGATCCCGATCTGCATTTGCTCTACTGGCCCACCGGCAACCCGTTTCCCGATACCGATGGCAGCGAGCGGAAGGGCGACAACCTCTATACCAACTGCATTGTGGCCCTGGACCCGGAAACGGGAAAGCTCCGCTGGCACTTCCAGTTCACACCGCACGACCTGCACGATTGGGATGCCGTGCAGCCCGCCGTGCTGGTGGACGCCCAGTTCCAGGGACGCCCGCGGAAGCTCCTGCTCCACGCCGACCGTAACGGCTTTTATTACGTGCTCGACCGGACCAACGGAGAGTTGCTGCTGGCCAAGGCTTTCGCCAGGAAAATCTCCTGGGCCAGTGGCATCGACGCCAAGGGCCGGCCCATCGAATTGCCCGGCAACGTGCCCACTCCGGGAGGCACGCCCACCTGCCCCGACATACGCGGGGCCGCCAACTGGATGTCGACGGCGTACAGCCCGGCCACCGATCTGTACTACGTGATGACCATCGAGAACTGCGGCACCTACCGCAGCACACAGTTCGGCCTGAACGTCGGCGCCGCGGCGGGGAACGGACGGGGCGGTGCGGGACCGGGTGGCGGCGCCCCGCCGGGCGGCGGGCGCGGGGGCGAAGGCGGAACCCTCTTCAGCGTGCCCGGCGGGGAACCGCCCCGGCGCTATTTGCGCGCCATCGAGATGCAAACAGGCAAAATCGCTTGGGAAATCGATCAGAAGGTCCCCACGCCCAACTACGGCGGAGTGCTTTCCACCGACGGCGGCGTGGTGTTCTATAGCGAATCGAGCGGCGGATTCGCGGCCGTCGACGCGAAAACGGGGCGCACGCTGTGGCACTTTGAGACCAGCCAATCGCCTAAGGCCTCGCCCATGACCTACATGGTGGGCGGCCGCCAGTATGTGGCGATCAGTTCGGGATCGAACGTGCTCGCATTTGCGTTGCCCGAATGAGGGAAGGAGTACTAACGATGTCCGATAAGAGGCAGTCCCGCCGGCAGTTTTTCGGAGCTTCCACCGGCGTTACCGCGGCCGTGGCCTCGGTGCTCGCCGATCCGCCGCACGCTGCTGCGCAGGCGGCCGGGGTCAAGAAAGGAGACCTTCCCGATCTGACCATCAAGGAAGTAAAAGTTTACGTCGCGGACCTTTCCAGTTTTCGCCGCCTCAATTCCAGCGAGACCGGCGAGATTCTTTCGGTAGTGACCAATAGCGGTCACGAGGGGAATTACACCATCGGTAACCGCGGCCTGACGCCGAACTGGCTGGAATGGGCCAAGCCCGCGCTGCTGGGTAAGAACGTCATCGATCAGCTACCCATCATCACGGCTACTACGGGCACGAAGGAAACCTTCGGGTTTAGCGGGGGCCGTTCCGGGGGCCCCGGTGGAGGCCGTGGTGGCGCGACTGCTGCTGCTGGCGGCGGAGGCCGCGGCGCCGCTGGTGCACCCACCGGAACTGGCGCGCGCGCTCCGGCGGGCGGCACTGGTGGAGGTGGCGGTATGGGCGCGGGCAACCGCGGCGGCGGCACGTGGCCCAACTTCTACACTGCCGCAGCCGAGATCTGCATGTGGGATATCCTCGGCAAGGCTGTCAACCGCCCCATCTACAAACTCCTGGGCGGGACTAAAGACCGCGTGATGGCCTATGCCAGTTCCCAGCATCTCCCCAACGTCGAGGACTACATCGCCGATGCGCTCGGCGCCAAAGAGCAAGGCTATAAGGGATACAAGATCCATCCCGGCGGCGGGCAGAAGAAAACCGGTCCGGCTATCCCAGCGTATTTCGGCCACATCGAGGAGATTAAGACCATCCGTAAAGCCGTGGGCGACGATTTCGTTCTGGCGCACGATCCGGTGCAGCGCTACAACCTTTTTGAGGCGCTCAAGGTGGGCCGCGTGCTCGACGACCTCAATTACGCATGGTTTGAGGACCCTATCCCCACCACTGATTTGGAAGGTCTGGTGGAGCTGAACCGCGCTCTCGACCTCCCACTCCACGTCGGTGAGTTCCTGACCTCCATTTCCGGTTTCGCCGAATATATCCGCCGCGGTGCGCTCGACGTGGCGCGGCTGATCGCAGACAACGTGGGCGGCATCAGCGGATCCATGCGGGTCGGCGCGCTGGCCGATGCCTTCAACCTGGAATGTACGCCGCACAACTGGGGCAATCCCACCGATCTCGCGGTGCATTTCCACCTCGAGTTGGCGATGCCCAATGCGTACTGGTTCGAGATGCCGCATCCCGCCACCGCGGTGGACCGTCCATACCAGGCGCAATTCCGCATCGATAAGGATGGCTATGTCCTAGCGCCGACGGAGCCGGGGCTCGGTTATCCGATCGATCACAATGCGCTTGACAAGCTGATGAAGAGGATCGACCGTTAAGGTCGGAAGGAGAGGAATCGATGAAGGATCATTCGCAAGCTTCCGGAAGAAGGGAATTCCTGCAGACACTGGGCGGCGGTGCGCTGGGCTTGGCGTCGGCCGGCAGGGGCTACTCCGCCGGGACGAAGCCGTTGCGGGGCGTTTTTCCCATTGGCCAGACGCCGGTCACCGAGTCCGACAAGCTCGATCTGGAATGCCTCCAGAACGAAGTCAAGTTCTGCAACCGCTACAAAGTCCACGGCTTCGCCTGGCCGCAGATCGCCAGCGGCTGGACGACCCTTTCCGAAAAGGAAAGGATGGATGGCGCCGAAGCCATCCTCGCCGCCGGCAAGGGCGGCAAGACGGCGCTTGTGATCGGGGTGCAGGATAAGGACGGCAACCTCGACAAGGCGATGGGATACGCCAAACACGCGGCGAAGAACGGCGCCGATGCCATCATCTCACTGCCTCCCGAGAAGGCCGATGACAAGGCAATGATGGAATACTACAAGACCATCGGCCAAGCTACGGACTTGCCCATGATCGTGCAAACCCAGGGCGACATCAGCGTGGACATTGTGGTCGAGATGGCGAAGCAGATCCCGACCATGAAGTGCGTCAAGGACGAGGCAGGCAATCCCCTGGCTCGCGTGACGCAGATCCGCGAGCGCACCAATGACAAGCTGGCAGTGTTTTCCGGCAACGGTGTCCGCACCATGATCGACGAGATGCGGTTGGGCTTTTCGGGACATTGTCCCACCACGGTGCTCTCCGATTTCTATGCCGCCGCATTCGATCTCTGGCACGCGGGAAAGCGGCGAGAAGCGTTCGACATGTTCGGCCGGCTCCAGGCGTTCAACAGCATTACCGGCGCCGGAGGTTATCTCATGGTCCTCCGCGGCGTGTTTAAGGAAGACACAAAGACGCGCGGCGGCAGTATGGGCGCCGGAACTGCGGCGAGCGGGGGCGGTGGTGGCCGCGGCGGTCGAGGTGCAACACCCCCACTCGACGAGGCCGGTAAGCAGGCCCTCCGCGATGCGTGGGACCAGTTCATGAAGCCCCACCTCCGCGGGTAGGCGAAGGACGTGCCTCTGCGCTGTTGAGTAGGGTGGGCCTCCAGGCCTGCCACGCGCCGAAGGCGAGCTGCGCGTGGAGGCGGAACAAGGACGGTTTGGGACTATAGGTGATCGCGCCACATTGTTAAAGAGAAATCTCCCATATTTCAGCGAGTTAATCCTCCGTCAAAATGTCGCGATCGGGTTGACGGGCCCGCCGGTGGCACCGGGCACTCGAAGCGGATTCATGGTCAACAGATACGTCCAGCGGCGGCGCTGGGCGGCAGCCTCGCTCAGCGCTTCCAGGTCCGCGTTGTCGATCAGGGGCATTCCTAAAGACATGAGCGCCATTTGGTGAATCGGCTGGTTCACACCCTCGACTCGCGAAGGCCGCACGTCCTGCACCACGTCGCTGCCCAGTATTGACGCGCCGCGCTCGCGCAGCCATTTCACGCATGAAGCGTACAATCCCGGAGTCGCCCGGTTGAGGTCGAGCGGACCTTTCTCACGCACGCGCACCCATCGCCCGGTACGCACAAGCACGGCGTCGCCCGGTTCCACGCGGAAGCCGGCCTTTTTCTCCCAGGCTTCCAGGTCTTCCACATAAATCGGCTCGTCGTCTCCCAGATAGGAAACGCCTTTCCACTTCGGCATGTCGAACAGGACGCCGCGGGTGAAGATTCCATTCTTCATCGACAGAACATCGTCCTTGCCGGCGCCCCGGTCCGTGTAGCCGCTCTGCGGATATCCATTGTAGATCTGGCCCTTGTAGTACAGGTGGCTGGGAGCATCCAAGTGGGTCGTGTTGTTGCCATGATAGGAAACCGCGATAGTGTCCACCACGTACGCCGCCAGGTCGCGCGGCTCCGGCCCGGGAGGCCGGCTGGTGAGGGTCCATGTGGCGCGATTCCCCATACCTCCGCCCTGCCCGCGCGCGGCGGGGGAAGTACCACCGCCCTGACTAGGCAGCGGGCCCCCGGTCGCACCCTCCTTCGGCAGATCGGCATCCAGCGACATCGATACGCTGACACCCTCACGCACCAGCGCGGCGGCAGCCTTGCGCTTTGCGGGGGTAATCAAGTTGATGGTCCCGGCCTGGTCGTCCTTCCCCCATTTTCCCCAGTTGGAGAACTCAGTCATCCACCGGTCCACGTCTTCCTTCGTGAGATTCCGGGGATACTTCGTACCTTCGGCAACGCCTTGGCCGGAGAGGGCGACGCAACCGGCCGCCGCCAGCATGGTTCTTCTTGTGATTGGCTCCATGACGAAATCCTCCTGCCCGCAATGCCCGTGGGCGTGGCGCGCCGATAGAACGCGCCGATCTAACAATCAAGCGCCGCGGAGATCTGCCGCAATCTGGTCGGCGGTAGCTCGCAGTGCCGCCAGAATTGCCTTCCGATGATCGGCATCCACGACCCGCGCCTTGGGTAAGGAGACGCTGATGGCCGAGCCCACATCGCCCGCGGATCCGAAGATGGGGACACCGAAGCAGTGGCCGTCGGACACCGATTCCTCCAGGTCTGTCGCGAACTTCTGCTCCCGGACACGAGCGAATTCCCGGTCCAGTTCCGTGCGATCCGTAATGGTCATCTCCGTGAACCGGTAAACTCCATAGCTACGCAGCAGCTTTTCGCGCCGCTCTTCGTTTTGAAATGCCGTAATCACTTTGCCCAGGGAACTGCCGTTCGGCGGCAGAATGTGGCCTACGATGTTGCTCATGCGAATCGGTTGGGGACTTTCGACAACCGCGATCACTTCGATGCGGTTATCGAACAGCGCCGCCAGGCTGGTGGTCTCGCGCAACTGCCGGCTCAATTGCTGCATCAGAGGGATGCCCGCGCGTAGCAACCGTGCCACGGTTTGCGTGGAAACCACTGAGTTCACGCCAGGCGCCAGCGAGTATTTGCCCCACTCGCTCGCCGTCAGGCAACCCGACGACTCCAACGTTCGCAGGAGCCGGAAGGTAGATGTTTTCGATAATTGAAGACGCTGCGCCACCTCATTCAGCGCCATGGGCCCATTTCCTGCCTGAAGGACTTCCAGCGTCTCCAAGGCCTTGGCTACCGCGCGCGAGAAATATTGATCCTTGCCGCGACTTTTCGCCGCCGGTGTTGCCGCCTTCGTTCGCGCGCCTCGCGCGCCTTCGAGTGTTGCCCCGCGTTTTGTGGCCACGTTTCATAATATCGAAATCGGTTACGATAGTGCCAGAAAATGGCGCAGTTTCGGAACGGCAGCTTGCCGATGGGCGGGCATAGGAGCTTTCGAAAGATTTCCGGCCAATCGGACCGGGTATTGGGATTTACGACAGTACGCTTGGTGGGGAACTTGAAACGGAATTTCGTTTTACGGAAGCCGCTGTTTACACCGGGCCTGAATGTGGCATAGCATTGAAAGGCGGCACCATGCACTCCCTCACCCGTTTTGCCCTATTACTTTCGATGTTGTCTGCTCCCCTTTCCGCGGCCGTCGAAGTCATCTTGAACGGAAAGGCTGCCGCGCCCGGCGAATACAAACCCGCACAGGTCAGCGAGCTCACACTCCGCAACGGGTTGTTGTCGATTACTTTCGGCGGCGACGGCAGCGCCACGTCGCTTGTGAAAAACAGCCAGGAACTCGTTCATAACCTGAATGGAATTGTGCCCCGCGATAAGGATGCCAAGCGCACCTGGTACATCGACTACAACGCCGGAGGCGGACATCTGGTCGCCGATGTCATTCGCATCGTTAAGGTGACGCCCGAAATGGCCCACATCGCGGTGATCGACAGCGGAGAAACCAGCGCGTTCTACCTGGAGCACCACATCCTCCTGATGAGCGGTGAAAGCGGCCTGTACGGATACGCGATCTGCAAAAATCCCAAGAACCGGCGCTTGGGCGGCGAGATGCGCAGCATGTACAGGCTGGATCGCGATATCTTCGATTGGGCCTACGTCTCCGAGCGCACCGGACATCAGCCCCGGTACGCCGAATTGGTGCAGTACCCGGCCGTTCAGGATGAGACCTGGCAGATGCCAGACGGGTCGATCTACCAGAAGTACGACTACTCGGGTTATATGGCTGAGAACCCGATGTGGGGACATTATGGCCACGGTTTCGGCGTCTGGTTCATGCCAGTCAGCACGGAATACTATGCGGCCGGTCCATTGCGCCAGGACCTGATGGTGCATCAGGATGCTTTGATCCTCAACTACTTCCAGGGAGCACACTACGGCGGCGGCGGCTCCGATAACTTTAAAGACGGCCAGAAGCTCTTCGGCCCGTGGTTCACCTACATCAACACCGGCGATAACGCGGGGATGATCGCCGACGCCAGGAAAAAAGCGGCGGCCGAACAGGCAAGGTGGCCGTACAAGTGGATGGATGAACCGCTCTATCCTCTGGACCGCACCAGAGTGACAGGTCAATTGAAGGTGGAGGGAAGGGGATCGCCCGCCTACGCGATGGTGGTCTTGGCCAAGCCCGGCCAGGAGATCTACAAACAGGGCGGAGACTTCATCTTCTATGCCAAGGCGGATTCTTCGGGCCGGTTCTTGTTGCCTAACGTGCGGCCGGGAAGCTACGCTCTGTACGCCTACGCCACCCAGGGTTCCCTCACCGCCCAATTCGAGAGAGATGGCGTCGAGGTGCGGGGCAGCAGTCTGGATCTGGGAACCGTCGCATGGACCCAGTCGAAATACGGTACGCTGCTCTGGCAGATCGGCAAATCGGATCGCATGTCCGGCGAATTCAAATTCGGCGATCAACCCCGAAGCATCAAGTGGATTGGGATGGTTCCCGCCGAGCTTACATATACGATCGGAAGCAGCCACGAACGGGACGATTGGTATTTCGCGCAGGGCAAGGTGGGCAACTGGGATGTGAAGTTCGAGGCAGTCGCGGCGCCGAGCGGCACCGCCCATCTTACGGTGGCGATCGCCGGTGTCAGCGGAAATCCGAGGTTAACCGTGTCGGTGAATGGAAAGGAAATCCGGCAGCTTTCTTATGGGAACGACGCCGCCACGTATCGCGCCGCCCTGCGGAGCGCGCGTTATCAACTGGAAGACATCAGTTTTCCGGCCAATCTCCTGACGCAAGGCACGAACACAGTGCGGCTCGGCATCGCCGCCGTGGGAAAGAACGGCGGGATCATGTATGACACCATCAAGCTGGAGGTCGAATGAAGAGGATCGCGATCATATGGGCGTTGGCGTTGGCCGGGTCGCTGTGGCTCAACGCGGCGGTAGTTGATGTCACGGCGTTCGGAGCGAAGGGCGATGGCAAGACACAGAATCGGGAAGCAATCAACAAAGCCATTGAAACTGTGGCGGCGGCAGGCGGCGGGACGGTCGAGTTCCCGGCGGGCACGTGGGTCACGGGTTCGGTCCGGTTGCGGAGCAACGTCAGCCTGCACCTGGAGCGCGGGGCCGTGATCGAGGCGAGTTCCGAAGTCTCCGCATATGATTCACCGGAGCCCAACGAATGGGACAAGTTTCAGGACTTCGGCCACAGCCATTTTCATAACAGCCTGATCTGGGGCGAGGGACTCGAGAACATCGCGATCGTTGGCGGCGGACGCATTTCAGCCAGGGCATTGATGCGCGGAGAGCGCGGCGGAGGAGGCGACAAAGCCATCGCGCTGAAACTCTGTCACAACGTGACCCTGCGAGATTTCTCAATCGCCAACGGCGGGCACTTTGGAATACTGGCGACCGGAATCGACAATCTGACCATCGACAACATCATGATCGATACCAACCGCGATGGCATCGACGTGGACTCGTGCCGCAATGTCCGTATTTCGAATTCCAGTATCAACGCGCCCAACGACGATGCGATCACGCTCAAGGGAACGCACGCTCTGGGAGCGGCGCGGGTCAGCGAAAACATCACGATTACGAATTGCCTGGTCAGCGGATTCGAAATCGGGTCTCTGTTGGACGGAACCTATAAACGCACAGTGCAGCGGGCGCCCGACCGCGACGGCCCCACCGGACGGATCAAGATCGGCACGGAATCGGAGGGGGATTTCCGTAATATCACGATCTCCAACGTGGTCTTCGATACATCCCGCGGCCTTGCGTTGGAGAGCGTCGACGGCGCGCATATCGAAGACGTCGCGGTCTCGAATCTCACCATGCGGAACGTATCGAACGCGCCTATCTTCATCCGCCTGGGCAGCCGCATGCGCGCACCCGAGGGCACGGCGATCGGTTCCATCAAACGGATCAACATTAGCAACGTATCGGCCTACAATGCCGATCCGCGGTATGGATCGATCATCAGCGGCGTGCCGGGGCACGATGTCGAGGACGTGAGGCTGAGCGGCCTCAGACTTGTGTACCGCGGCGGCCTGACACTTGACCAGACCGCGAAACAGCCCGCGGACCTGGTGAACTCATTTTTCTTTCGCGCTTCCGGCGGCGTACCGCCGCGGGAGCCTTACGACACTCCGGAGCGCGAGAAGGAGTACCCGGAGCCTTCCATGTTTGGAATACTGCCCGGTTATGGATTCTTCATCCGGCATGCGAAGGGGATCGAACTGAATGATATCGATATCAGCTACATGAAGGAGGACCGGCGGCCGGCATTTGTGCTCGATAGCGTGGAGGGGATTTCACTCGAGAATTGCAAGGCGCAAAAGGCGAATGGCGTCGCTTTGTTGGTGATGATGAACGCGAAGGGCGTCGGTGCGCACCATTGCGCGGGGTTGGCAGACTTTCAGGCCGATAGCGTAGCCCGCAAGGAGATGTAGCTTTATGACGCAGAGCCGGTGTGACTTCACTGTTAATTTCGCGGTTGTTTGCATGTGTGCGACGGCCATTGCGCAAGCGGCCGAACCGGCCACATCGTTCCATTTCGATTTCGGCCGAAGCCCAGAAGCCGCCGGCCGCGTCAAGGTTGGCTCCGACGCCGTGTATTTGAAGGAGACGGGTTATGGCTTCGATCTTGGGACGAAGCCGTCGCAACTCGATTGGGGAGTGACCGGCACGCAGCCGTTTTTCTTTTCCGTCGCGCTGCCGGAAGGCAATTACCGCGTCACCGCGCACCTTGGCGATTCCTCCGGCGCCTGCGTCACCACCATCAAAGCGGAATCCCGGCGCCTGATGATTGAACGCGCGGTATCCGCCCCTGGCGAGCGCAACCATGTCGCGTTCGCGGTCAATATCAGGAACTACAAGATCCCACCGCCTCCACAGAACGCACCGGGAGGCGACCAGGTACGCTTGAACGACCGCGAACAGGGAGTGCTCCACTGGGATGACAAGCTGACTCTGGAGTTCGGCAACAGCCGGCCCTGTCTCGACTCTCTGGACATCGAGAAAGCGGGCGACATCCCGACTGTGTTCCTGGCCGGCGACTCGACCGTCACGGATCAGCCCCGTGAGCCCACGACCAGTTGGGGACAAATGTTCACCTGCTTCTTCGGGCCGGGCGTCGCCATCGCCAACCATGCCGAATCGGGCGAGACTCTGAAATCGTTCATTACCGGTTTGCGGCTCGATAAGATCCTCAGCCAGATGAAGAAGGGCGATTATCTCTTCATCGAGTTCGGCCACAACGATATGAAACAGAACTGGCCGCAGACGTACGTCGAGCCTTTTACCACGCACAAACAATACCTGAAGGTGCTCATTGCGGAGGCAAGGAGACGGGGCGCATTTCCAGTCCTGGTCACGCCGATGCAGCGCCGCAATTTCGATGGACTGAAGATCCGGAATTCGCTCGGTGAGTTTCCCGAGTCGGTCCGCCAGACGGCGCGCGAGGATAACGTTCCGCTGATCGATCTCGAAAAAATGAGCATCGCGCTCTACGAAGCGCTGGGGCCGGAGAAATCGCCATTAGCGTTCTCCGGAGGCCGGGATGTAACCCATCACAGCGCCTACGGCGCGTACGAACTGGCGAAATGCATTGTGGAGGGTGTTCGCGCGAATAAGCTGGACTTCGCAAGGTTCATCGTGGAAGATTACCGGCCGTTCAACCCGGCCCACCCCGATCCGCCGGAAAAAATCGACGTTCCCGCCAGCCCGGGCAGATCGAAGGTTGCGCCAAGGGGTAATTGAAGATGAGACGAGACCTCGCTGTTATCTTTGCAATCGCGGCGGTCTTCGCTGTCGCCCAGACAGGCGGCGAAGCGCCGAAACGGTTCGTGATTTCCGACTTCGGCGCGGTCGCGGATGGCAAGACGGTGAATACCAAAGCCATTCAGGCCGCCATTGATCGGTGCGCTGCCTCAGGCGGCGGCGTGGTGGTCGTCCCAAAAGGAACGTTTGTCAGCGGGGCTCTCTTCCTGAAGCAGGGCGCGAATTTGTACGTCGAGAAGGACGGCGTTCTCAAAGGGACCACCAACATCGACGATTACCCGATGATCGACACCCGGTGGGAAGGTGTGGAAGAGCCGTGGACCTCCGCGTTCGTCAATGCCGAAGGTTTGACGAACCTCGAGATTTCAGGAGAGGGAACGATCGATGGATCCGGTGAAGAGTGGCTCCAGAACAATCCTTTCCGGGGCGGACGAGGGAACGCCGGCGCGACGGCCACCCCAGCACCTCCCCCTCCGCCACCGTCGGCCCGGCGCGGACGGCCGCGTCTGATCGGTATCCAGAATTCCAAACACGTGCACGTGGCCGGCCTGAATCTCCACAATCAGGCGGTCTGGTGCCTGTTCTTTTTATACAGCGAAGACGTCGTGGCGGAGAACCTGCGCATCACCGCCGCGCACAACATACCCAGTTCGGATGGCATCGATATCGATTCGTCGAAGCATGTGCGCGTCAACAACGTGTATATCGACGTGAACGACGATTGCATTTCGATCAAGTCCGGCAAAGACGCCGACGGTCTGCGCGTCAACCGTCCAGCCGAAGACATTCTCATCGAGAATTCTCACTTCGCCTATGGTCATGGCGGGGTGGCGATGGGCAGTGAGACGTCCGGCGGCATCCGCAATGTCGAGGTAAGGAACTGCGTTGCCGACTCGGGGAACTGGGCGCCGATCCGGTTCAAGACGCAGCCGAGCCGCAGCGGCGTGGTCGAAAACATCACCTATCGGGACATGAAACTGCACGAGACCCGGCAGGCGTTTGAATTCAACCTGGAATGGCGCATGGTGCCGCCCATCGCGCCGCCAGCCAAGGTGC
>OCZU010001519.1_pt1 | contig 15199 bp, 11 predicted proteins | sample 1539001 | NCBI WGS metagenome assembly OCZU01 (sample SAMEA3539306, study PRJEB22396) | soil metagenome | biome: tundra; feature: field; material: soil | place: USA | collected 2010-05 | depth 0.15 m | reverse complement strand
AAGCCGCACGCCTCGCCCGCGCCACGCCAGGGCGAGCGCCCGGGAGCGCGGCGCGCCACGCCGCGGTTCACCGTCCCCGGGCTGGCGGGCCAGCGATCCATGGGTTCGCAGCTCGCCGGTGAGCCTTCCATGGGCACGCAGCTCGCGGGCGAGTGGCCTGCTGCTGCGCAGCTCGCGTTCCAGCTGGCTCGGAGGCTGCGGCTCACCCCCCGGCACATCCCAGTCTCCGGGCTGTAGCCCGTGCTCGGCCAGGTCGCTGGCCTCGTCCTTCGCTCCGGTCGCCCCAGGTCGCTGGCCCACGCTCAGCACGCTCATGCCGGCCTCCTACATCGAATTACCGTTCTATCGTACAGTCATTCGATCGAATACATGTACGATCGAATGACTGTACGATACACTTCTACCGCAGGGGTACGACACTTTCCGAGCCATCGAACAGATGTTTGAGATCTGGGAGCGGAAGCGCTAGCGTCGGCTCTGGACTCAGTGCCTCGAAGTACTCAGTGCATCGAAGTACTCGAAGGACTCAGCGCTCGGATACGGAGGTCAGTTGATGGACAGCAGCGCGGAAGACGGCGGAGCGCAGGCCACACCGCCCGAGGGCACGGCGGATGTCAGCCCAGGCGTGAAGCCCAAGGGCCGACCAGGACGGAAGCCGAAGGGGAGTGTCCCGACGGTGGTCACAGAGATGCCGGAGCGGCCCGATCCGGGCCATGTGCTCACCTGGCGGCAGCGTAAGGTGCTCCAGGTTATCCGGGAGTCCGTGCAGCGCCGCGGCTATCCACCGTCGATGCGCGAGATCGGCGAGGCGGTGGGGCTGACGAGCACGTCCAGTGTCTCGTACCAGCTGTCCACCCTGCAGAGCAAGGGCTACCTGCGCCGGGACGCCGGACGGCCGCGCACCGTCGAGGTCCGGCTGCCCGGCCATCCCGCAGTGCGGCCCGAGGCCGAGGCCGAAGAAGAGACCGCGATGGACATCCCGTCGCAGGAAACCGCGTACGTGCCGCTGGTCGGCCGGATCGCGGCCGGCCGGCCGATCCTGGCCGAGGAGGCGATCGAGGACATCTTCCCGCTGCCGAAGCAGATCGTCGGTGACGGAACGCTGTTCCTGCTCAAGGTGGTCGGCGACTCTATGATCAATGCCGCCATCGCGGATGGTGACTGGGTGGTCATACGCCAGCAGCCGGTGGCGGAGAACGGCGACATGGTTGCCGCGATGATCGACGGCGAGGCCACGGTCAAGACCTTCAAGCACTCGGGCGGTCACGTCTGGCTCATGCCGCACAACCCGGTTTACGCCCCCATCCCGGGCGACGAAGCCGCGATCCTGGGCCGCGTGGTCGCCGTGCTCCGCCGCATCTGAAGGAAGCGGGGGCGGCGGGAAGCGCGGGCGGCCGTCAGCCTGGGACGACGTTGACCAGCCGGGGAGCCCGGACGATCACCGTCCGCACATCCCGGTCGGCCAGTGCCCGGATCACGCCCGGGGCCGCCAGCGCCAGCTCGCGCAGCTCGTCCTCGCCGATCCCGGGCGGGACCTCCAGCCGGTCGCGTACCTTGCCGGCCACCTGGACGACACAGGTCACCAGATCCTCGACCAGCAGCGCGGGGTCGGCGGACGGCCAGCCCGCCTGTGCCACCGACGGCTCGTGCCCCAGCAGCGCCCAGCACTCCTCCGCCGTGTACGGCGCGAAGATCGACAGCAGCACGGTCAGCGTCTCCGCTGCCGCGCGCACCGCGGGGTCAGCCGCTCCCGGCCCGGAGTCGATCGCCCGCCGGGTCGCACTGGCCAGCTCCATCAGCCGGGCCACCGCCACGTTCAGCCGGGACGCCTCGACCAGCCTGGTGACCTCGTCGACGGTCCGGCTGGTAACCTTCCGCAGTTCCAGATCCCCAGGGCCCGGCCCGGGCGGCACCGCGCCAGCGTCCGCCGCCACCCGCCAGACCCGGCCCAGGAACTTGACGCTGGCTTCTGGGTTCATGTCGGCCCAGTCGATATCGTCCTCAGGCGGGCTCGCGAAGATCATGGTGAGACGGATCGCGTCGACGCCATGCGCGGCCAGCTGCTCGCCCAGATCCACCCCGTTGCCCAGCGACTTCGACATCGCACGGCCTTGGTTGATCACCTGGCCCTGGTTCAGCAGCCGGGTGAACGGCTCAGTGAAATCGACCATGCCCATGTCGTGCAGCACCTTGACGAAGAACCTGCTGTACATCAGGTGCAGGATGGCGTGCTCCACGCCGCCCACGTACAGGTCGACGGGCGCCCACTGGCGCACCGCCGCCACGTCGAACGGTCCGTGTTCGTAGGCCGGCGAGCAGTACCGCAGGAAGTACCACGAGGAGTCGACGAAGGTGTCCATGGTGTCGGTGTCGCGCAGGGCGGGACCGCCGCACTTGGGGCATTGCGTGTTCACCCAGTCCGTGGCGGCCGCCAGCGGTGACACCCCCTTGGGCACGAGGTCCTGCCCGCGCAGATCCGGCAGGACCACGGGCAGCTGCTCGTCCGGAACGGCGACTTCACCGCAGGCGGAGCAGTAAACGATGGGGATGGGTGTTCCCCAGAACCGCTGCCGGGACAACAGCCAGTCGCGCAGCCGGAAGTTTACCGCGGCCCGCCCCCGGCCATTTGATTCCAGGATCTGCGTGATCCTGGCGATGGCATCAGCCTTGCGCAGCCCGTTGAGTGGCCCGGAATTGATCAGTACCCCGTCGCCGTGCGTAGCCACGCCGGTGACCGCGGGATCAGGATCGCCCGTGTCCACCACCACCCGCACGTCCAGCCCGTGAGCCCGGGCGAAGTCCAGGTCGCGCTGGTCATGCGCGGGGACGCCCATGATCGCGCCGGTACCGTAGTCGGGCAGCACGTAGTCCGCGGCCCAGACCGGGATCAGCTCACCGTTCACCGGGTTGACCGCGTGACGGCCCAGGAAGACACCGGTCTTCTCGCGGTCCGTGGACTGGCGCTCGATGTCGGTCAGCTTGCGAACCTGCGCCACATACGCGGCCAGCTCGTCGCGCCGCTCCGCGGCGCAGACCGCTTCGGCCAGCGGCGAGTCGGCCGCGACCACGAAGAAGGTGGCGCCGAACAGCGTGTCTGGCCGCGTGGTGAACACCGTGACCGGCTCGTCATGGCCCTCGATGACGAACCGGATCTCGGCGCCCTCCGAGCGGCCAATCCAGTTGCGCTGCATCAGCAGCACCCGGTCCGGCCAGTTGCCTTCCAGGCTCGCCATGTCCGCCAGCAGGCGGTCAGCATACTCAGTGATCTTGAAATACCACTGGGTCAGCATCCGGCGGATGACCTCGGTCCCGCAGCGCTCGCACCTCCCGCCGATGACCTGCTCGTTGGCCAGGACGGTCTGGTCGTGCGGGCACCAGTTGACGTAGCCGTCCTTGCGGTAGGCCAGGCCCCGCTCGTAGAAGCGCAGGAACAGCCACTGGTTCCAGCGGTAATAGGCCGGGTCGCAGGTCTGCAGCCGCCGGGACCAGTCGAACGACACCGCATACCGGCGGAACGAGGCCGCCTGGGTCTCGATGTTGGCGTAGGTCCAGTCGGCCGGGTGGGTGTTGTTCCTGATCGCTGCGTTCTCAGCGGGCAGGCCGAAGGCATCCCAGCCGATCGGGTGCAGGACGTTGTGCCCGCGCTGGAAGTAATACCGGGCCACCGCGTCCGCGATCGCGTACGCCTCCGCGTGGCCCATGTGCAGATCACCGGACGGGTACGGGAACATGTCCAGCAGGTAGGTGCGGGGCCGGTCGTCCGCAGGATCGTCACTCGCCCGGAACATGTCCAGGCCAGCCCACCTGGCCAGCCATTTCTCCTGGATGTCGCGCGGATCGTAGTGCTGGGCCCGCTCAGCGCTCTCGGCGGCTGTCATGATCTTTCCTCACCATGTTGTCGGTCCGGCTCCGGCAATAGAAAAGCCCCCCGGTCCACGAGGGGCAGCCGCGCAGCGACGGTCAGTCGGGCGCGGCTAGGTAAGGAGCAGCCGTGCGGAACGCATGATTCCAGGGTAGCGCACCCGCTGACCCTTGCGCATGCGCTGAGAGCTTCGCCGGATGTTGACGCGTCGTTGCAGATTGCCGGCTTAGCGACGCCCCTTGTACACACTCCGCTAACCCCGGTGTGTCATCACCGCAACATCGATCACGCAGACTGGAGAAGTGAACACCAACAATGCACCTGCCACGCCCGCGCCACGGCGGAAGATCGCGCTGGTGGCGCATGACCGCAGGAAGCAGGATCTCCGTGAGTGGGCCCGGTACAACCGGGGCGAACTGGCCAAGCATGATCTGTTTGCGACCGGTACCACGGGGCGTCTGCTGAGTGAGGATCTCGGCCTGCCCGTCACCTGCTTCCAGAGCGGGCCTCTCGGGGGGGATCAGCAGATCGGAGCGCGTATTGCTGACGGGGACATCGACCTGCTCATTTTCTTCTGGGACCCGATGGAGTCGCAACCGCACGACCACGACGTCAAGGCACTGCTGCGTATCGCCGTGGTGTGGAACATCCCGGTGGCCTGCAACCGGGCCACCGCCGACTTCCTGATCTCCTCGCCGATGATGGAGCAGCCGTCGCCCAAGAGCCTTCCGGATTCGGTGCCCCGCCCGCACTCGGTGCTCGCGGAGTCCTGGTCCTGACGCGGCCCACCTGACACCAGCCCATATGACATGGGTGACCCGACGAAAACACAGTCCTGACGCCCGGCCGAGTATAAGACCCGGCCGGGCGCAGTGCTGCAGTGCTGCAGTGCTGTAGCACCCAGAACTCTGGCCGCCGACTGAGCGTCGCGGAACATCACGGAGGCGGACGGTGCGGCGTCGGCGCGTCGGGTGGCGGGGGTAGCAGGACTATGCCCGCGCCGTCCTGCGGGGACAGCCCGACGCGACCGACGAGCGGATTGCGGAGCAGGTCGTCGCTCGGATTCAGCGTCAGGAGGTCTTAGCGAAGGAGAACCCGCCGCATTTGTGGTGCGTGATTGACGAGGGTGTCCTGCAGCCCGGCCTTGTTGGCGTGCGTGACTCGAAAGACCCGGACGGGCCAAAGCTGACCTTCGCTCCGGATGAGTGGGCGGCTTTCACTACCGGGATCAAGACCGGCGAGTTCGGCCTGTCCTGAGGTGTGCTGAGGCTAGGTCGCTCGGCTGGAGGGGCACCGCAGTGTCTGCGGTGCCTCTCTCGTTGGTTGTGTGACCCGTATGCGAGCGCGCCCTGTGGGGAGGATGCGCCTGTAGTGCCCGGGGTCGGAAGTCCGATGGATCTTGACTTTGACCTTGATCTTGACCGGGTGGGCCCGGAGGGGTAACGAATGGGGGTGCGGGGGAAACGCTAGGAGAATCCCTGGGGCTGTCTGCGGGAAGGGTTCTTCTGTGGTTTCCCCGCCGAGCCAACGGCTCGTTGCTCTTGATTTTGATTTGCCCGCAAGGGCATCTGCGCTGTCCAGCAAGGGTGCGGGCAGGAGCGTGGCGCCGAACAGCGCCCGCTGGCCTGTTGTGTTAGCTGGGCCGTCCACTCGATGATCAGTTGCCGGCTCTGGTCGGCGGGTACGGGTTTCCCCATTCGGTGCGACGCTCTATAGCACGCTCAATGTCACATTCACCGGGTGCGGCGGGAGCCCGCCGACTGTGCCGTCCGGCGGGAGCCGCCCCGGACGGCACGGCTCCGGCCGCACGCGCCTTCCCGGCGAGGGCGCCGCTCTGCGAGCATGGGACCGAATCACATTCAAGTCCCGAAGGCGGTACGGCCGTGACTACGCACCAGCCTCCCGGCACAACGGGCTCGTCACTTATACCCGGGACCTCTCCGGCGGCCCCCGGCGCTCCCCGGGCGATGGGCGATATCGACCTCTCGGACACCGCATTCTGGGGCTGGCCCGCCGCGGACCGGCAGGCCGCCTTCGCCGTGCTGCGCGCCCGCGAGCATCCATCGTATTTCGCCGAGCCACAGACTCCCTTCGCCCAAGGAGGCGCTGGATATTTCGCGTTGGTCCGCCACGCGGACGTGACTGAGGCGAGCAGGAACCCCGACGTGTTCTGCTCCAGGCAGGGCGCAACGAGCGTCGTCGATCTCCCGGCCGAGTTCAACGAGTACTTCGGTTCGATGATCAACATGGACGACCCACGGCACGCCCGGCTGCGCCGGATCGTGTCCCGTGCCTTCACGCCGCGGATGATCGGGAAGTTCGAGGAAGACGTCGCGCGGGTGGCCACCCAGATCACCGGCGACCTGCTGGAGACAGGACCCTGCGACTTCGTGGAGAACGTGGCCGCGCGCCTCCCGCTGACCATCATCGGCCGGATGATGGGCGTGCCGGACAGCGACTACGAGATGGTGCTCCGGAACACCAACATCATCCTGTCCGGCTCCGATCCCGATTTCCTCAGCACCGATGTCGACGAAGCCGTCGGGCAGATCCTGGGCGCCGGGCAGGAACTGGCCGATCTGGTCACTGGGCTGGCCGCGGCGCGGGCCGACCACCCCGCGGATGACCTGGTCTCCTCCCTGGTCACGGCGAACATCGACGGTGAGCACCTGACCAGCGCGGAACTCGCGTCGTTCTTCATCCTGCTCGTGGTGGCCGGAAACGAGACCACCCGCAACGCCATCTCGCACTCGCTGATGCTGCTGACCGATCACCCAGCGCAACGCGCGCTGCTGCTCGACGCCTTCGAGGACCGGATCGGCGGGGCCGTTGAAGAGATCGTCAGGTACGCCTCGCCGGTCATGTTCATGCGGCGGACGCTCACCCGCGACTACGCGATGAACGGTCATGACTACCGTGAAGGCGACAAAACCGTCCTGTTCTACTGGTCGGCGAATCAGGACGAGACTGTCTTCGCCGATCCGGCCGAGTTCGACATCACCCGCTCCCCCAACCCGCATGTCGGGTTCGGTGCCGCCGGACCTCATTTCTGCCTGGGCGCGCATCTTGCCCGGCGGGAGATCACTGTCATGCTCCGCGAACTGCTCAGCCGCGTCCCGGATGTCAGCGCGGCTGGGCCGCCCGACCGGCTGCTGTCCAGTTTCATCAACGGCATCAAGCGCCTGCCCTGCGACTTCACCCGCTGAGCCAGCGCCGTACCCGCACGAACGACCACCACAACGGCAAGCCCACGCCGATCGCCAGCCGTAACGCTCTGGCGCCGGACCCATTCCGGCTCCGCCGTAATCTGACGACAAGCTGTAATTGAGCAAACGCAGCCTGTATAACTGGAAGCCAGGAGCCGCACCGTGCCGGGGGGCAGTCGCATGCTGGGCGGCGCCACCCGGGGGCGTGGCGCCGCCCGCGGTGATGGTGCCGCATCCGGCCAGCGTCAGGTGAGCTGGCTGATCCGGCGGGCGAGCGCGAAGTCAGCCCCGGTCAGGCCGCCTGCCGAGTGCGTGGACAGCGTCAGCGTCACCCGGTTCCACTGGATCATGATGTCCGGATGGTGATTCGCATCCTCAGCCAGGTAGGCCACGGCTCCCACGTACAGCATGGCCGCGCGGAAGTCGGCCAGGGTGGCCGTGGCGGTGATGCTGCCGCCAGCCCGGGTCCATCCGGGCACAGTGGCAAGCTCCGCCGTGACGGCATCGTCTGTGAGCAGGTCCATGGTGGGAGACTAGCCCGAACGGCGGCCGCGGACGGCTGGTAATGACGCGATCACCAGAGCCACCATGTGCGCATCGGGTACGCCACGCAGGGCGCCACGGTGACCTGGGTACCTGGGAGCAGGCTGCCGGCCGGATCCCGGAGGCACTCGCCAGTCAGCGCGTTGCGCAGCAGGCCGGTAGCCGATTGTGTCCACTCCTGCCAGGACAGGCCGTCACACCAGCGCAGCCGGACGCTGGCGTAGGCCGCCGCCGACGCGGGCGCGACGCAGAGTTGGCCGTCGCGGATCGTGCTTCCCACCGCGCTCCACTGCTGCCCGCTGACACCAGTGCCGCAGCTGCCGATCACCACGGGCGCGTTCGCGGCGTATTGCCCATGCGCCAGGCAGGCCCCGAGCACACCGCTGGGCACAGTGCCCGACACCAGCGCGTCCACCGCGTCCTGGGCGTCACCCAGGTAACTGGTGTAGTCGCCGCTGTTGTACACGGCCCATGGGGCGAAGGTCATGCCACGATGGCTCACCACGTAGGCCACGTTCGCATTGCACTGGGCGGTGAACGCGCACGCGTCCGTCGTCCCGGACTGACCGACGCTGTCGAGCTGCCACAGCCCGCGGTCGTAGATGCCGGAGCAGGCGACCGGCGGGTAGACGCCGTCCTTGCCGGTCGCGTCGCAATGGTAGACCGATGCCTGGCCACCGGATTCGGCCATGCACACCGCGCTCGCGGTCACCAGGCTCCCGTTGTTAGCCCAGCCCGCCGCCGTGGCGTAGCTGGCACACGTCTGCGCCGCCAGCGCCGCCGTGGCGGCGTCCAGCCGCCCGTGTGCGCCGTGGGGAGCGGTTGACACCAGGTAGCGGCCTGATGACCCAGCCGCGACCGCGGGGCCGCCGGTGAGCAGGACAGCGACGGGCAGGACGGCGACGGGCAGGACGGCGGCCAACAGAAGGGCCTGGACTCTCCGCCGGGCGATGAACGCGAGCATCGGTACTCCCCTCGTTGCGGGCGGATGCCAATCCCGCCACACAGCCACGTGATGATCACGCAACCCTCGAGGGGCTTCGATGGCCGGCCACCAGCCGACCAGGGGACCAGAATAACATTCGGTCCTGGTCGGCCACGTTCCCCGGCAGGTGCGCGGCCGCCCGCACCGAACCCACGCGGCGGCAGTTGCCGCCACCGCTGATCCAGCCCCGGTAGGCTAGGCCGCGCAGGCCAGCCCCCCGGACCGGCCTTGGAGCGCCCGCACATGACCACGCCTGACGCCGCAGAGCCGCACGGCACGCCGCCGCGCCCCGCCGCCTCGCCACCGAACGCTCCACTGCCCCCAGGTGGCCCACCGCAGGCCAGCGGCTCACCGGCCCCCGGCGGCGCACCGCAGGCCAGCGCGCCGCGGCCCACGCCGCTGCTCGGGGTGCATAAGCGGCTCGGCGCCACCATGACCGGCTTCGCCGGCTGGCTGATGCCGTTGCGCTATCGCAGCGAAACCGCGGAGCACCAGGCTGTGCGCCGCGCCGCTGGCCTGTTCGATCTGTCGCATATGGGGGAGATCGCGGTAACCGGACCCGGGGCCGGAGCCGCACTCGACTACGCGGTGACCGGCCAGCCGTCGGCACTGCCGCCCGGCCGCGCCCGGTACACGATGATCTGCGCCGATAACGGCGGGGTGCTCGATGACCTGATCATCTACCGGCTGGCCGACGAGGAGTTCCTCGTCGTCGCGAATGCTGCCAACACCCAGGTCGTCCACGAGGCCATCGCGCAGCGGGCTGACGGCCACGACGCCCTGGTCAGCGACCGGACCGCTGATTACGCGCTGATCGCCATCCAGGGCCCGGCCGCCGCCCGGATCCTCGGGCCGCTCACCGATATCCCGCTCGGCGGCGTGAAGTACTACTCGGGTCACCGGGCCCGCGTTTCGGGCCGCGACGTCCTGCTCGCCCGCACCGGGTACACCGGGGAGGACGGCTTCGAGCTGTTCACCACCCCGGAGGATGCCGAGGACGTGTGGGAGGCGCTGGCCGAAGCAGGCTCCGGCGACGGCCTGACCGCCGCGGGCCTCGCTGCGCGCGATACGCTGCGTCTTGAGGCCGGCATGCCGCTGTACGGCAACGAGCTCGGCCCCGAGATGACGCCTTTCGACGCGGGACTTGGGCGCGTGGTCAGATTCGACAAGCCGGACAGCTTCGTCGGGCGGGCTGCGCTCGAGGCGCGCGCCGGGGAAGGCCCGCGCCGGGTGCTCGTCGGCCTGAAGGGCGCTACCCGCCGGGTCCCCCGGCACGGCTACGCGGTGCTCTGGGATGGCCAGGCGCGCGGCACGGTGACGAGCGGCGCCCCCTCGCCGACCCTCGGTGTGCCGATTGCCATGGCCTATGTCGATCCGGAGGTCGCGCGGCTGGCGCGCACAGACACCACGGGCACAGACACCACGGGCACAGACACCACGGGCCGCGCGCTCGCGGTGGACATCAGGGGCAGCGCCGAGCCAGCCCGCCTGGTGGACCTGCCTTTCTACCGCCGGGCCGATTGACGGATGGGCTGACCGGCGGACTGAGCAGCCAGCAGCCCGGATGCCAGACTTCGAGAACCAGAAATCGAGAGGCCAATATCCAGATGAGAGGGGAACCATGACCGTTCCGGACGAACTGCGCTACACCGCGGAGCACGAGTGGGTAGCCATCAACGGCACCGTCGCGTCCGTGGGCGTCACGGACTATGCGCAGAACGCCCTCGGCGACGTGGTGTACGTCTCCGTCCCCGCGCCGGGCACGGCGGTGACGGCGGGTGAGCCCTGCGGCGAGGTCGAGTCCACCAAGTCAGTCAGCGACATCTTCTCGCCGGTGGACGGCGAGGTGATCGAGGCGAACCCGGAGATCGAGGATGATCCCGGGCTGGTCAACTCCGACCCGTACGGAGCAGGCTGGCTGCTGCGGATCCGGCTGGCCGATGACGGGCCTGACCCAGACAGCCTGCTGACCGCCGAAGAGTATGCCGCGCTCATCAAAGTGGCTGAGTGACCCTGCCCGGCGAGACTGACCCGCACGAGGCTGACCCGCACGAGACTGACCCGCACGAGACTGACCCGCACGAGACTGACCCGCACGAGGCTGACCCGCACGAGGCTGACCCGCACGAGGCTGACCCGCACGAGGCTGACCTGCAGCGGTACAACGCGGCGACCGCGCATCTGGAGCCGCCGCTCGCTGTGGTCGACCTGTGGGCGCTGCGGGCCAACGCGGCGGACATGACCAGGCGGGCCGCAGGTAAGCCGATCCGGCTGGCCAGCAAGTCGCTGCGCTGCCGCGCCCTGATCGAGCAGGCACTGGACTCAGACGGGTTCCGCGGGATCATGGCCTTCACCCTGCCCGAGGCGCTGTGGCTCGCCGCGCACGGCACCAGCCAGGACATCCTGGTCGCCTACCCGACCGCAGACCAGTCGGCGCTCGCCCGGCTGGCCGGCGACCCGGGGGCGCGAGAAGCGATCACCGTCATGATCGACTGCCCGGATCACCTCGACATGATCGAGAAGGCCGCCGCGACGACGCCGGCCGCTGGCCCGGTCAGGGTGTGCATCGACATCGACACGTCCTACGTCGCGCTCGGCGGCCTGATGCGCGCCGGCGCGCGCCGCTCCCCTGTCCGCACACCCGCCGACGCGGCCGCCCTGGCCAGGAATGCCGTCGCCCGGCCCGGAATCCGGCTGGCCGGCATCATGGCCTACGAGGCGCAGATTGCCGGGTTCGGCGATAACCCCGCGGGACGGCCGTACTACGCCAGAGCCGTTAGGCATATGCAAAAGAAATCGGGTGCGGAACTGGCCGTGCGGCGCGGGGCGATCGTCGCGGCGGTGCGGGCCGTGGCCCTCCTCGACTTCGTCAACGGCGGCGGCACCGGCTCCATCGAGAAGACCACGGCCGAAGACGCAGTGACCGAGATCGGCGCGGGCTCCGGCCTGTACCAGCCATGGCTGTTCGACAGTTATACGGGCTTCTCCGGGCGGCCCGCGGCCCTGTTCGCTCTGCCAGTGGTGCGCAGGCCCGGGCGGGGCGTGGTCACCGTGCTCGGCGGCGGGTACCTGGCGTCGGGTCCGGCCCAGGCCAGCAGGCTGCCCCAGCCGTATTTGCCGGCCGGGCTGCGCCTCGATGCCCAGGAAGGCGCGGGCGAGGTGCAGACGCCGCTGCTCGGGCAGACGGCCGACGGTCTGGCGATCGGCGACCGGGTCTGGTTCCGCCACGCCAAGGCCGGTGAGCTGTGCGAGCGGTTCACGGACCTGCACCTGATCGAAGGCCGCTCCGTCACCGCGACCGTCCCCACCTACCGGGGCGAGGGCCAGGCCTTCGCCTGATCCGGCTCGCCGACTACCTGCGGCGGCGCCGGACCGCGCCGTCTACCTGCGGCGGCGCCGGATCAAGTAGGCGGCCACACCTAGGGCGAACACCGTGGCCGCCACGCCGCCCGCGGCGCGCTGGACCTCCGGGCGCGCGGCCTGCTCGCGGGCCTGCGCAACCACTCGCCGCGCGGCATTCCGCGGGCTTACCCGCTCGGTCAGGGCATCGATGGTGCGTGCGAGGCTCTCGCGGGTGCGCTCAATCTCTTTGACCAGTGCATCCGGGTCGCGTGTCGCGACCGCGCCGTCGCCGTCGGCCATCAAACCACCTCTTCTACCCAACGTTCCGTTGCCCGTTAGTGTCCCAGGCTGCCCTGGGTTCTGCACAGCTGACACCCAGCATTCGATCACGCCCGGGGTCGTAGCATGTCAGGCCATGGACGAGCAGATGCACCTGCGGCCGGTCGGCCAGGATGACCTGCCTCTGCTAGAGCGGCTGACCAACGACCCGACGGCCACCGGGGAGTTTGCCTGGTTCGGCTGGCGGGATCCCGGCGAGTTCCGCCGCCCCTGGGCGGAGAACGGGCTGCTGGGTGAGGACGGCGGCATGCTGATCGTGGCGAAGGGCGCGGAGCCGCTCGGCTTCATGAACTGGCGCAAGATCAAGACCACCAGGGTCTCCTACTGCTGGGAGATCGGCGTCGCCCTAGCGCCGGAGGTGCACGGCCAGGGGTACGGCACGCAGGCGCACCGCCTGCTCACGGCGTATCTGTTCGCGCACACCCCGGCGAACCGCGTCCAGGCCACCACGGAGATCGGCAACGTCGCGGAGCAGCGGGCTCTGGAGAAGGCCGGGTTCACCCGCGAGGGGGTGCTACGCGGTGGCGGTTTCCGGGCCGGCCGCTGGGTGGACGGGGTGCTCTACAGCATCCTCCGCGCCGAGGTTGACCTGGCCGGGACGGTCTGACGTGGGGGCGTGGGCGGGCACGGCCGGCTCTGCGCCTGCGGCGCTTTACGCGCTGAGCCGACCGCACCCGCCCGCGCCAGGTTACGGCGGCGGAGTTGGCGGATTAGCTGGCGGTTGCTAGGTGCTGGGCGGTGGCGATGATGGCGTGGCAGGCGAGCGTCTGGACGGCGGCGCCGTGGATCGGTGTGCCGCTGAACGCTGCTGCCTCCAGTTCTCCCTTGATCTTCCCGGCCAGGCTGTCCCTGACCCGTTCCAGCGCGGCCAGCGCCTGATCGGTGCGGGTGTAGGTCTGGTCGCCCGTGCTGGTGCTCTCGATCGCCCGGGTCGCGGCCTGCAAGGTGGCTGTGCCGAACTCGCCAACGCTCGAGTTGAGCTGCTTGTAGCAGGCGCCGAGCGCCGTCACTGCCGGGGAGCCGAGCGCGCCCCTGGGATGCGCCAGCAACCGGGTGACCACCCGGCCGTCGTGCTCATAGTCGTCCCTCAGCCCGGTGAGGTACATCAGGGTCGGCCGGATGTCGGTCTCGTCCATCCATGTGCCGGTGGTGCCACTGCCCGGGACCGTGACCTGGCCGCTGTTGGAACCGGCGGAACTCGGGCCGGCGTCGGCAGCGGTGCCATCCAGGCCGAGGTGGGCGACGCCGGGCCCGGCGATACCCAGCCAGTTGGTGTCGATCTCGGCGGCATAGTCACCGTGGTCCCAGGCAAAGCCGGTCTGCTGGCTGACGCATGGGCTGCTGCAGTTCGCCGCCCCCGTGGTCAGGTAGTAGTCAGGCTTGGCGAACAGGGCGAACGTGGGCGTCCTGGCCGGGTCGGCGTTCACCATGTGCAGGATGGCCTCCTCCGTCGGGTCGGCCAGGTAGTTCGCGATCGGCTGGGTTGTGCCGGTGTAGGGGTTGGCCGCGGTGAGCCCGGCGACGTCGTGCTCCAGGGTCCGCACCTGCGGCGCGTCCGCGCTGGGCGTGCCGGTGACATAGAACTCGGGGGCCGTGTCACTTTCCAGGCTGAACGGGGTGGTATCCGCCTTCTGCGTCGCCAGCAGGCCGGTCAGGTTGCCGTCAAGCTCACCAAAGGACCCCGCGGGATACGTGCACGCGACAGCGGGGGTTACCGTGTCGCCGCTCACCGTGGCGCCATCACAGTTCGCCGGGGTGGGCTGGATGGCCCGGCCGACATTGGCACCCGCCTGGTGGTCGCCTTCATCGGCGCTGAAGATGAACAGCGAGTTCTTCGCCGTGATCCCGTCGGCCGCGAGCCGCGCGAAGAACGTTGAGAATGCCTGGTTGTAGTACTGAGCCTGGGCGACGTAACAGGCACTCCCGCTGCCGAGCGCGGCCGGGGCGCTGGTGCACGCGGACAGACCCGGGATGTGCTCGTTGCCGTGGATGTCAGAGATGTAGGCGTTGGTCACCGGCACCCCCGACTCCTGCATGTCGGCCACGTAAGCCAGCGACTGGGCGGCGTTGATGCTGCTGAAGCCGGGGAACCCGGGGTGATTGGTGAGGAAGGCCCCGTTGATCTGATTGCCGTTCTCGTCGACCAGGTTGCCAGCGGCGTTCGTCACCTGGTAGCCGTTCTTGGTCACGTTGGGTGTGCCCGCTCCCAGCTGGGGTGCGACGTACCGGTGGCCGAACAGGCCCTGGTAGCCGGTGTAGCCGCCGGGCTCGTCAGGCAGGCTGTCAGTCACCGCGGTCGGGCTGGCCGTGCTCTGCCCGTACTTGACGCCCTGAGCCGTCGAGCAGAACGTGCTTCCCTGGGCGCAGTGCACGGCGATCCCGACATAGTCCGCGGTCTCGGCGTCCTTGAAGGAATCGGGATCAGCGGTGAGCTGCTGCTCCTCGGGCGAGCTGGTGCCGAACACCTTGGGGATGTCCACCGAGGTGTTCTCGAGTTCCTGGTTCACCGTGGCGACGTCGCCGACATCGCAGCCGGTCCGGGTGAACGGCACCCACGGCGCCGGGGTGATCGTGTGGGGCGTGGGCGCGGGAGTGGTGGTGGCCGGCGGCGCTGGCGAGTACACCAGCGACGGGTTGGTGTCGTGACCGGCAGTGGGCGAGGAGGCGGTGTCGTAGATCGGGTCGGTCCAGTAGGCGAACGAGCCCGCCGGGTCGGTCGTGCCGTTCGGGTTGTATGCCTGGTAACTGTTGCTGACCGGCATGCCGGCCCGGTCGCCGTACAGGCCGGTAAAGGTCGTCAGCAGGTCATCGGCGGTGTGCGCGATCAGCGGGGTGTGGTTGTTGGAGGCCAGCGTTCCGTTGCTGGTGAGGAAGTGCAGCAGGCTCGGCATCATTTGCAGGTCAGAAGGCACGTTGGGGTTA
>OCZU010001518.1_pt1 | contig 15205 bp, 14 predicted proteins | sample 1539001 | NCBI WGS metagenome assembly OCZU01 (sample SAMEA3539306, study PRJEB22396) | soil metagenome | biome: tundra; feature: field; material: soil | place: USA | collected 2010-05 | depth 0.15 m | reverse complement strand
ACGACGACCATGCCCTACATGAAGGTCGTCATCGATACGCTCAAAGAGCGCGGTATCCGCGGCGACTACATCGTGCTCGTTGGCGGCGCGCCTCTCAACGAGGAATTCGGCAAAGCCGTCGGTGCGGACGCCTATTGCCGCGATGCGGCCGTCGCCGTAGAGACGGCGAAGGGACTGATCGCGAAGCGCCGCGCGGTCGCGCTGGCGCGCTGAGCGCCGGTAGCCCGATGGCGGAGAATGGCCAAGGCACGTTGATCATCGCCTGCGGCGCGTTGGCGCGCGAGGTCGCGGCATTGCGTCGCGCCAACGGCTGGACGGAGCTGGACGTGAGCTGCCTTTCGCCTGAGCTGCACAACCGGCCCGAGGGAATCCCCGGCGCCGTCCGCGAACTGATCCGCGCATCGCGTGAGCACTACCGGTCCATCTTCGTCGCCTACGGCGACTGCGGTACCGGCGGCGAGCTCGACCGCGTGCTGCGCGAGGAAGGCGTCGAGCGCATCCCGGGCGCGCACTGCTATGAGTTCTTCGCCACGGCGGCGGTTTTCGAGCGTTTGGCCGAGGCCGAGCTCGGCACGTTCTATCTCACCGACTTTCTGCTGCGCCACTTCGATCGCCTCGTAATTCGCGGTCTCGGCCTCGATCGTCATCCGGAGCTGTTCCCGACCTACTTCGGCAGCTATCGCAAGCTCGTGTATCTGGCCCAGATGCCCGATGCGGGCTCGCTCGAACGCGCTCGCGCGGTCGCCACGCGCATGGGTCTGGAGTTCGAATTTTGTCAGACCGGTTACGGCACGCTCGGCGCGAGTCTTGCGGCGGCGGTGCGGCGCCATGAGGGGGCCGCGACATGGGCGCACTGAGCGTCATTTCGTGGCGCGACATTCCGGCGCAGGTCATCGTCAAGCGCGGCCGCGAGTCCGCAAAGATTCAGCTCTCAGCGCGCTTTCAAGAGGCCGTCGACCGCGCGGCGATGCGAGCCGGGCGGGGCAGCTCGGATGCCTACCTCGCCGACTGGCAGCGCAGCGCGCCGCGTCCCTGTGGCGATGATCTGCAGGCTGAGGCGGCCGCGGAGGCCGCACGTCTCGAGGAGCGCTATACGGATGAGGAGCTGGAGCGGCTCATTCGTGCCAAGGGCAAGGCGTCCTGATGGTTGGCCGCGTCCCCTGGTGCCCCGGGCGCGACCTAGTCCAGCCTTCGCAGAGGACCGCATCATGACCGACACCGTTATCAGTTCCGCCACGAAGGAAGTCGTCATCGGTTTCGATCGACCCTTCGTCATCATTGGCGAGCGCATCAATCCCACGGGGCGCAAGATTCTCGCCGCGCAGATGGCTGCGGGGGATTTCAGCCGGGTCGAGGCGGACGCCCGTGCCCAGGTCGAGGCCGGCGCGCACATGCTCGACGTCAATGCCGGCATTCCGCTCGCCGATGAGCCGGCCATTCTCGCCCGCGCCGTGCAGCTGGTGCAGTCGATCACGGACGTGCCATTGTCGATCGACTCCTCGATCGTGGCGGCATTGCAGGCGGGACTTGCGGTCTATAAGGGTAAGGCCCTGGTCAATTCGGTGACCGGTGAGGAAGAACGCCTGCAGGCGGTGCTGCCGCTGATCAAGCACTACGGCGCGGCGGTGATCGCCATCTCCAACGATGAGACCGGTATTTCCGAAGACCCTGACGTGCGCTTTGCGGTCGCCAAGAAAATCGTCGAGCGGGCGTCGGACTACGGCATCCCCGCCTCGGACATCGTCGTCGATCCGCTCGTGATGCCGATCGGCGCCATCAATCTGGCAGGCGTGCAGGTCATGCGTCTCGTGCACCGGTTGCGCACCGAGCTCAAAGTCAACACCTCCTGCGGAGCCTCCAACATCAGCTTCGGGCTGCCCAATCGCGATGGCATCAACGCCGCATTTCTGACCATGGCGATGGGCGCCGGGCTCACCTCGGCGATCACCAACCCATTGCACGTCGATGTGGTGCGTGCTTGTATGGGCGCCGACGTCATGCTTGGCCACGACCCGGATTGCGCGCGCTGGATCCGGCGTTTCCGCGAGCCGCCGCCGGCCGGCAACACCGCCTCCGGGCAAGCGCAGCGCGGTCGGCGCGAAGGCGGTCATCGGCGGCGAGCGACCTAGGAGTCGGTAGCCATGATACTCACCGAAGATCCGCTCGTCGTGTTCATGCCTTCCGGTAAGCGTGGGCACTTTCCCATGGGTACGCCGCTGCTGAGCGCCGCACGCGCGCTGGGCGTGGACATCGATTCGGTGTGCGGCGGGCGTGGTCTTTGCGGGCGCTGTCAGATCCTGGTCGCGGAAGGGGAGTTCGCCAAGCACGGACTGTCTTCTTCGGTCGCGAGCCTCTCGCCGTTCAGCGAGACGGAAGTGCGGTATTCCAAGCGTGTGCCTATGCCTGAGGGCCGGCGCCTGTCGTGCGCGGCGCGCGTCGAGGCCGATGTGGTCATCGACGTGCCGGCGAGCAGCCAGGTGCATCGCCAGGTGGTACGCAAGGATGCCGAGGTACGTGCGATCGAACTGCATCCGGTCGTGCGTCTGCATTACGTGCAAGTGCAGCCGCCGGACATGCACGATCCGTCCGGAGACCTGCGCCGACTGCACGATGCGCTCGAACTCGAGTGGCAGCTGACCGGACTGAGCTGCGATCTGTCGGTGCTGCAGACGCTGCAGGCGGCGTTGCGCGCCGGATCCTGGCAGGTCACCGTGGCCGTGCACGCAGCCAAACAGATCATCGGTGTCTGGCCGGGCCTGCATGAGCAGATCTACGGGCTTGCGGTCGACATCGGCTCCACGACCATTGCCGCGCACCTGTGCGATCTGCTCAGTGGCGACGTCGTGGCTTCGGCGGGCGTCATGAATCCGCAGATCCGTTTCGGTGAAGACCTCATGAGTCGCGTCTCCTACTCCATGATGAATCCGGGCGGCGCGGCGCAGATGACTGCGGCGGTGCGCGAGGCGCTCAGCGCGCTGGCGGCGGACGTGGCGCGCATCGCCGGCACGTCGCCTGAGAACATCCTCGAGGCGACGCTGGTCGGAAACCCCATCATGCATCACCTGCTGCTGGGCATCGACCCGGTCGAACTGGGCGGTGCCCCCTTCGCTCTGGCCACCGATCATTCGCTCACGCTGCGCGCGAACGCCATCGATCTCAAGCTCAATCGCAACGCGCGCGTCTACGTGCTGCCCTGCATTGCCGGGCACGTCGGTGCGGATGCCGCCGGCATGGTGCTGGCCGAGCGCCCCGATCTATCGGACAAGATGACGCTGCTGGTGGACGTGGGCACCAACGCCGAGATCGTTCTGGGCAATCGCACGCGCCTGGTCGCCTGCTCGAGCCCCACCGGGCCGGCCTTTGAAGGCGCGCAGATCAGTTGTGGTCAACGCGCGGCGCCCGGGGCGATCGAGCGCGTGCGCATCGATCGCGAGACGCTCGAGCCGCGTTTCAGGCTCATCGGCTCCGATCTGTGGTCCGACGAGCGCGGTTTCGAGGAAGCCACAGCCGCCACCGGCATCACCGGTGTGTGCGGCTCGGGCATCATCGAAGTGATCGCGGAGATGTATCTCGCCGGCATCATCAACCAGGACGGCGTGGTCGATGGCGCGCTGTCGGCGCGCTCGCCCCGGGTGGTGGCCAGCGGCAGGACCTTCGCTTACGTGCTGCATCAGGGCGCACTCGAGCTCAAGATCACGCAGACCGACGTGCGCGCCATTCAACTCGCGAAGGCGGCCCTCTATGCCGGCATCGCACTGCTGATGGAACGCCTCGGCATCGATCATGTGGATTGCATCCGCCTGGCGGGCGCATTCGGCAGTCACATCGACGTCAAGTACGCGACCATCCTCGGCATGATTCCGGACTGCGACTTGAGCCAGGTGCGCTCCGCGGGCAATGCCGCCGGCACCGGTGCCCGCATCGCGTTGCTCGATGCGACCTCACGTGCGGTCATCGAAACACTGGTCCGGCGCATCGAGAAGATGGAGACGGCCATCGAGCCGCGCTTCCAGCATCACTTCGTTGAGGCCATGGCGATTCCGCACAAGAGCGCCGACTACGCTCACCTGCGCCGCGTGGTGGAGCTGCCCGCACCGAAGGAATCCATCAGCCAGAGCCAGACTCGCGGCCGCAGGCCGCGCCGCACCGAAACGGTCAAGGCGGACTGAGAACTCAGACCATCGAGTCGGGGAACGACGCCTTACGGCGGGCGATGTAGTCGAGCAACGCCTCGTCGATCGCCGGATCGAGCGGCGGCTGGACATACTCGGCGAGCTGCTTTTTCCAGAGCGCATTCGCGCGCTTGGTCATATCGGGCGAACCTTCCGCTTCCCATTGCTCGTAGCTGTTGTTGTCCGCGAGCGGGGAGCGATAGAACGCATTCTCGAAATTGGCCTGCGTATGGGCGCAGCCCAGAAAGTGCTTGCCGGGCCCGACCTCGCGTATGGCATCCAGCGCCTGGCCATTCACCGACAGGTCTATGCCCGCGAGCAGCGTATGCATCATGCCGGCCTGATCCACGTCCATGACGAATTTCTCGTAGCCCATCGCGAGGCCGCCCTCGAGCCAGCCGGCCACGTGCAGCATGAAGTTCACGCCCGCCAGGCAGCTCGGCAGCAGCGTATTGGCCGATTCGAAAGCCGCCTGCGCGTCGGGGATTTTGGAAGCGCACAGGCTCCCGCCCGAGCGGAACGGCACCCCCAGCCGCCGCGCCAGCGCGGCCATCGAGTACAGCACCAATTCCGGTTCAGGCGTGCCGAAGGTCGGGGCACCCGATTGCATCGAGATCGATGAGGCAAAGCTGCCGAGCACCACCGGCGCGCCGGGATTGATGAGCTGTACGAAGGCAAGCCCCGCCAGCGCTTCGGCCAGCGTCTGTGCAATGGTGCCGGCGATCGTGACCGGCGACATGGCACCGGCCAGGATAAACGGCGTGATGATCGTGGCCTGGTTGGCGCGTGCATAAACCTTGGCCGCACCCAGCATGGTCGCGTCGTAGGTCATCGGCGAGTTGACGTTGATCAGGTTGATGATCGTGGTCTTCGGTCGTCCGGTCAGCGGATCGTTCAGCTCCGGGCCGAATACGATGTTGGCCAAGGCCACCGAATCCGCCGCGCGCTCCGGGTGCGTCACGGAGCCCATGAAGGGTTTGTCGCTGTACTTCAGATGGCTGTACACCATGTCGAGATGGCGTTTATTGACGGGCAGGTCGACCGGCTCGCAGATCGTGCCGCCCGAATGGTGCAGCGCGTTGGACACGTACGCGAGCTTGACGAAATTGCGGAAATCCTCGATCCGCGCGTAGCGGCGTCCTTCGTCCAGATTGCGCACGAACGGCGAGCCGTAGGCCGGCGCGAACACCGTGTTCTTGCCGCCAATGAGGACGCTGCGGGCCGGGTTGCGCGCATGTTGCGTGAATTCGCGTGGCGCGCCGCGCTGGATAATCGAGCGGCACAGACGTCGGGGGAAGTGCACGCGCTCGGCCTGGACGTCGGCGCCAGCGGCCTTCCAGATCGCGAGCGCCTCGGCATCGTCCCGAAAATCGATGCCGATCTCCTCGAGGATCGTGTCGGCGTTCTGCTCGAGCAGCACCAGGCCCTCCTCGTCGAGGACCTCGTAGTAGGGAATCCGGCGAGTGATATAGGGGACGGAAGACGCTGCGCGGGCCGCCCGGGAAGCCCGCTTGGCATCGCGGCCGCTCGGGCGCCGTGCGTGGCTGGGCGCCGTTTGCGGATCGTTCATGCTCGTTCTCCCCCTTTGTATTGCGCAGCCGTGGCGCTCGACGCCGCGCGTCGTGGGTTGTGGTGTCAAGCTGCCAAGTATGGCTTAGGGGAGAGTGAATTGGCCAACCGGGGCGCCATCGCGGATTGCGTCGATCACTCTAGGTTGCGCAGTGCCCCACGAGCAGTCGAAGATTTTTGTTCGCGACTTCCCTCTGCACTCGGCACCGTGCCAGGATCCACTCAAAAGAGGTACCCTCATGCTCGACCATATCGGTTTTGCCGTGAACGAATACGACCGCTCGAAACGCTTTTACGAGGTCGCGCTGGCGCCGTTGTCGATTACGCTTCTGATGGAGGTGACACCGGAGCAGACTGGCCTCGGTTCTCACGCCGGCTTCGGAGCTGACGGCCATCCTTTCTTTTGGATCGGCAATCAGGGCCGGCCCGCCAGCGGCGTGCACGTCGCCTTCACGGCGCAGTCACGTGCCGATGTGGACGAGTTCTACCGGGCCGCCGCCGCGGCGCAGGCCTGATTATTTTGCCAGGCGCGAGGTTCGTAGTCATGAAACACCGCTATGCCTCCCGCATCGGTCTGGTTGCACTCCTTATTCTTATAGCGAGCTGCGCCACGGTGAATAGACCCGCGGCTCCCGTGGTCCCCGCGTCGCTGCAGGTCCCGACGACTCAAGTGCTGTCACTGCAGGCTCATGCCATCGGCGTGCAGATCTACGAGTGCCAGGCCAGTCACGATGATCCGACGCGGTTTGACTGGGTCTTCAAAGCACCCGAAGCGCAATTATTCGATCATGCGGGTAAGCCGATAATCAAGCACTACGCGGGTCCGACCTGGGAGGCCAGCGATGGCAGCACGGTGGTCGGCGAGGTCACGGCTAAGGACAATGGTCCGGATCCCATGGCCATTCCGTGGCTGCTATTGCGCGCGAAATCCACCTCAGGCCATGGTTCCTTGAGTCGCACGCAAAGCATCCAGCGCCTGATTACGGTGGGCGGTAAAGCCCCCACTGGCGGTTGCGGCGCTGCTCTGCTCGGTAGCGAAGTGCGTATGCACTACACCGCGGATTATCTTTTCTATCGTGCAAGATCCTGATCGCTAGCGCCTGGGCTTTTGGAACTTGAGCACGAAATTGTCGGCCTCGCCGATGGCAACGTAGCGGTCTCGGTCCTTATCGCCCTGGGAGAGTTTGGGTGGCAGCGTCCAGACGCCGTCGACCCAATCTTTCGTATCCTTGGGATTCGCGTCGATCTCGGATGAGGCGACCAGCTTGAACCCGGCCTTCTTGGCGAGCGCGATCATATAGTCCTGGCGCACGTATCCGTCCTTGGCCTTGGGATCCTGTGGCTTGTCATTCCGGCCGCGATGCTCTTCGATGCCGAAGATGCCGCCGGGCTTGAGCGCCTTGAAGCTGGCGGCCAGGACCTGCTCCGCATAGCCGCCATCCATCCAGTTATGCAGGTTGCGGAACGTCAGTACGATGTCGGCTGAACCGGGTGGGGCGATGTCGAACTTCCCGGCGCCCATTGTCGTCTCCGTGATCTTGCCGAGCCGATCTGCCTGCGCCGCGATGCGCGTGCGCCACTTCGCCGTGGTCGCATCATCTTCGGCGTCGCCGGGCGCTTGAAGTGCGACGTAGTAGTGTCCGCTCGGTGCGAGGTAGGCCCCTAAGATCTCGGTCCAGTACCCGCCGCCGGGCCAGAGCTCCACCACGATCATCGACGGGGTCAGCCCGAAGAACGTCAGTTCCTCAACCGGGTGGCGGGCCGAATCTCTGGCTACGAAGGTGGCCGTTCGGGCCGGGTTCGCGACCGCGGCGGCGAGCGCCGGATCGACGCGTGCCGGCGCGGCGGGCGTCGCCGCACTGGCGGCCAGCGTAATGACCACACTAATAATGAGTGTCGCGGCGAACCAGGCATGGTCGGGAAAGCGGGTCGACATGAATGGCACCTTCAACGTCAGGGATCGCGTCAGTATCCCAAATTCCGGCAAGTAGCGTCGTCGTACTGCTAAGCGCATGATCGGGAAGAAGCTCAGCTAGCGAGGATGGCGCTATGCAGCAAAATTCATGTGGCGCACTCCCGGCAGAGGCAGCGCCGCAGTGGGGGCGGCGACTTTGTCAGCGTGATTCGGCACGCAGTCAGCATAGCCGTTGGTGGTTCACTGCTTCGCTCTTAAGTCTAGCCGGACTGCTGATCTGCCCAGACTTAAGCCAGGGCGACGAACCGGTGCAGCCGGTATTGGCACCCCTGCCCGCGCCGGAGCCAAGCACGCAGGAGGATCTGCCGCAGGTCTCGATCACGGCGCCCGAGCCCCGCTACGTGGCGCCGACCCGTCGTGATCGGATCGGGCGCATCTGGGCTCCGGTGCTGATCAACGGGCAGGGGCCGTTTCGGCTGGTGCTCGATACGGGTGCGAGCCACTCGGGCGTGACCGCGCGCGTGGCCGAGACGCTCGGCATGCCGCTCGATCAGTCGCCGCCGGTCATGCTGCGCGGCGTCACCGGCAGTGCTGAGGTGCCGACCATTCGCGTGGATTCGCTGACGGTGGGCGATCTGACGCTGCGGCCGGCGATTCTGCCCATCGTGATCGATGCGCTGGGCGGAGCCGAGGGCATCCTCGGCACCGAAGGATTGGACGACAAACGCATCCACATCGACTTCCGGCACGACCTGATCACGATTACGCGTTCGCATAACGAGCGCGCCGGCTCGGATTTCTTGACGATTCCCGTGATGCGCTCGCACCTCGGACTGCTCATGGTCAAGGCGTACGTCGGCGGTGTTCCCGTCAAGGCGATTATCGACACCGGCGGCCAGGCGACGATCGGCAATTGGTCCATGCGCAACGCGCTCATGCGCCACGAACGCGGCGTCGCGCAGCCCGAGAAGATCATCGGCGTGACCACCGATGAGCAGGTCGGGGAATCCTATTCGGCGCCGCCGATTGAATTCGGGGCCATTCGGATCCAAGGCGCGCGCGTGACCTATGGGGATATGCGCATTTTTGATCACTGGAAGCTGACGGACGAACCGGTGCTGCTGATCGGCATGGATGCCATCGGGCTCCTCGATACCGTCATCATCGATTACCGCCGGCACGAACTGCAGATTCGTATGCGCGGTAACTAGGGTCGGACGCCTGTCCGCCTATTGTCAGAAATGACACACCGGAGCAGGAATTGCAGCGCCAGGGCTGGATTCCCTCGCCGAGGCGCACACAGGGCGTTATGATCGCCCCCCCATTAAATACGGGCCGCATTCCTCGCGCCCCGCGACCGTCGTAGTGAATTGGCTAACATTAGGAGTTGCCTTATGCGTGTCTCGTACCGTTCGCTCTTAGCCCTGGGTCTGATTCTGGCGGCCTCATCCGCCCAAGCCATAGAGTCAAAGGCCTCAAAGACCTCGACTCAATCCGTGGCTGCGGTCTGGTCGAAGATCGGCGACTTCTGCGGCATCAGCCAGTGGCATCCGGCGATCGCGAAATGCGAACTGTCTGCCGACAAGAAGGACCGTACCCTGACGCTCAAGGGCGGCGGCACGCTCGTCGAGCATCTCGTACGCTGGAGCGACAAGATGCATTCCTACACTTACAAGATCGTCAGCGGGCCGCTGCCGGTCGACAAGTATCAGTCGACGATCCACGTTGCCAAGTCCGGGTCGGGGTCAGTGATTACCTGGAAGGGGCACTACTCGGCCAAGGGCGCCAGCGATGCCGATGCGAAGAAGGCCATCGATGGCGTTTATGATTCCGGTCTGGCGGCACTCGCCGGCGGTTAAATAGATAGACGTCCGATAAAGCGTCGCAGGTTCCGGGTCACCATCCGGAGCCTGCGTACGGCTCACGCCGGCGTTAGTTCGTCTGGGCGTATGTCTGGCGCAATGCCATCCGAACGTGTCGACAGGCGAGTACGGAGAGAAAGCCTCGCACCTTCGCATTCGCCTCTAGCTGGGCCAGCTCATGCTCATACAGCTCTTTGACATGCGAAAGCTCGGTGCCAGTTTCCCGCGCGAGAGCTTCTATAATGGATCCGTGCTGCGCGGACGCAGGACCCTCACGGTCGCCAGTTTGCATATCCAAAAATCCTTCTGCAATTGGCCAGTAGTCCCACTACACGGTCGCTTCCAAATAGCGTTCGCATCAGATGGCTGCTTTATATTCTACTACGTCCACGAAGCCGGGGCACGTTGCGCGCCTCACGCCGCTTCCGCTTGCATTCCTGTCGCTATCGCCGAGCGGGCCCTCGTGTAAGACAGTGGAACCGTTTTGAGCGACAAACGCAACCGGGAGAAAACCATCGCGGGTTGCGTGTTGATTGCAAGATAATACGAACAATTCGTATCACTAACTACTTCTTTTGAGCGTATACCGCACGCACTCGGGATACGGTCCATACTCCGCTCCCTCAGCCGCATACGAGCTGAGTTGGCCAGCGAATTCTTGCTGGCTATACGTCAAGGCCCAAATTTATGAATGAGTCAAAGAACGCTTCTGCCAGTCAACATGGCAGCAGCAACTATACGGCACCCTCGAAGAACATCGTCGATACGGCGATCGCAGCGGGCAATTTCACCACACTGGTCGCTGGCATTAAAACAGCGGGTCTAACCGATAAGCTGACGGGGAAAGGCCCGTTCACGGTCTTTGCGCCAACCGACGAAGCGTTCAAAAAGCTTCCGCCTGGCGCGCTGGAGGCACTGCTCAAAGACTCCGCAAAGCTCAAGGCGGTTCTGAGCTATCACGTGGTCGCCGGTCATGTCTTGGCAAAGGACGTGAAGTCAGGGGAAGTGATGACCCTTCAGGGCACTGCGCTGACCGCGGCCGTATCGTCCTCGGGCGTGCAGGTCAATGGGGCCCACGTCAAACAGGCCGATATCGCTGCAACGAATGGCGTCGTCCATGTCATCGATGCAGTCATCATGCCCAAGAGCTGGCAATTGCTGGCGGCCGCTGCTTGACGATCGCCTGTCGCTGAGCATTTCGCTGCGCTGAAAGGCCCTGCTCGCAGGGCCTTTCATTGTTCGCGCGCGCCGCGCACGCGTGGCGGCATGGGCTGCTAGTGACGCTGCGCCTTGACCGCGGCCGGTGTGACCTGATCCTTATAGTGGTTGCCGAAGTGCGTGCGCACGTAGTTGATGACATTGGCGACTTGCTCATCGCTGAGCGATTCGCCGAACGGCGGCATAGCGCGCTGGCCATTTACCACGACCGTAATCGGATAGATTGCGGCGACCAGACGCGGATTGGCGGCCAGCGCGGGATAGGCGCTGGCGCTGATGGCCCCTTTGACATCGGGCATGTGGCAGCCCTGGCAGATGTTCTTGAACAGATCCTCGCCTGTTTGCTGCGGAAATTTTCCGGCATAGATTTCCTGCGCCGTCGCGATGTGGCTTGCCATAGCCGCGAATGCCAGCAGACTCATAACAGCGACGATGCGGGCGTGCGCAGCGGCGCGCGCCGCGTGGACAGGCGGCCTCATGCTGCGCTCCCGCCGGCCATGACGCGCTGATGCAGGCGCCGGATGGCATCCAGCGAGGACAGCAGTGCGCCCTCCTGCCAGGCCGGTATGCGCGAGGCATGTTCACCCGCGAGCACGATGCGGCCGTCGATCGCACACAGATTGTCGTAATGCTTGGCGCGCAGTTCCTCGGTCCAGTGCCCGGCGCACCCCAAAGTCCAGGGCACGCGATGCCAGGCGACCGCGACGCCGTGCTGGAATTCGGTCGTATATTGCGGATGAATTTGCGCTCCCCACTCGACCGTCTTGCTGACGCGTTCTTCGGGGGACATCGCCGTGATCTGGAAGGCATTGGCCCCGAAGGTGTAGGCACCGAGCAGCACGCCCGGACCTTCGTCGAAATAGCGTGTGCTCGGATAGCCGATCAGCGCGTTGGGCAGATCGGTGAAGGTGATGCCGCCGTAGATCGACTCATCCTGTTCCCAGAAGCGGCGCTTGAATTGCAGTCCGACTTTGATCGCCGCGTCGTAGAACAATGCATCGATGGCATTTTTCATCGGTGCGCCCACTTGTAGCGGGATTTGCCCGAGGATCGAGGCCGGGATCGTGCAGACGCACCATTGGGCTTTGGCGGTTTGGATCGCGCCGCCCTGCTTGGTGTGCTGATAGGCCACCGTGACGCCGCTCGCGTCCTGCTTGATCTGCGTCACCTTGGCGTTGTATTGGATCATATCGCCGAGCTCGCGACCGAACGCCTTGCCTATCATGCCCATGCCGCCCACGGGCTGAAAAATCATGCTCTGGAATTCGTAGATGTGTCCGGCAACGATGGCGCTCCAGAGCCGCGATTGCAGCAGATCGCGCATCGCCATCGGCTCGCTAGGGGTAGGGACCGAGGTCAGGCCGCCGCCCGGGTCGGACTCCCAGCCGCGCCGCTCGCTCGCCAACAGTCCCTTCTTGTATTCGTAGTTCTTGTCCAATGCGCCCCAGTCGCGCATGGCCTCGAGCAGGATTTCCTTGTCTTCGCGCGTGACGCTCTGATCGAGCTGATTCTGATTGGTGGCCTTGGCGAGCAATTCGGCCACATGGCCGTTGAAATCCGCCTGCAGTTCTCGATAACGCTGCGGCTTACCGCCGAAGGCCGTCGCGCAATGCACGTAGGCGGCGTAATCCACCTGCATGAAGGGCTCGAGGGCCACGTTCAGCCGTTTGCAGTAATCGAGCAGTGCACGATGGTGGTGCGGAATGCGCCAGGGACCAGGATTCAAATACAGACCCTTGGCGAACTGCACCTGCTGCGTGAAGCCGCCGAGCTCGGTATAGGTGTCCCCGCCATAGAGCGACCAGTTACGCCCGCCCGGTCGATCGTTGTACTCGAGCACCTGCACACGGTAGCCGGCCTTGCGCAGCTCGTAGGCAGCCGACATGCCGGCCATGCCGGCGCCCAGAATGAGCACCGAGGCGCCCTTGGGATCCCCTTGCAGGTCGATCGGTCCGCTGTAGCCCGACTCCCCGGCGTGCCCGAGCTCGGTCATCGCCTGATACATCACGGCGCTGCCCGCCACCGCTCCGATCAGTTTAAAAAGTGAGCGCCGATTCATGGGCGTCGAAGGCTCAGCCATCGTCCTGTCTTCCTTAATCTTATCTGGCGCAGACCTTACTATGGGCCCGGCGCCGCCTTCCATACGTTGTTGACGCGGTCCTTGTCCGGGAGCACCCGATCGGGGTCGACGGTCACGGCCGTCACCGGTTGTGTGGTGTCGAGCTTCACACTGACGCTGGTCTTCTGTATCCAGGCTTCCGCGGGCAGGCGAATGCGTTGGCTGCTGCCATCCTGGAAATCGACTTCAACGGTGGCCGGGAAGACCAGCGGATCGAGATTGGCGATGCTGACCAAGGCACCCTTCTGCCAGTCGCCCTCGACGGGGCGCGCGTCCTCGACCGCCAGATCCAGCGTCCAGTTGTTGAAGTACCAGCCGCGCCAGAACCACGACAGGTCCTCGCCGCTGGCGCTGTCCATGGCGCGGAAGAAATCCGAGGGTGAGGGATGGCGGAAGGTCCAATCGCGGATGAATTTGCGAAACGCCCAGTCGAAGCGCTCGGGTCCCAGGATCTGCTCACGCAACAGCACCAAGCCTAAAGCCGATTTGAAGTAAGTCACCGAGTGGCGGTACTGCTCGCGCAGCTGGTCGGCGCGCGTGAGCATGATGGGGGCGCCCCTGTCGGCCAGCACCGGAAGGATCTCCTCGACCGGATTGCCGCCGCCGTGCGCGTACTCGGAATCACGCTTGGGTCCGTAGACGCCGTGTTCGAAATCGTCGGACTCGAAGACGTCGATGAAGGTGTTGAAGCCCTCATCCATCCATTGATCGCGCCGCTCGTTGAAACCGACCATCATCGGAAACCAGCAGTGCCCGATCTCATGCGCCGTGATCCAGAACAGGAACTTGCCGGCGTCCGGCACGCCGTCGAAGATCATGGCCGGATATTCCATACCGTCGACCGGCCCGGCGACCGCCACCGCGGCCGGGTAGGGATAGGACGCCCAGCGCTTCGAGAAATTCTGCACGGCATTCTGCAGATACTCGGTCGCGCGGCCCCACGCCGCCTGGCCCGCACTCTCCACCGGATAAAACGACATCGCCAGCGAGCTGTTACCGTCCGGCAGCTCGATGCGTGCCGCATCCCAGATGAATGCCTTTGAGGCGGCGAAGGCGACGTCACGTGTTTCACGCATGCGGTAGTGCCAGGTCAGCGTGCCGTGCGTTACGGGACGGCTGTTCGGATCGCCGAGCTCCTGCGCAGTTCGAATCATGACCGTATGATCGCTATTGCGCGCCTGCTCGAGCCGCGCGCGCTCGAGTCCCGTGAGCACCTCCTGCGGGTTCTGCAATTCGCCGGAGGCCGCGACCAGCATGTCCCACGGCACGGTCACGAAGTAATCGAAATCCCCGTACTCGAGATAGAACTCCGAGCCGAGATAGGGCAGCGTGTCCCAGCCACGTAGATCGTCGAACACGGCCATGCGTGGATACCACTGGGCGATGTCGTAGATCTCACCGTTGCGGCTCGTGGCATGCGCGGTGCGGCCGCCGAACTCACCGGGCACCGTGTAGTGGTAGCGAATGCGGATATTGAGCTTGCCGCCGTGAGGCGCGAGTGCATGGTCCAGCCGGATCTGCAGGCGGGTATCGGCGACGAGAGTGTCGGCCCGCACGGCCCGGCCCTGCCGCTCGATCTCGACCGACTCCAATACAAAGCCTTCGGTGAAGGTCTTGGATAGCCGGCCGTTGGCGTAGCGCGCGCGAGCATCGCTGCGGTAGATGTTCTGATCCAGTTGGATCCACAGGTAGTCGAGCGCGCTGGGGCTGTTGTTGGTGTAGGCGATGACTTCGTTAGCCGCAAGCAGTTGGGTGGCCGGATCGATGCTCGCGCGAATCACATAGTCCGCGCTGTTCTGCCAATAGTCGGGGCCGGGCGTGCCGTCGGCCGAACGATAGGCGTTGACCGGGTCGGGCAGCGTCAATGGTGCGAAGGTCTTGAGCGGATCGTAGGTGCCTGCCGGCGCGGGCGGCGGCGCCGGAACGGCAACCGGAGCTGGAGCCGCAACCGCAGCTGCAGTCGCACTGGCATGGCGCGGGTCGGGCTGGCTGCACCCCGTCGCGCCCCATAGCGCCCAGGCCAGGACGCCGCTCAGCAGGCCTCGATTCATAGGGCCTCGCTGGTAAGTGCGTCAATCATCGCGGCATAGTCGGAGAGGCTCGCAGTCTTCAAGCCTGCGACCTTGCCGGCATCGTCCCATTGCCGCACACGCACTGCTTCCCGGAAATAGCGCTCGCTTTCGAAGGCCGCGACTTCGCGCGACGACATCGGGCCGCCCTGCAATTTGAGCGTCTGTACCGAGGCCGGGCTCAGCTTCGCGAAATACGTCGCATCGCTCGCGCACAGATAGCGTTTGGCGGGAACATGCAGGCGCACCGGTTCGGCGACCTCGGCGCGCAATCGCCGCGC
>OCZU010001516.1_pt1 | contig 15230 bp, 6 predicted proteins | sample 1539001 | NCBI WGS metagenome assembly OCZU01 (sample SAMEA3539306, study PRJEB22396) | soil metagenome | biome: tundra; feature: field; material: soil | place: USA | collected 2010-05 | depth 0.15 m | reverse complement strand
AGATTCCGCAGGGATTGCCCAGACACTGTCTGGGCAATTGGGATAGCAGGTCATCGTCTGCGCTGCGGCGGAACCGATGCTAGGCGACTCCGAGCGTTCAGCCTTATCCTGCCCTAGTCTATATTTGTCGCATAGCTTTGCACACGGATTCTGGTAGCCAATTTGTAGCCACTGTGTACCGTATTCTGTGCGCTAATGTGCAGCCACGTGCATCGCCGATTCATTGCGTAACTATTTTATTTTCATTGGATAGCGAGCGAAGTAGTTGTTTCTAATATTATCGAGTTTTTGGTCGAATTCGGATTAAAAGGGCGTTGCTCTACCTACTGAGCTACGAGCTCGTTTACATCTTTTCCAGAAATGATGCGCCGTGAAGCCCACTCGCATACGAGAATGCGAGCCTCAGTGAGTGGCGACCCTGGTTAACCTAGCCAGGTTAGCGCTTCTGGAAACACAGCAAGGCCACTGATTCCAAACTACCACAGGGACAGTGCAGCCGCTGCCTTGGGTCGGCTGCCCGTCCCCCGGGGTCTTTACAAGAAAGCTCCCCGAGGGGCGTTGAATGCCATTTTCCTGCTTGGAAGTCGGCAATCAGCGTAGAATTATAATTAAACTCCGCAGAAAAAATTGGCGGGCGGAATCGCCTCAGGTTGAGCGGTATCAGGGTCGAATTGCACCATCTATATGGCAGGAAAGTGGTAGGGGCGTAACCGTGCAAGTGTTATTGATAGGTCAACAGCGTTGCGGCTAGGATTCTTGCAAGGAATCCCTCCATGTGGGTATACGAAGCCTGGTTCGCCGCGCAGCACAAGACGAAAGACGGCGGCGGAAAACCGGGAATCGGATCAAAGCGGGAAGGGCGTAAGGGTGGAAGATGACAGATCGCAAAGTGCTGCATGATCCGACCGAGACCCCGGAAGACGTAGCGACCCTCTATTCCTGGGCAAATTTGCACGGCGCCAAGTACCGTGACTTCTCCGCGTCGCGCGCACAAACGCGTGAAAAGGCCCGTCTGCGGGTGCAGGAGGCCATTGAAGAGGAACGCCGCCGCGTTCGCGAAGAGGCTGAGGCGCAGAGAATTGCCGAAGCCAAGCGTGCCGTTGAGGCCGCGCGGATCGAGGAAGAAGAGCGCCAGGCTGAATTGCTTGAGGAACAGCGTGCCAAGCTGGCCGCGCAAGTGGCAGCCCAGCAGGCCGCGCAACTAGAAGCTCAGCAGGCGGCGCAACAGCGCGCATGGCAACAGCAACAACAGAAGGTGGAGCGGATTGCTACGCCTCCCCCGGTACCTGCAGCGCCAAGCTTTGCTCCTCAAGGCTACGCTCCGCAGGCTCCGAACTATGGTCCAGCATTGTCAGGTTACGATGTTGCGGCGCCGGTATATGCGGCGCCGGCTCCGAGCTATGGGCCTCCCGCTCCGAGCTTTGCTCCTCCGGTTCCGGCGCTTGCGCCTCCCTCGCCGAGATATGCTCCTCCGGCTCCGGTTTCCATGCCCTCGGCCGCACCATACTATCCGCCGCAACCGACCCCGACGCAAGAGGCCGATTTCGCCGACTATGGCGGGCGACAGACTCACGCGCCGGTTCCCAGCCAACCTCAGTATGTTGAGCCTCACGAAGATCGTTTCCTTCAGCAGCGCAATCAATGGGCTCAGGCGGAGCCAAGAGAGAATACGGGCCGTCCTGCCTGGCTGGCTTCAGACCGTTCGGACAGGGCGAGCCAACCCATTCCGCAGGCTCCGGAAGACACGCTGCAGGGATCGCGCGACCGTCTGACCTCGCGCTGGTTCGCACTGAAGGGTGTATTTGAGAGCGCAAGCGTGCCGGCGGAAGTAGTTCCAGTTCCGGTAGCTGCGCGTGCGCCGGTGGTTGCTGTTTTTTCATTGGCCGGGGGGGTGGGCAAAACCAGCCTTGTGGCTACTTTGGGTCGCGCCCTTTCATCCCGCGGCGAACGAGTGCTGCTGGTGGATACAGCGGCTTACGGATTGCTCCCCTTCTTTTTTGGCGCTCGCGATCAGCGTCCCGGCTTGTTGAGGACTTTCAGCCCTCCGGGAATCAGCGGGGACGCGCCCATCCAGTTGGTGACTATCGATCCCGATACGCTGGGCCCGGAGAATGCCGCCCAGGAAACCCTGACCCAGGAGATTCAGAAGGCCTCACGCGGAGTGAGCCGCGTTCTTGTCGATTTGGCGACAGCATCCGGCGGAACTACCCGCAGAGTGTTGCGCATGTCCCCGACGATACTCGTACCGGTGATTCCGGACATGAGCTCGGTGGTCAGCGTCAGTTCCATTGATTCCTTCTTCCAGCGTAATTTGGCGCAGGGCGGGAAGCAGACGCTGCCTTTCTATGTATTGAACCAGTTCGATCCCTCGCTGCCGCTGCATCTGGATGTTCGCGAGGTACTTCGTGAGCAGTTGGGCGACCGGCTGCTGCCGTTCATGCTTCGCCGCACTCCTTCAGTAAGTGAAGCGCTGGCCGAGGGGATGACGGTAATGGATTATGCTCCCAACTCTACCGTAGCCGAGGACTTTGGCAGCCTCGCTGCATGGGTGAAGAGCCTTGCAGCACCCGCCAGCAGCGGTTATCGCGGAGTGCGCTGGAGCGAACGATGACCGCAACGGGCCTTTGGCAGGATATCGGGGCCGGGGAGAACATCTTCACGAAGTTCCTCCGGCTCGTTTTCCTGCTTGCGGCGGTGGTGGTTTTCTACTTCCTGGCGGTACTTCCGCTGACATGGCCGCAGCAGGCGGTTTGCGGGCTGCTGACTCTTTTGCTGAGCATGGCCCTGGCGCGCACCTCCGATTCCTATCTGATTACGCTCACGCTGATCATGATGTCGATGTTCTGTACCTTTCGTTACGGGTATTGGCGCATCACCATGACCGTGCGATATTTTCAGGACCCGGCCACCCACGGCGGCGCGTTGGACGCATTCTTCGTCTTGACTCTGGTGCTGGCCGAGTCGTACGCGTTCGTCATTCTCTTTCTGGGATATTTCCAAACCATCTGGCCGCTGCGCCGGGCGCCGGTGGCGCTGCCGGACAACCCCGACGAGTGGCCGCACGTCGACGTTCTGATTCCGACCTATAACGAACCGCTTGACGTAGTTCGCTACACAGCGCTGGGCGCCTTGAATATGGACTGGCCGGCAGACAAGATGCACGTCTACATTCTGGACGACGGCCGGCGCAAGGAGTTTGAGCAGTTCGCTTTCGAGGCCGGGCTCGGCTACAAGATCCGTTCCGACAACAAGCATGCGAAGGCCGGCAACATCAACACCGCGCTGAAGAGCATGACTGCGCCTTATGTGGCAATCTTCGATTGCGACCACGTACCCACGCGCAGCTTTCTACAGATGACCATGGGGTGGTTCCTGCGCGATCAAAAGCTGGCCATGCTGCAGACGCCCCACCACTTCTATTCGCCCGATCCGTTTGAGCGCAACCTGGGGCAGTTTCGGATTATTCCAAACGAAGGCGAGTTGTTTTATGGGATTGTGCAGGACGGCAACGACTTTTGGAACGCGTCGTTCTTCTGCGGATCCTGTGCTGTGCTGCGCCGAACGGCGCTGGATGAAATAGGCGGCATCGCCGTAGAGACTGTGACCGAGGATGCGCACACATCGCTGCGCATGCAGATGAAGGGCTGGGGCACGGCTTACATCAACATTCCCCAGGCAGCGGGCCTGGCTACCGAGCGGCTATCCGCCCACGTTGGCCAGCGCATTCGCTGGGCGCGGGGGATGATCCAGATTCTGCGGACTGATAATCCGTTGTTTGCTCCGGGACTCAAGTTTCCGCAGAGATTGTGTTACTTCAACGCGATGTGCCACTTCATGTATGCGGTACCGCGCCTCATCTTCCTCTCGGCCCCGCTGATCTACCTGATTCTTTCGCACACCAATGTACCGGGCTACTGGGCAGCTATCCTGGCTTACGCCATGCCTCACCTCGTGCTCTCGAACGTAACCAACTCTCGGATTCAAGGCGAACACCGGCATTCATTCTGGAATGAAGTGTACGAGACCGTGCTCTCACCCTACATTCTGCTGCCCACGATGATGGCGCTGATCAACCCCAAGCTGGGCAAGTTCAACGTAACAGCCAAGGGCGGCGTGGTGAAGAGAACGTTCTTCGATACGAAGATCGCGCAGCCGTTCCTTATCCTGCTGGTCTTCAATATCGCAGGTTTGCTTATCGCCATTCCCCGCTTCCTGTGGTGGGATCGCGACCGGCCCGGCACGGTGATCATGAACGTGATCTGGTGCGTTTTCAATATTGTGATTCTTGGTGTTTGCACGGCAGTTGCGCGCGAGATGAAGCAGTTACGGACGACTGTTCGCATCAGCATTGTGACGCCGGTTATGGTGAAGCTTCCCGATGGGCGGCTGATCGCGGGAGAGACGACCGACATGTCTTCGGGCGGCACGTGCATCAAGTTCAACGAATCCGTTGAGGCTGGGGCGCTAATGCCGGTGCGGCTGGTCTTTCCACTTCCTTCCGTGAACACCGATCTGCCCGCGACCGTGGTGTCGGCCGAAGGTTCAATGATGCGGGTGCACTTTGAAGAGCTGACGATTGCCGAACAGGAAGTACTGACCATGGTGCTGTATTCCCGAGCGGACTCATGGCTGGGCTGGGGCGAGTCCCGTGAGAGCGACAACATTTTGCGCAGCATGGGCCGCATCTTCCAGATATCCATGCAGGGGCTTGTGTCGACATTCCAAAGTCTATTCACGAGCAAGGACAAGAGAGCGCGCAAGAGCAGGGCACTTCCTGCGGTGACTTCAGCCATCATCTTTGGATTGGCCGCAATCCTGACGGGGGCGGCGCACAACTGCATGGGGCAGGTCTCGGGCTTTGCCGGAGCTCTCGATAAGGGTGCGCCAGTCAAGGAGGTCCCCGTTCCTGCCGGCCAGTTCCGCGATACGTTCACGTTGAACGATGCGGGATCGCCGCAAATCGAACTGCATGGAATCGACAGCAGCCACAATATCTATTTCACGCTGCCGCAAACGCATGTGGTCCGCACGGCCAAGATTCATGTTTACTATGCGTTTTCTCCAAGCCTGCTGCCGCAACTGAGCCACTTGAAGCTGATCATGAATGGAACGTTGTTCGCCACCGTTCAGCCCACGCCGGGCCAGATCGGAGGCTCATCCAGCCAGGATGCGGAGGGGGAGTTCTCCATACCGCCGGAACTGCTGGTGCATAACAACACGTTCACCATTCAGTTCATCGGACACTACACCATGGTGTGCGAAGACCCGGCCAATACGACGCTGTGGTCCCGGGTGCATCGCAATACATTCCTTGACTTACGGGGCGACATGCTGCCCCTGGCCGACGATTTGAAGCAGTTGCCGATGCCGTTTCTCGATCCGGCCGTGATCCAGCCGCTCAGCATTCCGGTTATCTTTGCCTCGGCGCCTTCGTTCAAGGCTGTTCAGGCAGCGGGAATCGTCACCAGCTACTTTGGCATGATCTCGGAGAGCCGGCCGGTGCGTTTCCCGGTTCATATCGGGCCGGTTCCGGCAGGCAATGCGATCGTGATTTCGGACAACTCGGCGAATCTGCCGGCGGGTTTGAATTTAATGGGGGTCTCATCGCCAACGGTGGCCATGCGCACCAACCCCAACGATCCGTACAGTAAGGTGCTGGTGGTTGCCGGCGGCGATGCAGACCAGTTGGTGAAGGCGGCCCAGGCTGTGGCCTTGCACACCGACCTGTTGCAAGGCTCGCAGGCGACGATTGACGCCCTGAATTTGCCGGACAAGCAGAAGCCCGATGGAGCGCCCCGCTGGGCGCGGACCGACCAGACCATCGCTTTGTGGGACTACGCCACAGCGGACCAGTTGCAGGGGGATGGATCGTCGCCATTGAATGTGTACTTCCGCATTGCGCCGGATATTTTCTACTCCGAACGGCCCAATGCCGTACTGAAACTGGCCTATCGTTACAACTCGGTACCCATCGGCCCCATTTCGAGCATGCAGGTAAGGATCAACAACGCCTTTCTCGGTTCGGTACCGCTGATTCCAGGCCAGGAAGCTTCGCGCAGGATGCAGACCGATGTGCCGGTTCCGGTTGTGAACCTGCGCCCATTCTCCAATTCGCTCTCATTTGATTTCACGTTCCAGTTGCTCAAGAAGGGCGGCTGCCAGGATACAACGCCGATCAACATGCAAGGGGCCATTCTGCGCGATACGTTCCTGGACTTGCGCGGCTATCCGCACTATGCGCCGATGCCAAATCTTGAGACGTTTGCCAACGCAGGATTTCCGTTCACGCGCCTGGCCGATTTGAGTGAAACAACGGTTGTGCTGCCGCCCACTCCGACCGAGCAGGAAATCGAGACATTTGTCACGCTCATGGGTCACTTCGGGCGCCAGACCGGGTTCCCGGTACTGCGCGTTACGGTGGCGGGCGCCGATGCTCTTCAACAAGGAACCAGAACAGACTTTCTTGTCGTGGGCACTGGCGACGACCAACCCGCGTTCGACAAGCTGGCCAACAATCTTCCGGTTGCGCTGCGCAGCGGTCAGATTCAGGTTCATGACACACAAGGCTTCTTCGCGCCCCTGCATCACGCATGGTGGAAGCTGCGGTCGGATGAACACTCCGAATCAGGGGACTTGACGGCCGGCGGCACGCCCGACTCGGTGATCGAGGGAATTCAATCTCCGTACGACCCGATCGGCAGTCGCAGCATTGTGGCGATCCACTTCAGGGACGCAACAACGTTTGAGCCATTCATGGCAGCGTACATGACCGTGCAGCAGTCCAGCGAGATTTCAGGGTCGGTTTCGGTGTTGCATGGAGCGCAGTTCCAGTCCTTCCGGATCGGGTCGGAGATCTACCACGTGGGGGTACTCCCCTGGTGGACTCGCTTGACCCTTTGGTTCATGGAAGTGCCCTGGCTGGCTGCGGTGGTTATTATCGTTCTAGCCTTCCTGCTGGCCATATGGACGAGGCAATGGTTGCGCACCAAAGCCAGGGCGCGCCTGAAGATGACTGACGACTAAGGAATCCGTGCCGGTTTTGAAAGGCCCTGTGGCACGCGTAATTCAATTTTATGGAGAACTGTAGCGATGGGTCTTCCGATACCCCGGCTACGGAAGCGTCTGTTGCTGATTGTGTCTCTGTTGATGCTCGGCGCTACCGGCGGTTGCAAACAGGGTCCGTGGACGCTGTGGGATTCGTATGCTGCGCGCTTTATCGACGCGCAGGGAAGAGTTATCGATCCTCAGGGAGGAGGGCGCACTACCTCCGAAGGGCAATCGTACGCATTGTTCTTTGCGCTCGCGGACAACGACAGGGCTGCTTTCGACCGCGTATTGACCTGGACCCAGGCCAACCTTGCCGGAGGAGATCTACAGGCTCACTTGCCGTCCTGGTTGTGGGGGAAGAACAAGGACGGGCAGTGGAAGACGCTTGATCCAAATCCGGCGTCGGATGCAGATGTGTGGATCGCCTATACGCTTCTGGAAGCCGGCCGCCTGTGGAAGAATCCTATTTATACGAACCTGGGCCGGCAAATGATGGCGCAAATTGCCAAGACCGAGGTTGCCGATCTGCCCGGGTTCGGTCCCATGCTTATGCCAGGACCCACCGGGTTTCAGCATGCAAAGATCTGGACATTGAATCCCAGCTACATGCCGCTTTTCATCTTTGAACGGTTTGCGGTCGTGGACCCCTCGGGCCCATGGCAGCATATTGCACTCGGAATTCCTCGACTCTTGCGGCAGAGTGCCAGGCACGGTTTTGCGATGGATTGGGTGGACTATGTTCCGGGCGACGGGTTTTACCCGGCGCCGGCGCATCCGGAAAATGTGGCCGAAGCGCCTATTGGCGGCTATGACGCCATTCGCGTCTACCTTTGGGCGGGCATGCACGACGGTAAAGGCAACGCGCGAGCCGAACTCCTGGACGCGGTTCCGGGGATGAGCGCGTACCTTGCCGATCATGGTGCCCCCCCGGAAAAGGTGAGTGATCAGGGGATTCCATTGGCGCAAGATGGACCTGTGGGATTCTCGGCGGCGGTTCTGCCTTATTTGAGAGCGTTTCCCCACATGGAAAAGCCGAGCTCGCAGCAAGTCATCCGGATGAGCACTTTGAGAGACGCTGCGACGGGTTTGTATGGGAGAGACCTCGCGTATTACGATCAGAATCTTGCCCTATTCGCAACCGGTTTCTTGGACGGCAGATTCCGGTTTGGCGCGGGCGGGGAACTGAAAGTGGATTGGACACGGTGATGAGGGTTGCAGGCAGGGCTTTGAAAGCGAGATTGTACGTTGCGATTTTCCTTGTTCTTGTGCTCCAGACGGGTCTTGCCCAAAAGAAGCCCGCGACTGCAACGCCTGACGAAACACGCCGGGTCCTGATCGAGAAAGCCCATGCCCTTGAGGCACGCGGGCGGCCCGACATGGCCATCCAACTTTGGCAGCAGATCCTGCTTTCCGAGCCCAAAAACGCTGAAGCGCTTGCAGGGCTGGCGAAGGATTACAAGCTTATTGGCTCTTCAGCGCAGGCCGATGAGGCGCTGGAACGGATGCGCAGGGCCAACCCCAACGATCCGAATATCCCCAAGATTGCCGGCTTAACCAGCACCCGCATTCAGAGCGACCGCCTGCGCCAGGCCGGCGAACTGGCTCGTCAGGGCAAGTCCGAAGCGGCGATGGCCGTTTACCGGGAGTTGTATGGCGACCGGCCGCCAGACGGCGATATCGCGCTGGCCTATTACCAGACCATGTATGGCACCCCGCTTGGCAAGGAGACGGCTGTAACCGCGATGCGCGCACTGGCACAGCGCAACCCCGGCGACACGAGATTCATTGTCGAGTTGGGCCGCATGCTCACCTATGACGCCAAGACTCGCGCCGAAGGAATTCGCATTCTCAAGGAGCACCCCAAGGATTCTGTTGCCCAGTCCGCGCTGCGCCAAGCGCTGATCTGGGATGCAGCCAATCCAACCTCCGCGGCAGAACTGCGCGATTACCTGAAAGACCACCCTCTGGACACGGAGATTTCCGGACATCTGAAAGAAAACGAAGGCAAGCTGGCGCAAATGAACTCCGGCATTGCGCGCACGCCAGCCGAGCGAGCGGCATTTGCGGCGCTGAATGCGCACAAGCTTGAAGATGCGCAAACGCGCTTCATGGAGATCCTGCAAGCGGAGCCGAACAACGGACGCGCCGCGGCAGGCATGGGTTTCCTGCGCATGCAGCAGAGCAACTTCGGCGGGGCGATCAGCTATCTGACCCAGGCCGAGCAGAATGGCTTCAAGGACCGGTCCGTTGCGGATGCGCTGGTGACTTCGCGGTTTTGGTACACAATGGGCGAGGCGTCCCAGGCGTTCGACGAGAACCAACTCGACGTGGCTGCTACCAAGTACCGGGCAGCACTCGAGATGCGTCCGCACAGCAAGGAAGCGCTGAACGGGTTGGCGGGCCTGTTGACCAAAGAACAGCAATACACCGCTGCCGCGGGTGTTTACGAGCAATTGCTTAAGGTGCAGCCCGGTTCAGCCGATGCCTGGCGGGGCCTCTTCCTGGCCTACGCGCGGGATGGGCAAAACGAGAAGGCGATCGCCATTTCGGGTCGTTTTCCGGGCGCGGTGAAGGCCGCGATGGCTAAGGACCCGGAATATCTGCGCACCCTGGCAACCATCTACCATGCCGAGAATCGCACTGCCGATGCTCAGCGGGTCCTGGCGCAGGCGCTCGCGCTGCCTTTTCCTGAGAACGGAGAGAGGCTCAAGTCGGACACACGGCTGCAGTACGCAGGCATCCTGATGGAGGCAAAGCGCTTCGATCAGGCCGCGGAGCTTTACACGCAGATATTGAATGAAGACCCTGGGAATTTGTCGGCGTGGATGGGCATGGTGAGCGCGCATCATGAACTGGGCCACGACAATTTGGCTATTGCCGACGTGGAAAAGATGCCTCCGGCAACGTACGAAGCAGCGCTCGCCGATCCAGGTTTTCTTTCGATGCTTGGCTCGATTTATGCCCAAGCTAACCAGTTTGAAATCGCCCAGGGTTTGCTGGAGCGCTCCGCCAAGTTGCAGATAGCGGCAGGGGGCCAGCCTGGGATTCCACTTCAATTGCAGATGGCGGCCATTGATTTGCAGCAAAACAACACAGCCCAGGCCTACGAAATCTACCACCAGGTGCTGTTGGCGCATCCTGACCGCGTCGATGCCTGGAAGGGTTTGATTTCGACATTGCTGGTGACGAACCGGAACACCGAGGCGCTGGCCGAAATTGCCCAGATTCCACCGCCGATGCGGAAGCAGCTCGAATCGGACATTGAATTTGTCCAGATGGAGGCGAGCCTCTACGCGGCTACGGGCGACACCGCCCACGCTGTCGAATACATGAATCAGGTGCAGGCCCACTACAACGCTCTCAAGACCGCGCCTCCCGCCGATGTTGAGGTCCAGAATGCGTGGCTGCTGTTCAATACCAAGAATGATCGGGCGCTTTACCCGGCATTGATGCGGCTGGGCTCGCGCCAGGACCTGACGGCTAAACAGAAGGAGACCGTCCAATCCATCTGGGCGAACTGGAGCGTGCGCCGCTCCGCAGCCGCGATGGAAAACAACAACCTGCAGCGTGCCGTGGATATTCTCGACGCTGCGTCCCAGGCCTTCCCGGACAACCTGGACGTTCGCAAGGCGGTGGCCGGCGGCTATGCAAGAGTAGGCAGGGCCAGGGAATCCGTCACTCTCTTCAAGATGATTCCCATGCAGGACGCCTCCGCCGGGGACTTTCAGGGCGCGATTGGAGCGGCCTTGGCGGCCAACGACAAGACCCAAGCCGAGCTTTGGCTGCGCCAGGCCCTGGACCGCTTTCCAAGGAACCCCGCCATTCTTCAGCTTGCTGCCCGCTTTGAAAAGGCCCGCGGCGACAATCAGCGCGCAGCCGATTATTATCGCGCCTCGCTGGCCGCGATGCCCCAGGCCTCGCCCGCCGACAGGTTGGCTCACGCGCTGGTTTATCCCGACCAGGATATGAAGGCCCATCGTGCGGTGACGGCGGCGGACCTGCAGCAACTGCTCGATCCCAACTACGAGCCCTTCCCAAAGACGACCAAAGTGGCGCCCTTGCCTGCGTACGGCAACGATCCCTACAACCCGGGGGCCCCGGTGGTGTTGTCCCGGCCGCAGCAGCAGAGCCAGCAGCCGCAGAGCCAATGGTCCAATCCTCCGGTGGCCACCCCGGCGCAGCTGCCTTATGGGGCGGGGCCCGACTCCGGATTCGCGACGGGGCCCACCACGCAGGTGATCGCGCCTAGCCAACCACCCTACAGTGAACAAGCTGCCGCGCAGACTAGAGACAACCAGCCTCTTGACCGCAAACCGTCCCGCAACTCTTCAAAGAAGAAAGGGTCCCAGCGCTCCTACGAGGGCAGCATGCACCTGCCTTCAGCGGGAAGCATCAGTTCGCCGGCAGCTTCTGCGACGACGGAGCCATCCACCCAGAAGGGCTGGGTGCCCCAGGCAGGCGTTGCGCAGGCCATCTCTCCCCAACAAGGGGACGGCCAACTTGCCCTTGGGGCCGCACCCTTCGTTCACACCTTGACCGGCGATGCCTGGAAGGGACTGATCTTTTCGTTGCAGGCCAACAACCGCATCGCAGAAGCGATCCAGGAAATAGGCAAGATTCCGCCCGACGTGCGCCAGCAGCTTGAGGGCGACGTGGAGTTTGTGCAGGCGGAGGCAAGTCTTTACGCTGCCGGTGGCGATATTCCGCACGCAACTGAATACATGGACCGCGTGGAGAATTACTACCTGGTGCGCAGAACGCCTCCACCGCCAGGCATTGCGGTGCAGGATGCATGGCTGCTTTACAACACAGGCAACGACCACGGCTTGTACCCGGTTTTGCTGCGCCTGGATGCTCGCCAGGATTTGACTGTTGAGCAGCGGCAACAGGTCCAGACCATTTGGGTGAATTGGAGCTTGCGCCGCGCCAATGCCGCAATGGAGGGCGGAAATATGCAGGCAGCGGTGGACATTCTGGTCGCCGCATCGGAACAGTTTCCGGACAATCCAAGCGTACGCAGGGCAGTTGCCGGCGGTTATGCCAAAGTGGGCCGCGCCGCCGATTCGCTGGCGATCTTCAAGGCTCTTCCCATGCAGGACGCAAGCGCAGGCGATTATCAGGGTGCGATTGGGGCTGCGCTGGCAGCCAAGGATTTAGGTCAAGCCGAGACCTGGCTGCGGCAGGCGCTCGATAGGTTCCCATCGGATCCCGGGATATTGTCGATTGCCGCTCGTTTCGAACAAGCTCGCGGGAACAGCGAGCGCGCCACTGACTTCTGGCGAGCTTCAATCGCCGCCATGCCTAAAGGGCAATCACCGCAAAGACTGGGCAGCCTGCCGGTTTTTCCCCAGGACGAGACGGGCGCGCGCCGGACGGCAACGCCGGGCGACCTGAAGCGGTTGCTCGACCCGGACAATCAGCCCACGCAACCGGCGACGCGGCTTCCATCTCTTCCGGCTTATGGCAAAGGCGCCTACAGCGGCTCAAGTCCGGGACAGATGACTCAGCCATCCCAGCCTGTGCAGCCGAGCCAACAGCCGGCTCCCTGGCCCACAGGCCCCGCGGCCAAGTCGCTCCCGCTGCCTGTTCCCACCCTCTCCGGGCCTTCGGCCCAATCTGCAAGGGCGCAAGTGGCCGAGAGCAGCAACGCGCCGGTCTTTATTCCCAAGAGCGTCAATCCGTCAACGACAAAAACGCAACCGGTCTTTATCGAGCAGAGTTCGAATCAAGCTGCGGACCTGAAGCATGCCGCGAGCAAAACGCAATCCGGCAAACCGGTCGGTAAAGGCTCCAAAGCCAAGGACGTTTCAAAATCCGGCGGTTACTCCGGGCAAGTTCAGCTGTCCCCCTCCGAGGAGACGGTCGACTCCACCGGACCCGTGCCGAATGGCGGCGCCGGGCAGAATTCCCAGCAAGCCCCGCAACAAACCCCGTCGTGGAAGCCTCAGTCGGGCGCCGGACCGCGGAACTCAAATCCCGCGGGAGGGTTGCGGATTACTTCTCAGCCCATGGAACCGCTTGCCGCCCAGGTGCAGTCTCTGTTTGCAGATCAGACAGACAGCCAACTGACGCAAGGCTCGGCTGCGGTTATTCATACGCTGGCGAATGCGCCGGTCATGCCAGCGGCGATACCGATTCCGACTCCGGCTCCCGCGAGCAACGGAAAATACAACACGGCACAATACACTCCTTCCGCGCAGGAGGCAGCAACGGGCGCCTATTCTGCCCCCAAGCCGCAGACCACCCAACCGCAGCAACCGGCTCCGCAGCAGCAAGCCCAACCTGCCCAGCAGCCGGCAACGACGCCCAGAAAGCTGAGCAGGAAGGCCCGCAAAGCTCAGAAGCGCCAAGCCAGCCCGACCCTGGAATCGTTGCCGCCTCAGCAAAACCAGCAGCAACCGGCGGTCCCCGACCTTCCGGCGGACACGGCACCGGCGAACCCGCCGGCCACCAGCGGTACCGGACTCTCGGACCAGGAGTTGCAGGACCGCAATCTGCCTCCGCTGCGCGGCCCATGGGTACGCGTGCAGCAACCGGCTCCGCAGCAGCAAGCCCAACCTGCCCAGCAGCCGGCAACGACGCCCAGAAAGCTGAGCAGGAAGGCCCGCAAAGCTCAGAAGCGCCAAGCCAGCCCGACCCTGGAATCGTTGCCGCCTCAGCAAAACCAGCAGCAACCGGCAGTTCCTGAACTGCCGGGGGAGAGTGCGCCGGCGAATCCCCCGGCCACCAGCGGTACCGGGCTTTCAGATCAGGAGTTGCAGGACCGCAACCTGCCCCCGCTGCGCGGACCCTGGGTACGTGTGCAGCGCGAGCAACGCACCACCAGCCCACGCGATGAAGCCGAGATGCAGTTGCAATCGATCGAGAGCGGATACAGTGCGTGGCTCGGCGGAAACGGCCTTATCAACTATCGCAGCGGCAGCCTGGGGTTCGACCATCTTTCGGCGCTTGAGGCTCCGTTTGAGGTCTCCCTCCCGGCCGGCTATCATGCGCGGTTTACGTTCGTTGCCAAGCCGGTGTTTCTGGATTCAGGACAGGCGGATGGCAATGCCGTGATGCAAGTGACCACTTTGAGCCAGGCCAAGCTCAGTCAGATTCCCCAGCCCCTGGGGACGTTACTGACCACAGACACGACGCCGCCGCCGCAACAAAGCGCATCAGGCATCGGTGGCGAAGTGCAGCTTTCGTTCCAGCATTTTGCGCTGGCCGCGGGTTATACGCCAGCCGGTTTGCTGGTGGCCAACATCACGGGCCGGGTCCAGTGGAAGCCGGGCAACGGCCCGTTTACCTTCAACTTCGTCCGCGATTCGGTGAGGGATACGCAGCTATCCTACGGCGGGTTGCGCGATCCGGGTTCGGCCTCGCTGAGCTTCCCCGGAAACATCTGGGGCGGCGTGATCGGCAGCCAAGGTGGCTTCCAGTATGCTCGCGGCGATGCGGAGTCAGGGTTCTATTTCGGCGCGAATGGTCAGTATCTGACCGGGTACAACGTCGAAAAGAACATGCGCTTCGACGGGTCAGGTGGCGCATATTGGCGAGTGCTGACTTCGCCTGAGTACGGGAACCTGAGTATCGGCGCCAACTTCTTCGCAATGCATTACTCGCACAACGAGCAGGCCTTCACCTATGGCATGGGTGGCTACTTCAGCCCGCAAGCCTACTTCCTGGGCAATGTACCATTCACCTGGGCTGGCCATTCCGGAACCCGCTGGCATTACAACCTTATGGGCAGCCTGGGTGTGCAGGCTTTCCAGCAGCAATTGGCTGCGCTGTTTCCGCTCGTGGGGCAAAAGTCGCTGGAGGTCAGCTCCGGCAACCTCGCACTGCCGGCCATGACCAGCGTTGGACCCAACTACGATCTGCGCGGCCAGGTGGCTTATGCAATCAGTCCACATTGGTTCGCGGGGGGATTCCTGGGCGCCAACAACTCCCGCAACTACTCCGCCGTTTCGGCCGGGTTCTATGTGCGTTACCTCTTCCGTTCGCAACCGTCAACCGTGGCCGGTCCCACCGGGATTTTCCCCACGGATGGGTTGCGGCCGTTTACTGTGCCATAGGCTACGGGCAGACGGAAAGCGTTCCTCCGGGGCTAAACAGGGCGCGGAAAAAGGCTTGATTGCGGAAGAAAATTGCCCAGGTGGCGCCCCGCCGGGGCTAAAGCCCATTGATTTTATTGGCTTTAT
>OCZU010001515.1_pt1 | contig 15230 bp, 21 predicted proteins | sample 1539001 | NCBI WGS metagenome assembly OCZU01 (sample SAMEA3539306, study PRJEB22396) | soil metagenome | biome: tundra; feature: field; material: soil | place: USA | collected 2010-05 | depth 0.15 m | reverse complement strand
CCCCCAAGGTCCCTTGACATATTCTGACAGTCAGATAATCTGAAAGGGTATGGCAACAAAATCAACCACAACCCAAGAGCGGATCGGTCGCGTGGGACAACGGCGCCAGGTGGTCATTCCGCGCGAGATGCTCGAAACCCTGAACATCCGGGAGGGGGATTTCGTGGCCTTCGCGCAACAGCACAATGGCGTGCTTATCAAAGCCAAGCGTTTGGTTGATCCCGATGACACCCTAACGCCCGCCGAGGCGGAGGTCGTACGGCGCGGCGAAGCCCAACTCAAACGCGGCCAGTCGAAACCCTGGCGCGCCGTGAAACATGCGCTGGCGCGCTGAACTGTCCGACGAGGCCCAGGAGCAGCTCGCACGGTTCCCGCGCAACGTGCGGGACCGCATCTCGCGCGCCATTGATGAACTGGAAGCGAGCGACGATTCCCAATGGAGCAACATCAAGGCGTTGCAGGGTCCGGAATGGAAGGGGCGGCTGCGCAAGCGCGTCGGCCCGTACCGGATCATTTTCCGGAAGTTCCCTGATCGCGGCGTCGTGGGGATCTCGGCCATCCTCGTAAAATCCAAAGGCACATACCGATGAGGCGAGCAACCTTTCAAACGGGATCTATGGAGCCCGACGACCTGCTCACGACTGAAGCGAGCGCTCTCGTGAAAAAGGCCGAACGGGAAATGCGCCAGGGAAAGTTCGTCACGCTTGCCCAACTCCGGCGTGAGATGCATAGTCCACGGACGCGCCGGCGAGTTTAAACTGGTTGCAAAAAAGAAACACGACGCCTGGACGCGGCTGCTGGCATGAAGAAAATAAATCGCGATGGGCTACCGCAATAAAACCTACATCATTTTCGACGGGGACAACGACATGTGGGCCTATGGCTATATGAAGGGCTGGAAGGCGAGTGAACACATCGACTTCAACTTTCATGATGCGCACGACCTGAAGCCGTTGACCGATCGTGCGTCGGACGAGGAGTATATCAAGGGTCGGCTGCGTGAACGCTTCTCGTCAGCCGTACAGGTCATCGTGTTAGATTGGCGAGAATACCAAAAACCTCTATCGGTTCGTCCGTTGGGAGATGGAGGTAGCTCAGAAGCTCGACCTGCCAATCATCGCCGTCAACCTTAACGGCAAACGTCAGTATGATTCGGATCTATGCCCGGCAGTCTTGCGCGGTGAGTATGTTGTCCACGTCCCGTTCAAAGCTAAGATTATCCAATACGCTCTCAATCAGTTCCCTGACGAATATCACAAGCGCGATCCCAACAGTGGAGGCAACCGACACTATGGCGATAGCGTATACGCCAAGCTAGGTCTCTAACCGCATGGACGCAGCAGCATGTTATATGTACCATTGAACGTATCGTGAACAAACCAGAAGCTTTTTCCCGAGTTCTCATAGATCAAGCGCTCACGGAGAGCGGCTGGCATTTGCTTGATTCGCGGCAGGTCAGGCTCGAACTGAACACGGCCACCGGGCGCGCCGACTACGTACTCCTTGGTCCGCACGGACCGCTTTGCGTGCTAGAGGCGAAGCGGGAGGACGCCGATCCGTATGAAGCGAAGGAGCAGGCCCGCGGCTACGCCGAGAACATGAAGGCCCCGTTCGTCATGATGTCGAATGGGCGCGAGCACTGGTTTTGGAACTACGAGCGTGCCGGCGAGCGGGACGCGTACCGGATCGAGCGGATGCCGTCGCAAGCTGACCTGGTGCGGCTGCGTTTCAAGAACCTCAAACCCCCGCGGCCGCTTTCAACCGAGGTACTCACCGGAGACTACTTGAAGCCGTTCAAACCGGACGTGACGCTGCGCCGGTATCAGATCAATGCCATTGATGCGATTGCGGCGCAGTTCGACCGCGATCGGAAACGGAAGTTCCTCCTGGAGATGGCGACCGGAACGGGCAAGACGCTGCTTTGCGCGGCGCTCATCCGGCGCTTCCTCGCCACGCGGAACGCGGAGCGGGTGTTATTCATCGTTGATCGGATCGAGCTCGCGAAGCAGACGATGGAGGATTTCGGAGTCGTGCTGCGTGACTACCAGCCGGTGATCTATAAGAGCGCGCGCCGGCGGCCGGGCGAGCTGCTAGGTTCGTCCGTCGTCGTCGCGACGATCCAGTCGCTCCTCGTGGATCGCCGATTCCGGACCGAGTTCACGCCCTTCCACTTCGATCTTGTGATCAACGACGAAGCGCACCGGTCGATCTACGGCGACGCGCGCGAGGTCGTACAGTTCTTCCAGGGAACGCGGATCGGTCTCACGGCAACGCCAAAGGCGTACCTGAAAAACATCGACGTTGAGCAACTGGGTCGGGAGAACCCGAAGGCGCTCGAAGCGCGGGAACTGCGCGACACGTACCGCTACTTCGGCTGCGAGCCGGGGATGCCGACGTACCGATATGACATCATCGACGCAGTGAAGGACCCGGAAGGACCGTTTCTCTGCATGCCGAAGATCTTCGATGTCCGCTCGGACATCACGACCCAGGCCCTCGACGAGAAGGGATGGGCGGTCGTGGTGAATGAACAGGAGGAGAATTTTAAGATCCAGGATTTGGAGCGCAAGATCTTCACCCCGGAGCGGAACACGGTGATGTGCCAAGCTTTCTTAAAGAACGCACAACACGACCCGGCTGGGGAGATAGGGAAGAGCATTATCTTCGCCGTGAACCAACGGCACGCGACGAACCTGACAGAGATACTGAACGGATTGCAGCCCGGCCTGGCGATGACGATTACATCGCGCATCCCCGAATCGTCCGACCTGGCGAAAGAGTTTCGGGACGGCAAGCGCACCGAACGCGTCGCGGTTTCCGTGGACATGCTCTCGACCGGCTACAACTGCCGCGATCTTCTGAACGTGGTCCTCATGCGCCCGGTTTTCTCGCCGACCGAGTACATCCAAATCAAGGGTCGGGGGACTCGCCTGTTTACCTTCCGCTTGCAGAACACGGAATACGAAAAGAAATTTTATTTCCTGCTCGATTTCTGTGGTGTTGCGGCTTACTTCGAGGAAAAGTACGACTACTCCATCCCGCTGCCCCTCCCTCGGGGAAAGCCTGAGGGACCGGAAGCGAAAGCTGCGACAGACCGGGCGGGTAAATCTGGCAAAGAATCTGGGACCGGAAAACAAGACGATACAGTCACGACAGGGGATGGTGTGGGAGCGGGGAAACGACCGGGCATACCAATTTGGCAAGGCCGGGACATTGTAGTGTCCGAGGAAATCCGGATCATCGGTCCGGAGGGCGAGAAGGTGGACGTGATGACCTTCCGCGGCTCGTTCGTGCGGGACGTAAAAGAGTTCGCCCGGCGCGACGGGGAGTTCCGGGAAGCGGTGGATGTACAGGATGACGACGCCGTCGAGACGCTGCTGCAGGAGCGGTTCTTCCACCGGCCGGAAATGTTCTACTCCGCGGACAAGCTTGTCACTGCCTACGGCGTGCCGGCGCCGACGCCGGCCTTCGTGTACGATGCGCTCGGGAGACGGCCGCTGCCCACGCGCGATCAGGTGGTAGAGGATACCGTCGATTCCCTCGCCGCAACATTCAACTTGAGGTACAGTGAGCAGAAGTGGCTGAGCGCCACCGCCCAGCTCATCGCTAACGACGCCGCCGCGCTCCGCCGGTTCCAGGAAGGGGACGTAACACTCTTCACCGGAACGCAGTTCAACCGACTCGGGGGACTCACTGCATTGGTTGCCTTCGCGAGACGCGACGAGGTATTCGAGGCGCTGCGGCAGTCATCGTTACTCAAACAGTCCGCACTCCAGACGATATAAAAAACCGCTTATGGAAACACAAACGACAAACGAGAAAACAAACGGTAACGGCGGAAATTTTCACTCGTCCGGGCTGCGCCATAAGATCGACCAGCTCATGGATATCCTCTGGGCGGGCGGGCTCAATAACCCAATGGATGCGATTGAGCAGCTCTCGTACATGCTCTTCTTGCGGCTCCTTTGGGAGAAGGATGAGGCTTTGGCGAGCCTCGATAAGCGCTACAAGCGGATTTTCTCCGGCGGCTGGGCGAAGTACGGCTGGGGCAATTTCGTGACCCTTACCGGTGACGAGCTCTTCGATTCTCTGCGTGCTGCTTTAGAGAAGATCAGCGAGTTGCCCGGCCTATCAGAGACGGGGAAGCTGCTCTTCAGCCGGGCGACGCTCAAAATATACGACCGACCGACCTTGCGCGCCGCCGTGCAGGGGATCGCCGGTCTCGATCTGTCGGCGCACGACGGGGCGGACGTGAAAGGGGACATGTACGAGTATCTCCTGAGCAAGCTCGCAATGTCCGGGACCAACGGGCAGTTCCGGACGCCGCGGCACATCATTAGCATGATCGTTGACCTAGTCGGACCGAAACCGGGGGATCGGATTTGCGACCCGGCCTGTGGCACCGCTGGCTTCCTCATTGCTGCCTTCAATTACATCCTTCGTACCAATACCTCGAAGGCATCCTTGAAGCGGGGGGAGATGACTGGAGATCTTCTGAAGCCCCAGCAGTGGAAATTCTTAGAAGAGCAGGCCTTCACCGGCTACGATAACGATGCCAATATGGTGAAGATCGCAATTTTGAACCTGTATCTGCATCAACTGGAAAAGGCGGACATCGAATTTCACAACCCGCTCACCACGAGCAAAGGGGACTCCGTACCCTGGCCTTATGTTCGATGTGGTTCTGGCAAACCCGCCCTTCGCGGGAAAGGTCCAGCAGGAAAGCATACTATCGGATTTGAACCACGGGCTCAACACCCGCGCCACGGAGCTCCTCTTTCTCAAGTGGTTCATCGACCACCTCACTCCCGGTGGTCGGGGCGGCGTAATCGTCCCGAATGGCGCCCTATTTGGATCAAACAACGCTGCCACCAATCTGCGGCGCCTTCTCCTTACCGAGTGCGAGCTCCAGGCCGTAGTCAGCATGCCCTCCGGAGTGTTTCGGCCGTATGCAGGCGTTGCCACGGCCGCGCTAGTCTTCGAGAAGCGCCGGAAGACGATAAAGGCTGAGGCGGCAGATGGATCGGTCTGGTTCTACGATATGACGGCAGATGGTTTCAGTCTCGACGACAAGCGAACCCCGATTGAGGCGAACGACATCCCCGATGTGCTGGCCAAATGGCCGGAGCGCGAGGATGGCTCAAATAGCTATCGTGTACCAGTCGCGAAGATCCGCGAGAACGACTGGAGCCTGGCGGCGGGCCTCTACAAACCCGTGACCACTGAGATCCTGACTCACGACGCGCCGGGCGCCATCATTCGGGACGTGCTGAAACTGGAAAAAGAAATAATTGAGCGCGGCAACGAACTGCTTGCGCAAATCGACACAAAGAAATGAAACGCTGGCCTATAAAATCGCTCGCCGAGGTTTGCTCCCGTATAACCGACGGTTCGCACCGCACGCCAACATTCACGGAGAAAGGATTCCCGTTTGTGACTGTCGTGCATGTTGATAAAGACGGGAAGGTTGACTTCGATGCTTGTAACCACATCTCCGCCACGGACTATGAGGAATTGAAACGCAACGATTGCCTGGCGATATTTTATTCTCGAAGGACGGGACGGTGGGGAAAGTTGCAGTGATCGATTATGACCGTGACTTCACGGTGTTGTCTTCGTTGGCGATCCTCAGGCCGAAACGTGAATTACTTAATCAGCGGTTTCTTGCTTACGCACTGAAGTCTGAGGCAGTCCTTTCACAAGCAATGCATCGGAAGTCAGGAACTGCCATTCGCAGAATTGTGCTGCGCGACCTAAGAAAGCTTTCAGTCCCCGTGCCGCCCCTGGAGGAGCAGGAGCAAATAGTGAAGCTGCTGGACGAGGCGGACGAGTTGAGAAAGCTGCGTGGGCAAGCTGACCGGCGAACCGCCTCCCTCCTTCCCGCCCACTTCACCGAAATGTTCGGCGACCCCACGTACATCCAAAAGATGCGATGGCCATTCAAACCCCTCGGTGAGTTCGCCAGAGTGTCCTATGGGTTGGCCGACAAGCTCGATGCCGCAACGAAGCCTGAGGCCGGAACGCGGATTTTGACCATTTCTAATGTTCTATTGAACGGCTCGATTGATACCAAGGTAGAGAAGTATTCAGTTGTTCAGTCTGAAGAGAGGGCAAAGGCACGACTCCAGAAGTTCGATCTGCTTTTCAACTGGCGCAACGGCAGCGAGCAACACGTCGGCAAGACAGCGATCTGGGAAGAACAAATCGAGGGCGAAGTGTTGCACGTTTCCTTTTTGCTTAAGATTCGCAGTGACCAAAGCCAGGTAAATCCATATTTCCTTTGGGCATTGATCAATCGTCTACGGGCCACTGGCTATTTCATGCGCAACGCCCGAATGCAAATCAACCGGAAGTTCAACGCCTCGGAACTCTCTGCGTTGAAGCTCCCACTCCCTCCACTCGCACTACAAGGCGAGTTCGCCCGGAGGGTGATCGCACTCCGCGAGCTGGAAGCCGGCCAAAGCGCTAGCCACGAACGCCTAGAAGCCCTCTTCCAGTCCATGCTGCACCGGGCGTTTGCGGGGGAGATGTTGAGTGAGGTTCTGTCACTTTGCAAATTATCTGGCGTAGATCTTTGCACGCTATTTGGCGCGGCTGACCCTCTTGGAACTTGGTCGCGCCAGTAGTCGCGAGACCGTTGCGGGGTGAACCTTGAACAAACGGGCAGCGTCGGCGGCAGTCTTGTCGCCCTTGGTGATCATCTTTCGAATCTCGGATTGCTGCTGATCGGACAGCTTCGGACGGCGTCCGCCGATGCGCCCCTCTTCGCGGGCAGCATCCAACCCGGCCTTGGTCCGCTCTTTGAGCATCGCCCTTTCGAACTCGGCGAAGGCCCCGACCATCTGCATCATCATCCGGCCTGCCGGTGTAGTCGTGTCGATGGCTTCGGTCAGGCTGCGGAAGCCCGCTCCTGCCTCCCCGAGCCGTTCCATAATCGTGAGCACGTCACGGAGCGACCGAGACAGCCGGTCGAGTTTCCAGACTACAAGCACATCACCTTTGCGAAGTTGATCGAGGAGTCGATGAAGTTCCGGCCGGTCCCAACGTCCACCGGACGCCTTCTCACGATAGATCCGCTCGCATCCAGCGGTCTTGAGCGCCGCTACTTGGACGGCGGTGTCCTGATCGTCGGTTGAGACTCTGGCGTAGCCAATCTGCATTGCTCAAATGTATCGCCATTCAATACGATAATGCAATACCTTTTCGCAACGCGAGAACCCCAAGAAACGGGGATGATGCCGATTCGTTGCAAAATCGCTCGTTTGCGCAACAGCCGCCGGTGCGGAACCACGTCAAGTTTCGAGACAGACTTCTGCAACGCTGGAAGGCCCGTGTTGCGGGCCTTCGCGTTCAAAACCTATCCTTTGTGGGACGGTACGGGAGATCATGAATTACCCTCATGGGCTATAGTTGTCTATGCCCAACAATACATGTGAACACTGCGGCGGTTCACAACTCATCAGCGGTCTCACTGTTTCTGCTTCTGGTGGTGGTGGTGACGTACGTCCCGGCCTCCTCTGCAAAGAGAAAAAGAAGCGCTTTTTCGGATGGTCCCCCGAAAGGGACAAAAGGGAGACCCTTTTTGCTGACCTGTGCACCTCTTGCGGCACTGTAAAACGTTTATACGTGAAAGACCCGAAACGTGATTGGGTCGTATAACTGTCATGGTTTCAACCGGGACAGTCCCCGGCCCAATGGGCGCAAAGGACCCTTTGTGGAACACGCGTGCGGCGGCGGCTTCGAGGCTCGCGCGGTTGCTCGCCCCGTTGATTGATCCGCCCCAAATAACGCGTAGCGGAGAGTCTCTAGGCTTGCCCGATGACAAGATTCTCTCGCGCCGCCTCAACTACTTCTTTGGTCACTAACGGCAGGGCGTTGATTTCAAGAATCCGCTCGACTTGTGTCAGGAGGCGATTCAGCAGCCGGAAGTTGCCGCCGGTGATTCGGATGATCGAAGCGGCGGCGACCGTATCAATGGCGTCACCCGGAAGTTTAACGCCCGGCGGCGTCCAGTGACGCTCCAGCAGTTGACGAATATCGCTCGCCGACAGCGGACGGAATTCGTGAACGAAACCGATGCGGGAGTAGAACTGCGGGTAGCGCGCCAAGCGCTTTTCGAGGCCGGGCATGCCGATCAGAACCATTCCGATCCCGCCCTGATCAAAAATGCTCCGTGTTTGCTCCAGTCCGGCGATCTTGAGCCGATCGGCTTCGTCGATGACCAACAGCGCGGTCGGATCGGGGACCAATTTTTCTAATCCCATCGCGCGATGCCGTTGTTTGAGGAAGGCGTCTTCAGCGTCCTCTGTCTCCTGACTGCGATATCCATCCGGATTCTTAAGACGATCACGAAGGTCATCGAGAATACCAAGGAGCCTGCGCATTTCCGCATTCTCAATTTGACGCCGCACATCTATGGCAGCGCTATGCAGCCGGTCTCGGAGCCTTTCGATCTGTCTCTCAATAACGCTTGGGGCGCCGACCACCGGGGCGGTGTAAAAAACAGTGGAACTCGCAGCTATCTCCTCAACTGCTGCTGCGCCATGGCCGGGATGATTCCAGAGGTCCTGCATCCTGTCCCAGTTGGCATAGTGCCGGGCGGACACCGTCTTGCCGACGCCCGGCGCGCCGTAGCAGAGGCCGATGTAGCGATAGCGCTTGCACGCATCGCAGAATTCTGCGAATCGACGATGTTCGAGGGTTTCGACTACGGCGGTGCTTGGCGCGTCGCTACTCGTTTTTGTATCGCTTGAGCCGGGGGACGGCTGATTGCGGTTTTGCGGACTCTCCTGCGGAGCCGCTTTCTTGTTGGGCATGTTCTTTCTCCGTGATTCAATCGAGCAGAGTATTCACGGCGCTCTCGCGATCCCGAAGGACGCCGCGCAGTTCCCGCCGTCGCCGATTTCGGGCGCGGAGAATCTCCCGAAGCGGCACAGTCTCACCGGCAAGTTCGGCGCAGACAGCACGGCACAAGAACTTGTCCTCGTGAAAGACGCGGATCTCTGCCATGTCCCTCGGATCGAATCGCAGCGTGACCGTTTCTCCGACGTATGCCGCCAATGTTGTCGAGATGTAGCGGAGGCTCTGGAAGTGAATTCCATCGGCCCGCACCTGGCGCGCCTTGGCCACCTGAATCAGCAGCAGATCTAGTTGTTCCAGCGAGTCAGGCATTCGCGGAAGAAAGCCGTTGGCCTCCCAGCGCTCAACGGGCGGGGCCTTCGTTTCTGCATTCTCTCGGCGATGGTACACGTCGAGGAGAAACGTGCGGAATCTCGTATCAAACTCTGCTAGCGTCAGCGTTGGCTTTCCACGCACGACACCGCCAGCTGGAGCATAGCCGTCCAACTCGCACAAGAACATCTCGTTCACGGTCGAGAAGAAACGCTCGATGCGGCCACGGCCCCTCGGCTTGCCGGGAATGGAGAAGACCAGCCGGATCTTCAGATCCGCGCCTACTTGTTCCAAGTGATTGGATGTGAAGTCGCTGCCGTTGTCCGTGTAAAGGACGTCGGGGATGCCACAAACGACCCAGCGAGCGTCCTCCTTGCGCCAAATTGCCTGACGCAACGCCAAGGATGTGTGCAACGCGGATGGGTCTTGGAACGAGAGAAAATACCCAGCCACGGCCCGGCTGTAATCGTCGATCACAGTACTGAGCCATGGCTTAGCGGTCTCACCGTCCGGACGGATTAACAGGATGTCGAGCGGCGTGTGATCAGCCTGCCAGATTGCATTTGGCCCGCTCGCTTCTCGCCGGTGAATCAACTCGAAGGATTCGCTGTAAGCCTTGCTGCCTTGATGCGCGAGCGTGACCAGATCGTCGGGCAAACTGGAGACGATGCGATAAACAACCCAATAGCTCGGCGGCTCCTCTCCTAGATCTTCAGCCATGCGCCGGGCTTGCCGACAGACCGCTGTAATCGGAAGCGGCGGCTTCTGCAGGGCGAGTCCTTCAATGGCCTCCTTGATCTTCACGGAAACGGTTCGGCGCTCGCCGCGATCCGCACGATTCTTCCGCGCCAACGCGGCCAATCCGAACTTCCGATACAGCGCGACCCAACGCTGAGCGGTTCGGAACGGGATTTCAGCTTCCGTCGAGACCAGCTTCAGCGGACGGTCATCCTCTAGGTGGGGTTGCAGCAGACGGAAACGATCAAGGGCGAGTCTCCTGGCCTCTTCCGTAAGTCCCGCCAATTGGTCCATACTTGAAGCGTACGCCAAATAGCGTGCAAAGATCTACGCCACATAATTTGCAAAGTGACAGGTTCGCACCAGTGGAACATTTCCTCTATATAGTATATGATAAAGGACGTTATCATATACGAACATGAGCAGGGAACTCGTTTCAAAAAGAGATGCGGATTTGATCGCCGGCGGAGCTGCAGGCGTGCCGGCGGTCGTCATGGCGGCCGGCGAAAAAGCCGGCCTCCGGTTCGTGGAGTTCTTCACGGCGAACATCCGGAACCCGAACACGCGGCGCGCGTACCATCGCGCGTGCGGGGATTTTTTCCGCTGGTGCGGATCTCGAGGCCTCCAACTCGAGCGGATCGGTCCGGTGCACGTTGCGGCCTATATCGAGAAGCTCGGCAAGGAACTCTCGCGGCCGAGCGTTAAGCTGCAGCTCGCCGCGATCCGGATGCTCTTCGATTGGCTCGTGACCGGCCAGGTGATCCCCGTGAACCCCGCGCATTCCGTCCGCGGGCCGTCGGCCTCCGCGATCGCGCCCTCATCGCGCTTATGGTCTACACGTTCGCGCGCGTTGGCGCTGCGACGAGCATGAATGTCGAGGACTGGTATTTTCAAGGTCGCCGCTGGTGGGTGCGGCTGCATGAGAAGGGCGGCAAGCGCCACGAGATGCCGGCGCACCACAACCTCGAAGAGTATATGGCGGCGTACATCGAGGCCGCGGGCATCGCCGGCAAGAAAGGCACTCCCCTGTTCTGTACCGCGAAGGGCAAGACGCAGCAGCTCACCGAACGAGGCATCACGCAGCCGGAGGTCTACCTCATGATCCGGCGCCGCGCCGGTGGTGCGGGAATAAAAACCCTGATCGGGTGCCACACGTTCCGCGCAACCGGAATTACCGCGTACCTCAAAAACGGCGGCAAGCTGGAAGTGGCGCAGCAGATGGCCGCGCACGAATCCGCGCGCACCACGGGGCTTTACGACCGCCGCGGCGATGAGATCTCGCTCGATGAGGTGGAGCGGATCGTGATTTAGACGTACCCAATGAGCACTCGACGGATTGCCGAGCGGCATGCGCTGCATGTGCTTTATTCACTTGCACTTCCGGCGATTCCATGGTATCCTGAGTGGGTAGGCTAAAAAACCGTATCTTTTTATCCATGGATCTTTCCTAAACCCTTTGCCGAAGAAAAAGTGGGAGAGTGGTGGAGCCGCAGCGTACTACTGGCTCGGTCTCTCCTTTTATGTCTATGAATGGCTTATTGCCCTGGGCATCAGTGGAAGTGTCATCGCAACGTTTTTCTTCCGTCACCAAGTCTTCTATCTTGTAGCTGTCTATATAGTCAGCACTGTTTTGTTTTTCAGCGGTATCACGGCATGGATCGTCAGAGCGAAGAAACGCCTACAGTTCCTCAACCCAGACTTCGCCATCGTGAGCATGATCGATACGTATGAACGCAACGGCCAGGAGTACACTTTTGAAAGAAACCTCGCGCTTCGCGCGCTACGAACCGGCGTGGACGCGTACCGTTTCAAATACCGGTGGACCGGTTCTGGCGCGGTTGAGATGTCAGTAGAGCCAGCCGCGGAATGGACTACTACTGTCAACAACAACAACGAACTTTGGGATATGCTCCACGTTCGAGCGGCTACGCCATTCCACAAAACAGAGGAGCGGTCAGTGACCATTCGATTTCAGATGATCGACCCTGCTGACAAAGCGCTGCCCTACATGACGCAGTTCGTTGACGACTTCTATCCAAATGGGTTCACGGAGCGAGTTCGTCTTGGCGCACCGCCGGCGAGAGTAAAGAGAGAGATTTTCCTTACGCCCCGAGGCGAGATTCCTGCATATCAGGAGTATCCGCGAGGACCGCATAAATCCGAGATATCCTGGCGAGTCAAAAAACCAATGTTGGAGCGCCGGTATAAACTCTCGTGGAGGTAGGGGTGTGTCTGCTTACTGGCTCGGCAGGAGTTGTGAAATTAAACGTGGAGTTCTTTCCGACGAATCCAGCTAACGCTCTCTCCGGGACGCACCACTGCAACATCAATTGGCCCTCCAACTCCGGCAACACCGCCTGGCTGCATAACAACCCCTGCGGTGAATTTCTGAATCGTGATCTGGATCATGCCGACCGCAAAATCAATTGCGTCTTGGACGGTCATCGTGTTCCACTGTTCCGCCACTGCTCTTTTCTTTTGCAAAGAGTTGGCCTTATTACTCTTCAAGCCGCGTATTCTACAAAACTGAGGGTGGGTGGCCGGAGCTGGCCTCCCCTGCCCCGCCGATGTCCGCAAGCCACCGGCGGGGCGGTTTCCGGCTAGCAGTGCCGGTCGGTATCGACGTAGTAGACGTTCGCGCCGTCCTCCCAGTCGAGCGTGAAGGCGAGCCGTTCGGTGCTGCTCCAGAAGTTCGCCTCCAAGCACTCCCCCGCCTTGCGGAGGTAGAAGCCCTTCATGTCCTCGTCAGCCTCCTCGCCGGAGCGCCGGAGGTTCTCGATGTGCTCGTCGCGCTCCATCTCCCGGAGCTTGCGGAAGTCCGCCTCGGTCTTCACCGTCGCGGAGATTTTCGTCTCGTCCTCCGCGACCCAGTCGAACGGGCCGATGTGGTACTCCCCGTTGTCGGTGAGGAGCCGGTTGACCCGGTCGATGGCGTCCGCAACGCTCTCCGCCCTTACCTTGACCACTGTGTGCACGTGCATCGTGGATGTTGGTTTTTGGTTTTCGACCTTTGCGCCGCGTTCGCTTCACGGCTCTGTAAAGCGCCGTCCAGACCCGTGCGGCGGGTTACTGCTTGTGAGTAGGCCGCCGCATGGTCTGGACGTTCCAGGCTTCCCGTGAAGCGAACGGGCGGAAGGGCGGGTGCCCTGTTCCGGCCGGAAGCAGAGGCGCGCTTGCGCGCCACCAAGGGCGGGCTTGGAAGATGAATACGCGGCAACCCGAAGGGCCAGCATGAATTAGGATCTTCGCGCCCGACACTTCGAAAATGGAGAAAGGCGTCGCGGGCAAAGCAAAACCGCCGCGTTGAAAGCGGCGGTTTAGGGTCACCCCGTCCGATCACAGCAGTCTTTGAAGACAGCCAGGCCTGCTCTGATTTCGTCCCGACTGCTGTCTTGGAAGGCGGGCCGATGCCGGCCATCATGCGGCCTCGTCGAGACGCGGAGAAACGACGGTTCCTGCAAAGAAATCGTTTCACGCAAACTCCACGAATCCGCGCAGCGGCTTTTCGCCGCCGGAGGCGGTAGGAACGGGGTGGCCGCCTTTAATTCAAGCAGTGGATGCGGAAAGTTGCAAAGGATAATTTCACGGTTCGTTGGGCAACCGCATGGAGCGGCTCGGACCACGGGCCTGTACGAGAACCAGGAATAGCGATGCCTGTACTTCGGCGGTTCTCCACAGTGAAGATCGAACCCTCACGAAGAAGCGTACCGACGACTGCCAGTTTGAAGTCGTTGAAAGCTATTGAACCTGATTTTGCTTCAGGAATCTTCTGGTAACCATCAGTGATGCTCCGCTGATCACCAACAGCAAAGCACCCGGTTCTGGTACTGGACTCGTAGAGATTACCGTGGCAGTGAGGCTTCCATCGCCACCGTCACCGTCACCTGTTGCGTCTGCCGTAATTGTAGTACCGGCTTGGAACGTCGCAGTGTAATCAAATTGACCAGAAAAAACGTCGTAGAGGTTTGGTGTACCAGTAAAATATTCATTACCGGTAGCTCCCAAGTTGTCAAAACTGATCTGCCAAGTTATGGTTTCCTCAACAGGCACTGTCCAAGTTCCCGTAGCGGTCGTGGCTTGACGTGCGTCTCGAAAACCTTCATTGGAATATGCAGAAACGCTGAAATCGCCATTATCGTCGGTTGCGGATGACGCTTCCGAACCGCCGCCGACAGTCAAGCTACATGACGCAGAGTAAACACCAGTGACCGTTTGGCTCTGAGCCGGATTGCCATTTATACCGTCCAAGAAACAATAGACGCTGTTCAGTGTCCCGCCACTCAAACCAGTGCTGAATACAAAAGGAATCAAAAACAGTCGTCCTCTTCGCATTTTTCTTTCCTCCACGGGGGCCGATGCTGATCGACGCTGAACTTGCGTCCAATTCAGTGGTATCCGTATAATAATAAGCTCTTAACATCCTGAAGTCAAGCATCCGACCTGAAATGACACCATAAATGCCGGTGGAGCCGAATTGCCGCCGCTCTCGCCCTGGCGCTCAAGAAATCCGCTACAGATGGAGAGCTAACCGATTCCGGTTTGGAATATCGCATCGTCGGAAACGTCGCTCAAAAACGTGGCGGTCGTGGCGGCTGGTGCTTATCGGTGGCGTCGTCCTGGTGCTGTCGGGTTCGTCCGGTTGCCGGGTGCGTGGTGGCGTTCGCACGGTTCCTGGTAGTGGACAGTGGACAGGCGATGTCAATGTCTACTGTCCACTACCGTGGTTCTGGCGTCCAAATCGAAATTTCTCAAGATGATTCCGCCCCGGATCGCATCCACGTAATCAGCCGCTTCTTCCGCTCGTTCGGCACATCCGGCGCACGACAACAGGTGTTCTTCGAAGGGCGCAAGCTCGGCTTCGTTTACGATCAAGCCCAAGTGGTACCGTTCCAAATCGTGGTCGGAAATGTGGTCCATGCCTGTATAGTGGTGCGGCCTGGGAAAAGTTCTCAGGGGGGGAATCATCTGCTTAAGAACCTCAGAACTTCCCCCCGAATGATTTCGGCTACCGTTATGGACAGCGACACCAGCGCAGCCAGCGCAATTACAAAACGTGCAGCTTTCTCGAACAGCGACCACTTCATCTCAGAATTTCCTCTTTCCAAAGGAATATAGTTGTCGTAGCCCCGCAAATGTATCACTAAAAAAAGGGGCCAACTCTCTAAAGGTTGGCCCTGTGACTGCCGATTGATGTTGGGTGGGATCTACGCAACCTGTTGAATCTGGACCGGTTTATCGCCACGGCGGCAACCTTGAAGGGATACACCGAATTCAAAAGTTTTCCAAGATGAACTTCACGGTTCGTTGGGCGCCGCGCCGGC
>OCZU010001514.1_pt1 | contig 15240 bp, 15 predicted proteins | sample 1539001 | NCBI WGS metagenome assembly OCZU01 (sample SAMEA3539306, study PRJEB22396) | soil metagenome | biome: tundra; feature: field; material: soil | place: USA | collected 2010-05 | depth 0.15 m | reverse complement strand
ATTCAGCCGGTGTCCCGGGAACTGCAGGTGGTGAAGGTGGCGGCGCACATGGAGGCACTTTGTACAATTGCATTTTGACGGGTAACATTGCATCAGCAAATGGTGGTGGAGTTGACTCTTGCACTTTGTACCATTGCACTCTAGCCGGCAATTATTCGCCCAGTGGCGGCGGAGCCAGCTATTGTTTTTCTCAATACAGTGTCAACAACTGCACACTGATTGAGAATATTGCGACTAACTCTGGCGGCGGTGCTTACTTCTCCATATTGAACAACTGTACATTGAGTGGGAACATCGCCAACTCGGGAGGCGGAGTCTCTGGAGGTACGCTGAAGAACTGCATCGTTTACTACAATGCCGCCCTCTCTTCTACCAACTACGATAATGCTCCGACCTTTAGCAACTGCTCCACAACTCCGCAGGCGGCGGGCGTGGGTAATTTTACCAATGCACCATTGTTTTCTGAACATTACCAACGATTTTCATCTGCAACCCAACTCGCCTTGCATCAACGCCGGTAACAATACGTATTCTCCTGGCGATCCAGACTTGGACGGCAACCCGCGCGTCGTCGGCGGGACGGTGGACATCGGCGCGTATGAGTTTCAATCGCCGAGTTCAATTCTCTCCTACGCCTGGGCACAACAATTCGGTTTACCCACGGACGGCTCGGCAGATTTCGCCGATACTGACGGCGACGGCTTGAACAACTGGCAGGAGTGGATTGCTGGAACGGTTCCCACGAATTCATTGTCCGTCCTGACGATGTTTTCTCCGTCCAACAACGTGCCCGGCTTGAAAGTCAGTTGGCAAAGCGTGAGCGGAAAGAATTATTTTCTCCAACGCAGCACGGATCTTCTCGCGCAGCCCGCGTTCTCCGCGATCAAGAGCAACCTCGTCGGCCAGGCCGGCACGACGGTTTACGCGGACATCACCGCCACGAACACCGTTCCGTATTTCTACCGCGTCGGCGTGCAATAGCGCAGCGAAGGACGGCTTCCGATTGAGTCAGAGGAAGATTGGCAGGGGAATGATCGGCAGAGGAATTTTTTTCGATTCCACTGCCTTTTTGGGGTGCGTTGCCTGCCACGGCTTGTCACTCAAACCGTGCAGGACTTTTGGACTGCGGCGGCAAGCAAAGCGCGACGCCGCTTTTGCGCGCGGGCTGGCCAATACCAAAGCGCTGTCGCCGCTGCGCTCCGCCAGCGCAGTCCAAAATGGGGCACGCGTCCGGTGCGCGTGTCCGAGACCGCCGCGCTCCCAAATTGAATTTTGCCCGCGGATTGCGCTGCCGATAACAAGTTTGACTTGGATTCAGGGCGAATTTAGATTAGCGGCGAATGTTAGCTGCAGAAATCAAAGCGGTGGCGGCCCGTGGCAGCGACGCGCTCAATTCAGAAAAGGCCATTTCCTGGAAACAGATCGTCGAGCCGGTGGAGCCCTTCCTCGATTCCGTCCATGCCCGGCTGGCCCGGCAGGTTGATGAATTTGACCCCGCCCTCGCGGCGTACGCGGAATACGCCCTGACGGGCAACGGCAAACATTTGCGTCCCGCGCTGGTGGCTTTGACGGCCAATGCGCTGGGCAAGGTGAATGATTCGCATGTGACGGTGGCGGTGATCATCGAGATGGTGCATCTGGCGACGCTGGTGCATGACGATGTGATGGATGAAAGCACGATCCGGCGCGGGTGTCCGACGCTCGCGACGAATTGGGGGAATGAAATCGCGGTGCTGTTCGGCGACTGCCTCTTTGCGCAGGCGTTGAAGCTGGCGGCGAGTTTTCCGACGCCGGAAATCTGCCGCGCGGTGGCCAGCGCGACGAACACGGTTTGTTCGGGAGAGATCTTGCAGACGCAGCGGCGTCGGGATTTCAAATTTTCGCGCGGCGAATATTTTCGCGTGCTGGAGATGAAGACGGCGGAGCTGTTCGCGCTGTCCTGCGAGCTGGCGGGTTTTCTGAGCGAGGCGTCGGCGGTGCAGCGGGCGGCGTTGCGGCAGTTCGGGCTGGCGTTCGGCACGGCGTACCAGGTGTATGATGATTGCGTGGATTTGTTCGGGACGGAAAGCGTGGCCGGCAAGTCGCTGGGGACCGATCTGGCGAAGGGCAAACTGACGTTGCCGGTGTTGTTGCTCTGGGAACGGGCGAAGGCCGCCGACCGGGTGCGCCTGGAGTCGTTGATCAAGAGTTTTCAGCCGTCGGCATTGGCGCAGGTGGGCACATTGCTGGCGGAATATGACACGCTGGCGCTGTCATTGGAGGTGATCCATGTCTATCTGGAAAAGTCGCGGAAGGTGTTGCACGAGCTTCCCGAGTCGCATGGCCGGGCGTGCCTTTTTACGCTGACGGAGTTTCTTGCGCGACAAACCAGTGAACTCGGTGTTTGTGCCTGAATGACCATGGCAATTATGACCGATCCGGCCACCGGCAAGGAGCCAAATGGACCCCCCGACAGGGTGGTTGCAGCAGCCCCTGAACCTCCCGTTGTGGAAGAACAGGAACTGGTGAAACGAGCGCGTCAAGGCGACTTGTCCGCCTATGACGACCTGGTGCGGCGTTATCAGGAGCGGATTTACGCGACCCTTTATCACATGACGTCCAATCACGAGGACGCCAACGACCTTGCGCAGGAAGCGTTCATCAAGGCGTTTCAGGCGCTCAAGACGTTCAAAGGCGGTTCCAGCTTTTACACGTGGGTTTACCGGATCGCCGTGAACAAAACGATCAATTTTCTCAAGCAGCGCAAGAATCGCTCGCAAATGAGTTTGAACGACCTGGATTTCAATGCCGAGCATGATCCTGACCTGGTGGCGCTGGTGTCCGAAAAAACACCGAGGCGCGAAGCCGGTCTGGCTGAGTTGCAGGAAAAATTGAACGAGGCGATGCAAACGCTGTCAGAAGCACATCGACTTGTTGTTACTTTGCATGATGTGCAGGGTCTATCGCATGAAGAGATCGCGAAAATCATGGATTGCAACATTGGCACCGTTCGCTCCCGTCTGTTTTACGCGCGGCAGCAGTTGCAGGGGCAACTGGTGGATTACTTGAAGTAACATTGTATGAATTCCGATTCCGAAAATTTTGAGCAGTTGCAAAAGTTACTGGCGTTGAAACGGCACGAGCAACCGCCACCCGGCTATTTCAATAATTTTTCAGGAAAAGTCATCGCGAGAATCGAATCCGCCGGCGCTGCGGACGATGGCTTGGCTTGGTTGAGAAGGGTTTGGTCTCTGGTTGAAAGCAAACCCATGCTGACCGGCGCGTTTGGCGCGGCGGTTTGCGCGTTAGTGATCTCCGGGCTGATTTTTTCGGATGATGTCGAGTCGGCTTCCAACGGCGTCCGGGTTGCTGCCGGAGGCGCTAACTCGCCACTGGGAGGAGGGAACGGGCAGCCGCTGGCAATGAATCCAGGGTCGGACCAACCTCAATTTGTCTCCAGCACCAACCCGGTTTCGCCCGAACTCAATTCGTTGCTGAACAATTTCCAGATCAATAGTCAGCCGGCGTCCGCGGGTTTCGGTTTTCCCAGCGGGCGTTGAGCGCTTTAATCCTCCCGCACAAACGCCAGGTCCATTCCTGACCCCGAAATTGTCAGGCGATCTCCCTGAATCTGCGCCGTCATGTCCTGCGTCTTTCCGTCGGTATTCAGGGTGAGGACATAACTGCCTTCCGCACGCTTCCATTGGCCCTGCAAGGTCTGCAAATCGCCGGGCTGCGCGCCCGCCGCAAGCCGGGGCATGTTTTTCAGAAATGCCTGCTGCTCCGCCGTCGCAACGAACGTGGCCTTGGCAAAGATCGAAGCCATCCAGCGTTTCCATTTTTGCATTTCGTTGGAAGTAATGTTGGGCTTCGCTTTGCGCAGCAACATGATCGAGCCGTTCACATCGAAGTCCCAGCGGCCCAGAATTTTTTCGCCGAATTTTTGCGACACTCCGTTCGTGAGGAACACCTGCAAATCCAGCAGATTGGTCGTCACCGTTTCTTTAATGGTTTTGAGCAGGTCGGCATTTTGCAGCATGGCCTGGACTTTTGGATAATTGAGCAAGTCCGAGATGGACGCCTGTTTCTGGCGCAGCTCAGCGAACTGCATGTCGCTGCCCAAATCCTGAAACTCCGGACGCTCGGCCAGGCCGAGGAACGCGGGATAACGCGACAAACGCGCCTCCAAAAGCGGATGATGGTAAATCAGACCGACCACGTCCGCCAATTCGTAAAATTCGGGCGGATTTTTATCCATGGCCCCGGCGACTTTCGACATGCCCGAGCTTTGCAGGTCTTTGCCGAGTTGATTGACGATTCGTAATGACCTCGGATCCGAATCCGGCGTGGCCAGCTGATAAGTCCAATAACTCAGCGTGTAAATCGCCATCACGGCCAGAATAAAATACGCGGCGCCGTTTGCGATTCCGAGGCACAAACCCAGCCGGCGATTCAGCCGTTCCCACAGCGCCGGGCGCAAACCGCCGGTGTTGTATTTGTAATACACTTCCACTTTTTGATGCACCATGAGCGCGGCTACTTTGAAAATCGCCAGGATGATGACAAACACAATGACCAGCGGGAGCACCCAGAGCAGCAAGGGGCTTTTGATGCCGCAAGCGGAAAGAGGCGGTTTGACCAGCCGCGACAGCGGCGACGCCAGCAGAGCGCCCAGCAAAATGCCGACGAGCGAGAACGCCACACGAATCGCGCCTTGCCGGTAACCCAGTCCCGCCAGCGAAGCCAGAAGCAAAAGAGCCAAAATCCAAATGGTCATGTGACAGACTTAGAATTTTAATGGCGAAAATGCACGCAGAAAATTTTCCATGTCCGGGCCGGATTGCAAATGCCCCAAACTCCGGGATTCACAAATCAGCGGCCACCGTTTAACTTCGCGCCCACACATGAAACGACCGCTGGCAATCGTGGCGTTGTTGTACGCAGGCGGGTTGTTGCTGGCGGAGGTCTTTCAACCACCCCTGCCGATCCTTTTTGCGTCGTCGCTGTCACTGGCCCTGGTGGCGATTGGTTTCGCACGCGCCAGGAGCTTCCTGCTCTGGCCGCTCATCGCCTGTGCCGGCTGGACGAATTTGGTCTGGCATGCGGCCATTGTTTCGCCGCACGATTTGCGTGTCACACAAGGCGACCCTGCTGAAATCGTCAGCGTTCGCGGAATGCTGGCTGAGACGCCCGGCCAGCGGATGCTCGTGCGCGACGAAAATGAATCGTGGCGCACGATGGCGCAAGTCAAAGCGGGCAGCCTGTTAAAACGCGGAGGCTGGCAGCCGGTTTTCGGGGAAATTATTGTCACCACACCCGGCCTTCTGCCGGAGAATTTTTTCGCCGGTCAGACGGTGGAAATCACCGGCGTGCTCGCGCCGCCGCCCATTGCCTTGGCCGAAGGGCTTTTTGATTTTCGGACTTATTTGCGGCGAAAGAAAATTTATTACCAGCTCAAAACCGAATCCTCAAACGACTGGCGGATGGTCGGGCCGGTCAAAACCACCGCGCCGCTGGCGGACCGCTTTCGCGCCTGGGCGCGCAAGGCACTCGCGCTGCGCATGCCGGACGAAGACGAATCGCTGCGGCTGGAATGGGCGCTGACGCTCGGTGACAAATCGGTTTTGACGGATGACGTTTCCGAACCGCTCGTCCGCGCTGCGACGTAGCACATTGTTGCCGTGAACGGCTTGCGCATGGCGATCATTTTCGCCATTTTCTTCTCTCTTTTTCGCGTGCTGGGACTGCCGCGCGCCGGGTGCGGGCTGGTGTTGATTCCGTTGATCTGGTTTTACACGGCGCTGACCGGCTGGCCGGCCTCGGCGATTCGCGCCACGGTGATGCTGACAGTCATCATCGTCGGCTGGGCGCTGAACCGGCCGAGCGATCTCATCAATTCGCTTTTGGCGGCGGCGCTCATCATTCTGGTCTGGGATCCGCAACAGCTTTTTCAGGCCGGCTTTCAGCTCTCCTTTCTCGTCGTGCTGTGCATCATCCTCATTCTTCCGGCCTTCGATGAATTCAGCCAGCGGCTGTTAAAATCCGATCCGCTGCGGCCGGACGAATTGCGTCCGCGCTGGCAAAAGCTTTTGGTTCCACCCGCGCGGTTTGTCCTCGATTTTTTGTTCACTTCACTCGCCGCGTGGCGGGGTTCAATTCCGCTCGCCGCGTATTATTTTCATATCTTCACACCCGTCAGCGCTCCGGCCAATCTGGTCGCGGTGCCCCTGTGCGCGCTGGCATTGACGAGCAATTTCATCAGTCTGCTGCTGGCGGGATGGTTTCGCGGAGGTGCGGAAATATTCAATCACGCGGGTTGGTTTTTGATGGAGTGCATCCGGGTCTCCAGCCATTGGTTTGAGCAATGGCCGGCGGCGTTTTTTTATGTTTCCGCTCCGGGCCTTTTCACGACCGCGTTGTATTATGCCATTCTCCTCGCGGTTTTGACCGGCTGGCTGTTCAAACCGAACTGGCGCGCGTGGAAAATCGGCAGGCTGGTTTTGCTGTCCGTGCTCTGGTGTGTGCAATGGCGCAGCGAGAACTCCGTCGCGCGATTGACCGCCCTGCCGCTGAGCGGAGGCAGCGCCATTTACTGCGATGCGCCGGGTGGCAAAAGTGATTCTGGTGGATTGCGGAAATTCAAATTCAGTCGGGTTCGTGATGAAACCATTCCTGCGCGCCCACGGAGTGAACGGGCTTCCGCGCCTGGCATTGACGCACGGCGATTTGCGGCACGTCGGCGGGGTCACGCTTTTGGCAACATTTTTCCCGATTGAACAACTCGTCACCAGTTCCGTGCGATTTAATTCCCCGGTTTACCGGGCGGCCGTCAAAGAATTTCAGAAAACGCCAGGCTGCGGCCGTACGGTGAATCGCGGCGACGAAATGGGCGTTTGGACAGTGTTGCATCCAAACCCGGACGACCATTTTCCTGACGCGGACGACAACGCGCTGGTGCTTCGCGGCGAGTTTGCCGGCACACGCGTTTTGCTGTTGTCCGACCTTGGGCGTCCGGGCCAGGACGCGCTGCTGAAACGCCAAGCGGATTTGCGCTCGGAAATTGTGGTTGCGTGTCTGCCGGAGTCGGGCGAGCCGGCGGGCGATGCGTTGCTCGATGCGATTCAATCGGAGCTTGTCATCATCACCGACTCGGAGTTTCCCGCGACCAAACGCGCGAGCGCAAAATTGCGCGAGCGGCTGGAACGGCGCGGAGTTCCGGTCATTTTTACGCGCGAAGCCGGGGCTGTTGAAATTTCGCTGCGCAAAAACCGCTGGGAAGCGTTTACAACGAGCGGAATCCGAGCTTCGCGTTCGCCAGATTCTTTGAAATAATCCTCATCATTTCCTGGAATGAAACGTGACAACCCGTTCCTATTCGGAAGATTGGTGGATGTAACCAAAATTTGGGGTATCTTTGACTGCGGGCTGATTGGCGACCATTTCATTGCCAGATAAAAATCATGAAAATCAAAATTAGCACCTTGATTTTGCTGCTCGTTGGATTGCGCGTTAGTGATTCACAAGGCTTCATAAATCTGAACTTTGAGCAAGCTACAATTGTAACCGGGCCAAGTGGTTTCGGCGCAATAGCCAGCAACGCCATTCCCGGTTGGATACCTTACCTTAATGGTGCTCCGCAAACAGTCATAATCTATGACACTGTCAGCCTTGGCGCGGCGGCGATTTCGTTGCAGGGCCCTGGTTCGTCGTACCCGATCCTCCAAGGCAGCTATGATGTGATTCTGCAATACTCAGCGGGTGGCGGGACAACCGCCGCCGCTGTTGGACAAACGGGCCGGATATCACTGGCTTCCTTGTCGGTCGTCTTCTATGAACAGTTTTTTTCCGCTTTCCAACTGACATTTGCAGGCCAGACGATTCCGTTGGTTAAACTCGGAAGTACTGCAACCTATGATATTGTGGGCGGAGACATTTCCGGATTTGCTGGACAGACCGGTGAGTTGCGATTTACCACGTTCCCCAATAGCAGTGGAATCCTCGATAACATCCAGTTTTCCAACCAGCCCATTCCCGAACCAAACGGGTTGGCCCTGATCGGTCTCGGCGCTTTGTTGTACGGCTTTTTTCGCCGTCGAAATCTTTCGCCATGAGATTTGTTTTTCGGTTTACTCCTGCGGATAAACTAGAATCCGTTCGTGGACGAGGATGATGAGGTCATTTGCCATCCGACTGTCCCGTTGAACCGAAGGGTGTGGCTGGATTCGCCGGGAATAATTCCATAAATATTTGCTGCCTATCGCGGCGGTTCGTGATAAATTTCTGCCAGTTCGCCACCAACACAGTTCATTATGAACGAGCGCAACCGAACGCTTCGGGTGAAGCAGGGCAGAGCAGCGGGTGAATTTTGGTTTCAATTCGCCCCGGGTTGCGCGATAACCTAAAAGGCCTCCGATGATTCCTGCCGGCACAATCAACGAAATTCTCAGTCAAAAAGGCGCCACGGTCTGGATGGTTCAGCCGGACTCGACGGTGTTTGAAGCGATTCAAATGATGGCCGACAAAAACGTCGGCGCGCTGCTCGTCATAGAAAAGGAGAAACTCATGGGCATCATCTCTGAACGCGATTACACGCGCAAAGTGGCGCTCAAGGGCAAATCATCGAAAGAATTGAAGGTGCGTGAAATCCTTTCGCCCAAAGTGGTCCATGCCACGCCGGGACACACGGTGGAACAATGCATGCGGATGATGACCGAACACCGCGTCCGCCATCTGCCGGTGTTGGACGGGGAAAAAATCGCGGGCGTGATTTCCATCGGCGACCTGGTGAATTGGATCATTTCCACGCAGACCACGACCATCCGCCAGTTGGAAACTTACATCAGCGGTTATCCGAGTTCGCCCGAAAGCTGAGACGCCAAAGGGCGTTCAAACTCAGAGTTGCTGGCGGTTACGCGTGATGCTCACCGAAACCCAGCGCGCCTGGGGAATGGGAAATTTTTTGACCTGCACGGTTACGGCTTGCGGCTTGTGTTTGACGAGGATCAAATCCGCGATGTTGGTGGCGAGCTTTTCCAGGAGTTTCCAGTTTCGCCCCTCGCCAAACTTCAACAACTCCTGCGCGACTTCGAAATAATTGATGGTTTTTTCGAGGCGATCGCTCAACGCCGCGGACGTGAAATCGTGGCTCATGTCCACCGTGATGAGCAGGCGCTGCGGTTGGGCGCGCTCTTCATCCGTCGCGCCGACACAATAAAACACTTCCAGATCAACAATGCTGATTTTCGACATGCTTCAGTTTCTTTTTAGGTTTCTGATTTTTGCGCCACTGCGAGCAGCAACCGGCGCGTGGGCTGGTTGAGGGGCATCGCCAGAGCTTCCTGGGGCTTCACCCAGCGAAACTCCCGCGCCTCTTCATTCAACTTTACGCGCGGCCCGCCCGCGCAGCGGCAGGTATAATTGAGCAGAATGAAATGCGCGTCACGATAAAATTCCTTCGAATGAATGCAATCCTGCACGAGGACAAATTCGACGTCGCAAATGTCCAGATCCGTTTCCTCTTTGATCTCCCGTCGCAACGCCTCTTCGGAAGGTTCGCCCCATTTGATTTTCCCGCCGGGAATGCCCCATAAATCCGACCATTTGTGGGTGCGAATCATCAGCACGTCGCCGTCGTCGTTGAAAATCAGCGCGCCGACCGTGGGAATCGGCGGGTGGCCCTCTTGAAAGTTTTTGGTCTGCGGCTGGAGGCGCAGGCCGTTTTGCTCCAGCCGCCCGCGCAATTCGCCCAGGTGCTCGACGATCAGATCGGGCTGCGCCGCGCGCAATTGATCGAGCGTGTTGTAGCCGGTCAGCACCGCGCACGAATGAATGCCGCCGTGCCGCGCGGTTTCAATGTCGTGCTGCATGTCGCCGATGAACAGCGTTTCGTCCGGGAACAGGTTGTTTTCCGTGAGAATTTCGTGGATTTTTTCTCGTTTGTCCCAGATTCCGATGTAGGGCCGGTCCAGAAATTTTCCGAAGCCGGTGATGGCGTCCTGCACGGCAAAATGATCCTGATGCACCGTGCTCAGCAAAAAAGTGTTCAGCTTGCGGGCGCGGCAGAATTCCAGGAACTCGCGCGCGTGCGGCAGTTCGCAGACTGAATCCTGCACCTGCTTGAACCGGCTGTGAAACCAGGTTTCCAGCTGGGGCAGGGGAACGTGCGGCGTGTGGCGGTCGTAAAAAATCGTGAACGGCAGGCAGAACTCCGCGCGAAACTGGTCCAGCGTCATCTCCGCGCACTGCGCCTGCGTGAGCACGTAATTGGTCGCCTTCCAGACGGCGGGCAGATCGTCCACGAGCGTGCCCGACCAGTCGAAGATGATGTTGCGAATCACGCGCAAAGTTTAGCCGCATTTTCACTGCGGGCAACAGAATCAAATGCGTGCGCTAATCCGATTACTGAATCTGTAACCGCAGATGGACGCGGATGAACGCAGATGTAAAGGCATGAACTTTATCACCGGAGCGTTTCGGGCGTGCCTCAATTCGTTATTGGTTGCCACAAAAAAAATGGATCGAGAACGCTGGCTTTATCTGCGTTCATCCGCGTCCATCGGCGGTCGAATTGAAAGCTTCCTGCTACGGCGAGCGGATGAGATAGAAATGTTGCGGGCTGGTGGTTACCTGCGGGTCGGTGAACTGGAACTGGCCGGGCAAAATCTCCGTGATGCCGCCGAGCGCGGTCCAGTTGGTCATCGGCAAGGAAAGATTCGTGGTCGTCAGAGCGCCGAACAACGCGCCCACGCTGTTGGTGAAGGCGAACTGGAATGAACCGTTGGGTAGAATTTGTGCGTCAGTCAATGTGGTCACCGTGGGAACGGGAACGCCGATGTTGACGACGCTGCTAGTGCTTGGGATGCCATTGACGAACACGGTGACGAGCGCATAGCCGGGCGGGAAATTCCACACGGGCACCGAGGTGAACGAATTCGTGGACCAATTGGAGGACAACAGGAACGTGGTCTGCCCGCTTTCGATGCTGCGCAATTGCACCAGCGGATAGTCGGTTGATGAACTGTGATTATTGCCGCTCGAACCTTCGGAGACGCCGCGAAATTGTCCGCCGGTGATGACCAAGCTGCTGCCTAGGTTGAAAGACGAAGCGGCTATGGTCATCTGCGGCGGCTTGGAATTGATGGAACCAAGACCGGCGTCATAAAGCTCGGCGATCGCGGTTTCATTGAAGGTGCTGTTTGAAACTCCCCCTACGACCAGCACTTTCCCGCTTGATAGCATCGTAGTTGTGTGCAGCCAGTGACTACTGCTCAAGGAACCAGAGGCGTCCCACTTTTCAGTAGCCGGGTCGTATGTCTCCGCGCTGGCAAGCGGGCCGTTGTTTCCATCTCCCCCAGCGACCAGCACTTTGCCATTGGGCAGCAAAGTTGCCGTGTGGGAGAAACGTGCGAGAGCCATGTGGCCAGTGACTTTCCATTTCCCGGTCGCTGGATCGTACAGTTCCGCGCTCGAAAGGATTGGGCCGTTGTTGCCATATCCCCCGGCTACTAACACTTTGCCATTGGGGAGCAAGGTCGCCGTATGTTGGTCACGCGGGGTGTTCAGACTCCCTGTCGTTGACCATGTCCCAGTGGCCGGATCATACACTTCCGCGTTGGCAAGCGGGCCGCCGCCGCCAACTCCGCCCGCGACGATTACTTTACCGTTCATCAGCAAGGTTGCCGTATGATTATAGCGACCTGAGATTAAGCCGCCAGTTATAGTCCACGTTCCAATGGCTGGATCAGACAACTCTGAGCTGGAAAGAGCAACGCCTCCTCCCACCACCAGCACCTTTCCATTGGGGAGCAACGTCGCCGTATGCTTCTGGCGCGCGATATGCAGCATGGCGGTGTAAGTCCAGATTCCTGCGGCCGGTTCGTATATCTCCGTACTAGAAAGAAAATTGCCATTGGAATCTCTTCCCCCTGTAACGAGCACTTGCCCGTCGGGTAGCAAGGTTGTCGTGTGGAAATATCGTGCAGTGTTTAGAGCACCAGTGTTAGTCCAAATTCCACTGACTTGATCATATATTTCAGCGTCGGAAATGGGTTCAAAATTGCCCTTAACACCTCCGGCAATCAGCACCGTTCCATTAGGCAGCAAGCTCGCACTGTGATAATAACGGGCGGTGTTCAGCGAGCCAACGTTCGTAAAGGTGCCGGTGGCGGGCTTTATTGTTGGATCGAACACATCCGAACTCGAAAGATACGTGGCGGAGCCATCACTTCCACCCGCGACCAGCACGCGTCCGTTAGCCAGGAGTGTTGCAGTATGTCCAGAAGTTATGGCGTGCATTGTCGTGGTGGTTGTCCAGATGCCGGTTACCGGATCAAACACTTCTGCCAGCGACGTGTAGGGCGCGCCTCCTGCCATGAGAACTTTACCGTCGGGCAGCAAGGTCGCCGTGTGACGCCCGCGCAGGATGTTCATCGCGTTGGTCGTCGTCCAGATTCCCGTCGAGGGATCGAACAATTCGACGCTGTTGGTATAAACCATGTTGGTCTCAAATCCACCTGCGACCATCACTTGTTGGTTTGGCAGCAGCGTTGCTGTGTGATCGGAGCGCGCAAGATTAAGCGAGTTGGTCACCGTCCAGATTCCCGTGGTGGGATCGTACAACTCAACCGTCGCAATTGGATTTCCGCTTCCGTCGCTGCCGCCGACGAGCAATACCCTGCCATCGGGCAGCAAGGTCGCCGTGTGGCCCTGGTGCTGAGCGTTCAGGTCTCCGGTCTTCGTCCATGTTGCATTCGCCGGATCATAAAGTTCCGCGCTCGCAAAGCTGAAGGCTCCAGAGGCGACGAGCACCTTGCCGCTGGACAGCAACGTCGCCGTGTGGCCGGAACGGGAATCATTCATCGGCGCGGTGTTCGTCCACGTTCCATTGGCTGGATCGTAAAGTTGCGCACTGGACAGAGTGTAAGGCGGCGTGTTGTTCTCGCCGCCGGCGATGAGCACTTTGCCGTTAGGCAGCATCGTGGCGGTGTGAAGTCCCCGAGTGGTGCTCATCGGGCTGGTGCTTGTCCACATCCCAGTTGCAGGGTCATAGAGTTCCGCGGCGGCGGTGGCAAGCAAACCCATGTTGTAATTGGTGAAACCTCCGGCTACGAGCACCTTGCCGTTAGGAAGCAGCGTCGCCGTGTGCCAGTAATGCGCGCTGTTCATCGGACTGTTAGTGAGCCACGTAGCAGCGCTGGCTGTTTGAACGAGTGACAAATTCGACGCCAGCGTGGACAACACAAGTGCGAGCGGAATGGCAGTTCTTGAGTGAGTTTTCATAGCGCGTTTTCACAGACCGCTTCGGTTCGCTGGCTGAACCAGCACGTTGCTAGCCAAACGAGCTTTCAGATAAAACCCTCGTTTTCAATTGGTTTCGATTGTCTTTCAATCCAGCGTGGGGAGCGATGCGTGAAATTTTCACGCATGCGGCGTGAATTGCACGCAAGCCGTGCTTTGATTGAGACGAGGAGAGGAGCCAACTCTTTTTCCGGAACGCTTCCAGAATTGATTTCTTCTGCAGGCGAAGAAATTGGCAGCGTGGAGAGTTCCCAATTGAACTGCGCCGTGAGCGGAGTATAATTCACTCATCATGCGTGAGCGAAGTCAGAGTTCAATTTTTCTTTCTGCACGTAGCGAAGTTTGTTCGCGCGGTTTTACGCTGATTGAATTGCTGGTGGTCATTGCCATCATCGGGATTCTGGCGGCCCTGTTGTTGCCGTCGCTGGCTGCGGGAAAATCCAAGGCGCAAGGGTTGCTTTGCCTGAATAATCACCGCCAGTTGTGCCTCGCCTGGCGGATGTATTCCGAGGACAACCGCGATCGGCTGCTTTACGCGAGTGAATTGCCGGAAAATCCCGATTCAGTCGCCGCGGCGTGGATTTCCGGCACACTTGATTTTGATCCCGCCAAACCGTCCAATTGGGATCCGTCATTGACCATCGAGATAAGCCCGATGTGGCCCTACTGCGGCAAAAACCTTTCCATCTGGAAATGCCCTTCGGACCGATCAGTTGTCAAAGTGAACGGGGAACTCAAGCCGCGCGTCCGCAGCATGTCCATGAACATTTTTCTGGGCGGCTGGGCCGGAACGGACGGCCATTGGGGATCCATTTTCAGCGCCTACAAGATTTACTTGAAGCAAACAGAACTGGCTGACCCCGGCCCGGCCAAAGTTTTTGTGTTTCTCGACATGCGCGAGGACAGCATCGACATGGGCAATTTCGCGCCCCGCATGTCTGGCTGGCCGGATCAACCGGAGCTTTACGGATTTTACGATCTGCCCGGCTATTACCACCATTTCGCGTGCGGCTTTTCCTTTGCTGACGGCCATTCGGAAATTCACCGCTGGCGCGACAGTCGCACGATTCCGCCAATGGTGTTGGGCGGCGGATTCGTGAATGATAATTTTTCCTCGCCCAACAACCAGGACGTGGCGTGGCTGCAGGAGCGAGGTTCGCGTCCGGTTCAGTGAGGCGGATCAGCGGCATTGCCAGAAGCGCCGCAATGATTCAACGTTTCCCCGGGTTTCATGCTGATCGCTTTTAACAAACCTTACGGCGTGCTGTCACAATTCACCGGCGACGGTTCACCGAACCGCATACTCGCGGAATTCCATTTTCCAAAAAACGTTTACCCGATTGGCCGGCTCGACGCCGATTCGGAGGGGTTGTTGCTTTTGAGCGACGAGAGAGGGTTGAATCATAAACTGCTTCATCCGCGCCAGGCCCACGAACGCGAATACTGGGTGCAGGTCGAACGGATTCCCACGATCGAATCATTGGGCAAACTGGAGAAAGGCCTGGTTGTTTCAGGCCGAACAACGCTGCCGTCGCGCGCATGGATTTTGGATCCGCAACCGGAACTGCCGCCGCGGGACCCGCCGATTCGCTTTCGCAAAAGCGTGCCGGCCTGCTGGATTGGCCTGGAATTGATTGAAGGGAAAAACCGCCAGGTGCGTCGCATGACCGCCGCCATCGGGCATCCGACGTTGCGGTTGGTTCGCGTCAGAATCGGGCGCTACGAGTTGGGCGCGCTCGGGCCGGGAGCCTGGAGAATTCTCACGCCGGACGATCGCCGGCTTGTGCTTGCCACAACGTGAAAATTAAAAAGGTGGAACCGGCGCACGGCCGGTTCCACCGCTTGAACCTGCAAATCAATCAGCGCGCGGGCGGAAAGGATGGAGATACCGGGCGCAAAATTCCCAGCAACCCATCCGCCTCGCCGTTGGGCCCCGCGGTGAAGTAGAGCCGCTGCGCGGTGAAA
>OCZU010001513.1_pt1 | contig 15244 bp, 9 predicted proteins | sample 1539001 | NCBI WGS metagenome assembly OCZU01 (sample SAMEA3539306, study PRJEB22396) | soil metagenome | biome: tundra; feature: field; material: soil | place: USA | collected 2010-05 | depth 0.15 m | reverse complement strand
GCACGTTGAGCACGCCGCGCTGGACCAGGCCCACCAGCGCCGGGAACGTCTCGATCTTCGCCAGGTCGCCGGTGGCACCGAAGATCACCAGCGCGTCAACTTCGTTCGTCGCCATGTCAGCTCCTCTGTCGATCCGGTACCACCCAACTACAAATCGGCGGTCCTGCCACCACTCGGGACGGGTGATGGCACAGCCGAATTGCCCAGCGAGGCTGGCGGTCCTGCCCTCGCTCCGCGCCTCGCCGCGGAGCCTTGCGACCAGGAGGCGGCAAGGCCCGATGAGCGGACCAGAAAGCCGGAGGTGGCCAGCTGCCCTGGATGCGGCTGACTTCAGCGCTCTTTACCAGCGGCTGCAGCGCGCGTCCGATTGGGGGGCGGCCGACCGGCGTGGCGCGCTGAATCACCTTACGCAGGCTCGGGTGCTGGCCGCGGCGAGCGAGGTCCGGCTCGGCCGGACGGTAACGCTCGCCGCTCCCGTAGAAAGCCTGATGACGGCCGATAACCCCGACCCCGCCGTCCATCAGATGACCAGCCCGGCCGGCGACCAGGCCGATCAGGCGGGACTGTCCTTTGCCACGGACCGGCTGGCCATGAACGTGCACGGTGACGCCGACAGCCACCTGGACGCCCTGTGCCATGTCATCTACCGCGCGAGGCTGTACAACGGCGTTGCCGCGGACACTGTCACCACCGCCGGGCCTTCTGAGCTGTCCATTGAGGTGGCACGGGACGGGATTGCCGGCCGCGGCGTCCTGCTCGACATTCCGCGGCTGCGCGGCGTGCCGTGGCTCGAGCCTGGCGAGCACGTGACCGCCGACGACCTGACCGGGGCCGAGGAAGCGCAGCACGTGCGCGTCGGCCAGGGCGACCTGCTGTTCGTACGGGTCGGGCACCGCAAGCGCCGTATCGAACTCGGCCCCTGGGACGCCGCTCATGCTCGCGCCGGGCTGCATCCCGCGGCGCTGGAGTTCGTCGCGGAGCGACGGGTTGCCGTCCTGGGCAGCGACAGCAACAACGACAGCTTCCCTAGCGCAGCCGACGGCGTTGACTTTCCCGTGCACGTGCTCGCGGTCAACGCCATGGGGCTGCATCTGCTGGATTACCTGCAGTTCGACGACGTTGTCCCGCTGTGCGAGGAAGCGGGCCGCTGGTCATTCTTCTGCGTGATCGCGCCGCTGCGGCTTGCCCGGGGAACCGGGTCCCCGGTCAACCCGATCGCCATCTTGTGACGCCGGCTGGGCTAGCAGGAAGCGGCGCTTGCCTGCCAGCCTCCGGTCAGTTTGGCTGGCCGGCTGGCGGGCCGCCCGCGTCGGGGGTTGCCGCCGACGGACCGCGCGCGCCCAGCGGCGTGCTCAGGGGTGCGGAAAGGAATTCCTGCCGGCTGATGCGCCGCCGGAACACGTAGTAGGTCCAGGTCTGGTAGGCCAGCACGAAGGGCAGGAAGATCACGACGACGACGGTCATCACCTTGAGGGAGTAGGCGCCGGATGCGGTGTTGTGCACGGTGAGGTTGTACGCGGCGCTGGTGCTGGAGACCATCACGTTGGGGTACAGGCCGGTGAAGATGGAGATGATGCAGGCCGCCATGGTGACGGTAGTCGCGGCGAACGCGAAGCCTTCGCGGTGCTCGTAGACGAGCCAGACGGCGGCGAGGACGGCGAGGACGGCGAGCAGTTCGATGGGGTTGAGCAGGAATGCGCTGCTGGCGGTCACGTGCGTCCAGATGATGAAGGCCAGCACAGCTGCGCCGGTCACCGGGGCCACCCGGCGGGCCTGGCGCCCGGCGCGTTCGCGCATGTCGCCAGTGGTCTTCAGCGACAGGAACGTCGCGCCGTGCAGCAGGCAGATCAGCACCAGGGTGACGCCGGTGAACAGCGCGTAGGGCTGGAGCAGGTCGAGGAAGGTCCCGGTGTACTCCTGCTGGGCGTTGATCGGCACTCCGTGCAGCAGGTCGCCGAGCGCCACGCCGATCAGCAGCGGGGCGGCCAGGCTGCCCGCGGTCAGCAGACCATCCCAGGTGCGCAGCCAGCGTGCCGCCTTGCCCTTGCCGCGGTATTCAAAGGACACGCCGCGGACGATGAGCGCCACCAGCAGCAGTACCAACGCGAGGTAGAAGCCGGAGAACATCGTCGCGTACCAGCCGGGAAACGCGGCGAACATCGAGGCCCCGGCCACGATCAGCCAGACCTCATTGCCATCCCAGAGCGGCCCGATCGTGTTGATGGCGGCCCGGCGGCCTGCCTCGTCCTTGCCGACGACGCCGTGCAGCATGCCGACGCCGAAGTCGAACCCCTCCAGGACGAAGAATCCGGTCCACAGGACCGTGATGACGATGAACCAGAACGGGACGAGTCTCATCGGGTCCTCAATACTGGACAGCCGGCACGGGTGCGCCGGCGTCGGCCTCTGCTCGTGCGGGCGGCAGCTGCTCGCGTGAATACCGCAGCATCAGCACTAGGTCCACAGTCGCGAGCACCCCGTACAGCAGGACGAAAATCACCAGGCTGGTCACGATAGAAGTGGTGCTGACCGTCGGCGAGATCCCGTTCTTGGTCAGCATGATGCCCTGGATGATCCACGGCTGCCGGCCGCTTTCGGTGAGCAGCCAGCCCGCGGTGTTCATCAGGAACGGCAGCACCGCGGCCCACGTCACCACCCACAGGAACCGCCGGGAGGTGGCGAGTTTTTTGCGCCGGATCAGCCAGAGCCCCCACCCGGACAAGGCGAAGACAAGGACCCCCGCATACGCCATCACCCGCATGGACCAGTACTGAATGAAAACGTTCGGCACGTAGTCGCCGGGTCCGTACTTGCTGGAGTACTGGGACTGCAGCGGGTTCAGGCCGATTACCTTGCCGTCCCAGTGATTGGTGGCCAGCAGCGACAGCAGATGCGGGATTGCCAGGATCTGGGTAGGCGTCTGGTCCTGGTTGCCGCCGCCGATCTGGAACAGCGAGAACGAGCACGGCTGGCAGGTCGTCCACTGCGCCTCGGCCGCCGCGATCTTCATCGGCTGGTACTGGGCCTCGATCACCCCGAGCTCGTCGCCGATCAGCATGGTGAACAAAATCGCCGGGACCATGACGAACAGCGCGAGCCTTGCCGACCGGGTGAATACCTCCTTGTCTCCGCCGTGCCGCAACTGCCATGCGGAGACCGCCAGCATCACGGCCGCTCCCGTGACCAGCGACGCGAACAGGACCTTGGAGTATCCCCACACGAACACCGGGTTGGTCAGCAGCGCCCAGATGTCATTCAGCTGCGGCTTGCCATGGACCATCACGTAGCCGACGGGATGCTGCATCCACGAGTTGGCCGCCATGATGAACGCCGCCGACAGGACGCTGCCGAACGAGACCGCCCAGATCGTCGCCAGGTGCACCAGGCGCGGCAGCTTGTCCCAGCCGAACAGCCACAGCCCGAGGAATGTCGACTCCAGGAAGAACGCCCCCAGGCCCTCCATCGCCAGCGGCGCGCCGAAGATGTTGCCCACCAGCTTGGAGTACGCCGACCAGTTCATCCCGAACTGGAACTCCTGCACCAGGCCGGTCACCACGCCGATCGCGATGTTGATGACCAGCAGCGTGCCGAAGAACCTCGTCAGCCGCAGATACTCATCACGCTTACTGCGATACCACGACGTCTGCAGCAACGCGGTCAGGAACGCTAGCCCGATCGTCACCGGCACGAAGAGAAAATGATTGACCGTCACGAACGCGAACTGCCACCGCGCGAGATCAACGTTCGTCATCTACTCCCCCAGTCCTGAAGGCTCCAGGAATGGCTGGTCTATGGGTGCTAGGGCAGCCGTCGATAGGTCACGAATCGGTTACCTGGCGCTCCGCGACCCCGTTCTGCCAGGCGGCGGTGCCGGCGGCTGCGGCAGTCTTGGCCTGCGCCCACTTGATCTTCGCCAGCTCGCTCGGCGGCACCTCCATCTCCCTGATCCATCGGCGGGTGGCCGACAGCAGATGTGAGCCGCCGACGGCGAGGCCCGCCAGGGCGAGCAGGATGCCGGCTCCGGCAAGCGAGGCGCCGGTAATCAGTGGGCCAGTTCTGAGGTCTGGCCAGCTGCTGCTTTTCTGCGTGCTATCGGACATGGCACCGTCCTCGACGTTGGTCGTTAATCGTTACTGTGCCCCGGGCGAGAGTCACCGGACATCATCCTTCCGGAGTGATCCCCGGCGCCAAGCGGCTGGACGGCCGGATGACCACGGCATGTCAGGTCAGCCCAGCAGGCGGGCCAGGCCGCTGATGATCATGTAGCCGCCGGCGAACAGGGCGACGGCGGCCATGAGCTGCCGGGCATGGCTCATGAGCCAGTCCTGGGCGTGCTTGAGCTGTGCCTTGGTGGCCTCGGGCCTGGCCACCAGGAACACGAACGGGATGATCACCAGGGAGAACTCGATGAGGACGAAGGCAACGACCGCGACGGCCTGCGCCGCGGTGCCGGACTTCCCGGTGACCAGCTGGTGCAGCGCGGTGATATAGCTGGCGCCCGGGGTGCCGGCGGCCGCGCCGATCAGCACCGCGAGCCCGAACCGGGGCTGACCCAGGACCCGCTGCGCCCAGCCTTCCTTCTTCGGCGGCTGGGCGTCTCCCGCCGGCGCGGGCGCCCGCCGTCGGCCGTGCAGGCGGCCGGTCGCGACCAGCACGCCGACGGCCACCAGCGGCACCCCGAGTGCCAGGTCCAGCCTTGCGCTGGCCGAGCCCTGGGTGCTGATGGCATCGGCCTGCAGCACGAAGACATCCAGCAGGCCGACTGTCAGGCTCATGCCCATGCCGCCGAGCAGGAAGCCCGTGAACATCAGCCGCGGCCGCGCGTTCTCGATCATCAGCAGGTCAACGCCGAGCAGCTTCGGGTTCAGCGCCGCCAGGAACGCCAGCCCGAAGAAGGCCGCGTTCATCGCCGCTCAGCCCGCATCATCATCGTCTCCCGCTGTGTTCTATCTACATGACCTGACCTTGCACTTCTTGGAAGCCACCGGCCTCACCCCCGAAAGGTGAATCCGCAGGTCGGGGCTCACCAAGCGCCTGCGGGCGCGGCGACGCCAGCGGGCTCGGCCTTCTCGATCCGTAGCTAGACGAAACCGGAGCGTTGTGCGTACGTGAATATAGGGAAGTGAGGCAAATGTCAGTCAACGTTAAGTTGGCGGCTATCACTACGAACATGTGATCGTGGCCGCAATCGGGCTCGCCGCCGCGGCGCAACTGGCGCGAGACAACCAGTCTCGATCGTTCGCGCGGCTAGCTGCCTGGGACGAACGGCCGAAGCCGAGCGAAGTGCGCGTGATCAAGACCCGCCGGCCTAGAGACCAGGTGACGACGGCACTCGCCTACGGGATGACGTACGCGGCACGCTGGCTTTCCGGGCACTCACCCCGAGAGAGTGATGCACTGCGGGTCTGGCGACGCAACAGTGGACTTGTGACTGAGCACTATGACGTGATCATCGTCGGCAGCGGCGCGGGCGGGGGGACGCTGGCGCATACGCTGGCGCCGTCCGGGAAGCGGATTCTGCTGCTCGAACGCGGCGACTTCCTGCCGCGCGAGACCGAGAACTGGGGCCCGGGCCCGGTGTTCGTGGACGGCAGGTATATCTCGCCGGAGACGTGGTATGACGCGGACGGCAAGCCGTTCCAGCCGCAGGTGCATTATTTCGTTGGCGGTGCCACGAAGCTCTACGGGGCCGCACTTTACCGGCTGCGCCCTGGGGACTTCGGCGAACTTCAGCACGCCGATGGCCTGTCGCCGGCCTGGCCGCTGAGCTATGACGACTTCGAGCCGTGGTATACGAAGGCCGAGTGGCTGTACCAGGTGCACGGGAACCACGGCGAGGATTCCACCGAGGGTCACTGGTCGAAGCAGTACCCGTGGCCGGCGGTCTCGCACGAGCCGCGGATCCAGCAGCTCTCTGATGCGCTGCAGGCCGGCGGCTATCATCCGTTCCACGCGCCGTGCGGCATCCTGCTGGATGAGGCCAGCCGGCCAGCGAGCCATTGCATCCGCTGCGCATGGTGCGATGGCTATCCGTGCCTCGTGCACGCGAAGTCCGACGCCGAGGTCATCGCGGTGCGTCCCCTGCTGGCTCAGCCGAACGTGACCCTGCTGGTGAACGCGGAGGTAAAGCGTCTCGGTACGGATGCGACAGGCAGGACTGTCACCAGCGTGGAAGTAACGCGCGGCGGCAATGACGAGGTCTACGAGGCGGACGTCGTGGTGGTCGCGGCCGGCGCGTCTAATAGCGCCAAGATCCTGCTTCGGTCGGCCTCCGAGCAGCATCCGGCCGGCCTGGCAAATGGCTCGGACCAGGTGGGCCGCAACTACATGTACCACAACAGCAAGGCCATCGTGGCGCTTGGCAAGGAGCGCAACGACACGGTGTTCCAGAAGACCGTTGCCCTGAACGACTTCTACTTCGCCGGGAACGGCCGGGAATGGCCGCTAGGCAACATCCAGCTGCTCGGAAAGTCAAACGCGATGGCCATGAAAGGCGAGGAGCCGAAGCTGACCAAGCTCGCCCCGCGCTTCAGCCTGGAGGAAGTCGCCCGCCATGCCGTCGACTTCTGGCTGACAACCGAGGATGTTCCCAAGCCGGGCAACCGCGTGACTGTCGATCAGGACGGCCACGTGCACCTCGCCTACACCGCGACGAACGACGCGGAAGCGACCGGGCTCTACCACGAGCTCAGGAAGATCCTCAACCACATCGGGATGGCCGACCACCATGTCCTCGACAAGAACTTCTACATGAGCATGGACGTCCCGGTGGCAGGCGTCGCCCACCAGGCAGGCACCTGCCGGTTCGGCACCGATCCGGCCACATCGGTGCTCGACGTCAACTGCAAGGCCCACGAACTCGACAACCTGTACGTCGTCGACACGAGCTTCTTCCCCAGCATCGGCGCGGTGAACCCGGCGCTCACCGCCATGGCCAACGCGATCCGCGTGGGCGAGCACCTCCTCAGCAGGATCACATGACCGGTTCTGCCTTGGCGACGAAAAGTCCGGCTGCCGGATGCTCCAGTCTTGACTACGAAAGGTCAAGTGCACATGAGTACGTTTCCGCCCATTGCCGAGTACGGGTTCCTGTCCAATTGTGAGCAGAACTGCCTCGTCGCCCCGGACGGGTCGGTCGAATGGCTGTGCCTGCCACGCCCCGACTCCCCGAGCGTCTTCGGGGCGCTGCTGGACCGGGCCGCCGGTTCGTTCAGGTTCGGTCCCAGCAACGCCTTCGTTCCGCAGCATCGCAGGTATGTCCCGGGGACAATGGTGCTGGAAACGACCTGGCAGACTCCGACGGGATGGATGACCGTCCATGATCTGCTGGTCATGGGCCCGACCCAAAGCAAGGGACGGCGGGCGGACTACCATCGGGCCCCGTCCGATTTCGGCGCCGTCGGCGCCCTCGTCCGGATCGCAACGTGCATCAGCGGCCGGGTCGAGGCCGTCGTGAACTGCGCCCCGCTGTTCGATTACGGGACCACTGGTGGCGCGTGGACCTACAAGGGCGACGGGTACGACTCCATGACGGTCGCCCCTAAAGAGGGGGACGTGCAGCTCGAATTGACGGGCAACATCGGGCTCGGCGTCATGGGTGCCCGCAGTTACGGCCACACGACGCTCACTGCGGGCCAGTCGGCCTTCGTCGCCCTGTCCTGGGGCGACGGCCACGCCCCGGCCAGCCAGGAAGAGGCTTTCAGCGCGCTGAACACCACCGTTGATTTCTGGCGCGACTGGCTGAGCTCAGCCAAGATTCCCGATCATCCGTGGAAGCCCTACCTCGACCGCAGCGCGCTGACGCTGAAGGCGCTCAGCTACGCGCCCACCGGCGCGATCATGGCGGCATCGACGACCTCGCTGCCGGAAACGCCCGGCGGCGCGCGCAACTGGGACTACCGGTTCACCTGGATCAGGGACTCCGCGTTCATGCTCCGCTCGCTGTACCGGCTGGGTTTCGACTGGGAGGCGCTTGAGTACTGGGGCTTCGTCCTCGACGCGGTCAGCGGCGGCGACCTCAACCGGCGGTTCGAGCTGCAGATCATGTACGGCATCGGCGGGGAACGCGACCTGACCGAGAAGACTCTCGACCACCTGTCCGGGTACCGGGGGGCGCGCCCGGTCCGGGTCGGCAACGGCGCCTGGAATCAGAAACAGCACGATGTGTGGGGAATGATCCTGGATGCCCTGGATGTCCAGTTCCACCGTGGAGCTGAGCAGATCGTGGCGCCGGTGTGGGAGGGGCTCGCCGGATTCGTGGATGCCGCCCTTCAGCACTGGCATGAGCCCGACCAGGGTATCTGGGAAGTCCGCGGCGACGCGAAGCATTTCACGGCATCCAAGGTGATGTGCTGGGTGGCGGCCGCGCGCGGCGCCGATCTCGCCGAGGAGCGCGGCGCCGACGACCGCGCCCAGCGATGGCGCGCAGGCGCCGACGAGATCAAAGCTGAGATACTGGATAAGGGCGTTTCGAGCCAGGGCATATTCCGGCAGCACTACGAGACCGATGATCTCGATGCCTCGCTGCTGCTGCTGCCCATCATGGGGTTTCTCCCCCCCGACGACGAGCGCGTCAAATCGACCGTGCTCGCCATCGCCGACGATCTGACCAAGGACGGTCTGGTCCTCCGCTACCGGGTAGAGGGAACAGACACCGGATTCGAGGGTGAGGAAGGAACGTTCACCATCTGCTCGTTCTGGCTGGTGACCGCGCTGGCCATGATCGGCGAGACCGAGCGCGCGCACGCCCTGTGCCAGAAGCTGCTGTCGTTTGCCGGGCCGCTCGAGCTTTACGCCGAGGAGATCGACACGACGACGGGCCAGCACCTCGGGAATTTCCCGCAGGCGTTCACTCACCTGTCCCTGATCGAGGCCGTGTCGCTGCTCATCGCATTGGAGCCGGAAGGCAGCTCACCCTCGGCGAGGTAGGCGAGGGTAGCGGTAGGCGAGGGTAAGAGCCTGGTAGGCGAGGTAAGAGCCTGCTCGAATACTCAGCCGCGGCGCAGCTGAGCGGCGAGGCGTAGCTCATCCCGGCGAACGCGGGTCCGCGAGCACGACGACTGATCGAGGGCCGACAGCGACGCGGCCAGCGGCGTGCAGACTCGCCACTGCGGACTGGCCCATCGACGCCGGGTCGTAAGTGTCTATCTCGACCTGCCATGCCGCTCGCGGCCTGGTGACCGGCAGGACGAAATCCAGCGGCTCCCACCAGGCGTTCACCAGCACCAGGAAGTCGTCATCGAGCAACGGAGTGCCGTCATCGCCGCGGTCCGGAGCGTCGGATCCGTCCAGGTAGAGCGCAACAGCCAGGGCGCTGGCGTCGGCCCAGTCGGCGGCCGTCATCTCGGTGCCGGCCGGGGTGAACCAGCGCAGTTCCGAAGTCTCGGCTCCGATCAGGAAATGGCGCCGGCGGAACACTGGGTGTGCCCGGCGGAAGGCGACAAGCCGCCTGGTGAAATCAAGTAGCTCCGTGTCTGGCCGGGACCAGTCGAACCAGGCGATCTCGTTGTCCTGGCAATAAGCGTTGTTGTTGCCCTGCTGGGTGCGGCCCATCTCGTCGCCGCCGAGCAGCATCGGGATCCCGAAGGAAAGCAGCAGGGTGGTCAGGATCGCGCGGGCCTGGCGCGCCCGCAGCGCCAGCACGGCGGGATCGCTGGTCGGACCCTCGGCGCCGCAGTTCCAGGAGCGGTTGTCGTCGGTCCCGTCGCGGTTTGACTCCCCGTTGGCCTCGTTGTGCTTGTCGTTGTAGGAAACAAGGTCGCGCAGGGTGAAGCCGTCGTGGACCGTGACCAGGTTGACCGAGGCCGTCGGCCGGCGCCGCGCGCGGCTGTACATGTCCGCCGAACCGCAGAACCGGGCGGCGAACTCGCCGATGCCGACTGGGTGGCTGCGCCAGAAGTCGCGCATGGTGTCGCGGTACTTGCCGTTCCACTCACGCCACGCCGGTGGGAATCTGCCCAGATCGTAGCTGTCCATCTGCCCGACGTCCCACGGCTCTGCGACGAGCTTGGCCCTGGACACGACGGGGTCCTGTGCGACGAGGTCGAAGAACGCTGACCGCTTCTCGAACTCGCCCTCCTGCCGGGCGAGGGCCGGAGCAAGATCGAATCGGAAGCCATCGACATGCATTTGGGTCAGCCAGTAGCGCAGCGAGTCCATGATCAGCTGGAGGGTCAACGGGTCACCGACGTTGAGCGAGTTGCCGCAACCGGTCGTGTCGACGTAATGGCGCGGATTGCCAGCTTCGAGCCGGTAATAGGCGGAATTGTCGAGACCCCGGTAGCAGAGCGTCGGGCCGTCATGATTTCCTTCGGCGCTGTGGTTGAAGACGACATCGAGCAGCACCTCGAGCCCGGCTTTGTGCAAGGCGTCGACCATGGCCTTGAACTCCGCGACCTGACCTCCTGGATGCCCGGCCCTTACCGCGGCCGAGTATCCCTGATGCGGCGCGAAGTACCCGATCGTGTTGTACCCCCAGTAGTTCGTCAGCCCGCGCTGCGGCAGGAAGGCCTCAGGCACGCTTTCATGTACCGGCAGCAGCTCGACTGTGGTCACGCCGAGCCCGAGCAGATGGCTGATGGCCGCCTCGTGCCCGAGCCCGGCATATGTCCCGCGCAGTTCGGGCGGCACACCTGGGTGACGCATCGTGAAGCCCTTGGCATGCACCTCGTAGATGACCGTGTCGGCGTAACTGTGCCTGGGCCGTGCGCCATCGCGCCAGCTGAACGCCTCGTCCACGATGAGGCTGCGCGGTACGTGCGCCGCCGAGTCGAGGGTGCTCGGCGCGTCTGAGTCGCCGGCCGCGTACCCCAGCACCTCCGGCCCGAACCTGACGGCCCCGCTGATTGCCCGGGCGTAGGGGTCCAGCAGCAGCTTCGCTGGATTGCAGCGCATGCCGCGAGCCGGGTCGTACGGCCCCGTAGCCCGGTACCCGTAGGCCTGACCGGCCCCCACCCCCGGCACGAAGGCGTGCCAGACGTCGGCGTCGTAGTCCTGGATCCGAATCTGCGTCTCGGCGCCCGCCTTGTCGAACAAGCACAGCACCATGCCGTCGGCGGCGGCGGAGGCCACCGCGAAGTTCGTCCCCCCGTCGGACACGGTCGCGCCCAGCGGGAACCGGCTTCCGGGCAGTGCGGTGGCGGACTGCCCCGTGACGGCGGTCATCGCCCGGTCTCCGTGCCGACACTCCGGATAGCGTCTCCGACCGCGGTGACCGCTCCATGCCTGCGGCGGATCACGTCGGCGATGAGCCCCGTCCAGCCGGTCTGGTGCGCGGCGCCGATCGCGGCTCCATTGTCACCGTGGAAATACTCGCTGAAAACGAGGTTGTCACGCCACGCTGGGTCGTTTTGCAGCCGCTCGGTCCCGCCGAAGCACGGCCGCCGGCCGTTAGGGCCGCGGGTGAAGATCGAGATAAGCCGGTCCTGCAAGTCGGCGGCAACCTTGTCCAGGGTGAGCTGAGTGCCCGACCCAGTCGGGTACTCGATGGTGAACTCGTCGCCGAAGAACCGGTAATAGCGCTCCAGGGCAGCGATCACCAGGTAGTTGAGCGGGAACCAGAGCGGGCCGCGCCAGTTGGAGTTCCCGCCGAACATGGCGGTAGTGGACTCGGCCGGCTCGTAGTCGATGCTCGCCTGGATGCCCTCGACGTCGAGTACGTAGGGATGCTCGCGGTGGTAGGCCGACAGCGCCCGCAGGCCATGCGGGGACAGGAACTCGCTCTCGTCGAAAAGCTTCGCGAAAAGCTTCTCCAGCCTGCCCACGCCAGCCAGGCTGAGCAATAGCCGCTGCTCACCGTGCTCGCCGCGCATCAGGCCGGCCTCATTGAGCTTTTCCTGATCCGCCAGGCCCCGGCCGCCAAGGAAGTCAGCGAACTGCTTGCCGACCGTGAGCGAGAGCTGGAGATCATTCTCGTCGATGACCGCGGCCGCCAGGATCGGGATGATCCCCACCATCGACCGGACCTTCACCGCGATGGCATCCCCGCCCGGTGTCACCAGCCTGTCGTAGTAGAGGCCGTCGGTCTCGTCCCACAGCCCGAGGCCTTCCAGCGCATCAGCGATGGCGGCGAAATGCTCGAGGAACTTGAGCACAAGATCGATGCCCGGCCGCTGGCCAGACCGGTTCAGGATCACGGCCATGGAGGCCATCGCGATCGCGTAGAAGCCCATCCAGCCGGTGGCATCAGATTGCTCCAGGATGCCGCCGACCGGCAGGTGCGAGCGATCGATCGGGCCGATGTTGTCCAGCCCGAGGAAACCGCCCTCGAATAGGTTGTTCCCTTCAGCGTCTTCCCTGTTGACCCACCAGGTGAAGTTGACCAGCAGCTTGTCGAAGACCCGGCTGATGAAGTCGATATCACGGGCGCCGTCGATGGCGAAAACCTCCACTGCGGCCCACGCCTGCACCGGCGGGTTCACGTCACCGAAGTCCCACTCATAGGCCGGCAGTGCACCGTTGGGATGCTGGAACCATTCCCGGCACAGCAAGATCATCTGGTACTTGGCGAACGCCGGGTCCACGTGCGCCAGCGCGACGCAGTGGAACGCGAGATCCCAGGCCGCGAACCACGGGTACTCCCACTTGTCGGGCATCGACATGATGTCGAAGGAGTCGAAGTTGCGCCACCGGGAGTTGCGCCCGGTCAGGCGCTGCGCCGGCGGCACCGGCTGCGTCGGGTCCCCGTCCAGCCAGCGGGCCACGTCATAGTAGAACAGCTGCTTGCTCCACAACATCCCGGCGAATGCCTGCCGCATCACCAATGCCTCGTCGGCAGTCGCCCCCGCTGGCGTGAGCTCGGCGTAGAACTCGTCAGCCTCGGCCTGCCGCTGGGCGATGACCTGGTCGAACTGGGCGCCGAGCGGAGCGGCCGCCTTGCCCCTTGGCGCTACCGCGGGCGGCGGCCGCAGCCGCAGCCGCAGCTCGGCCGTCTGGCCGGCCTGCACAGCTATCTCGTACCAGAACGCGGCCTTGGTGCCCGTTCGCCCGGGATTGACAGTGGCCGCGCCGGTGACCACGTGATCGTTGATGCCGTCCTTTGGGTACGGGGTGCCCGGCCCGGCGCCGAACAGCCGCTGATCGTTGGTCTCGTTCTCGCAGAACACCGCCGTCGGCAGTGTCCCGCCCGGTCCAGGGCCGGCCAGCAGCTCCAGCGGGCCAAGGAACGGATGATCGATGCCCACTGCCGAATCACCCACCGCCCGCATCGCCGGCTTGGGCGCGTCGGTGTCCCAGGACCAGGTGTTGCGAAACCACGCGGTCGGCAGCACGTGCAGGGTGGCCGCGTCCGGGCCCGCGTTGGTCACCTGCACGGTCATCAGCAGGTCATCAGCGCTGGCCTTGGCGTAGTGCACTTCGACAATCCAGTATCGGTCACCATCAAAAACCCCGGTGTCGAGCAACTCGTATTCGGGCTCGAGCCGGCTGCGTGCCCCGTTCTGCTCAATGAGATCTTGATAGGGGAACGCGGCCTGCGGATAGTGATACCGCCACCGGTTCCAGGCATGACTGGGGATCGCGTCGAGATACCACCAGTACTCTTTGACGTCCTCGCCGTGATTGCCCTGGGATCCGGTCAGGCCGAAGGCACGCTCCTTCAGGATCGGATCGTTGCCGTTCCACAGCGCCAGGCCCAGGCACAGCCGCTGCTCCACATCGCAAAACCCCGCAAGGCCGTCCTCGCCCCACCGGTAGGCGCGGGACCTGGCGTGTTCGTGCGGCAGGTAGTCCCACGCCTCGCCATCCGCGCTGTAGTCCTCCCGCACTGTTCCCCACTGCCGCTCACTGACATACGGCCCCCACCGGTACCAGTCCCCGGCCTGGCGAAGCCCGTCCTCTAGCTTGCCGAATCCCGCCACCCGCTCACGTTCCGCGCCCACTGGCGTCCCTCCGTTTCGGTGTACAGAAACCTGCGCAGGCGGGGCCGGGCCTCGTGATCCGGTGCGATCACGGCGTGCCAGATGAAAATGCGCGGCCAACCACCAATTCCCTTCATAGCCTGCGGACAAGACCGGCTTCATCACCTGAGAAGGGTGATAAGTCCTGACTCGCCCGCCATCACCTTAGGGGAGTGAAGACGTTGGCTGATTATGAGTGTTGTGCTGGTCTCCGAGGGTCTATCGTCAGTCTGCAATTGAACGGCTGGCAAATCATTGATGAACGTGGTGTTATGAAAGGTCGGCGTGACGACAAACTAGATCCTGGTCAGTATCAGCCTGATTCTCGGTATCCTGTTCATCTCCATCTCGGCCACGGGACCCCGCACTCGCTCCGATACGTGCTGCTGCCTACTCTCGGGCTGGCTGCCGTGCTCGCGTCTACCGGCTCGCGCCGCCAGTGGGCGGACGGCCAGCTCGCCGCCGTCACAGAACCAGCAGACCACTGCCCCAGGCCGGAGACATCATCGTGTCACTGGGTCCGAGACGGGTGAACCGCTGCCGGGCGCGCCCACCGGGAGTCGCCCGCGGCGGGTGATGCGCGCAGTACTCCTAGGATGGCTACTTTGCCATCGCCAACCGGGCACTATGCGGCATCTGAGAGCCGGACCGGAGCCATGACCGAGAGCCGGTCTCCCGGTGAGCAGGTGACGCCTTACCAGGTCGGAATGGCTGTTGAAGTAGGCGTACACGTCCGCGTCGCCCGGCCACGCCTGCCGTACGCGGTCTGCCGATGACCGCAGGGCCTGCCTGCAGTAGCTGGGCCACGGGTCGGCTGTCCCCTCATGAAATCGCGGGTATCCCCATCCGGCGGTGCGCCGCAACGGGCGACAGGTCTGACGACGCCAGGGAACTGGCACGTCTTCCCTGTTCAGGCGGCGGGCGAGCCGGCCTGTAGGCCGGGTTCTGTGCACCCGCTTGCGCGGGCCGGCGGCCATCCATCTGGGACTGCCATTGCTGGCAGCCTCGTGCGGTCTACCCGCGAGCATCGGGCGGGCCGCCCTCAGGCACTCGCGCAGGCCCCGCGGCCGAAACCGCAAAGCCCTCTTGACCTTGCTCCGGGTGGGGTTTACCAAGCCGCTCAGGTCACCCCAAGCGCTGGTGGTCTCTTACACCACCCGCACCAGGCCCTGACCTGCACAAACCAAGCCGCACGCTCCATTTCTCCGCCCGTTGTCCGCAGGCCGCCCGGTGGCATCGCTCCCCCGTTCCCGGCGGAGTTAGCTCTAAGCAACCGCCGCAGATGGAATACGGCTGTGCAGTTCGCGATCCGGCGGCGGTCGTGGCCAACTTGCTGCAGGCCAATGCAA
>OCZU010001511.1_pt1 | contig 15246 bp, 14 predicted proteins | sample 1539001 | NCBI WGS metagenome assembly OCZU01 (sample SAMEA3539306, study PRJEB22396) | soil metagenome | biome: tundra; feature: field; material: soil | place: USA | collected 2010-05 | depth 0.15 m | reverse complement strand
TGGGTCTGTACGTGGCGGTCGAAGTCGTCAAATTGATGGCGGCACGGCGCATTCAAATCAAGGGCGCACGAGTTCTGGTGCTGGGTCTCACGTTCAAGGAAAACTGCCCTGATATTCGTAATTTCAAGGTGGTCGATTTGATTCGCGAGCTGGAGAAATACCGCGCTCTCGCCCAAGTCTATGATCCGTGGGTGAAGCCCGCGGCAGCCAGGCATGAATACGGTATCAAGTCGATCCGATCGCTGCGGCGTGGAAGTTATGATGCAGCAATCGTGGCAGTGGGGCACAATGAGTTCAAGGCGATGGGCGCGGCCGCCATTCGTCAGCTGTGCCGTCGCAATCACGTACTTTACGATATCAAATATGCGTTTCCCGCAAACCAGGTGGACGGGCGTATCTGAGTGCACAGCATGATTGCTGCTCGTATCGATTCGGCGATTGACTGGTTGTGCCGCGGTTGTAGCTCATTATTTCGGGAAAGTCCGCGAGTCGAGCGAGCGCGCTGGGAATTCCCATGCTTGCTGGCCTTGGTTCTGATTGCCGCAATCGTCAGGTTTTGGGGCGTTGGCTCATATGGCCTGCAAAAGCCGGACGAAGATACCACCGCGCTGGCGGCGCTTCACATACTGGAGGATGGGACGCCCCGCTTTCCGAGCGGCATGTTTTATGCTCGTGCGATCGGCCAGTCGTACATGATTGCCGCATCGGTGCTGGCTTTCGGTCAGACCGAATTCGCATTGCGTTTGCCTTCAGTTCTGGTCGGCATACTACTGGTCGGATTGGCGTTTTTTGTGGGCCGACGCTTCCTTCTGCCGGTATGGAACATGGCTTTCGTCGGCGCAGTGGCTCTGCTTCCGGGGTTCATCGCGGATTCGCAGTTCACGCGCATGTATGCGTTTCTATGCGCTAGTCTCGCGGCGTACATGATATTCATATTCCGCTGGGAGCGGACCAATAGCCGCAATGCGCTAATCGCAGGCGTTCTTGCGATGCTGGTCGCTATTCAGTTCCAGGAAATCGCGATTTTCGCCAGTTTCCTCGTATTCTTTCCCGGGTTGGCTCATGGTGATACGAAAAAGCTAAGAGCCGGCATCGTCGCCTTTATCGTCATTTTAGTGTCCTTCCTGGCGATCTCGCATGTCACCAACAGCTTTTATCTGAAGCCGGCAACTGACTATGCCGTTGCCGTCAATCCACTGGGTGAGGCGCCGCCCCACTCTTATGCCGCCCGTAGTTCAATTATTGCACTGGCAGTGGCCATCGTTGCAGCTCTGGTATCCCGGGGAATCGTGCGACAAGTGATTATCCGGCGCGTCGCCATTGCGGCCGGATTGTTGATATTCGCCGGGGTGATTTTACAGTCGGCGTTATATTATCACCTGGCGCTGATCTCGCTTCTAAGCGGCATTATCCTGGCGCGCCGCAACCATGGCGCATCATGGCGCGCAATATCGATATTGGCGGCAGTTTGCACCGTCATCGCCGCGGTGCAAGTCGTGCAGCTGCACGGCACAGGCATCGCACCGCGCAAGATTATCGGCCTCATGATAGGGCGGCCCAGTATTTGGCCATATCTTACAATTGGCGAATATTCGCCTGCGGCATTGGTATTAATCGCGATTGCTCTGTGCGGATCACTCATGCGGCTTGCGGCGCGCGAGCGCATTTCGGATGTATGGCTGTTTTTCGTTCTGTGTTTCTTGTTGCCGCTGTTCCTGATGGGTATATTTGGCTGGTCTATCCCGCGCCGCTACGCGGAATTCGCCGTACTGCCGATGCTGATCTGCGCATTCGCGCCGTGGCAACAGCTGAAATTCTCCATACGTTCCGCAACTGCGCTGGTTGCTGCTGTAATTGGTGTAGCGATCGTCAATCCGTTCGCTGTCGGCAATGCGGTAAATGCGGGCAGGTCATTTCCCGATCATCGCGGCGCCGCTCAATATATGCGTACGGTCAATCTTGGCCCCCGCGATGTCGTGGTAGCCGAAGAGGTATTGATGCAGACCTATTATCTGGGGCACGTGGATTACTGGCTTTATAACGCCCATGTGGCGGCCCAGTACGTGGAACGGTTTAACGGAAAATTCGTGGATGAATACACGCATACGCCAATCATCGGAACCGGCGCCGAGTTTCGCGCCTTAATCGACCAGCCGGACCGTGGCGCGATTTATGTGATTGGGAGCGGCGAGTATCAGCAAGACGGGCGCTTATTTCTGCTTGGCCCGGAAGTTTTCGCGCTTCTCAAGAGCCCGATATTCAAAGTAGTTTACACGAGCTCCGACGGGCGTACTCAGGTGTTGAAAGCGGATGCGCCCGTAGCTGTGCCCGTGGCACCAGCTGAAAGCGCGCCATGAATGTGATATCTTTAAAAAATGGAGTGCTCCTGATGGGCAAATATCTGGTCACGGGCGGTTGCGGGTTCATCGGATCGACTGTCGTAACCCGCCTGTTGGAGCGCGGACTCATTCAATGAACAAACCGCGCGTAAGATCTTTGCCGAGTATCTGGCTTGTTAAAAGCTTGACGTGAGTGCAATCAGGGCAGGTCTGAATTCCCCGGTGGGCCGACTTCGCGTTGCATTGGTCGGAGAATACCCCATCAGTGAAGAGTCGATTCAGGAAGGCGGCATTCAGTCGGTAACCTACGCATTGGCTCACGCGCTGGCGCGCAGGCCGGAAATCGAGTGCCACGTGATCGCGGCGATGAAAGGCGCGACCACGAAGTACCGTCGCGTCGGCGAATTGCACGTGCACTACATCCGGCGGTTGAATATTCGCCACCTGGTTTCTGTTACTCTGCGAATTCTTGACGTGCCGGCGCTCGTACGACTGATTCGTTCGATCAATCCCGACGTTGTTCACGGCGAGGGCCAGGACCGCCACGCGTTGGCGGCGCTAGGCGCCGGCTTCCCAACGGTGATCACGCCCCACGGTGTGGTGTTTATCGAAAGCCGGATGATGCGACGGCACTGGCTGGATATTGCTGGCTACCTTAGGCTTAAGCAGTACCTCGTCGACGATGTGGAGCGCGTGGTTTTCAGGCGCGCACGCGACATGATCATCACATCGCGCTACCTGCCGCAAATTTATGGAAGCATGCTTCAGGCGCATCAGCATTTCATAGATAATCCGATAGGCCAAGAATTCTTTCAAGTGCCGCGCTCACCAGTGCCTGGCCGGCTTCTATTTGTCGGCACGGTTGTACCACGCAAGCGTGTACAGGATATCGTGGCAGCTGTTGCGCAGGTATTGAATATGCCCGCAAGTTCGAATGCCCAATGGAAGAGCGATCTGCAACTACGCATCGCTGGTCCGCTCCTGGACGCCGGCAGTGAAGCGCTTCTACGCAGCACGATCGAGTCGACCGGCTTGCAGCGCCGAGTCACTTTGTTGGGGCCGGTCAGCCAAAGCCAATTGGTCGACGAGTATGCCCGCGCTCAAATACTCGTTTTGGCATCCAAAGAGGAAACCGCCCCTCAGGTTATTGCTCAGGGCATGGCGTGCGGTCTGCCGACCGTGGCTTCGGCCGTCGGTGGAATACCCGCCATGGTGCGTGACGGCGAGACCGGATTGCTGTTTCCGTTCTCCGACACGCAGGCTTTTGCCAAACAACTTTTTCGACTGTTGAACGATTCTCAGTTGCGTAAAGCGATGGAAACGAAAATCGTGCTGGAGGGGCGCGAAAGGTTTCACCCGGACTCGGTGGCGGCGCAAACCGTTGCGGTATACCGCGAGATGCTCTCGCGCGAGAACAACGGAGGCAAGAAAAATCCCGAAGCGTTCCTTCTCGCTCATCCGGAAAAGTGATTGTGCTGGCGTTCGATGATGGGTCTTACCGATGCTGAGGTGCGGGCTCGCCTAGTCCCATCTCAAGCCGCCACCACGCAACGTACTCTGCCACTCGCTCACGCCAATGGGTGCCTGGTTTCCATCCCCAATCATTCGCTTTCGTTGTATCGGCGATGTACGCAGCAGGATCGCCTGCTCTGATCAATTCCGAGAAGGTGGGTGGTTCCGCGCTTGGGTCAAGCTGGTTCGCGATGTGTGTGAGCAATTCTCGAATGCTCACACCTTCCCCCGTTCCGCCGTTCGCTACAGGACATAGTGGGCTTGCGTGGTCAGCCGCGACTCGCAGTAACTCGGCCGCGTCTTCGACGTGCAGCCAGTCCCGTACTTCGTTGCCCGTGCCGAAAAAGGTAGTATCACTACTCGAGAGCTTTTGGCACGCATCCCACAAAAGCTGTTTCCTAAGGCCGCAGCCATAGACTGAAAAGAATCGTACAATTGAACCTGCTATTCGATACTGCCTACTGTACGAGGAAACCAATTGTTCCGCGAGCCACTTATGCACACCGTAAGGTGATATTGGCGCGCAGCGGGAGTTCTCTTTAATGGGAAGTACTTCCGCAATTCCGTACACACCCGCACTGGAAGGGTACACGAGGCGAGTCGCGGGCGACATCGTACGAATATACTCGAGCACATTCGCTGTCGTTGCCACAGTACGATGAAAATCCCGCAACGGTTCGCTGAGAGAAAATGCAACTGATCCACCGCCCGCGCAATGAATAATGACGTCGGGTCTATTAGCATACCGATCGAGCGCATCGCCCGAAACGTCTGTTTCATGCCATCGGCTCAATCCCCAAGATTGCCACTCTTCCACTTTCCAGTCCCCGTGTCCCATCCCGATCACAGCATGTCCTTGCCGGGCGAAGTGACGCGCCGCATGCCGACCGATAAAGCCATGGGCGCCGGTCACAAGAACTGTCTTTGCATTCATATATGAGAGGTCAGTTGAAAGAGATCAGGAGTATACGTAACGGAAAATCGCCGACACATGGCCAGACCTGAAGCCCAGCTAGTCCGCGAGAGGTGGGATGCTTACGCATCGGTGCGATATTTAGCAAGTTTGGACCGGAGATACGGCTTTCCAGGCAGCGAAAGAAATCCGTCACACTCGGGGCGTATCGTACACGATCCACATTTCGCAGTCACTTGGATGCGCTTGTCAGGGGCGAAGCGCCATTTGAAATTTGTTTAGGGTACCTGCCTTATGCGCCAGGTGATTAAACGACTATTACCCGCGCCGGTTTGGCACTCGATTCGGCGTCGAATCGGCTTCAGAGGCTGGTAAGACCGGCAATTTGCGGCACCCAGTCCGGGTTTCGTAAAGGAATTGGTCTTTCTTCGCAACAGTGCTCCCGACACCACTTGGGTAGCGACGGGCACCTATCGCGGAGACACGACATATTTTCATATTTTCTTTCCAAGCACGCCAAGCAGTCTACTCTATGCCAGCCTGAGCCCATCCGAGGCTTCAAGCGACCTGATCTTGCCTTGGGACTTGCCGCACGTTTACCGCGGATTCGATTGAATATGATCGGCGGAACGCAGCGCGCGTTCGAGGAAACGTTTGATCAAATCAGTATCTGGGCTGCTGGTGCGCCAAATGGCACGTTTCATGGGCGGTCCCGTACCACGGTGTCAATGAGTATTAGGAAGGCGCGCGCGTGTTTGTCAACACATCCGATTCGCAAGGATTCCCAAGTTCCTATTTGCAAGCCTGGGTGCGTGGTACGCCGGTCGTCGCATTCTTCGATCCCGACGGGGTCATCGCGCGCGAAGGCCTAGGTTATGTCGCGTCGAGTCTGGATGAAATGTCCAGCATCATTGCGCGTCTGATCTCGCAGCCTGATGAGTGGCGGGCCGTGAGTCTGCGTTGCAGACAATATACGGAGAGAGAATACTCCGAGGAGCGGATTTTGGCGCCTTATTTAGGCGCCATTTTGGACGAACCACCTGCAAGCCGGTAATGATTATTTCGTCTGCGCTGACCGGGCGGGTGCAGTGAGGCGCCCAATGGGTCGAGACAAGTTTTTCCCCGGCTGCAGATCTAGATTGATACGGCTTGCAGCCCTGACGTTGACTGTATAGCGCATAGCTAAGCCGATATATGCCCACAGATACGGCCAAGGTGTGAAGAGTAGTACAAAGAATATGCCGATCGCGAGAATCAGAAAGGAAAAAGCAAATGCAAGGATGAAGTTGCGATCGGAGGCGTCCGCTACCGCCGCGGTAGTCAGCGCTGTTGTGACAAGTTGGCGAAGAATCAGGAGAAAGCCAACTACGCCGACCAATCCGAGTTCGAACCACAGCGAGAGGTAGTGATTGTGCGCCACGATTTGAAATCCCATGACCGACCAGGTGTCCCAGCCGAATCCAGTGATCAACGACACGGGGGAGTTCATCATTAACATGAAGGCGCGAATCCAGACATCTGATCTTCCGGATGAGACATCCGCGGCGCTCGACAGGTATACGCCAGTCCAGCGACCGATATAACCTTCCACGTAGGTGCGGCCAGCGATTAACGCGGCTATCGACGCGATCGCCAAAATCGCCGATGCCCATTTGATCGCAACCCGAAAGGATAGGTATCTGCGACAAAGGTAGGCGGCCCACAGGGTTCCGAATAAGAGACCCACTTGCGCGCCTCGCGACACGACCAAGAACATCACGACCACCGAAAGTATCATGCAGACAAGCCAAAATATCCTACCGAATCCCTTCGCGGACAAAATGACGGATACGTACACCGGCAACAGACAGGCGATCATGGTGCCGGTTTCGTTTGCGTCTCCGAATACTCCGTCCACGCGGCCAGAATGCATGGCCGGTACTCCAAAGGCTATGATTCCGCGTGCCTTCGCAATGGTGAAGAGATTCGCAATGCTGACCGCAAATAATAGCACCTTGAGGAGCGAACGAGCGTCAACGATATTGCGAGTTCCATAAAAAAACACCATAAAAAACAAGAAAGGATCGATCAACAAAGCTTTGAGGGAGATCGCGCTGACGGAGACTTCGTAACCCGGATAATGAATAATTGCGCTGGCGATGAACATGGTGATGACGGCGTAAGCGATCAAAACCACGAAGCAAATCTGTATCGATTGCAGTTCGCCTTTAAACGGCCGTCCCAGGGCATACTGCAGCAAGAGCCAGCCGGCTCCGATGTAGAGCAGCAGATTCTTTGCACTCAGGCCGGGACCGAGACGCAGGCCAATCCCAAAGATATCAATGAACGCGAGAACGCAAATAATCAGAAAGAGCAGGAACCGCATCATTGTTAAAATTCTCTGGCGACTTGTCGCGGGATTCCACTTGCGACACTGGATATTAATACCATAGTTAACTTTTAACATGCACGCTAGGAGTTCACAGGTCTTTCGCGCGTAAGGGGTTGGCCCAGTTGTAATAAAAATCGCGCAGCCGGAGTCATGGGGACGTAGTGATATCTGGTTCACACAATCATACTCCTCGGACCCAGCGAGATATTAGCGCCTGAGGAGAGGCGCAGAAATCCAGAATGCCACGGCGCACCGGGCCAACCAACCCAAAGCGACCCCGTAATTCACTCCGCAGAGCCCCCATGAGCGGCCGGCATAAGCCAGCAGCGCTGCCAGAACGACACATACCCACGATGAAGCGCTCAGCAGGCGCAGTCCGGCACCCGAGGCCAGCGCATTCACAACCGACGTGGAAAATGAGCTCAAGACATTGAGAATGCCTGAGATCGGCAAACTTATGACTTTTTGAATCACGTGGAACGGTGATCCCACCAGGGAAACGGCGACTGCAAACAATGCGAGGTGCTCGATAGCCACTGTCATCGGAATTACCAGGCGCTCGAGTGCCAGGAAGAAGCCGCTCGCGGTCTGACCAGCGAGATTAGCGCGAATTGTTGGGCGGAAAATTCTCTTGCGAGAATCAGATTGCCTATGGTGGATGCCGCACCCACCAGACCGAATGCGGCAGCGGCGCGAAGCGCTGGCGAGTGATAAAGGGCCTTCAACATTAAATTGGGAGCGCAGTCGCGCCGATAATTTGGCGCGATTCGGTCGCCGGATATGGAGCGGCATGCGCTCGAACACGCCGCGCAGCACTCATCGACCAGTTATGTGTAACTCGCCACGCCGAAGTGCGCACCTAGCACTCGGTCCGATGCACGATAGCGAACGGGCGCGGCGGTAGCGCTTTGCACACCATTTTCTCCGCGACCTAAAAAATAAGGATAGAATGAATACGAATGCAGCGTTTTCCGTGGAGATCAAGTAGATGAGTTTCGACAGGTCGCAATGCCCCGCACGATAGGAATTATGGGGCGTGTCCTGGATCAACGTGATGGGCTTGGGCTCTATTGCATAAACCTATTGCGCAATATGGTCGCCCTAGACCGGGACAGCCGTTATGTCGTTTTTCTTGCTACACCAAAAAATGCTGATCTGTTCCACGACTTCACCAATGTCGAGACGCACGTACTTCCGAGTCGTAGCAAGCTTTGGTGGGATCAGGTAATCGTGCCTCGAGCCGCCCGACGGTTTAATGTCGATCTGATTTTCAATCCAAAATTCTCGATTCCATTTTTCACACGACGACCGTGCGCATTCGTGCTGCAGGACTCTGACTGGTACGTGAATCCACAGCACTACCCCTGGTGGGACAACATATACATCCGGATAATGCTTCCGCTGTACTGTCGAAAGGCGAAGCGACTGCTGGTGATATCGCAGTCCACGCTCGCGGATTTGGCGCGTTATGGAGTAATAGAGAAGACGAAGGCCAAAGTCACTTACGCGGCCGTGAGCGCAAATTTTAGCCCGATCCGCGACGAAACGGCATTGAGCGAATTTCGATCTACCTATAGGTTACCGGCGTCTTTCATCCTCACCGCTGCACGCGCGTACCATACCGGGCTTGCTAATTCGCCTCCCTATCCGGGCGGAAACATCGAGCGCCTTGTCCGCGCGCACCAGCTTTACCGACGGCGAGGCGGGACGCTGCCATTGGTCGTGGCCGGCCATCGCATATATGAATATTTGGGCATTAGAGGCTTCAGCGATTCGGACTTTGCGGAGATTCATTTCATCGGCTTTGTCCCAAACGAAATGATGCACCTGGCATATCAATCCGCCGAATGCTTGGTACTGACTAAGCTATGCGAAAGCTTCGGTCTGCCGATTCTCGAAGCGCTAGCGAGTGGCTGCCCCGCTATAGTTCCGAAGACCTGCGCCAGTCCCGAGGTCGCAGGTGGTGCCGCGCGACTGATCGATCCCTATAATGAGGATGACATCGCACAGGCGCTACTCGAGATAAGCGGGTCATCCGAGCGTCGCAAGGAAATGCGCGAGCTTGGACTGGTTCGGGCTCGGGCATTTAGCTGGCCTGAAACGGCGCGCGGAACACTCGCGGTACTCACCGAGATGTCATAGTGTCGGCAATCGATGACGTGAAAGAATCCGCTGTGCGACTTGCCAAGCATCGCGCGGACGCGGAGTTATCCGTCGCCCTGTCGCGATGGTGGGGGATTTTGACCCGGCAAGGAGTGGAGGACTTTGACCTGGCCGCCAGGGGTCGGAAGAGTCTCAAACTCAATGATGCGCTCGACCTGATAGTCCTTCAGGTCCTTGGCATGGGTGAAAATGATGAGTTCACCGAGCAGACCCAAGGCGAATACCTGCAAGCCAAGCACGATTAGCAAAGAGGAAAGCAGCAACGCTGGCCGGTCCGCCAGCGGCTGATGAAAAAACAGCCGCTGACCCGTCATGATCAATACTAGGACCAAGCCGATTGTAAATGTCGATGCGCCCACCATGCCGAAAAAGCGCAACGGCTTTTTGGTGAACCGCACCAAAAAGAACACGGTGAAGATGTCGAGAACACGGTGTGCATATTCGCGCGCACGATAGCCGCCCTCAAAATGGTCCTTGGGTGATTGATGAAGGTCGATCTCACGAACCCGAAAGCCCTGGCGATCGGCCAGCAGGGCGAGAAAGCGGTGTTGGTCGCCATACAGGGCGATTTCTTCGAGCACGCACCGACGCATCACTCGCGCGCCGCAGCCGAGATCTCGCAGCGGCATGCCCGTGACCCAAGCTGCCAGCCGATGAAAAGCTACCCGCCGCATGCTGGAGGACCAGGTTTCATGCCGAGGCCAACGGCGGCCGACGCATAAATCTGCCGAATTCACCCCGGCGACAAGTTTGTGAATCTCGTTTCCATCGATCTGGTGATATGCGGGCAAAGTGGCAATAAATGGAGCGTGCGACTGCTCGAAGCCAGCCATCAGGGCCGTAGATTCACCGAAGCTGCGAGTGAGCCCGACAACGGTAATCGGCTCCCCACACGCCGCGAGTTGCTTGAGCTCGGCTTCGCACTCGGCATGCGGGCCATCGAGTACGAAAATTATCTCCCATGTCATGCCGGCGGCCGTCAATCCAGTCTTGTACTCGTAAAAAATTTCCCTCAAATCCGCGTAACGTTCGCCGACCGGAACGATGACGGAGAGTTGCGGTGTCAGATCGTGCTGCGACATCCTACGAATTCCGTGTTTGAGAAGGTGAATGGGGGCGGGAAATTCGTTGTGTCAGGCGGGAAAAGTGATAATCACGCATATCACCGAGCTTATAAACCAGCTCCCCGAAGGCCCCAGCGCTGACCAAAATGAACGCGGAGGCCATAAACACGACGCCTGATCCGGCGACAGGCAAGGAGATCGGCTCGCTGGATACGAGCGTGTACACCAGAGCGGTCGTCCCAAGAATGAGCAGTGGCATCGACAATAGGCTGAACCAAAGCAGCGGTCGTGCGGTAAATGATGTGACCGTCTTGATAACCATGAGATCCAGCAAGACCCTATATACGCGCGAAAGCCCGTATTTCGATTCGCCGAATTGGCGTGCATGGTGGCGTACTTTAATCTCGGCGATCCTCGGGCCGGCGATCGACGCCATTGCCGGGATGAATCGGTGCATCTCGGAATAAAGCGGAATTTCCTTAATCAGTGCGCCACGATAGGCCTTTAGCGAGCAGCCATTGTCCATGATGGGAACTCCCGTCACCTTGCCGATCAGACGGTTGGCAATTCGCGAAGGAATCTTGCGCGATATGAGCTTATCTTTGCGGTCGTGCCGCCAGCCGACGACGATATCGAAACCCTCGTCCATCTTCTCGAGAAATTGACCAATATCGGCCGGGTCGTTCTGCAAATCACCGTCCATGGTTACCAAGATCTCTCCGCGCGCATGCTCGATGCCGGCTGCCATCGCTGGAGTCTGTCCATAATTTCGGCGAAACTTGACCACACGCACGCGTGAGTCGCTGCGGGCGAGTTCAGTGGCGATTCGGACCGTTCCGTCTGAGCTTCCATCATCGACAAAAACCATCTCAAAAGTGACTTGAAGCGGCGAGATAGCCGCGACGATTGCCGCGTAAAGCGGGCGAATACTCTCCTCTTCATTGAAGAACGGGACGATTATGGATAATCGAGGATTTTCTAACACTGGCCGAACGCTCCCGGACATATTGTTAAAATAATACTTCACCTGCCGAGTGCAAATTGCGACCTACATCAAGAACCACGAATTTGCGACATTTTTTGGTGAAATCCGAAAGCCTAGAGTGGAGGTATATTTGCAACGCTTTTAGGATGCGTAGTTTAGTAGTTTACGAGGATTCCGATGATTTCGCGACGAGATTGTGTGCAACTCGGCACACTTTGGACACAGGGCGCAATCCTGTCAGCGTTCTCTGCTGAAGAAGGTTACACCGTTCAGTGTGGGAACACGCTGTCTGTCTCGGATTGGAAGGAACCGGACCTCCGGGGTCCTTCGGTTCCGATACGTCCGACGGGACATTTTCACTTCCGCCGGTTGAATAGGTCGATGCCCGCGGCAAGAACGTCACTCAACTGGAGCAGATCGTCACGCAACGCCTCAACAAGCATATTTCCAATCCGGTTGTGATGGTGTCGGTTCGGGATGCTCCAACCCTTCTTTGATTCGGCCTAAGCAGTGTGGTTGCTGCGGCGCGGGCGCGATCTGGACTGTGCAACTCCGCAGAACGGGCGTGAGAAATGCCCCACTGATGCGTACAGGTCGCCACTGCTTCGTATTGCGCCACGCAGTCCGCGGCCTCGATGTAATAAACGCCTTTCAGGCCCTCTTGATCGACTTGATGCACGCTGTCGATGCACAAATAGCGGACTGGTTCTTTCGTTGCCGGCGCGAGGAAGTCACCGATGGGCACCTTCGCCGGCCGGGTTTACTCCACACCTGGCGGCGTCGCGGGTAGCCTGTGCGCCGAAGTGGGTTACGCAGGTGTGCGACCGAGATTATGACTCATGCTACTGTCCGGGTTGTGACTCATGGTAGAATTACATCTGTCTGTGGAGTCGACAGTCTGATCGTCTATGGAAGAAAACCGCGAACTTGGTGTATATGGAGTTTTTGCCTCGTTGAGACGACGACGGATGCTGCTGTTCGCTGTCGGCGTACCGATTTTCGTGGGCGCTATTTTATTGGCGTTTACCCTACCCAAAACCTACAGTTCGGCAGCGGTGTTTCGATTCGAGAAGGCCGCCATCGCTGATTTACAGGGACCTGGGAATCAGGGGGATAACGATTATTACACCGACCAGTATGTCTCCAAGCTCAAAGATTCGGTCTTCAGCGAAACGAATCTGGGGGCGATTAGCAAGCAGCTCGGCCTTTACCCGGAGCTGAAGGACAAGCCGGAAGCGGCGGCGGTCAAATTCGGCAAGGATCTTCACCTGGACATGGTCAAGGAAAAAATCCTCGATCCGCAGTCGGGTCACGAGAAGGATATCAATTCGGGATTCCAAGTCTCCTACGACAGCAAAACGCCCGAGAACGCACAAAAAGTGTCGCAGATGCTGGCCGATCAATTCGTCCTTGTCAGTCGCAAGCTTCGTCACGATCGAGAAACAGCGACCGCTGCCTTCATTGAGACCGAAGCGCAGCGTTACCGGGCCCAAATAGCGGAGCTGGAATCCAAGCTGGCCAATTTCAAGCAACAACATATCAGCGACTTGCCTGAGTCGGCGCAGACCAATATGTCTGCGAAGGATCGGACCGAGGAGGAAATGAGCAACATCGGTGAGCAAATCCGCACGCTGCAGCAGAATCAGACGTTCCTTCAGGGTCAAATGCAGCAGCTCCAAGCCAACCCGGATACCGAAGCCGTACGACAGTTGGAGGAAGACTACGCACGAAAAAAAGTGACTTACGACGAGAACCATCCGGATATGGTGGCATTGCGGCGGCAGATCGAGGTGCTGAAACGCGGTGGGTTGGGGATGGAACAGGGCAGTTCGCTGCAGTCGCAGCTCGAAACCCAGCGCCAGATTCTGGTGGAAACGCGTCAACGCTATAGCGACGATCACCCGGACGTTCGCCGGATTCAACGTACCATCAGTACATTGGAGGCACGTATTGCCGCCGGAGAAAAGGCGGATCAACCCAGAGCTCCCACCAACCCCATTGTTGTGCAATTGCGAACACAATTGAGCGGTAACGCCAACCAGCTCGCGTCGTTGGAAGGGCGCAAGGCCGAGCTGCGCGAAAAGTTGGCGCGTCTTCAAAGTCTCCTCGTCTTGAGCCCTCAGGTGGAGAAGGATTACCAGGTGCTCACGCGCGATGTGACCCTGGCGCGCGAAAAGTATGACGAACTGCTGAAACGAAAGATGGATGCCGAATTTGGCGCCGCGGCTAGCTTGGCGGGAAGAGGCGACGAATTTCACCTTATACTGCCTCCCGGTTTGCCTTCCTCCCCGTCAAAGCCCTCGCGCCCTGGAATTATCGTGATCGGCGCGATCATTGCCGCTATGCTTTCGCTGGGCGCCGCTCTTTTCGCGGAGGCAATTAATCCGAATGTCCGAGGGCGGCGTGATTTGGCCGATCTTCTGCAAGTTTCCCCGCTTGCAGTCGTTCCTGAGATCCAAAATTCCGTTAGTCGCAGGCTCCGGTTTCGGCAGACCACAACCATGGCGGTATGCCTCCTAGGATCAGTGCCGATCATGTATCTTATTGTCCGTATTTTGGTTCAATGATCGCAATGCGAAGCGGGTATTTTAAATGAGTTTGATCGAATCAGCGATTGCGAAGGCCCGTGAGGTGGCGCATGGGTCTGCTGGGCGGACAAGTCGGGCCGCTCAGAATTCCGTTCCGCTGAGGAGAATAGCCGCGGAGCGACGAGTAGACAGTACAGATTCGTCAAAATCGGCACGACAATATCCACTTTGCGCAACCGACGTCGTTCGGATGGAAGAAAATCGTATACTGCCTCAAATCTCGGATCGCGCCGCCTTGCGTGCATACAAAATCATGCGCACGCGTTTATTGCAGCGTCTTGGGCAAAATAATTGGCAATCGTTGGCGGTAACGGGGACAGATACGGGTCAAGGCAAGACTTTGACGGCGATCAATCTCGCCATCGCTCTGGCTCAAGACCCGAATACGTCGGTACTTCTCGTCGACTTGGATCTGCAACGCCCGATGATCGGAACTTACATGGGTATGACGTTCAAACACGGACTCGGAGAGTATTTGACCGGAGAGGCTGAGCTGGATCAAATCATCTATAACCCCGGGATCGAACGCCTTGCGGTCATTCCCAATTCCAGTTCGTTTGAGCATTCGTCCGAACGCCTTATCGGGGCGCGGATGCTCGAGTTGCAGAGCTTTATCAACGCGGAGAGCCCGCCGCGTATTGTAATTTATGACATGCCGCCATTGCTCCTATCTGATGACGTGCTGACGTTCGCACCGCAGGTCGATGGAATCTTGCTCGTGGTCAGCGAGGGCTTTACGAGCCGCAGTACGCTCAAGAAATCAAAAGAGATTCTGGCCGAAATGAATGTGATTGGGGTTGTGCTCAACCGTTCGACCGAGCGCGACGACGCCGCTTATTATTATTAACTAATGGCGTTCGTTACTGCGGTCGTCGACGGGCATGTCCATATTCATCCATGCTACGACGTCGATGCATTTTTCGACAATGCCCATCGCAACCTAAGCGAAACTATAGGCGTCGGGGCGGAGGAATCTCGAGCCTATTTTTTGCTGATGACCGAATGTGCCAGCGATGATTTTTTCAGCGCCTTACGCCATATCGCGAGCATCAAATCGGGTACCGACCAATTCCGGCTGCGACGCTGGTCGGTCGAAATTACCGATGAAGCCGAATCGATCGTTGCGAGCAATGACGGACGACGATTGTTCGTTATTGCCGGCCGACAAGTTGCTTGCCGGGAAGGTCTCGAGGTGCTTCTACTCGGGACTACCGGAAGATTCCAGGACGGGCGTTCGATCCGCGAAGTGCTGGACGAAGCAAAGTCCCGGGGCGTGCCTCACGTCATTCCATGGGGCGCCGGCAAGTGGTT
>OCZU010001510.1_pt1 | contig 15252 bp, 12 predicted proteins | sample 1539001 | NCBI WGS metagenome assembly OCZU01 (sample SAMEA3539306, study PRJEB22396) | soil metagenome | biome: tundra; feature: field; material: soil | place: USA | collected 2010-05 | depth 0.15 m | reverse complement strand
CCGGTCCCTGCGAGTGCAACGCCCGAGTTCGCATTCGCTCCTCAGTCTCCCGAACCGTCTGGAGTACTTACCGCCATCCGCTGATCACATTGTGAGCGTTTCCCGCGCTGGCCCGTGGTAATCATGAACTCGGGCGATCTTCGGACGAACAGTGTTGTTCCGCCGGGCCAGTAATGGGCAGCGGACGGCGGAGATCGCGGCAGTCAAGCGAAAGCGGCGGCGGGCCGCGAAGGCAGAGGGCGAGGAATTCGACGGGTACTCAGGCGCTCCGGATGGCGAATTCCTCGATGACCGGGTTCGCGAGCAGCTCCGCAGCCAGCTGCGCGACTCTCGCCGAGGCATCAGCTCTCGCCTGGTCACCGCTGGCTGGACCCGGCGGGTCGCTGAACTCGACCTCGAACCGCTTGCCCTGCCGGACCGAAAGCACCTCGCCGAAGCCGAGCCGGTGGCAGGCCCCCGCGATGGCCTCCCCCTGCGGGTCATGGATCTCGGGCTTGAGCATCACGTCGACCACTATCTTGACCACGTCACGCAGCGTACGCCAGAGCGCCTCTTGACCGAGCCTAAGGAGTGCCGAGTACTGTCACTGCGGAGCACCACGACCGACCGGCCGCTGGCTCGCGCCAGCGGGCGGTCCTGAGCCTGCAAGGAGTGGCACGTGGCCGTCAAAGCTGCCGGGCGAGCTGCCTCCCGAACACAAGTCGTGCCGCCCGACCGGGCGGAGCTGATCCAGCTGCTCACCCCGGAGGGCGAGCGGACCGAGCACCCTGACTACCCACTGGACGTATCAACCGACGAGATCAAGGCGCTCTATCGCGATCTGGTCCTCGTCCGCCGGATCGACTTCGAGGCCATCGCGCTGCAGCGCCAGGGCGAGCTCGGCATCTGGGCGTCGCTGCTCGGCCAGGAGGCGGCTCAGGTCGGCTCGGGCCGGGCGCTCGGCCCGCGGGACATGGCCTTCCCGACCTACCGGGAGCACGGCGTGGCCTGGTGCCGGGGTCTGGACCCGATGAAACTGCTTGAGCTGTTCCGCGGGGTCAGCCATGGCGGCTGGGACCCGAACGAGCACAACATCGCCCTCTACACGATCGTGATCGGCAGTCATGTCCTGCACGCCACGGGCTACGCGATGGGCATCCAGCGGGACGGCGCGGTCGGCGAGGACGGCGAGGCGGCGATCGCCTACTTCGGCGATGGCGCCACCAGCCAGGGCGACGTGAACGAGGCGTTCATCTGGGCCTCGGTCACCAACGCCCCGGTCGTGTTCTTCTGCCAGAACAATCAGTGGGCGATCTCCGAGCCGCTGGAGCGTCAGAGCCGCGTTCCGCTCTACCTGCGGGCCCAGGGCTTCGGGTTCCCCGGCGTGCGCGTCGACGGGAACGACGTGCTCGCCTGCCTGGCGGTCACCAGGAAGGCGATGCAGGCGGCGCGGGAGGGTCAGGGCCCGACGCTGATCGAGGCCTTCACCTACCGGATGGGCGCGCACACCACCACCGACGACCCGACCCGCTACCGGCTCTCCGCCGAGCTTGAGTCGTGGAAGCTCAAGGACCCGATCGAGCGGGTGAAGCAGTACCTGATCCGCTCCGGGCTAGCCGACGAGAGCTTCTTCGCCGCCCTGGCGGTGGAGGCGAACGAGGTCGGCGCCCGGGTGCGGTCAGCGTGCCTGGAGATGCCCGACCCGGCGCCGCTGTCGATGTTCGACAACGTCTACACCGGGCGGTCCGCGCTGCTTGAGGCCGAGCGCGCCCAGCTCGCCGCCTATATCAGCTCCTTTGCCGACGAGGAGACCGCGCGATGACCACCCTGACGCTGTCGAAGGCGCTGAACGAGGGCCTGCGCAAGGCCATGGAACATGACCCCAAAGTTCTGATCATGGGCGAGGATGTCGGGCGGCTGGGCGGAGTTTTCCGGGTCACCGACGGCCTGCAGAAGGATTTCGGCGAGGACCGGGTGGTAGACACCCCGCTGGCTGAATCCGGCATTATCGGCACGGCGATCGGGCTGGCTATGCGCGGCTACCGTCCGGTCTGCGAGATCCAGTTCGACGGCTTCGTGTTCCCGGCATACGACCAGATCACCACCCAGCTGGCCAAGATGCGGTATCGCTCGCTCGGCAAGCTCAAACTGCCAGTGGTGATCAGGATTCCGTTCGGCGGCGGCATCGGCGCCGTGGAGCACCACAGCGAGTCGCCCGAAGCGCTCTTCACTCACACCGCCGGCCTGCGGGTGGTCGCCTGCGGCGATCCGGCCGACGCCTACGCCATGATCCAGCAGTCGATCAGCTGCGATGACCCGGTGATCTTCTTCGAGCCCAAGCGCAGGTACTGGGACAAAACCGAGGTTGACCTGGCTGGCGGCGTTGCCGCCGCGCTGCCGCTGGATCGGGCCAGGACGCTGGCCAGTGGCGACGATGTCACGGTGCTCTGCTACGGCCCGATGGTCCGCACTTGCGCGGAGACGGCGGTCGCCGCCATGGCCGACGGCCGTTCGGTCGAGGTGATCGACCTGCGGTCGCTCGCGCCGCTGGACACCGAGACGATCTTCGCCTCGGTCCGCAAGACCGGCCGCTGCGTGGTCGTGCACGAGGCCCCGGTCACCGGCGGACTCGGAGCCGAGATCGCCGCGCTGATCACCCAGGAATGCTTCTACCAGCTGGAGGCGCCGGTGCTGCGCGTCGGCGGCTACTCGACGCCGTACCCGCCGTCCCGGATCGAGGAGCACTACCTGCCGGACCTGGACCGGGTGCTGGACGCCGTCGATCGCGCGTTCACCTACTGAGAGGCCTGGCATGTCAGAGCTGAAGGAGTTCAAGCTCCCCGACGTCGGCGAGGGCCTGACCGAGGCGGACATCGTCAAGTGGCATGTCCAGCCGGGCGACACGGTGATTATCAATCAGATCATCGTGGAGATCGAGACCGCCAAGGCGCTCGTGGAGCTGCCGAGCCCATACGAAGGGGTGGTGGCCAGCCTGCTGGTGCCTGAAGGCACGACTGCCGACGTCGGCACGCCGATCATCTCGGTCCGGGTGGGAGCCGACGCGGACGGCGCAGATGGCGCGGGCGCGGACGGGGCCGGCCCGAGTGGCACGGGCGCGGCCGGGGTGATCTCCGCCCCGCCGGTGCAGGGCGCAGTCGAGCCAGGCATTCACGGCAGCCCGGCGCCCAAGGCAGAACGGCAGGCTGTCCTGGTCGGGTACGGAGTCAAGCTCGGCGCGACCACCCGCCGACCACGCAAGACCACGGCCGCAAGCCAGCCAGCCGCCGAGGCCCGGCCAGCCGCGTCTGCACGAGCCTCGGCGGTGCCGCCAGCCCGTGCGGTGGCTCCGCTAACCTCGGCGCCGACAGCTGCGCCAGCGCGACCGACCGAGGGCCAGCTTCCGCGCGGCTCGAGGACCGCTGTCCTCGCCAAGCCGCCGGTCCGCAAGCTGGCCAAAGAACTCGGAGTAGACCTGGCTCAGCTGGATGGAACCGGCCCGACCGGCTCCATCAGCCGCGAAGACGTCCAGGCCGCTGCCGCCGCTCAGGTCGCCGGGGGGCCGGCCGCCGGCGCCGCCGAGGTTCCGGCCGGACGTGCCGGAGCGCCCGGGCTTGCGCCGCTGAGCTCGCTGCCACGCGAGGAGCGGATCGCGATCCGCGGAATCCGCAAGCACATCGCGGCTGCCATGACCGCGAGCGCCTTCACCGCGCCTCATGTCACCGAGTTCCTGCAGATCGACATCACCGAGACCATGACCGCGACGGCCAGGCTCAGGACGTTGCCCGAGTTCGACGAGGTGCGCGTCTCGCCACTGCTGCTGGTCGCTAAGGCATTGCTCGTGGCGGCCGCCCGGCATCCGATGGTCAACTCATCCTGGGACGAGGCCGCGCAGGAGATCGTGGTCAAGCATTACGTGAACCTCGGCATCGCGGCGGCGACAGACCGGGGCCTGGTGGTGCCCAGCGTGAAGGATGCCCACGCGCTATCGCTTCCTGACCTGGCTCGGGCGATCGGCGAGCTGACCGGGATCGCGCGGGCAGGCAAGTCCACCCCCGCTGATCTGCGCGGCGGCACGATCACGATCACCAACGTCGGAATCTTCGGCGTGGACACCGGCACGCCGATTCTTACCCCAGGCGAGGCCGCGATCCTGGCGTTCGGGCAGGTCAAGGATGCGCCATGGGTGCACCAGGGACAGCTGGCCATTCGCCAGGTCTGCACGCTGGCGCTGTCGTTCGACCACCGGATCGTCGACGGCGATGTCGGCTCGGCTGTGCTGCGGGAGGTCGGCGCCATGCTGGCAGACCCGCTGCGCATGCTGGCGTGGTCCTAGCCGTCCTGACCCAGAAGTGCCGTCCAGCCATCCAGTCATCCAGCCGTCCCGGCCACCTGGTAGCTAACCGATCGGAGCGCTCATGATCAGGCACGTCGCGATGTTCATCTGGCTGCCCGAGGCCACCGACGAGCAGAAGCAACGGGTGGGCGCCGGGCTCGCCACGCTACCGCCGTTGATGACAGGGCTGGTCGGCTTCTCCTTCGGCCCGGACGCGGGACTGGCGCAGGGCAACGCCGACTTCACCGTCGTCGCGGACTTCGACAATGCGGACTCCTACCTCGCCTACCGGAATCACCCCGCGCATGTCGACGTCATCAAACGGGCGATTAATCCGATAGTGAAACAGCGGCTAGGCATCCAGATCGAACTCTGAGACCAGCGTCCCGCCGAGGTGACCCAAGATGGCCGGGTCTAGCGGCTTGTCAGCCGCGCGGGCCCGTATCGGGCTTGCAACTGACGTGGCGTGAGGTCCTAGCGTTAAGCGCATGGGGATCTTCGAGACGGCAACCGACCCAGAGCCGATGTGGAAGGTCCGCGCCCTGGCCCAGGCCACCGGCCTGACCGTCCGGGCCCTGCACTACTACGAGCAGATCGGCCTGCTGAGGCCATCCCAGCGGTCCCCGGCCGGCCACCGGCTCTACGACTCAGCCGACGTAGCCCGGCTGTATCGGATCAGCTTGCTGCGGCGGCTGGGATTCCCGCTCGATCAGATCACGTCCGTCCTCAATGACCCCGAGTGGCAGCTGACGGCCGCTGTTGACCGGCACCTCGGTCACACCCAGCGCCGGGCTGCCAGCGCAGCGAGGCTATGCACCCGACTGGCCGCCATGGCCGCTGAACTGGCTCGGCAGGAAAACCCGTCCCCCGAACAGCTGTTTTCCACCCTGGAGGAGATGACTATGCTCGACGGCGCCATCCACAGCACGACAAGCCTGCTGGTCTACGACGACATCACCGCGGCGCAGGACTACATCGTGCGCGTGTTCGGCCTCACTGCCGGGCTGATGGAGCCGGACCCCGACGGAAACGTCGGCTATCGCGAGGTCCGCGCAGGTGATCAGGCGATAGGCCTGCATCCATCCTCGAAGGACTTCCGGTCGCCCCGCTCACTCGGAGCGGTCACCGCCATGATCGTCATAGCCGTCGATGACGCCGACGCCCACTATGCCCGCAGCGTCCAGGCCGGAGCCGAGATCATCGTGGAACCCGTCGACCAGCCCTACGGCATCCGCGAGTATGGCGCCCGCGATCCTGAAGGCCAGCTCTGGTTCTTCCACTCACCCCTCGCCTAGGAACAGAGCAGGCCCGTCAATCAGAGCGGAACTCGCAGGCCCTGGACCAGCACTAGCCGTGCCGCCGGTCAGAAGGCAGCTTCGGGCAGGTCCATCAGGTCGAGCGAGGTGGTCTGGACGATCTCCCGCTCCGAAGCCAGGCGGGGCAGCACAACCTCGGCGAAGAACTGTGCGGCTGCGATCTTCCCCTGGTAGAACGCCTCGTCACCCGCCGATCTGCCCGCGCCCGAGGCGGCCGCGCCGACCGTGGCTGGGCCGACTGTGTCCAGCGCGGCGGTCGCGACCTCGGCCTGGCGGACTAGCAGCCAGCCGATGACCAGATCGCCGAGCGCCAGCAGCAGCCTGGTGGTGTTCAGGCCGATCCGGTTGACCTCGGATTGCTGCTGCGCGCTAGCGGCCAGGTAGCCGTCCATGGCGGTCACCATCGCCTCGACATCATCGGCGGCCCTGGCCAGCGCAGCCCGTTCCTTCTTCAGCCGGCCGTTGCCGGCTTCGGCTGCCGCCGTCTTCCTGATCTCGCCGAGCAGGTAAGCGAGGGCCCCGCCCCGGTCACGCACGATCTTGCGGAAGTACAGATCGGTGCCCTGGATCGCCGTCGTTCCCTCGTAGAGGCTGTCGATCTTGGCGTCCCTGATGTACTGCTCGATCGGGTAGTCCTGCAGATAGCCGGACCCGCCGAAGGTCTGCAGCGACAGGGTCAGCATCTCATAGGCCCGCTCCGACCCGACTCCCTTGACGATCGGGAGCAGCAGGTCATTGACCGCTGCCGCGAGCGGATCGGGCTCGCCGCTGGCCTGGGCTAGCTGCTCGGCATCCTGGAAGGTGGCCGTGTAGAGGACCAGCGCCCGCATTCCCTCGGAGTACGCCTTCTGCAGCATCAGAATCCGGCGGACGTCGGGATGGCGCATGATCGTGACGCGCGGCGCCGTCTTATCGGCCAGCTTGGTCAGCTCACCACCCTGCACTCGGGTCTTGGCAAACTCCAGCGCGTTCAGATAGCCGGTGGACAGAGTCGCGATCGCCTTGGTCCCGACCATCATCCGGGCAAATTCGATGATCTTGAACATCTGCCTGATGCCGTCATGCACATCGCCCACCAGCGTGCCGATCGCCGGGTGCTCCGCGCCGAAGGTGAGCTCGCACGTCGTCGAGACCTTCAGCCCCATCTTGTGCTCGACATTGGTCGCGTAGACGCCATTGCGCTCGCCAAGCTCGCCGTCGGGGCCGACCAGGTACTTCGGCACCAGGAACATCGACAGTCCCTTGGTGCCCGGACCGGCGCCTTCCGGCCTGGCCAGCACCAGGTGAAAGATGTTCTCCGCCAGGTCGTGCTCACCGCCGGTGATGAACCGCTTGACGCCCTCGATGTGCCAGGCGCCGTCCGGCTGCTGGATCGCCTTAGTCCGGCCCGCGCCCACGTCAGATCCGGCGTCCGCCTCGGTCAGCACCATCGTGGCCGTCCACCTGCGCTGCACGGCATGCTCGGCGAACCGTCGCTGATCCGCAGTGCCGAGCGTCCACAGCGCCCGGCAGAAGGCCGCCCCGCTCGCGTACATCCAGACCGCCGGGTTGGCGCCGAGGACTAGCTCGGCGACTGCCCAGCAGAGCGAGCGCGGAGCGGCGCTGCCGCCCAGCTCTGGCGGCAGCTCCAGCCGGAACCACTCGGCATCGATGAAGGCGCGGAACGACCGGGCGAATGACTCGGGCATCCGGACCGAGTGCGTGGCCGGGTCAAAGACAGGCGGATTCCGGTCCCCGTCGACGAAGGACTCGGCGAGCGGTCCGATGGCCAGCCGGTTGACCTCGTCGAGGATGCCGCGCGCCGTCTCCTCGTCGAGGTCCGCGTGCGGGACTGAGCCCATCAGCTGCTGCCGGTGCTGCAACTCGAACAGGTTGAACTCGATATCACGCAGATTGCTCTTGAAGTGCGCCATGTCATCTCCTGCCGGACTTCCGCAGCGCCGTTACTGACCAGTAACATCAGTGTACTACTGGCGGGTAACTACGGGAAGTCCCTGACCGTGGCGCGGCGGCTCGTTACAGGATGTTCACGGCGCGGGCGATCACTAGCGCGCCGATCGCCAGGGACACGGCTGACTGGACCAGCATCGTCAGTTTCGCCCACCGCGCCATCGGCATGACATCGGTCGGACTGAACGCGGTGGCGTTCGTGAACGACATGTACAGGTAATCCACAAAACGGGGGCCCCAGCCGTGCGGGGTCAGCTCCGGCGACGTCATCTGCGGGAACAGCAGATCCGGGTACGGAGACCTTCCCTGCAGCCGGTGCACCGGGCCGCCCCGGTCGAATTCCCAGTACCAGAGCGCGAAGGCGATCACGTTAGTGCCCCAGATCGCAGCGCCCGATCCGAGCAACGCGAGCGGAGCGTGCCGGGCGCCGACATGCAGCTGATTCGTCACGATGGCCCGCACCAGCAGCGCGGCTGAGATGGCGTTCGCCGACGTGATCAGGAGGATCAGGCCGACGCTCATGGTCCGGATCGGGCGGGACAGTCGTTCTATCCGCACCGGGTTGGCGACGCTCAGCCCGATCAGCAGGGCCACCTCAAGCGCGGGCAGCAGATAGCCGGGACGCAAGTCGAGCTGCGAGGGCAGCAGCAGCTGCAGCACGAAGGCCACGACTACCGACGCCGTTACCGGCCAGCGAGGTTCGGGCCGGTCCGGGCGGTGCAGTCGCAGCCGACCTTCCACCTGCAATCGGTTCGCGGCCTGGACCACATGCAGCATCTCGTTGCGCCAGTACAGGTCCGGCTGATCGTCGGCTTGCCCGTGCGCCGCTTCCTCGTCCCCTGGTTCCGTATGCCCTGCATGCTCGTGCCCCGGCTCCGCGCGCCTGGCCTCCCGGTGCTCACTGGCGGTGCGTCCGGCTTCAGCAGCCCGCTCAGCTGGTGATTCTGGCTCGCTCATAGGCCCATTGTGGTGGCCGGCCCATTCCTTGCTGCCAGATCCCGCTCTACAGTGTCGGCATCGGCATGATTTGACCCGGCGAACGAGGTGGACGATGGCGCTTGGCCTGACCCCGGAGCACCTGGAACTGGCAGCGGCAGCGCGCGGCTGGGCCCAGCGGCATAGCCCGGCCGAAGTGGTCAGGGCCGCTGCCGACGGGCCCGACAGCGGCGCCGGGCAGTACCACGGCGAATTCGTCGCCAGCCTGGCCGAGCTTGGCCTGTTCGGGCTGCATGTCGCCGAGGCCGACGGCGGGCAGGGCTACGGCCTGCCTGAGCTGGCCGTCGCGCTAGAGGAGCTTGGCCGGGCGCTGCTGCCTGGGGCGTTCTTGCCGACGGTGCTCGCCAGCGCCATCTTGTCCGAAACCAGGACCAGCTCGATCGGCAAGCTGATCGCCGGGCTGGCCGATGGATCCAGGACCGGAGCCGTGTCCCTCGCCGACGGGCTCCTCGCCGCCCCGGGCCAAGACGGCGGCCTGGTCATCACCGGCGAGTCGGGACCCGTTCTGGCCGGTTCGATGGCCGATCTGATCATCGCGCCGGCGCAGGCGCCCGGCGGCCGGGTGTGGCTCGCTATCGACTCGGCCGAGCTGCAGATCACGATTGTGGACAGCCTGGACCTCACCAGGCCGATGGCCAGCGTGCGGGCAGACGGAGTGGCGATCGCGGCCGACCGGGTGCTAGCCGGACTGGACCAGCCGGCCGTGACCAGCCTCGCCGCGATCCTGTTCGGCGCTGAGGCGTCCGGCATCGCCGACTGGGCGGTGCACACGGCCGCCGAGCACGCCAAGATCCGGCATCAGTTCGGCCGTCCGATCGGGCAGTTCCAGGCGGTGAAGCACCGTTGCGCGCGGATGCTGACCCAGGCTGAGCAGGCCGCGGCCACCGTGTGGGACGCCGCCAGGACCGAGCCGGGCGCCGAGCGCGAGTTCGCCGCCAGCGTCGCGGCGGCGATTGCGCTGGACGCGGCGGTCGATACCGTCAACGACTGCATCCAGACGCTCGGCGGAATTGGTTACACCTGGGAGTACGACGCGCACCTGTACTACCGCCGGGCGATGTCGCTGCGGGCGCTGCTCGGACCTTCGGCCCGCTGGCGGGAGCAGGTGGCGAGCCTTGCCCTGGCCGGCGCCATCCAGCCCGTGCGAGTAGAGCTGCCGGAGGGCGACGCTGAGTTCCGGGCGGCGGTCCGCGCCGAGCTAGCCGAGATCGGCAAGCTCACCGGCACGGAGCGGGCGCATCGGCTGGCCAGCGGCGGCTGGGTGGCGCCGCATCTGCCCCGGCCGTGGGGCCGTGACGCCAAGCCGCTTGAGCAGATCGTGATCGATGCCGAGATGCGGACCGCCGGAGTCCGGGCGGCCAGTCTGGCGATTGGCGCCTGGGTAGTGCCAGCGCTGATCCAGTACGGCACCCCGGAACAGCAGGAACGCTTCTTGCCTGCCACTCTGCGCGCCGAGTATCTGTGGTGCCAGCTCTTCAGCGAGCCGGGCGCGGGCTCGGACCTCGCCGGGATCAGCACCCGAGCGGTACGGGCCGACGGGGGCTGGCTGATCACCGGCCAGAAGATCTGGACATCGCTGGCCCGCGAGGCCGCCTGGGCGATCTGCATTGCCAGGACCGACCCGTCGGCGCCCCGGCATGGCGGGATCAGCTACTTCCTGGTCGACATGCGGTCCGCGGGCATCGAGGTCCGCCCGCTCCGGGAGATGACCGGCGACGAGTTGTTCAACCAGGTCTTCCTCGACAACGTGTTCGTGCCCGATGACTGCGTCGTCGGCGAGATCAACGGCGGCTGGCGGATCGCCAGAACCACGCTGGCCAACGAGCGGGTCTCGCTGTCACAGTCCTGGACATTCAGATCCGGGGTGCCCGAACTGCTTGAGGTGGCCGCCACCGCCAGCCAGGCGCCGCTCGGCGCCGTCGGCTCCCTGGTGTGCGACGGCCGCGCGATCGACCTGCTCGGCCTCCGGGTGACGCTGAAGCGACTCTCCGGCACCGAGCCGGGAGCGACCGGCAGCGTCCGCAAACTGCTCGGCATGCGCAATGTCCAGCAGATCGCCGATCTTTGCTGGGCGATGTCCGGTCCCAGCGGCGCGCTCGCTGCCGCTCCTGGCCCGTCGGTCGATCCGGCCGGCCAGCCCGATGGCGCCCAATGGGCCCGGCAGGTCCTGCTCACCAGGGCACTGACTATTGGCGGTGGCACCACCGACATCCAGCTCAACATCATCGGCGAGCGCATCCTGGGCCTGCCGCGCGATCCCGAACCACCAGCGAAGTGAGCTGAGCGAACCGCAACCCGCCGCAGACAGATAACGTCCGATCACCGTGTGTGAGGCTAACCTTCTCAGAGCAGTCTTTTGGGAGGGCTGGATGACCGGTGGGGCGCGGCATGTGGCCGCCGCTGTGGCCGCGCAGCACGAGCTGATGGCCCGCATCTCAGCCAGCCGGCAGGCTCGCCTGCAGCGGACGCTGGTAGTGATCACGAGCATCGCGTCAGCGCTGGTGCTGCTGGTCGCGGGAGCTGGCTGGCTGCTGGCCAGCTACGTCAGCGGCCAGCTGACCAGGCTCGACGCCGGCACGTCGGGGACGCCGACGAGCGGCCCGCTGAACATCCTGCTGGCCGGGGTCGACATCAGGTCCGGGCTGACCCGGCGTCAGCAGGTCCTGCTGCACGTGGGGCACGCGGTCAGCCACAACTCCGACACGCTGATCGTGGCGCATGTGTCGGCGGACCACCGCCAGATCGAGGTGGTCAGCCTGCCTCGGGACTCCTGGGTGCGGATTCCTGGCGACGGGATGAACAAGATCAACGCGGCGATCGGCCTCGGCGGACCCAGACTGATGGTCCGGACGGTAGAGCAGGCGACCGGCCTGACGATCAACGACTTCGTTGAGGTGAACTTCCTCGGCTTCGTCAAGGTGGTCGACGCGCTCGGCGGGGTGAACATCTGCCTGCCTTATGCGGTTGACGACGGATACAGCGGGCTGCGCCTGTCAGCCGGACGGCATCACGTCGGCGGCATCACCGCGCTGCAGTTCGCCAGGGACCGGCACTCCTTCGCGCTATCCGATCTGGCCAGGATCTCCGATCAGCAGCAACTCATCGCCTCCATCTTGACCGAGGCAGTCAGCTCGGGAACGCTGACCGATCCGGTCAAGTTCGCCCGTTTCCTGGCGGCAGCCAACTCGGCCATCCGGGTCGACCGGAAGCTCAACGTAGTCAGCCTGGCCAATCAGCTTCGCTACGTCCGGCCGAGCGCGGTCACGTTCGTGACCGTGCCGCTCGCCAGCATCAACTACCGGACTCCGACCGGAGAATCGGCCGTGCTCTGGGACAGGCGTGCCGCCGCGGCCCTGTTCGCCCGGATCAGGAGCGACCAGCTGCCGCAGGCGCGCCGTCGGCCAGGCCGGTCCAGATCACATCACCGGCCTGGCCAGGTGGCTAGCGGCCCGAAGACAGCAGCGACCGCCGCCTGCCGGTCAGACTCCCGATGACGGCGGGAATCCGGTCGCCGGGGGGAATCCGCCGGGAGTCGGCTCGTCCTGGGCCGCTGGCGTCTCATCGAGACTAGACGCAGCCGGGAAGCCGGTCGACTGAACCGGCGCGGGGAAGCCCGTCGGCGCGGCGCCGGGGAACCCGGCAGGCTGGCCGGCATCCGGGAAGCCGGTCGGCTGACCAGCGCCCGGGAACCCGGTCGGCTGGCCGGTCTGCGGGAACGACGCGGGGCCGCCGTACGCCGGAGCGCCGCCATACGCGGGAGCGCCGCCATACGCGGGAGCGCCGCCCGGCACGTTCGGGTCCACGGCGTGGTCCGAGCTGCTGAGAAACTCCCCTGGCCGCATCTGGTTCGCCAGCTGCTGAGCCTGGACCTGGGCCGCCTGCTGGACCAGGTTGACGCTGAACTGCGTCTCGTGCGCAGACAAGTCAGAAAGCATCTGATTGATCTGCGCCGAGGTGTCGCCGGTGCCCCGGCCGGTGCGCTCGGCCAGGACCGCGAGGCCGAGGCTGCGGAGCATGCCGTCCGCCTTCCGGCCCGACTGCGACTGGTCGAGCTTCGCCATGCCCGCCGTAGCCGAATCCTTCGTCTGCTGCGCCAGAGTCTTGGCCTTATCCATGATTCCCATGCTGCGTTCCTGCCTCTCCAAACCTGGGACCTGGGCTAACGTCAGGAACGAGGCCCAGCATGCAATCCAGAGCGAATCGCCAGCCCTACACTAACGGCGATTCCGGGCATGAGGAAGCTGTCCCGCGGACGCCACCACGATGCCCGGTGTCTGGCCGAGCAGGCCGATCCGCCGGGAGCTGATCCTGGCGCCCGTGCCGCGCCGCCGCAGACTGGCAGCTAGCTGGTCCTCGTGCGTGGTCAGCAGGGCGCAGCCGCCACCGCGGCCGATCGAGTCGGCCACGATGGCCGCGACCAGGTCAAACAGCTCGCCGTGTCGCGCCACCTTGACCTGCTTGCCCCAGGGCAGGTTGCTGGCGACGATGCTGGCCGTCACGCGTCCAGGAACACCGCTCAGCACGTCGTGCCTAAACACCCGGTGCATCAGGTCGGCGGCCAGATCGTCGGCCCGGTTTCCCCTCACCCGGCCATCGGCGAGTGAGCTGATCCTGGCGCGGGTCGCCAGGACTGCCCCTTCGTCGATGTCCGAGCCAAAAACCGGCAGCCCCAGTTGCATGGCCTCGGCCACGATCGTGCCTGAGCCGCAGAACGGGTCGTAGACGCCGCGAGCCGCGATCCCCGGGTCGACGTCCGCCATCGCCAGCCGCACCAGAGCGGCCGCGACGGTGGGCCGCAGGGCGCCCGGCCGTCCGGCCTGACCGCCATCGTCGCGTTTGCCCAGCGGCCGCCCGCCGAGGTTCAGCGCGACATGCGCCTGCCGCCGGTCGACCTGGATGCGGAGATCGACGGCCGAGCGCACCGTCCCTCGGGTGTCGGCGCCGTGCAGCCTGGCGCTGATGATCTCGCTAGCCGACCACGCCGGGCTGCGACGCCAGACCGGATCGCGCGCCGACACGGTGACCGACCACGGCCGGACGGACTGGCGCTCGCTGCCCAGCAACTCCAGCGTCTGGTCAGCCGCCCGCTCGCAGAGCAGGACGAAGTCCTGCTCGGTGTCAACCGTCGCCGGGCCGGCCACCAGCAATCTCAGGTCGTCGATTGTTCGTGCCTGGCTGACCAGCCGGGCTACGGCTGCCGCCGGCAGCTCGACGATCGCAAAGCGCTCTCCCTGCGCGGCGACGCGGGCGTCAGGAACGATGCCGCGTGCCTCGGCCAGCACGACATCATCGAGTCCCTTCGTGAAGTAGATGACGGCCCGCAGCGGCGCATCCTCCTCGCTTGGCGCTCACATCCCCCAGGCGTCCAGGCCGGCTCCGTTGGCCGTGAACAGCCAGCCGTTCGCGAAGACGCTCTGCGCGAAGTCATCGCTGCCGGAGACCACGGTCCGCAGTATCTTCCCCGTTGCGGCGCTGACCAGGTAGATCGCGTTGGGGTGCTTCGTGAAATCGTAGGTTCCGACGGCGATCACCCCGCCGCCGTTCATGGCCGGGCTGCCGATGACGCCGTTAGGCAGGCCAGTCTGCCATGCCAGCCGGCCGGTGGCCGGGTCCCGTCGCTCGATCGAGCCCCGGTAGCTGACGCCTTTGATCGTGGTCGTCGGACCGGCCAGGTACAGCGACGTCCCGTCGTAGATCGCCGCGGCTGAGCACTCCGACGGGTTCCCGGCCGCGGCGCCGATCCGCGCCTGCCAGGCCACTGCCATGGTCGAACGGGACAGCACGTAGTAAATCCCGTTCTTGTTGCAGGCGCCCACGTAGGGTCCGAAGATCGTCGGCGAGCCGCCGAAGTCGCCATCGCCGACCATCTGCGCCGTCGGCACCGTGAACGATCCGACTGGCTGCAGCGTGGCCGGAGCCAGCTTGACGATCGAGTCCGAGTAGTAGGGCACGGTCTGGCCGCGCTCCCCGTTGCCGGTCGTGATGTACACATCGCCGCTGCTGTCCGTGCCGGCGCTTGACCAGACCGATCCGCCGAGCATTCCGGTCGGCAGCGAGTAGAACCTGGCAAACTCGGCCCCGGTAGCCTGGTCGTAGCCAATAAGACCGCCAGGGACTAGCGGCTGGTCGCAATTCGACGCGACGCCGACATATATCTTGCCATTCACCACCGTCGGTGAAGACCACTGGAAATAGTCGCTAGTGACAGCTGATGGCAATGCGATGACCGACTTCCACTTCAGCGACAGGTTGGTGGCCCTGAGCGCGTACAGATAGCCGTTGACCCCCGCCACGTACACGGTCTGCTGTCCGTCTGACGGGTCCGCCGCCACGGTAGCGGTCGCAGCGAAGCCGCCGGCATCGCAGGTTTTCTTGGGCTGGTAGCCGATGAAGACCTTCGCAAGCACCGCGCCGGTCGACTCGCTCAGCTTGTAGAACCACCCGGTGCTTGAGCCGATGTAAACAGCCCCGTCAGCAACGGTAGGGCTGGCCAGGAAGCCAGGTCGCGGCTGCCCCGGGCTGGTAGCCGGGTCGCCGACGAAGTGCCACTTGCGAACCAGCTTGCTCACATTGGCTGGCGTGATCGCCGTATCGGCGGCGTTGTCGGACGAATGTGCCGGACCGTCGAGGTAGGCGGGCCAGTCGGTGGACGGCCCGGCCCGCCCGGTCCTCGCCACC
>OCZU010001509.1_pt1 | contig 15258 bp, 10 predicted proteins | sample 1539001 | NCBI WGS metagenome assembly OCZU01 (sample SAMEA3539306, study PRJEB22396) | soil metagenome | biome: tundra; feature: field; material: soil | place: USA | collected 2010-05 | depth 0.15 m | reverse complement strand
TCGCGCGGATTCCGGCCGCGAAGCCCTCGACATTCATTCCATCGACCTGCTCACAACCCTGCGGGAGTCGGCATCGAAGTGGCACCAAGTGGCGTCGCTGCGTAATCTCCAGTTCGAGGAGCATTTGGGCGCTCAACCGCTGCATGTGATGGGAGACGAGAACGCCTTGCGCCGCGTCATCGATATTTTGCTCGACAATGCCCTGAAGTACACGCCGTCCCCAGGGAAAGTAACGCTCTCGGCCCTGAAGAAAGAGAAAGACAAGAACGACCAGGGCCGCATTGTCATCAGTATCGAAGACACCGGCATTGGCATCGCGCCTGAGGATCAGGCCAGAATTTTCGAACGCTTTTACCGTGTGGATAAAGCCCGCAGCCGCGAACTCGGCGGCGCCGGCCTGGGTCTGGCCATCGCACATTGGATCGTCCAGGCTCACCAGGGATCTATTACTGTGAAGAGCGAGCCAGGGAGAGGATCTGTGTTCCAGGTCGATATCCCTGCTGCAATTCCCGGAGTCGAGACGAACACCAGCTTGCCTAACGCGCACGACAAACCATAGACTGGTGCCCGCATTTCGCCATCCACTATGACAAACCTTCCCCTCCGTCACGACCGTTGCCAAACGATTTTGCATGCAGGTTTCATGGTCGTATTCGCTTTATCGTGTATTGCTCCATCGATCGCCTGGGCCCAAGCCTCTTCCACGGTTTCGGTTGACGTCTCCAATTACGTACGGAGCGAAATGCAACGGCAGCATATTCCGGGTGTGGCGCTTCTGGTGTCGCGAGGCGGGAAGATCGTGCAAGCGGAAGGATTCGGCCTGTCGAATGTTGAACTGCAAGTCCCGGTGAAGCCGGAGACGGTGTTCCAGTCAGGATCCGTCGGCAAGCAGTTCACCGCAACCGCGGTAATGATGCTGGTTGAGGAAGGCAAAGTCGCCCTCGACGATCCACTCACCAGGTATTTCCCTGACGCTCGCGCCACTTGGAAAGAAGTGACCGTGCGGGAGCTCCTGAGCCACACTGCCGGCTTCGGAGACTATCCCGAGAAGTTCGATTTTCGCAAGGACTGGACGGAAGACGAACTGCTGAAGCTGGTTGAGGGCATCCCCCTGGCATACCCTCCCGGCACGAAGTGGGATTACAGCAATCTTGGATTCCTCACGCTGGGAATCCTGATCCACCGCGTCACTGGAGAATTCTACGGAGACTTTCTGCAACAGCGAATCTTCCACCCACTCGACATGCAGACCACGCGCATCATCAGCGAGGCCGATATTGTTCCCAATCGCGCCGCCGGCTACCGGCTGGTCAAGGGCGAACTGAAGAACCAGGAATGGGTGGCGCCCATGGTCAACACCACGGCCGACGGCAGCCTCTACTTCTCCATTTTGGATTTGGCGAAGTGGGATGCCGCGCTGTACACCGAGAAACTGCTGAAGCGCCCAAGCCTGGACCAGATGTGGACCCCGGCGAAGTTGAAAAACGGCCAGCCAAACAAGGACGGCTACGGCTTCGGCTGGTCCATCGAGGACCGCCACGGACACCATGTGATCGGCCACAACGGCGCGTGGCAGGGATTCAAAACCGCGATCGCCCGCTATGTGAATGATCAGTTGACGGTCGTAGTGCTGGCGAATCTGGAGCAGGCCAAGCCCGGGGCGATCGCCGAACATGTAGCGGACTTGTACCTCGCAGCAGGCAAGAACGCGCCAGGGAACCACTAAGGCGAGCTCGAAGTTCGACTTCGCGTGCATCAGAAGCACACGCGTAGCACGGTAAAGTCTTGGTCATTCCGAACAGGTCTGAAAACCCGGTGAAGAACCTGCTGCCCTCTAGCGCGGCAACGCCCGGCCCGGCGGCACGGCTATTGCTTCTGCAGTTGATCCAGAGCCGCCAGAACCTCTTCGCTGTGCCGGGCCGGATCGACGCTCGTATATGCCTTGGCAACCTTCCCACTCGGATCAATAAGGAACGTATGCCGCGCCGCAAACTTTACCACTCCAAGGTTCGTAAGCGAACCATAGGCATTGCTCACCTTGCCGTCGCGATCGGCTAGCAGCTTGAAGTTCAGTCCTTCTTTAGCGCAAAACTTCTTGTGCGAGTCCACAGTGTCCACACTCACCCCCAGAACCACCGCATGCCGCTCGGCATATTTCGACTGATCGACCTGGAAGTTGTGGGCTTCCCGGGTGCACCCGGGAGTCTGGTCCTTGGGATAGAAATAGAGCACCACCCAGCTCCCCTGATAGTCCTTCAAGCTAACGGGAGCACTTTCCTGCGAAGCCAATGTGAAGTCGGGCGCGGCGGTCCCGGGACCAGGAGTAGCAGCGCGCGAGCCCGAAAACAGACGCGGAACCAGAAATATGATGACCACAACCACAACCACGAGTAGCGTGATTCGCAACACTTGAGGGCCTCCGACCTGAACCAAACTGAACCGTCGGCATTGTAGAACGTTTCAAGAGCAGCCTCCCCCAGCAAAATTCCGCGATATTGAATATCATGGAGTATTCGGCATCATCCTACGGAGATACCAGACGTGGCTCAGACGGAAACTGACGGTCAAGAGGTATTGGAAACACGAGAGTGGGTCGACTCGCTCGACTATGTACTGTCCAAGGGCGGCGGCCCGGTCCGCGCCGGGCGACTGCTGCAGCAATTGGCACTGCATGCGCGGCGCGCCGCGGGAGTGAACCTTCCCTTCTCAGCCACCACACCTTACCAGAACACGATTGCCGCGCGGCAACAGGCACCGTTCCCCGGAAGTCAGGAGATGGAACGTCGCATCAAGAGCCTGGTTCGCTGGAACGCGCTGGCCATGGTGGTACGCGCCAACAAGATTCAGGAAGGCATTGGCGGCCACATCTCGACCTTCGCCTCCGCGGCAACGTTATACGAGGTCGCTTTCAATCATTTCTTTCAGGCGCAAACAGAAAGTGGAGACCGCGACTTCGTTTATTTTCAGGGTCACGCCGCGCCCGGAATTTACGCTCGCGCCTATCTTGAAGGCCGCATCCCGAAGGAGAAGCTGGAAAACTTCCGCCGTGAACTGAAGCCGGGCGGCGGGCTCAGTTCGTATCCCCACCCCTGGCTGATGCCGAATTTCTGGGAGTTCCCCACGGTTTCGATGGGCCTGGGGCCGATTCAGGCGATCTATCACGCGCGCTTCATCCGTTACCTGGAGAATCGCGGCCTGAAGCAATCCACCGGCGGCAAGGTGTGGGCATTCCTTGGCGACGGCGAAATGGACGAACCCGAGTCCCTGGGATCCATCACTCTCGCCTCCCGCGAAAATCTCGACAACCTGATTTTCGTCGTGAACTGCAACCTGCAGCGCCTCGATGGCCCGGTCCGCGGCAACGGCAAAATCATTCAGGAACTCGAGGCCATTTTCCGCGGCGCAGGCTGGAACGTCATCAAGGTCATCTGGGGCTCGGATTGGGACAGCCTGATCAGCGGGGACCGTGACGGGCTGCTGGTCAGGCGTCTGGGAGAAGTCAGCGACGGCCAATACCAGAAATATTTCGTCGAAAGCGGAGCCTACTTCCGCCAGAACATGTTTGGCACCGACCCGCGCCTTCTGAAAATGGTCGAGCATCTCTCCGACGAACAACTGGCGCGGATGCGCCTAGGCGGGCACGATCCCATCAAGGTCCATGCCGCATACCGGGCCGCGGTCGACCACACCGGCTCTCCGACAATCATTCTGGCCAAGACCATCAAGGGCTACGGCCTGGGAGAAGCGGGCGAAGGCAAAAACATCACCCACCAGCAAAAAAAGCTGAATGAAGAAGAGCTGGAGATGTTCCGTTCGCGTTTCGGAATTCCGATTCCAGACGACGAACTACACAATGCCCCGTTCTACCGGCCCTCCGACGACAGCGCTGAAATTAAATACATGCAGGCCCGCCGGCAACAGCTCGGTGGTTACATGCCGCAACGCAAAGTGCGCGCCTCCCCGCTGAAGCCGGTGCCCGAGTCGTACTTTGAAGAGTTTTACAAAGGCACCGAGGGACGCGAAGCCTCCACCACCATGGTTTTCGTGCGGCTGCTGGCAAAACTCCTGCGCGACCCCGAACTCGGCAAACTGATTGTGCCCATCATTCCCGACGAAGCTCGCACCTTCGGCATGGAAGCCCTATTCCGCCAGGTCGGAATCTACTCCAGCGTGGGACAGCTCTACGAGCCCGTCGACATGGACACGCTCCTTTACTACAAAGAAGTAAAAAACGGACAGATTCTCGAGGAAGGAATCACCGAGGCCGGCTCAATGTGCTCCTTGATCGCCGCGGGCACGGCCTACGCCAATCACGGCATCAACACGATCCCCTTCTTTATTTATTACTCCATGTTCGGCTTCCAGCGCATCGGCGATCTCATCTGGGCAGCGGCCGATATGCGCTGCCGCGGCTTCCTCGTCGGCGGCACCGCGGGAAGAACTACACTGGCCGGCGAAGGCTTGCAGCATCAGGACGGCCACAGCCACGTGCTGGCGCTGCCGGTTCCGAACTTGTTGGCCTACGATCCCGCATTCGCCTATGAGATTGCCGTCATCATTCAGGACGGCATCAAGCGCATGTACGTCGATCAGGAATCAATTTTCTACTACCTCACCGTAACCAACGAACCGCTTCCCATGCCGGAGATGCCGAAAGGGGAGCACGTCCGCGAAGGTATTTTGCGGGGCCTCTACCGTTTCAATACATCCGATGCCCCCGACGCCAAGCTGCGCGTGCAACTGCTGGGCAGCGGCACCATCATGTACGAAGTATTGAAGGCGCAGACAATCCTGAAAGAGAGATATAGCGTTGCTACGGACGTATGGAGCGTGACCAGTTACAAGGAACTTTACCGCGACGCCAACGACTGCGAACGCTGGAACATGCTGCATCCCGGCGACTCGCCAAGAATCCCCTTCGTCACCAGAACTCTGAACGAAGCGCCCGGACCTTTCATTGCCGCATCTGATTACATGAAGGTACTGCCGGAATCCCTGGCGAAATGGGTACCGGGACAACTGGTCTCGCTTGGAACCGACGGCTTTGGCCGCAGCGAGAGCCGGACCGCACTCCGCGACTTCTTCGAAGTGGACGCGAAGCACATCGTGCTGGCCACGCTGGGGGCCTTGGCGCGAGAAAAGAAAATCAACCTTGATCTGGTGAAGCAGGCGGTCCGTGATCTTGGCATTGATTCAGAGAAACTGAACCCGGCCACGAGTTAGGCGCAGAGTCACGAACGCCCTTTCAGCCAGAATAAGGAATGGAATCAGTGATCGAATTTAAGCTCCCCGCACTCGGTGAAAACATTGAACAGGGCGACCTGGTGCGCCTGATGATCGCGCCCGGCACGACGGTGGCCGAGGGCCAGGCGGTCATGGAACTCGAAACCGATAAGGCGGTGGTGGAAGTGCCATCGTCGGTGAGCGGAAAGGTACAGCAGATTCTCGTTAAGGAAGGCGACAAGATCAAGGTTGGCCAGTTGATCTTCACCGTGGAGAACAATGGTGTCGCTGGTCCTGTACCTGAACCTCCGCGCAAGGCGGAGACGGCGCCCACGCAACGTCCATCCGGCGAACCGGTAGAAGTTGCCGTAAGACCGCAGCCTGTTCCCCCATCGCCATCAGACGCTCCTAGAACGCAGCATCGAACCCGGTCGACCGATGGCCCGGCCAACGAATTCCGCTTGCAGGAACTCGGCGAAAACATTTCGGAGGGCGATCTGGTGCGCTTGATGATCGCCTCAGGTGCCAAGGTTTCGGAAGGCCAGCCGGTGATGGAACTCGAAACTGACAAGGCCGTCGTCGAAGTTCCTTCCACGGTCAGCGGCGTAGTGAAGGATGTAAAGGTCAAAGAAGGCGAGCGCATCAAAGTCGGTCAGGTGATCTTCACTTTGCAGGGGACGACGCCATCGCCAGCCGAAACCGTTCGCCCGCCCAGCCGGCCCGTGGAGCACGTCTCCGGCCAGCATGGCGCGCGCCTTGCCTTCCAGGCCGCGATTCGTGCCGAAGGCAAGACTGAAGAGCAGGCGCTGCCTCCCGATCAGCCAAGGCCGCAGCCTCCGGCGTTTTCAATGCCGGTGCAATTAGGCAAAGTGGCCGGAACCGAGCATCGCGAAGCGATTCCCGCAGCGCCCCACACGCGCCGTCTGGCTCGCGAAATCGGCGTCGATGTTTACGAGGTCAAGGGCACGGGTCCCGGCGGACGCATCAGTGAAGACGACGTCAAGGCTCACGCCAAAGCCGTGCTGACCTCTGGGGCCGCAGCCGCGCAGGTCCCACCGCGGGCCGGACATTTCATCGAGCCCAAGCTCCCGGACTTCGCCAAGTGGGGGAAAATCGAACGCGTTTCCATGCGCGGAGTTCGCCGCAAGACTGCTGAACATCTGGCGGAATCCTGGAACACCATCCCCCACGTCACTCAGCATGACCGCGCCGACATCACCGAACTCGAGCATTTGCGCGCGCGCTTCGCACCCAAGGCTGAACAAGCCGGCGGCAAGATGACCGTGACCGCGATCGCCTTGAAAGTTTGCGCCGCCGCGCTGAAGGTCTTCCCGCAATTCAACGCCAGCATCGATATGGAGAAAGAAGAAATTGTCTACAAGCAATACATCCATATCGGAGTCGCGGCGGATACCGATCGCGGCTTGCTGGTCCCGGTGATCCGCGACGTGGACAAGAAAAATATCGTGGAGCTGGCCGTCGAGTTGTCGCAACTATCGCAGAAAGCGCGCGACAAGAAAATAACGCTGGCCGACCTGGAAGGCGGCACTTTCACCATCACGAACTTGGGCGGCATCGGGGGCACGGCGTTTACGCCGATCGTGAATCATCCCGAGGTTGCCATTCTAGGACTTTCGCGTTCGCGTATGGAGCCGGAATGGATTGGCGGAAAGTTCGAGCCGCGGCTGATCCTGCCGCTCTCGCTCTCCTACGATCATCGCCTGATCGACGGCGCCGACGCCGCGCGCTTCCTGCGCTGGGTGGCGGAAGCATTCGAACAGCCTTTCCTGCTTTCCGTTCAAGGCTAGCTGCAGCACAAGATCCCGAAGAAAGTTCACTACATGAACGAAACTCTCAACCAGACACCAAACGGAATCCACGAAGAAGCAAAGAAGCTGCGCATCGCCGTAGTCGGCGGCGGCCCTGGCGGCTACGCCGCCGCCTTCCTGGCTGCTGACCTCGGCCTGCAAGTTACGCTGATCGATCCCGAGGCGAATCCTGGCGGCGTGTGTCTCTACCGCGGCTGCATTCCTTCGAAGGCTCTCCTGCACATCGCCAAGCTGATTGAAGAATCGCAGCAGGCAAAGAACTGGGGGATCGAATTCCCTCCGCCGAAGATCGACCTGGCCCGGTTGCGCACCTGGAAAGAGAGTGTGGTCAAGAAACTCACCGGAGGGTTGGGGCAGCTCTCCAAGCAGCGCCATGTGGAATACATCCAGGGCCGCGCCGCGTTTCAGAATTCCACAACGTTGCGGATCAGCAAGACCGACTCCACGGAAGTAATTCTCACCTTTGACCGGATCATCCTCGCCACGGGCTCGCGGCCGGCCATCATTCCGGCGTTCAAGCTGGATTCGCCGCGCATGATGGATTCAACTGGCGCTCTCAGCCTCGAAGACATCCCCGGCAGTCTCCTGGTGGTTGGCGGCGGATACATCGGCCTGGAACTCGGTTCGGTGTATGCAGCTCTGGGAACGCACGTCACTGTGGTGGAGATGCTGCCGGGGCTGCTCCCCGGCGCCGATCGCGATCTGGTTCTTCCGCTGCACAAGCGTCTGGAAAAGATGTTCGAAGGGATTCTGCTGAACACCACCGTCGCCTCACTAAAAGAGGACGGCGCAGGAATTCGTGCAACCTTCGAAGGCACCTCGGTGCAGGAGAAAGATCGGGAAAAGGTTTTCGACCGCGTGCTGGTTTCCGTGGGACGCAAGCCGAACTCGGAGATCCCCGGACTCGAGACCACGCAAGTGCATGTCGGCGCGCGGGGATTCATTGAGGTGAACAAGCAACTCCAAACCACCGATCCCTCCATCTACGCCATTGGCGACGTGGTCGGCGAGCCCATGCTGGCCCACAAGGCTTCGCATGAAGGACGGGTTGCGGTCGAGGCCATCGCCGGACACAAAGTCGCCTTCGAACCCAATGCGATTCCGGCCGTCGTGTTCACCGATCCGGAAGTTGCCTGGTGTGGTCTCACCGAAACTCAGGCGGAAAAAGAAACACGCGAAATCAAAGTTGCGAAGTTCCCCTGGGGCGCGTCCGGTCGCGCCGTTACGCTGGATCGTCCCGAGGGGATGACCAAACTCATCGTTGACCCGCAGACCGAGCGCGTGCTGGGAGTGGGGATTGTCGGCGCCGGCGCCGGCGAACTGATCGCCGAGGGAGTTCTCGCGATCGAAATGGCCGCGCTGGCCAGCGATGTTGCCATGACCATCCATCCGCATCCCACGCTTTCGGAAACCGTGATGGAGTCCGCGGAAGTTTTCTTTGGCACCAGCACGCATGTGTTCCGACCCAAGCGCGGATAGGATGGGGAAGAAACTCATGTCCACCTTTTCCAAAGGAATTGCTTATCTTGCCCTTGGTCTCGCGGCCTGTCTTCCGCTCCCGGCACAGAATCCGCTAAGCCAGATCCTGCAACCGTCCGCACCAGCGAGCCCTTCCTCAACAACCCCGTCTGACCCGCTGGGGCGCAGCACGCCATATGGGACCGTCTTTGGATTCTTGCAGGCAGCCCAATCGGGCAGCTACAGCATCGCGGCGCAATATCTACAGATGAGCCCCGCGCGCCGCCAGTCTGAAGGCGAAGCACTCGCCTCGAATCTGAAGCTTGTGATGGACCGCGCCTATGTCGGCAGCCTGAAGAACGTGAGCGCTCAGCCGGAAGGCGCACCGCAGGAAGGCGTCCCGCTGGGGCGGCAAAAACTCGGAACCATGTCGTCCGGCGACGTGGAAGCGGACCTGGAACTGGTGCGAGTTTCCGATCCGGCCGCGGGAACAATCTGGCTGATATCTTCCGACACTCTGGCGAAACTTCCCGAACTCTACGACCAGGTCCAGGCGCGCCAGGTAGAAACGCGATTGCCGAAGTGGGTAGTCAAGCATCAGTTCGCCGGCATGCCGCTGTGGCAATGGCTGGCTCTCGTATTGATGGTTCCCTTGGCGGCGGCTGCCGCATGGCTGCTGTTAGTGACGCTGCAGATTCCTTTGCGATGGTTGGCGCGCAGGCACGCCCAGGTTGAACTCGCGCGTTGGCACTCGGTTTCGGGGCCGGCGTGGCTGCTCGCCGGGACGATTATTCATCGCATCATGGCGAGTTACATGGGCATGCCGCTGCTGCAACGGCACTACTACGTGCAGGTCACGGCGGTCGCGGTCATCATCGGTGCAAACTGGATCCTGTGGCGGGTGATTCGCTGGTTCTTGCGACGCGTGCGCAACCGGGCTCTCGCTCACGGCCACTCTGGCACTGGCTCCCTGATGTTGCTGGGCGAACGCATCATCAAAGCGCTGGTCTTCGTGATGGCCATATTTTTTATTCTGGGCGTCCTGGGCTTCAACTTGAGCACGGCATTGGCGGGCGTCGGGATTGGCACGCTGGCCATCGGCTTCGGCGCGCAAAAGACCATCGAGAATTTGTTCGGTGGAGTTTCGGTTTTGGGCGATGAAGTGATTCGCGTAGGCGATGTTTGCAAGTTCGGCGATCGTACAGGTACCGTCGAAGATATCGGCTTGCGCTCCACGCGGGTGCGAACAGAAGAGAGGACGCTGCTCGCCATCCCCAATGGCACGGTCGCGACCATCAACGTCGACAACCTGAGCCGTCGCGAGAAAATTCTTTTCAAGACGGTCTTAGGCCTGCATTCAAGCACCTCGCCGGACCATCTCCGTGCAGTGCTTTCCGAAATCCGCCGCGTTTTGAACGGCCACGAGAAGATCGAAACCAGCACAATCCGGGTTCGCCTCACGGAGTTGACCCCAAGCGCCATCAATGTGGAACTCTTCTGCTACGTATTGACTCAGGACTTTAACGAATTCGCTGCCGTGCGCGAAGATGTGCTGCTTCAGATCATGAACTTAGTGGAGGACTCCGGAACCAGTCTCGCGTCATCGTCGCAGACACTGTACTTGAGCCAGGATCCAGCCCTGACAAAAGGCAAGACAGAGGCCGACCCGCGTGATGGAAAACAAGTCCTCTCCTCGATCGTGACTAATGCACCTTCTTCCAGGGAATCGCCTGCTGATCCACAGTCAGACGCGACGTTGCGCACTCAGACGCGGGACACCGGAAAAAGCGCAGCGAGAGATGACTAGAGTAAGCGTATGGAGCAGGTGGGTGGAGCAGGCCTTCCAGGCCTGCATCAAAAGTAGGCATTCGGATTGGGCTTTAGCCCCTGAGGTGCGGTTCCAGCCAGTTCCACCACAGCAAGCAGCGGCGCGCAAGACGATTAGAATGACTGGGGCTTCAGCCCCTGAGCCGACCGCTGCGTCAGCCAAACCAGAAGCAGATGCGTCGGAAAATACACGACTGCTGGAATAACTACAAGATATAGCGCCAGATACGCGAACCCCGGCACCGCATGTTGTTCGCGAAAGAACGGCCCGCGGGCCCAGTTGACATCGTAATCCGGACGCCAGAAGTAATTGATCGGAACCACGATCCAAGCGGTCAGCGTCTGATACTTCCAGCCCCGTGGGTCGTAGCCCAAACGCCAAATCGCCCACAACAGCACAGGCGGCACCACCACATGAAAAAGGCTAAGCAGGCGAATCCATAGCGGAATGTGAGGATCGAACAGATATTCCGTTCCGCCAATCAGGTGCCGCCCACTTACCAGAGCGCCCGTCAGATCGATGGTATAAAGCGTCTGAAATAGGAGCAGCCCGGTTGCCTGCCAGGAGAAGATCAGAGGGCTCTCCAGCCAGAGGCCAGCCACGATAAAGAGGTTACCGAGATCGCAGAAGAAAAGAAAATTCTGCAAACCATACTGCCGCCAGTAGACCTGCACCCAGGCAATCACCCACACCGTCCAGAATACTTTGAGCCACAACGGGATGCGCATGACTCGGCATTGTATCTCGCAGCCGGCAGTCGGGAATCGTAAGGCTCGCACAACCAATTCTGGCAAGTCCGGACCGGCTTACTTTGAATTACTACCGTAACTTGATGAGCCTTACGGGTGTACCTACGATGACCTTAATATGGGTTATCAAGCTCTCCTCTTCTGTCCCGATGAAAAAACGGCTCGCACCGTAACACAGGTTCTCAGCGAGCTGGACTTTGCCGTCATTCCCTGCACCGAACCCTTTGCCGCGGTTAAGAAACTGATGGGTGAGCATTTCGACGCCGTCGTGGTTGACTGCGACAACGAGCAAAACGCCACATTACTGTTCAAAAGCGCACGCAACACACTCAACAACCAGTCATCTTTGGCGGTCGCAGTCGTGGAAGGCCAGGCGGGAGTGGCGAAGGCTTTCCGCATCGGCGCAAACCTGGTTCTTACCAAACCCATAAATGTGGAGCAGGCAAAAGGCACGTTAAGAGTGGCCCGCGGCTTGTTGCGCAAGAGCGAGGCGTCAAAACCCGCAGCACCGGCGGCGAGTACAGCCGTCAAGCCAGTAACGCCTTTGCCCACTCCTCCCAAACCAGCGCCGCAATGGCCAATTCCAACTGTGGCCACCGCGCGTCCGTCAGCGAGAAGTGCGCCAACTCAGACACCAGCGCCGCAGGCAAAGGTCGTATCCTCTGTTCCTGAAAGCGACGCAGACATTTTTGACGTGAGCGAGGACGTCGCTCCACCCTCGATCGCTGAGCCCGAGATCGAGATAGCAGCCAGCCAACCGAGATTCCTGCCACCGACGCCGAGCGCTGGATTCTCGCCGTCGAGTGCGGCGGGATTAGGATCAGGCGCCGGCAGCGCGCCGGCTCCTGCTCGCGAGCCGAAACCCACTGCTTCAACTGAGCACAAATCGTTATCGGTGATTCCGGCGCCACAGACCCCGGTTGAGAGAGTTGCGGCCGGCGAATGCAGTTCCTCGGTTGAGACGTCTGCGACGGCACCTGCCCTAACACCTGGCAGCATCGTCCGCAGCGGCACTGAGTCCACGAAAACTGGAAGGAAGAAGGCAATATTCGCAGTAGCTGCGGTTGTCCTGATCGCAGCCGGCGGCTACGCCGCCTGGACGCAATGGGGACCCTCGAGCGGGGGCGCAAGTGTTCCTGCCCGCGTTGCTGCACAGCCGGCTACGATTTTGGCCGCCGCTCCCCGAGTGGCGCCCCACACGGCTCCGGCAGCTACCTCTTCTGCCACGTTCCCAGCTCCAGCTTCTACCCAACCGTCGGTTTCGGATTCCGCTGCCGCTTCACAACCGCGCGGAACGGTAAAAACGTCTTCTGCTTCTGACGAGCAGGACAGTGAAACCGTCGAGGATGCACCCACTCATTCGAGCAAAGCCAGCGGCGCCCGATTGGACTCGGCCAAAGTTCCAGCAACCAAAGCGGATGCACAACCCATTGTGATCAAGAACGGCCTGTCTCACTTGGCAAAACCAGCTGCGACCATCGATGCACCGGCTCCGAGCATGAGCGGCATTGCGGCGGCGGAAAACGGCGGGCCGCTCCCCAATCTCATGGACAGCCCGGGCAAAACACCGGCTCCTGTGCTTCAGATACTGAACGTCTCGCAGGGAGTATCGCGAGGACTGTTGGTGAAGAAGCCGCAGCCCACATATCCAGTGGAAGCAATGCATATGCACATTGAAGGAGCGGTTCAGCTCTCGGCATCCATCACGAAGAACGGCGACATCGCTGCGGTAAAGATCCTCAGCGGAGATCCGCAACTGGCGCGCGCCGCCGTGGATGCGGTGAAGAGGTGGAAGTACCAGCCGTACCTGCTGAACGGCGAGCCGGTAGAGATTCAGACGCAGATCACGGTCAACTTCAAGCTGCCTAACTAAACCTCAGATCATCCTCTCAGCATTGAGAACTCCCCTCGGTGGTGGTGGTCTTACACGAAAACCTTCAGAGTCGGCAGGCCCCCAGCTGTAAGGGAGACCACCGGGGCTGAAGCCCGCATTACCGGATCTGGTGGAGGAAAAGCTGGGCGATCCCTAGCGACCCAGACCTGCGGCCATGGTTTTTACCATGGTCCCATTTGCATCGTCGTCTTTCAGTGCCCACACGTAGGCGCCGCCGAGACCTCCCGGAAGTTTCAGTTCTATATAGATCATCTTCAGAAGCGCCGTGGCGGGATTGTCGTAGGTGTAAAAGGTACCGACGGTTGGATCGTAAAGGGATACTGCGACTCGTCGGGAATCAAAATAATTCCTGTATCCGTTGGACGAAAGGGCGGAGAGCGCGGAATAGGTCGCAAGTCCCGGAGTCAGCAGTGTGTCACATCCTGGAGTATTGCCGCTGATGTCGGGACACAAACCCGTTCCGTTGGTCCAGAGAACTGGAGAAGCGCCAGTTGCGTTCTGGTACAAGCCTTGGTTCACGTTGGGAACCCCAGTCCAGCCGGCGCCATACAGAGGCAAACCGATGGTATATTTCGACGCGGGTACTCCAGCGTTGAGATAGGCGTTCACGGTTGAATCAATGTCGAGCCCCGGTAAGCGGATGCCACGACCGACAACAACGTGATCAAAGCCACTCGGCACGAGCGGGGCAGGATAGTCTTCGACATAGCAAACCTCCGGGAACTCGCGAATAACTGACCGGCGGAGTATAGAGCTATATAGCTGGATGTGCAACCAGTACTTGGATAATTGAGGATTTCCCTTTATTTTCTCCCCAAATCGGTTATTACGCTATATAGCAGTTAGAGCAAAGTGGCGGCATCACTCGCCTTGACACGGGCGATTCAATGGCCTAGGCTGCGAACCACACAGGTTGGCCCAAACAGCAAACCGATAAAAGGGGAATGAATGACGACAGTGGCACCTGCACGACTAGCGAAGGTAGTGAAGACACATTCTTGGTTGCTGCCAGTTTGTGGGTTCGTCGCGCTAACAGTTCTGGCTCCGACCGGAGCCAGGGCGGCGGACAGTTACGAAGTGGCCATCGAGCGAGGAGTGGCGGCAAAGATGCGTGACGGAGTGACGTTGCGCTCGGATATTTGCCGCCCAAAGGCTGATGGCAAATTTCCGGTGCTGTTGACACGCACGCCCTATGACAAGAACGGCGGTGCAGATTTTTGCCTGAAGGCTGCGGCTCGCGGGTATGTGGTGGTGGTGCAGGACGTGCGGGGAAGATATGCCTCGGAGGGCGATTGGTATCCGTTCAAGTACGAATCTCAGGACGGCTACGACACGGTGGAGTGGGCGGCGGCGCTTTCCTATTCGAACGGAAAGGTCGGGATGTTTGGTGGCTCCTACGTGGGCGCGACGCAGTATCTCGCGGCAATTGCGAAGCCGCCCCATCTGGCGGGAATCTGCCCCAACTATACGGCGTCGAACTATCACGATGGGTGGACCTATCAGGGCGGCGCGTTCGAGCAGTGGTTCAACGAGTCATGGACAACCGGTCTGGCGTTAAACACCATAAGCCGCAATGCATACTCGGCTAGCGACGATGTTGGTTGGACACAGAAGCTGCCGCTCTGGTCGTATCCAGTGCTCGAAACACCGCCGGCTGCGGGTCTGGCGCCGTATTTCACCGACTGGCTCGCCCACCCCGACTATGACGACTATTGGAAACAGTGGTCGATCGAAGATCATTACGCGCAGATTCAGGTTCCGGTGTTCAGCCTGGGCGCGTGGTATGACATTTTTTTGGGCGGGACGGTACGGAATTATTCGCGCCTCAAGAACGAGGCAGGCACAGAGGCTGCGCGGCGCGGGCAGCGGTTGATGATCTATGTTGGGGGCCACGCTGGGGGATGGAGTGACGAGAAGGTTGGCGCGGTCGATTTTGGAACCAAGTTGCCGTTTGATATGGGTGAGGTGATGCTGCGGTGGTACGACAGCCTGCTCAAGGGAGTTGCGAATGGATTGGAGCATGAGAAACCAGTAAGAATCTTCGTGATGGGAAAGAACGATTGGCGCGAAGAGGATGACTGGCCGCTCGAGCGCGCGAAGACGACGCGGTATTACCTGCGCTCGACCAAGCCGGCGAACGGCTTGGAAGGTGGCGGCACGCTGAGTACCGCTGCGCCTGCAGAGGAGAAACCAGATCAATACGTGTACGACCCAAATGACGCGATCCCCACGATTGGCGGGCCTCTTTGTTGCGGGCCACTGCCGACGGGGATCGGT
>OCZU010001508.1_pt1 | contig 15263 bp, 14 predicted proteins | sample 1539001 | NCBI WGS metagenome assembly OCZU01 (sample SAMEA3539306, study PRJEB22396) | soil metagenome | biome: tundra; feature: field; material: soil | place: USA | collected 2010-05 | depth 0.15 m | reverse complement strand
CCGACGCGCTGTGTGACCGGATCGCGATCATCGATCACGGCGAGATCGTGGCCGAAGGCACGCCCGATGAGCTGAAGCGGGAGATTTCAGGGGACGTGCTCGCGGTGACGCTGAACGGCTTCACCGAGCAGGCCGCTGAGCTGCTCAGCGCCCAGTCGTACGTCAACAAGCTGGAGGTGCTGGAAGAGGCGGGGCTCCGGCTGTATGTCGACTCCGGCCCGACGGCCATTCCGCTGGTGCTGCGCGCGCTTGAGGGCTCTGGCGTGGAGCTGGACGCCATCGTGCTGCATCGCCCGAGTCTCGACGACGTGTTCTTGACCAAGACCGGCCGCTCATTGCGGGAAACATGATCAGCTCGGAGGACTAGAGAAGTGAAACTTGCCCGCGACACCTGGCTGATCTACCAGCGGCATTTTTTGCTGCTGTTTCGCTCGCCCATCTTTATTCTTTTCGGGCTTTCCCAGCCGGTCACTTATATCCTGCTGTTCGCGCCACTGCTTAAGGTGGCGCTGAGAGCGCACACGTACACCGAGGCATACCGCATCTACGTGCCTGGCCTGCTGACGGTCATGGCCGTCCTCGGCGGCTCATACGCTGGCTTCGGCCTGCTTCGCGAGGTCCGGGTGGGCATCATCGAGCGGGCGCAGGTCACCCCGTGCAGTCGGCTGGCGCTGATGCTCGGCCGGGCGATGCGCGAAGTGACCTGGCTGATCTGGCAGGCTGTGATCATCACGCTGCTCGCGCTGCCGTTCGGGCTGCGGGTCCCGATCGGGGACCTGCTGCTCGCATACCTGCTGCTGGCGCTGCTGTCGGTGATGGCGATCGCGATTTCTTACGGCCTCAGCCTGAAGATCAGGAACGAGGCCGCTCTGGCGCCGATGATCAACACGGTCAGCCAGCCGATCATGCTGCTGGCTGGCGTGCTGCTGCCCTTGACGCTCGCGCCGCTGTGGCTCGTCAACATAGCCAAGTGGAACCCCTTCTATTGGGCGACCAACGGGATGCGCGCGCTATTCAACGGCCACATTGGCAACTCTTCGGTGTGGATAAGCCTCGTGATCGTGCTCGGGCTCGCGGTGCTGGCGATTACCTGGTCGGTGCGCCAGTTCGACCGCATCGCCGCCACCTAGCACAGCCGGATTCAGGCCGTGCTTGACAAGCACACCGAGCTCGGCAGACTCGGGCAGGAGGAGTTAACCGGCAATGGCGCAGGACGCTGGACCGCTTCCGGAAGACTTGTACCGGACCATGCGGCTGATCCGAAGTTTCGAGCAGCGCGCGATGCAGCTGGTCAAGTCCGGCGACATCGCCAGCGGCATTCATCCGTGCATCGGCCAGGAGGCCGTCGCCGCCGGGATCGGCGCCGCGCTGCGCCGCGACGACATCATGATGGCCAATCACCGTGGCCACGGCCACCTGCTGGCCAAGGGCAGCGAGCCCGGCCGGTTCCTGGCCGAGCTGGCTGGGCGGACCACCGGCGTCGCCCGCGGCCGGGGCGGCTCCTTCCATCCCTCTGATTTCGGCGTCGGCGTGTACGGGTCGACCGGCACCGTCGGCCATGGCGCGCCGATGGCGACCGGGGTGGCCTGGGCGCTCGCTCAGGACGGCGGCGACCGGGTCGCGATCAGCATCTTCGGCGACGGCGCGGTGAATCAGGGCGCGCTGCTTGAGTCGTTCAACCTGGCCGCGCTCTGGCAGGCGCCCGTCATCTTCGTCTGCGAGAACAACCTTTACGCGACCTCGCTGCCGGTGCAGGCGGCGGTGGCGGGCTCCATCACCGGGCGGGCGGCGGCCTTCGGGATCCCGGCGGCTAGCCACGATGGCATGGATGCCCAGATTGTGTTCGAGGCGACGGCCGGCGCGGTAGCCAGGGCACGGGCCGGCCAGGGCCCGAGCTTCCTGGAATTCCGCACCTACCGGTATGAGGGCCATCACACGTTCGAGCTCACCGCCGGGCTGCACTACCGGGACCCGCAGGAGGTGGTCAAGTGGCAGGCCCGCGACCCGCTGGAGCTGCAGAGCGGCCGGATTCCGGCGGACCTGCGGCAGCGGATCGACGCGGAAGTCGACGTCGTCGTCGATGCCGCGACCCGGTTCGCCCTCGACAGCCCCAAGCCGGATCCGGCTGACGGGCTGGAGAACCTGTACGCCAGCGGACTACGGCTCCGCGCCGGGGTGACCGATGGCTGACGCCTGGACTGAACGAGAAGAACGGTGAGGTCATGCCTTATCTGTCGTACCTGAGGGCCATCAACCGCGCGCTTGGCGATGAGATGGAGCGGGATCCGGCGGTGTTCGTGATGGGGGAGGACATCCGGGAGGCGCTGACCAATACCACGATCGGGCTGCTGGCCAGATTCGGGCCGCAGCGGGTGGTGGAGACGCCGCTCTCAGAGCAGGGCTTCACTAATTTCGCCACCGGCGCCGCGCTGGCCGGCCGGCGCCCGGTGGTGGAGTATCAGATCCCGTTCCTGCTGCTCCTGGTCATCGAGCAGATCGCCAACCAGGCCAACAAGGTGTCCCTGATGAGCGGCGGGCAGGCCAGCGTGCCGGTCACCTACCTGCTCCCAGCGGCCGGCTGGCGCCCGGCCTGGGGCGCCCAGCATTCCGATCAGCCGTACCCCTCGTTCGGGCATTTCGGCGTCAAGACGGTGCTCCCGGCGACTCCCACCGACGCCTACGGCCTGCTCGCTACCGCGATCAGGGACGACGACCCGGTGCTGGTCTTCGCTCCGATCGGCGCGCACAAGGTGCAGGAGGACGTGGTCTTCGCCGATCTCGGGCCGATTCCGCTTGGCGTCGGCCGGGTGCACCGGGTCGGGTCAGACGTCACGGTGGTGGCGGTCGGGCATCTGGTCCATGATGCGCTGGCCGTGGCGCAGGAACTAGCCGACGAGGTATCGGTCGAGGTGTTTGACCCGCGAACGATCTACCCGTTCGACTGGAATGGCCTGGCGGCCTCGCTGGATAAGACCGGCCGGCTGGTCGTCATGGACGACTCCAACCGGTTCTGCGGCCTGGCCGCCGAGATCCTGGCCACCGCCGCCGAGGAGATGCGCCTGGTGGCGCCGCCGAAGCGGGTCACCAGGCCGGACAGCGCCGTGCTTGGCTGCGTGCCGGAGCTTGATCTGCCTCAGCTGCCCAGCCGCGGGCAGCTGGCCACCGCCATCCGGAAGGTGATCAAGAGCGGCAGCTAGACGCCGGTAGGCAGGTCCGGGTTGAACGCGGCCGCCACGGTGATCGCTTCCATCTCGCGCAGGATCCGCTCGACATCGCCGGGGGCCACGTAGTGGCTGTCGGTCACGACCAGCACGTTCACCGAGTCCAGCGACTCGCGAATGTGAACGTGGAACGGGTCGGCCGCCTCTTCGGTCCTTTCCTCCCAGCTCAGCTCGCTCTTGGCCAGCGCGGCCTGCACGTCGGCCGGCTCAGGAAGTGTCGCGGTCGCCTCCCGCGGCGCGACCAGCCGACGGTCGTTGTAGACGCACCCGAGGTCGACCTCCTCGCCCCGCTCCTCGCAGACGGCCGCGAGCACCTCCCGGATCCGGACCGGCTTGAAGTAGGCATTCTTGAAAGCGGAGATCGAGGCGACCAGGGCGCGTTTGACCGCCTCGTCGAAGGTGATATTCCCGACGTCGATCAGGCACGTGCAGGTCTGTGCCACCGGGCTGACCGTGTCGGCCAGCCGGCCCCGGAACCTGTTGTTGACGAACACGCGCGGCACGACCGGATTGAAGCCGCTAACCCGAGCCACCGCCACGGCATAAGCGGCGAGCAGCACCGGCGAGGTGTCAGTCTGGGTTCGTGCCGCGATGGACTGGATCGCCAGCAGAGTGGCCGGAGAGTCGTAGATAACGATCCCGCCGCGCGGCTCGCGCTTGTCCGTTGACTCGGGGAACCGGCGCGGCGGGATAGCGCGCAGCAGCCGCTCCCAGTACTTCTCGGCCATCGCGCTGCGCCGCACGCCCGCCGGGCTGCATTGCCACTGCGCCTGCTCCAGCGGCTCCATCGCGGTGACCGGCGGCTTGGAGGTGATCAGCGGCTCCTTCGCCAGGCCGGTGAGCGGATCCCAGTCGCCCAGATCCTTCAGCATCGTCAGCATGCCGAAGGCATCGCTGGTCAGATGGCACATGCTCATGACGCGGTAGGCCGGAACGCCGCGCTGCCGAACTACGGTCATCCGAATCGGCCAGTCAGTGAAGCAGTCGTGCGGCGCTTTCTCGTACTCGTCCATCAGGGCGAAGGAGAACTCAAGCCCGTCCGCGTCATCGGGGGCATCGACGATCTCCAGGTAATGCTCGCCCGAGCTGTAGACCACCTGCAGCACGTGGTCGTCGTCGTCGCGTCGCAGCCGGGTGCGCAGCGACTGGTGACGGCTCATCAGATAACTTAAGACCTCAGCCACCTCGTCGACGGTGGCGCCTTCGGCCAGCAGAGCGCGCCCGGTGAGAATGCTCGGCTCGCCGCCGGACAGCTCGATGCCTCGCCAGATCACCTGCTGGCCCCAGGACAGCTCGCCGACGCCCGATCCTGGGCCTGCGAACGGAACGAGCACTCTTTCCGCCACTTCCGTCACGCGCTCTCCCCACCCACTTCGACGGCCCTTGGACCGGAAACGACACAATATGTACCGGACGATACGGTGCGCCGCCAGCGTCGGTCAATGACAGCGACCGGTCAAGCTGCAGGTAGGATTATAACGGCGCAGCGTGGTACGCTACGGACGAAATCGTCACGGACTGCCGTTGCTGATCTGAGGAGGCCGGCCCCGTGGCACATCCGACCGGCGACGTGATCGAGCAGGCCAGATGACCGATCAGGTTTGGGCGGCTATCCGCCCGCAACCGGGTCCCCCGTGCCTTCGCTCCGCCGGATCTCGGAGCGCTTTAAAGGCAATCGCAGCTCATTGCACGTACCAGCCAGCGCCGACACCGATCGGCCATTCTCGCCAGCGATTTCCCCGGTCTTGCTCTGCCATGCCGAAATCTGATGGCTCCTTTTCTCGAAAGGACTGTAGTTAATGGACGACGCTATCCAGCAGTTCATCATCGAATCGCTCCGGGAGATGAACTACGACGTCGACGGCATCGACGCCAGCACCCAGCTCGGGCCTAGGGGCGCCGATCTCAAGTCGCTGTCTCTGGCCGAGCTCGCCATCCGGGTCGAAGACGAGTACGGGGTTAAGTTCGGCGAGGAGGAAGCAGAGGAGCTGGCCGGGCGGACCGTCGGTGAATTCTGCGCGATCGTGGCCGAGCGCAGGGACGCCGCGAAGACTCCGGCGGAGTGATCTGATGGGCGCACCGAACATCCGAGCCGCGCTCGCCACCGATCCCGACATCGGCGCGGGCAACGTCCTGCTCAAGCTGGGCGAGCACGGCGCCTCGCCGGACGGGCCGGGAATCATCTTTGACGTCGAGGTGGACGGTCATCCCGCGTGGGCGCCGCTGACCCTGCGCATGCTGACGGAGCGGGTCGCCGCCCGGGCGGCCTGGCTACACGGCGCCGGGATCGGGCCGCGGGATCCGGTGGCTGTCTACGTCACCTCCTCGGCCGACTGCCTGCTCAATTTCATGGCGCTGACCTGGCTCGGCGCCATCCCGGCGCTGATGAACGGCAATATGCCAGGCGACATCGCCGCGGAATACATCCCGCGGCTGCGCGCGGTCGCGGCGATCGTCGACCAGGCGCACCGGGACCTGCTCGGCGATCACGACCTCGGCGTCAGGGTCGTGCTGGACGCGGCCGACATCGGCGCCGGGGATCCAGCCAGCGCGCCGCCGCACTACCGGCACGACCAAGAGGATCCGATCGCCATCACGCACTCGTCCGGGACCACCCGGATGCCGGCCGCGGTGGTCCACTCGCACGGCAGCCTGTTCGCGGCCACCCGGCTGGTGCACCTCGCCACCCCGAGCAGCGATTCGCCGGAGCGGACGCTGTCGGTGCTGCCGGCCGCGCACGCGGCCGGGATCATCAGCCACCAGCAGGCTTTGTGCAATCGGCATGAGCTGGTGTTCCTGTCGGCGCAAGGCGGGCAGTTCGAGCAGAGCGGCGCCGCCGTGCTTGACGCCATCGAGCGGTGGCGGCCGACCAGCGTGTACGGGTTCGCGGTGACCTGGGCCGAGCTGGCCCGCTTCGACCTGACGGCCCGCGACCTGAGCTCGATCGCGCTCTGGTTCAACACCGGCGACTGCGCGCACGAGGCGCATGTGCGCCGGCTGGTCGCGGTCGGCAGCCACCTGACCTACACCCGCGAGGGCACGGTGCGGGTGCCTGGGTCGAAGTTCATCGACGGCATCGGCTCCACCGAGATGGGGCATTCGGCCTTTCGCGCCATCCACCGCCTGAACACCGACCGGTACGGCCGCTGCGTCGGGAAGGCGTATGACTTCGCCGAGATCGTGCTTCTCGACCTGGGCACGGGCGCCGAGGTGCCGGTCGGTCAGGTCGGGCATGTCGGGATGAAAGCGCCCACCCTCGCGCTTGGCTACTGGAACGACTCGCTGAATACGTTCCGCAATCGGTTCCGCGGCTACTACCTCACCGGGGACCTCATGTACCGCGACGAGGAGGGCTACTACTACCACGTAGACCGGGCGGTCGACGCCGTTGACCTCGGCGACGGCCAGTGGCTCTACACGGCGATGTCCGAGGAGCGCATCTTGATGCGCTGCCCGGATGTGCGGGACTGCACGGTGGTGGCAGGGCGGACCGACGGCACGATCGTGACCGACGTCCTGCTCCTGCTCGCGGCCGGCGCCGATCCCGATGCCGACCGGACCGAGGCTGTCGCGGCCGCGCTCGGCGAGCCGGCCGCGCAGACGCTGCGGCGGATCGTGGCGGTGCCCGATGACGAGATCGTGGTCGGGCCGACCGGCAAGGTGCGCAAGTTTCTGATGCGCCAGCGGCACTTGGCGACGATGGCGGCATCGTGAGCGCAGCGCCTGGCCGCAGGGCCGTCATCACCGGCATCGGGCTTGTGACGCCGGTCGGCGCCAGCCCGGACGGCGTCTTCGACGCGCTGTGCTCGGGTCGGTCCGGTTTGCGGCGGCCACCGGAGGACCACCCGTTGGCCGGAGTGCTTGAAGTGGCCGGCATCGTGCCAGAGGTCGATGCGACGAAGGTGCTGCCCGCGGTCGAGGCGCGAACGGTCGACCGCTATGTCGTGCTTGCCCTGCTGGCGGCGCAGAGCGCGATGACCGACGCGGGCCTGGAGGTGGGGCGAGACGTCGACCCGTACCGGATCGGCGTCATCGTCTCCGGCGTGGGTGGTCTGGCCACCCTGGAGACGAATGCTCTCGCCCGGGCGCGCCGTGGCCGCCTAGGGGTGAGCCCGCACATGCTGGGCGGAATGCTGCCGGGCATGGGAGCCGCGTACATCGCCATCAAGTACGGCATTCGGGGTTACAGCTCATCGGTCGCGACCGCGTGCGCGGCCGGCGCGCAGTCGATCGGCGATGCCGTCCGCCTCATTCGCACCGGCGAGGCCGACGTCGTCCTGGCCGGGTCCAGCGAGGCGCACCTGTTCCCGACGCTCGCTGACAGCTTCGGCAACGCCTGGGCGCTGGCGCGCGGCTGGGAAGACCCAGAGGCCGCGAGCCGTCCGTTCGACCGCAAGCGCAACGGCTTCGTGCTGAGCGAAGGCGCCGGGGTGCTGGTGCTGGAGAGCCAGGCGCACGCGGACGGGCGCGGCGCGGCCGGTTACGCCGAGGTGGTCGGCTGGGGCGCCACCACCGATGCCCATCACCCGACGACGCCCCGCCCGGACGGATCCGGCGCCGCCGAGTGCATGCGCCGCGCGCTGGCCGACGCGGCGATCGCCGGCTCGGACGTCGGGTACCTCAACGCGCACGGCACCGGCACCAAGCTGGGTGATGCCGCCGAGGCGCTGGCCATCAGGGCGGTGTTCGACGACAGCCCGCCGGTGAGCTCGACCAAGGGCCTGACCGGCCACATGCTGGGGGCATCCGGCGCGGTCGAGGCCGCGGTGACGGCGATCTCGATCATCCGCGGCGTGGCGCCGCCGACGCACAACCTGGACGACCCGGATCCGGCGTGCGATCTGGATCACATCCGCGATGAGCCACGCAAGGTCGAGATCGACTACGCGCTGTCCAGCTCGTTCGGATTCGGCGGCTTCAACGTCAGCCTGGTCATCGGCCGCCCTGGCACCGCGTTGCGGCGATCGGTCTAGTCGGGCCTGACCGCGCGCACCAGGTAGGTGTGCAGCTCGTCATCCAGGAGCGGCGCCGGCGCCGCCGACGGGTGCAGACCGTGGCTGCGCAGCAGGTCGCAGACGGCGGCCAGCCGGTTCTCGTGATCCTGGACCTTCAGGATCGCCTGCCTGATCAGCGGCCAGTGGGCTGAATCGATGCCGAGGAGCAGCTCGAGCTCGTCACCTTGCACGTTGACCTTGAGCAGGTCGACCGGCCGGTCCGCGGCCAGGAACGTGGAGAGCCGCTCTACCGTGACGGTCAGGTCGCGGTGCTGGTACAGCCGCTCAGCGACGCGGGCCGAGTAGAAGCGAGTCAGCGCGGCCTTCGCCGATTCCTTCTGCTCCGGATGCCTGGTCGAGTTGCCGGGAAGCGACGGATAGAAGGTGAACGGGGCGTCCGCCTGACCGGTGGCGCCGAGGCCGACCTGGTGCACGACCACTGACTGCAGGTCGTGCAGCCTGATGTTCTGCCGCAGCACCTCGGCGGTGTCCGGGGCCGGCTCGAACGCCAGGATCTCGGCGTCCGGAAACCGGTGCTTGATGAACAACGCGAACATCCCGATATTGGCGCCCGCGTCGACGACCAGGGCCTGGTCCGGCAGGTTGAGGTCGTCGTAGCTGCCCGTGCGGTAGAACTCCTCTTCCAGGAACCTGGCTTCGATGCTGCTCGACGCGTAGACCTTCAGACCATGCTCGAACTCGACCAGCTTGGGGGCGGACATGGCTGCATTCCTCTCCCGAACGCGGGTGGCCATCGGCTCGGACAGCGACGCTGGACTACCCGTTACCCGCCCATAGCATGGTAGCCGCGGGCGCCAGGTGAATCCCGCGCTTTCCGGGCAGGCCGGAAGCCCGCTGTGGCGAGTTCCGGCCGCACCGGCTGGTCAGGAATTCAGGCTGAACAGCATGCAGGTCGACGTGGCGTGCGCGATCAGTCGGTCTCGTGCGTCATGCAGCTGAGCCTGCGCCAGCGCCGTCCGGGCGCCGCGCGACAGAACCGTGCCGGTGACGATGACCCGGCCAGTGTCCGAGGTGACCGGGCGCAGGTATTTGACCACGAGGTCGATCGATGTGTAGCCGGCGCCTGCCGGGAGCACGGAGTGGACGGCGCAGCCGGCCGCGGAATCGAGCAGGGTGGCGAGGACGCCGCCGTGGACGGCGCCGAGCGGGTTGTAATGCATCTCATGCGGTTCCAGGGCGAACTGCACCCGCCCGCGGGCGAACTCCACCGGTTCGAAGCCCAAGGTGCGCATGACCGGCGCCGGCGGGAGCTCGCCTGAGTTCATCGCGGTCAGCAGCTCGATGCCGGACAGGTCGGCCAGCGCGTTGAAGGTCGCCGAGGGATCAGTCCAGGAGTAGGTCCGGGTTCGCGTCTCGCTGTCAGGCTGAGTCTGCATCATAGACCTAGAGTGGCTGTCGCTTGCTGAGTCTGTCAAGTAGACCTAGCCTAGTGCCGTGGTGTATCCGGAAGCACTGGACTGGTCGATCGAGAACTGCACCATCCAGCGCGCCCTCGCTGTGCTCGGCGATCGCTGGTCCTTCGTGGTCTTGCGCGAGGTGTTCAACGGCGTCCGGCGGTTCGATGACATGCGGACCAGGACCGGCATTCCCCGCCAGGTCCTGAGCAGCCGGCTGGCAGCGCTGGTAGCTGACGGTCTGCTGCGCCGCCAGCCTTACCGCGAGCCGAGCCAGCGCCTGCGCCAGGAGTACCGGCTGACTCCCAAAGGGATGGACCTTTACCCGGTGCTGGTAGCGCTCAATGAGTGGGGCAGCGCCTATTACGCGGATCAGCAAGGATCGCCGCTGGCATTCACGCACCGCGATTGCGGCGCGGAAGTCGCGGTCGTGCTGCGCTGCGCCGCCGATCACGACGTCGGCGAGCCGCGCGACGTAGTTCCGGTGCCTGGCCCAGGCGCCCGCCGCCGCCGGGCGACTGGAGCCTGATCGTCGCTCCGCAAGCGCCGCGAGCATGCGGCCGAGCTGCTCAATCGTTTACGTCGCCAATGGATTTTCCATGATGCGACTCGGGTATCCGAGACGTGACGTTGAGTAATCATCCAGGTACGGTCTGCTAGACGGCGACGGGACTGGCCGGGGCAAGGACAGGAGACGTTCGTGTGGGGTAAGAGACGGCCCGACCGGCCGGCCAGCGACCCGGCGGCGCAGCAGGCGGCAGCCGGAACCGGGCAGGGAGCGGACAGCAGACCGCCAGCGTGCCGCGATGGCGCGCGCCGGACTGGCGTGATGCTGACGCTCGGATTCGGAACGGCAGTCGTGGCCGGGATCACCGGTCTGGCGGTGATCGCGACCTCGCAGGCCGGCCCGTCGGGGCACGCCAAGTCCGTCCTGGACGGGATGGCGCATCCCGCGGTCGGGCGCGCCGGAGCGGGCGCGGCCCAGCCAGGCCGCGCGACGGCTGGCCTGAAGGTGGAATCGGTGACTCCGTCGGCCGGAGCTGCGGCTGCCAGCGGAGTAGATCCGGTGCAGGTGACCTTTTCCGCTCCGATCGCCGCTCATTCGGCCTGGCCGGCCCTTGTTCCCAGCGTTCACGGGCAATGGCAGGTCTCGGGCCGGACGCTGATCTTCACCCCGGACCTGCCGCTGAATCCGTCCACGCGGTTCACGCTCCGGATTCCGGCCGGGCAGGCCGGGATCCAGTCCGCAGCTGGCGGCGAGCTAGCCAGGCCGATGACGGTGCGCTTCAGGACGGCTGCCTACTCTCAGCTCCGACTGGCCGAGTTGCTTGGCCAGCTCGGCTATCTGCCGATGTCGTGGCAGCCGACAGCCGGAGGCCGTCTCGTCGGCGGCATGTCGGCCAGCGGCCTCGCGGCCCAGCAGCTGATGGCTTACAGCCCGCCGCCCGGATCGTTCAGCTGGCGCTCCGGCTACCCGGCGATGCTGCACAGCCAGTGGCGCCGAGGGCGGTCCAGCCCGATCGTCCGCGGCGCCGTGATGGCATTTCAGGCCCAGCACGGACTGGCCATCAACGGAGTTGCCGGCCGCAAGGTCTGGCACGCCCTGTTCACCGCCGCGGATCAGGGGGCCCGCAACAAGGCCGGATACACCTACGCGATCGCGAGCAAGGGCTCACCGGAAACGCTGACCATCTGGCACGACGGCGGGATAGTGCTGCGCACGCTCGCCAATACCGGCATTCCGGTCGCACCGACCGCCGCTGGCACCTACCCGGTCTACCTGCGGTACCGGTTCCAGGTCATGCAGGGGACCAACCCCGATGGCAGCCACTACGCCGACCCGGTGTCGTTCGTGTCCTATTTCGACGGCGGCGAGGCGGTGCACTACTTCCCGCGCGGGTCGTATGGCTTCGAGCAGAGCCTGGGCTGCGTGGAGCTGCCCTACAGCGCCGCCGAGCGGGCGTGGCCGTATCTCACCTATGGAAGTCTGGTAACCGTTACCGGCTGAGAGTGCGCAGCTGGCACGAAATTGTTCTGGCATCTCTGCTGTTTCTTCATCGGATCTGCGAGCCGGTCACCCCGTGTGGTATCTAGACTCGCACCTGAGGAAGAGGTGGTACAGATCGGGGCACACAGCAAGCGGACCGGCGAGCAGAGCCAGCCCGCAGACAACTCCGGCGGGCAGACGGGGTCTGCAGCCGCGAACCTCTATGGCGAGCCGAGCCACGCCGGCCGGTACGGCCAGGGTGGCCCAGCTGACTCCAGGGGCCAGCGGGAGTTCTCGCCGCCAGTCAGCCCGTCTGGGTCTGCTGGCCCGGCCGAGCTGACCTGGGCAGCTGCCGGCAGCGCCAGTCCAGCCGAGTCGACGGCGCCGCTGAGCCCGTCCGGCTCAGGCGCCGATGCGGTGTGGCCAGCGGCGCCCACCCTGCTGGGCCCATCCGGCTCGCTGAGTCCGCCCGGATCGGCCAGCATGGCGGATTCGGCCTGGTCAGGCGCGGCGAACTCGCCGTCGGGGTCCAGCGCCACCTCGGCGTCCGCCTGGCCTGGCGCGGCCAAGTCCCCGTCGGGGGCTGCGGCCAAGTCCCCGTCGGGGGCTGAGGTGCCGGATCCGGTCTGGCCTAGCGCGGCGAGGTCCCCGTCCGGATCGGCTGAGGCGCCAGATCCAGCCTGGCCCGGGACATCGACGTCGACCGAGGTGACTGCCTCGGTCTGGGCCGCCGGATCGAAATCGGCCGAGGTGGCTGAGCCAGCCCGGCCTGGGACGCCGAAGTCAGCCGACGTGACCGGGTCGGCCGGGTCGCAGTCGGCCGAGGTAGCCGATCAGACCTGGCCCGGGACGTCGAAGTCGGCTGAGCTGACGGAGTCCGCTTGGTCCGCGACGCCGCCACCGGCTGACCTGACCAAGCCCGCCTGGATCGCCGGATCGAAGTCGGCTGAGCTGACGGAGTCCGCTTGGTCCGCGACGCCGCCACCGGCTGACCTGACCAAGCCCGCCTGGATCGCCGGATCGAAGTCGGCTGAGGCGCCGGATCCGGTCTGGCCTGGCACGCCGAAGTCGCCGTCGAGTTCCGGCAGCGACGCGGCCTGGCCTGCCACCCCCAGTTTGTCCGGCTCGGCCGGCTCGGCCGGTTCGCTGAGTCAGACCTCGCTGAGTCAGACCTCGCTGAGTCAGACCTCGCTGAGTCAGACCGCGCCGGGTCAGACCGCGCCGGGTCAGACCGCGCCGGGTCAGACCGCGCCAGCCAGCGCTGGGGAGTCGCTGTGGCCGGCCGCTTCGGCCAGCCCGGCGGCGGCGCAATCGGCCGGCTCAGCCTGGTCGGACCGGTCAGGTGATACGACCCGGCCAGCAGGTCCGTACGGCACGGCTGCGTCGGCGCTGTCGACCACGGCATTCGGCATCGCGGGCTCGTCCGCTGCGAGCGGGACTTCCGGGTCTGCCAGCGGGTCTTCAGGTTCTGCTGGCGGCTCTTTCGGATCTGCTGGCGGCTCTTTCGGATCTGCTAGCGGGTCGTCGGATTCTGCCGAGGGCTCCTTCGGGCCTGCCGGCGGGTCGTCTGGGCCTGCCAACGGCTCTTTCGGGTCTGCTAGCGGGTCGGCCGGTTCTGCTGGCGGATCCTTTGGGTCGGCCGACGGGCCCGCCGGATCCGGTGGGCCCGCGACCGGATCGGGCGGGTCTGCGAGCGGGCCGGATGGCTGGGGTGGCGGAACGGGCGGGTCCGCAGGCGGTGGGTCAGCGGGCGGTGGGGACGGCTGGGGCGGTGGGCCCGGCGACCCGGCCGGGCCAGTCCGGCCAGCCGGTCGAGCCGGTCACCGCGGTCTGGTCTCAGCGCTGAGCGTGGCCGCCGCTGCCGCCGTGATCCTCGCCGCAGCCGGCGTGTATTACTACGTGCAGCACCCCAAGGTCCCGCAAGCCGCGGGGAACGGCGGCACGGCGCACACCACCGGCGGCTCGCCAGCGACTAAGGGCTCGGAGCGCGTGCTGTCGGTCAGTCCGGCGGAGGGCGCCACCGGCGTCAACGGCGGCAGTCAGGTGCGTGTCGTCTTCTCCGCGGCGCTGAGCGCGAGCTCGCCGATGCCGACGCTCACGCCAGCCATCGCTGGCAGCTGGAAGCGATCGGGCAACGCGGCCGTCTTCGTGCCCGCGCGTGGTTTCTCGCCCAAGACGAAGGTCACGGTCCAGATACCCGCTGGCGGCTCCGGCGTTCAGTCGGCAAGCGGCGGAGTGCTCGCCACGCCGGTTGCCGTCAAGTTCCGGGTGGGCCAGTTCAACCGGGTCAGGATGGAGCAGCTGCTGGCCCAGCTCGGCTACCTGCCGCTGACCTGGGCGCCAGCCACTGGAGCGGCGGCGCCGTTGAGCAGCCCCAACGCGCAGCTCAGCGCCGCTTACAGCCCACCGCAGGGAAATTACACCTGGCAGAGTGGATATCCGGCTGCGCTGAAGCGGCTCTGGAAGCCGGACCGGACGAGCCTCATCCTGCGTGGCGCGGTGATGGCGTTCGAGTCCGATCACAGACTGGCGCTGGACGGGACCATCGGCACCGGGGTGTGGCATGCCATGTTCCGGGCGCTGACCCGCGACCAGCTCAATAAGCACGGCTACACCTATGCCCTGGCCAGTCAGAGGGTGCCGGAGACCCTGACCGTGTGGCACAACGGCACGGTCATCTTCAAGCACCTGGCAAACACCGGGATCGGCGTGGCGCCGACCACCATCGGCACATCCCCGATCTACCTGAAGTACCAGTTCCAGATCATGAAGGGCACCAACCCGAACGGCACGAAGTACGCCGACCCGGTCTCCTGGGTCTCCTACTTCCGGGCTGGCGAAGCGGTGCACTACTTCCCGCGTTACTCCTACGGGTCGCAGCAGAGTCTTGGCTGCGTGGAGCTGCCTTACGCTCCGGCGAAGAAGATCTGGCCCTACCTCACCTTCGGGACGCTGGTCACGGTCACCGCACCGTAGCTGTAGCCATGGCCGCGCTGGCGGTAGCTGCCGCGCTGACGATGAGTCGGCGCGGCAGTCAGGCCGAGTTCGGCCGCGCCTATGCTGCAACCATGGACCGTGCCGGATCCAATGGCCCAGCCGCGGCAGCAACTGCCCGAGCAGACGAGGCCGTCGCGGTGGACGGAGCGGGCACGCCGGATGGCTTCCAGCGGTTGTGGATGCCGCACCGGATGGCGTACATCAAGGGCGAGAATAAGCCCGCAGGACCTGGTCCCGACGACGGCTGTCCGTTCTGCCGCATTCCAGGGCTGCCAGATGCCGATGGCCTGATCGTCGCTCGCGGCGCGCTCGTCTACGCCGTGCTGAACCTCTATCCCTACAACGGCGGGCACCTGCTGATCTGCCCCTACCGGCATGTGGCCGATTACACCGACCTCGATCTGGCCGAGACCGCTGAGCTGGCCGGATTCACTCAGGCGGCGATGACTGCGCTGCGCGCAGCGGCCGGAGCGCAAGGCTTCAATATCGGGATGAACATGGGCGGCGTCGCTGGCGCTGGCATCGCGGCGCACTTGCACCAGCACGTGGTGCCGCGGTGGGGCGGAGACGCCAACTTTATGCCGGTGGTCGGCCGGACCAAGGTCCTGCCGCAGCTGCTCGCCGACACCAGAGATCAGGTCGAGGCCGC
>OCZU010001506.1_pt1 | contig 15276 bp, 15 predicted proteins | sample 1539001 | NCBI WGS metagenome assembly OCZU01 (sample SAMEA3539306, study PRJEB22396) | soil metagenome | biome: tundra; feature: field; material: soil | place: USA | collected 2010-05 | depth 0.15 m | reverse complement strand
TTTCAAGCGCCACTTCCAGGTGCGCACACAGCTGGTCTAAAAACTCTGGGGCGGCACGCGCGCTGCCGGGCGCCCGCACCGTTGTCGACGTCAGGAGTCTCTGTCCAATATTTCAGTAATTGATGTCCAATGTCCCTGTGCTTTGCGATTCGCGTCATCTCTTGTACGTCGATTCCACGGTACTACGAGGCCAGATCGAGGATTCAGCGGGAAGGGTCGATGCAAGATGCACCTTACTTCGTGAGCCCTCTCCGCGTATTTGGACATCAATTGCTGACAAGGGATGCTTTTGGACAGAGAATGTTGACACGTTCAGCGCACAATCGCCGACGGTACGCGATTTCGAAAGAGTTCCAAATCGTTGAATTTGCAGAATGCGATCAGTCGCTTACGCACAATTACGCCGAATTTACACGTTGTCCATAAGTTGAAATTTCTGGCCAGGAATTGCTGACGTCGACACATGGCGCGCGCGACCAAGAGCCAAGGGCGAGCCTGAATGCCGGCTTGTCACATGGACGTGACAACGGATTCGAAAGTTCCCAACCGAGAATCCGGGAGGGTGAGGTCGGATGTCTGTTCGATGAGATACAAAATCTCGTCGGACCGACCGAACGCCGATACATGGATGTATCGGCAGGGCCGCAGCGAGGCAGGATGCTAGAGCGTCGCGGTCGAAGGCACACCTTTGACTCGCCGGTGCATGGTTGCCGGCGGTTTGTGGCTGCCGCGCAGACTTGGGGCGCCGAAGGTCCAACAACCACGAAGCCGACGCGCGTGCCTCGGCAGCAAAAATTCGTCGTGAATGCACGTAAACTCATGATCGAGCGGTGTAATTCTTCCGGGATTCGCCGCGCGCTCGAACATTCCTTTCTCCGCGAATAGTGCGCTGAACATGAGGTGCGTTGATGTACGCCGTCGGACGACGACTTTTATGGTCAGACTGTTACCATCCTCAATCATTTCCGTCGGCGGCAAGATAGCGGTGCAAGCCATTCAATATCAGACTCGATTGTTCGTCGTAGAAACTCGCAACGTCGGTGCTGAGAATGTAGACATGACTATCAAACTGAAATCCATCGCGCAATGGAAAAGATTTGTGCTTTTCAGCGGACAGACCCGGCGGTTCCATGCGCATGCCATTCAGACGCGCGGTGGCGTCCGCAGAATGCGCAAATTCGTCTACTTCTAGCACGAAGCGATAGTATGTATGCGGCCAAGACGGGACTTCATTCTTTGACTTCATTTCGATCAACCGTATAGTTACGGCGCCGAAGGTGTTTTTCTCCCAGCCAGACGGGTCGATCGTCCTATCCACTAAGTCGTATCCTAAAAGGCGCAGCTCATCCAGAATATTCGTCGGGGCGTGTGCAACGCTCAGCGAGACCGTCAGTATGAACAGAACAAAGGTGCGTTTCATAGTTGAACCTTGCCGGTCTGACGAATTTGCGTGCATACCTTGCATATATTAGCCGCATGTTGATTTTCGGACGAAGCCTCAGACCTTGTCAGATCCGTCTACCTCGTCATACCCGACCAACCTACACCCGGAGGCCATGCCGACCTCAACGAGCTTGCCTACGTAAGGTTATATTCACCTCAGCCGGTTTTGCGCGATCTTTCAGGCGGCTCTTTTCGCAATTCACAGGCGAGAATCCATTCCATCTGCTTGCGGCATCTATTGCGCAAGACTCGCGGGAGGAGGAATGACAGGAATAAAATCGCCAGAGCGAGCAATCCGAAGCTCAACGGCGCGAATATGGCGCCTACGGCTTCATTAGGAATCGCGATAAGGAAAAAGATCATTATGCCGCACAAGAAAAGAGAGTAGACGGCACCCGCCCATTCGAATCGTCTATGGTGCAAGATCCTATAATAATCGTACTTACGAAGCGACGGTTGCAGTTCGTGAAGCAGTTGTGGGATCGCCTCCGTGGCCACACACTTTGAGCGCCACAGGTCAGTCAAAGAGTCCGGTAATCGATGCGACGGGCCGCCGGCGCTGGACCGAATATTATATAGATCGACGCCGTGCAGTTTCGCCATACGGGCTCCGTATGCGCGACCCCAATCCGCGCGCAATATTTTGTAGTACTCGACGGTAAATTGGGCACTCTCCCCCCTGTTCCAAGGATCCGCCGCCACAAAGGTTTCTCCGGTTCCCACCAGTACTGGTTTAGGAAGATTCTTGAGAACCAATGACGGTGGGTACCAGACCATAGCCAATCCTCCGTCCCGCATTATGCGCCGAGACGGCTATCTAAAATTCTCTCTTATCATTCAGGCGTCATTTCGATCCCGCTTACCGATGCAACAGAGGGCTTTGCGCGCAATCGCCAAGCCGAAACAGCTTCCATTTATTGATGACATCACAGCTGCCCGCGCGCGGCTGCATCAGTGGCAGCCCGGCCGGTCGCTCTTCTCCAGATAAAATGTGTACGTCTCGCAGTCGTCGGCCGCCGGGGCGCGCGGCAGGGGAACTGCGCGGTTCACCGCTGGCAGCAGTCGCACGTAGGCCACGATTGCGCGCAGATCCTCCTCGTCGAGGTTGGAGAGCTGGTCCCACGTCATGCCTTGCCAATGCAGTTGCCGTCCGCCCCTGCTGACGCCGCTGCGGATTGCGCGCTCCAGCTCCGTGTCGGTCCAGGCGCCGACGCCTGCCTGCGGGTGCGCACTGATGTTGCGGGTCCACAGCGTGCCGAACGGTTTCCAGCTGATCGGTGTGCCGCCCACGCCGTCGGGGCCGTGGCAGATCGCGCAGCTCACGGTATACAAGTAGTGTCCGCGTTCCACCATGCGCGCGCGCTCGGCGGCCATATCGCGTGTGTCCGGTTTGACATCCCCGGCGTTCACCCCCTTCACGAGCGGGTCCGGTGGCATGTTGCGAATACTTGGCCACTGCGAAAGGGCGAACAAGAGGACGCCGACGACCGCGAACGCGAGCACCGTGACAACCGATGCCACCGTACCCGGCCGTGGGCCGGCGCGGACGATGAGCACGAGCGCCAGCACGAGTACGATCCATTGCGCGTCGATGAGCACGCTTTGAATGCGCGCGGGCGAGCCTCTCGTCGGATCGATAGCAAAATTTCCATCGGCGTAAGTCAGCGCTTTCGGCAACGTTGACGGCAGCGGCCGCGTCAACTTCATCGCAATGGTCTCGATGAGCCCGTAGGCCAACTTCGCCGGGATCGGGTTGTGCACCGACCGAGAGTCGGTCCTGAGGAACGTCGCGATGGCCGTCGCGTCCTCGTCGGTGAAGTTGTGGAACCGTGGCCACAGCATGTCGAACGGATTGAGCGCCCGGTCAGGTGCCTGGCCATCGCGGAGCGCGCGCATGATTTGCGGGACGCTCCATCGGCCGAGGCCCGTCTGCGGATCCGAGGTCAGATTGCGGCTCACCGAGTAGCCGTGCGGGTAGTACCCGACACGCATCCCCCCCGCGAGAAATGCACTGTCCTCATTGTAGATTCCGGTACGGTCGATTTGCGTATGGCAGAGGCCGCAGAGTTCCCACCGGGTAATGTATTCGCCGCGCTGCGCCAGATTCGCGGCAAATCCCACACCGCCGAAGCTACCATTCTTCTCCCAGGGTGGAGTGCGGGCGATCGAGGCGATGAAGTTGACCAGATCCCAGCGGGCCGCGGGCGACAGCATGTTCGCAAACGAGGGCATAGGCCCCGGCGTGATGCCGGTCGTCAGACGCAGCCAGACGTCTTGGGGTCGACTGCCGCCGCGGAATGCCCAGGGCGCCGTGAGATCGCGCGCGTACACGGCGTGTCCTAATCCATCGTCGAAACGCTGGCCGCCGCGACCGTCGTCGCCGTGACATGCGGCGCAGCCCTGGCTCGCGAATAGCGACTTTCCGCGCGCAATACTCTCCGGGGAACTGGGGAGCGCAGCGGAGATATCGAGAGGGCGGCTGGATTGGGAAAAAGCCTTAGAAAACGACTTCACCTGCGCGACGACGGCGTTTAACTCATCGGCCGAGAGCAGATCGGCAAAGTACGGCATCGCGCTCGCCTGCAAGCCGTCGCGAATCGTCCGCAGAAGGTCCTCGTCGGTGGGTGGCACGCCGGCCGCGGTGGACTTGTACTTGAAACTGCCGGATGAGAAGTCGCGAGGACGCGGGAAGATCGACGGTGCCGCCGGACCGTTCCCGCGTCCGTCCGGACCGTGGCAAACGGCGCAGTGCCGCGCGAATAGCTGCGCGCCCAGCGGCGCCCCGGGCTGCAAGTCCGCGCCGGGTGGCCAAGTCAAGTCCGCGTAGTGCGCAGGGTCCGGCCGGCACTCCGCACTTGGATGTGCCAGGCCCACCCGGGCCCAGATCGAGCGGCCGACGTCCAGCGCGAGCAACAGCGCACTGAACACCAATGTCAGAGCAAGCCGAGAGCGTAAGAAGGAGTTCATCCGCCGTCCGTTCGCGTGCAGGTTGGATCGTCCTCATAGCATAGCATCGCGATCCACACCAAATGATTTTGCTGAGGTAGGGGTCCGCTCACGAAACGGAAATTTATGCAGGCTTCTGCGCCGCACCCGCATTTCCTGCTGCCGCGGCGGCCGGAAGAGGCTTACAATTATGGTGATTGGTGGCATGACTTTTTAAAACTACGGAAGGAACCGGCGCATGCACAAATATAAACATGGTCTCTTTAGCGTCACTCAATTATTGATTCTGATCGTCGCGATGGGCAACCTGCCGCGCGCGTATGCCGCTCCCGTCGATGCGTTCCAAGTGAGTCAGAGCGGCACGATGGCCGCCGGGACAGAGGGGTTGAACCTGACGTTCACGTTTCCGACCGGCAAGCAACTGGTCATTGAGTACGTCGCCGGCAATTGTTTCGTACCGGCCGGCCAGACGTGCGTGCTCTCGATTCTGACGCAAGTCGGCAGCGCGACCACCGGGACCCAGTTCAACCTGCAAACCGACGGTATAGGTGCATTCGGCGGCGGAAATGTCCTATGGAGGGCTGGCCAGCAGGTGAAGCTGTATGCCAAATCCGGCACGATCGTGACGCTCAGAGCCGATCGTAACTCGCCGACCGGCACAGCCACCGTCACATTCATGAGCCTTTCCGGTTATCTAGAGTAGGGGTCACCGCAAGCGAAGGGGTCATATCAGCTTACGTAATGGTCCCTTTCTTGCGGGCACCTCAAGGCGAGCGCTCCGCAGCGGCGGCGGGTGATATTTCTTGTTTGTGCTGTCGGTGATTCCGCAAGGCGTCGAGTGGCGGCATGCGGTGTAGTGCGCGGGAGCGCGCGAATTCCAACAGGTGTAGAGGGCATTGTGATCGCATTACAAGTCGAGATTGATGGCGCGCACGAGGTTCTGGCTGGCGTTAAGGACTGGTCACTCCTCACGCTGCACGTCAACGCGATGCGAGGGGATGTGATGGCGCCGGTCGAGAGTGCGCGCGTCGACAACTTTCGGTTCGGCGTCAGTGGCCTAACGCTCGAGGATTCATCGGGCATCCACCATCACTTCCGGTGGGGTGAGAAGTCGTTGAAAGTGGGGTCGCGGGTTGTCGTTACCACCGTCGACACTGAACGGCCGGATCCGCCGATTCGAAGATTCCGCTCGGACAAACAGGTACAAGAGAGTCCATTTACCGACGAGGAGTGGCGGGAATTGCGCAGACAAGATTATGAGGCGCTGAAGAAGGAATTCGGGGAGTAGCTCAAGTCAGGCGCCGCGGTGCGGCTCGGTGCTCCGCACCAAGATGGTTCGGCGAGGACTCGAGGTGGCGTTTTTGAGTTATCCGCAGCCTTATGGTATCAATGCATTTGAGCCGATCATTTGGAATGTGAGGTCATCATGAAGCTAATTACCCTGGCCAAATTGATTCCCACCTTTATCATCGCTACGACACTGACCGCATGCGCCACCGAGAATTTAGCTTCTGAGCTGTACAAACCCAATTTCGGGATGCGGCAGTTGAATTCGGATGAAAATGTGGATTCGCGACTGCTCATGAACGGTCTGTATGCGCCCAAGCCGTTTGGCGTCAGTCCGTATGCGGTGGCACCGTATGCGCCGGCCTGTGTGTCGGCGGAATCTCGCTGCATGCAACAAGCGCAATCGGCTTGGTCTTCGTTCGATCCGTAGCGGGCGTCGAAGCAAAAAGGGCGAGATTCGTGAGCGACCCCTATTTGGCCAAATACTGTTCCTTGCCGCCGGTTAGCTGATTCACTTCGTTCATGATCGCCGACATTTGCGGTGCGCCTTTGAGCGCATAGTTGGAATTGGTGTAGCCCCACCAATCCCAGCAGCCAAATTCATTCAAAGGAGTGATTGATGCGATCGCTTGCGGATACACGACGATGATGTTGTTGGTATCGGCCCATTCGTTGATTCCCGATCCCTTAATGAACGCGGTCCCGATCGTCTGCTGGTTCGACAGGCATCCATGCAGGGTAATCACGATGCGGCAGGCTTCCAGTGTCGCGCAGTTCCGCGGTACGAATACCCAGGCGGTGCTGTCCATGTCGATCGCCCGGCAATTGCCCTTGGGGCAGTAAGGATTTTGGTCGAACTGGACAAAGCTTCCACCGAGTTTGCCATTATTTCTTGCGTTCAGCGTTCCATAGAACAAGCTCAGAAACGTCTGTTCGACATCGATACCGCAATTGTTCAGAAATGGCGCAAGGAGCAAGTCGCACGGGTTGGCTCCGTCCGGAGTGACCCATGAATGCTCGGCATCAGTATTCTTGTTGTAGGTGATTTTCCCTTTAGTCGTAAAGCTCTCGTAATACGTATACAGATCATCCATCGTCAACTGATGGTCGACGCTGTCGAGCGCGCCGCTGAACATGTAAATTGGTTTGCCGCCGATATTGCTAGTGGGATCAATGTATCCGGCGCTTGCCTGCGAATTGGAATAGCTGACCAGAGGCGGAACGGAAACCCCAATTCCGGTGCTGCATGCGCCGAGCGCGACGGTTATGTCTCCTTGTGCGCAATAATATGCGCCGCCCGCGATCACGGCGGTTCCGAAGATGCTCTTCGAGTAGGCGACTTGCAGTTGGACGGCCATAAATCCGCCCGAGGACACGCCCGCTACTGTGACGGTATTGGGATTGACGTTGTATGAACCAAGAGTTGACGCTGCGTCAGCTGAGGCGGACAAAGGCAAGCTGATTCCTAACCCAGCAGCGAGAACACTAGATCTGAATAAATCCATGTTGACACCTCCATGTATCACGTCAAATATTTGAAGCTTTGTTCTCGAAGGGCGCTGTTACACCGAGCGTAGGGCATTGCATGGTCTCTGCAATGTTGTGATAGTAGCATTGCGTGACTAGATGGAAAATAGTCGTCGAGGTGTCCGTCAAGTATCCGCAAGGCGAATCATGCAATCGGACAGACTCCGTGCGTTCTGCGCAGGCGGCGAGTGCCGACGCGAGGCCGTGTGTGTCACGAGCATCCGGGTTGGCCAGTGGAAGCGTGCGGAATAGTTGCGGAAAGATTATTTGGCGATATGATGCCTGCCCTTTTTACACTGACGGAAGGCAAGCATGTGGTTCGGGCGGTGAACGCCGACGAGAGGCCGCGAAAGTGGCGCTGGTCGGTCTGAAAAGTTGGCTGTTCAATTGGGCTGGATTAAGTAGGTGGAATCATGGCGAAAGCAAAGAAGCGGGCGTTGGCGTGGTCGAAGGAAGATGTGAAGAATTTGAGGGCGTTTGCGAAGGCGAAGCTATCTGGCACGCAGATCGCGAAGAAGTTGAAGCGGACGCGGGGAGCCGTCGCTCAGAAGGCGATGAAGCTTGGTGTTAGATTCAAATCCATCAAGCGGAAGGCTGCTTAGCAAGGTAAGTAAAAAAGAGGGGCCCCGAGGGCGAAAGTCTTGCGCATCGATACATTCGAGGGCCGGCGGGAGGCAGGGTATACCGAGTCGGTGAGAGGCCTTTACCTGCAAGTGGGATGTTCCGGTATGATGCTGCCGGCCAAACTCCGTCCGCGATCGAATCCGCTGAATGTAAATCTATGGAACCCGATGTGAAGACGAGCCAAACCCTAAGCCACGTTGCCATTGTGACCGGCGGAGGCCGTGGGCTCGGCCGGGCAATGGTTCTTCTAGGACTTGCGCAAGCTGGAATCCATGTGGTCGCGACTGCGGCGCGCGAGCGCACCGAGATCGAAGCTGTCGCGGAAGAGGTTCGGCAGAACTGCGGCGAATCTCGGGTTCTCCCGCTTGTCGCCGACGTCACGCAGGAGGATGACTGCGCTGAGGTTGTCGATGCCGCGGTCAGGCGGTTCGGGCGGCTCGAATCTCGGCAATGGCGGCTGGGTAGAAGCGAACGCTGCGGGCTCGCACGGCCAGCCTGTCTCGCTAGAGCTGAGATCGCCGCCCCTCGCCACGGTATTGCTGCGTCATGAGCGATAACGCCGCGGAAATTCCGATCACGGCCGGTGGGCGCACGACGCGACGGTCGGCGGGAGCGCCGAGCATGCCATCCGATGTGCCCGGCTGCGCGCTGGGCGGCGCCCCCGCTCCGCTCGGCGCCCACTGGGACGGCCGCGGCACCAGCTTTGCCGTGTTCGCCGAGCACGCCGAAGAAGTGCAGCTGTGCCTGTTCGATGCCAGTGGACGCAAGGAGCTGCGCAAAGTGGTGCTGCCCGAGTGCAGCGACGGCGTCTGGAGCGGCTATTTGCCGGACATCGCGCCGGGGCAGGTCTACGGCTATCGCGTGCAGGGCCCCTATCAGCCCCAACACGGTCATCGCTTCAATCCGAACAAACTGCTGCTCGATCCCTATGCGCGCCGCCTCGTGGGCTCGTTGCGCTGGAGCGATTCGCTCTACGGCTATCGCATCGGCTCACCGCGCGCGGATCTGTCTTATGACCGGCGCGACAGTGCACCGGCCGTGCCGAAGGGAGTGGTCACCGGGGAGCGCTTCGATTGGGGCGAGGACCAGCCGCCGCAGATCCCCTGGTCCGAGAGCGTCATTTACGAGGCGCATCTGCGCGCCCTGACCATGCGCCTGGAGGACATCCCCGAGCGCCTGCGCGGCACCGCGGCGGCGCTCGGGCACGAACGCATGATCGCCCACCTTCGCAATCTCGGCGTCACGGCGCTGGAACTGCTGCCGATATTCGCCTGTGTGCACGACCGCACACTGGTCGAGCGCGGGCTAGTCAATTATTGGGGCTACAACACCCTCAGCTATTTCGCGCCCGAGCCGCGCTATCTGTCGGATGGGAACCCGGCGGAGCTCAAGGGCGCCATCAAGGCGCTGCACGCCGCGGGCATCGAAGTGCTGTTAGATGTGGTCTACAACCACACCTGCGAAGGCAGCGAGCTCGGCCCTACCTTGAGCCTGCGTGGTCTGGACAATGCGGCCTATTATCGCCTGCAGGCTGGCAACGCACGATACTGCGTCAATGACACCGGCTGCGGCAACACCGTCAACTTCTCGCACCGTCGCGTGATTCAGCTGACACTCGACTCGCTGCGCTATTGGGTGGAGGAATATCATGTCGACGGTTTTCGCTTCGATCTCGGCGTGACTCTCGGCCGCGAACAGAATGGCTTCGATCAGGGTGCGGGCTTCTTCGACGCCCTGCTGCAGGATCCGACGCTGGCGCGCGTCAAGCTGATCTCGGAACCCTGGGACTTGGGACCGGGCGGCTTTCAGCTCGGCAATCATCCGCCCGGCATGGCGGAGTGGAACGCCCGGTTTCGCGACGATGTACGCAAGTTCTGGCGCGGGGACTCGGGGCTGCGCGGGGCACTCGCAGCGCGCCTGCAGGGATCGGCCGACCTCTTCGACCATCAGCGTCGAAAGCCGTGGGCCTCGGTCAATTTCGTCACAGCTCACGATGGCTTCACACTGCAGGACCTGGTGAGCTACAGCCAGAAACACAATGAAGTGAACGGAGAGGACAACCAGGACGGCACCAATGACAATGAGAGCGCAAACTGGGGCGTCGAGGGGTTCACGGATGACGTGCAGGTGCTCGAAAGGCGCGAGCGCGTCAAGCGCGCCATGCTCGCGACACTGCTGTTCTCGCACGGCACCCCGATGCTGCTCGGCGGAGATGAATTCGGCCGTACTCAACATGGCAACAACAACGCGTACTGTCTGGACTCCGAGCTTTCCTGGTACGACTGGACGCTCGCGCAATCGCCGGCCGGCAAGGCGGACCAGGCCTTCGTCGCGCGGCTGATCCGCCTGCGCCGGGAGCTCACCACGCTGCGCTCCGGCTATTTTCAACATGGTTCACTCGAACCGCTGCCGCAGGTGCGCGACATCGAGTGGTTCGACGAGAACGGCGACACAATGCGGCCCGAGGACTGGCAGAATTGGGAAGGACGGCTGCTATGCGTGCGGCGCGCGAGACGCCTGGATGACGGGCGCGCCGAGTTGTGCCTGCTGCTGGCCAACAACACGATCGACGAACTGATGTTTCAATTGCCGCAGCCTCTGTTCGGATGGTCGGTACGCATCAACACCGCGGACCTGCAGGTCATCGATCAGCCGATCGATCAGCCGGCCGTCCGAGTCGCGGCGCAAAGCATGCAGCTTCTTTCGGCCATCATCGAAGCACGCGCGCCTGAAGCGATGCTACACACGCCCGCCGACACGGCGATCCAGCCCGAAAATGCCAGGCAGCCGACGCCGCCGAAAGCTACTGCGGGCGCATAGCGGCTGTCGTTTGGAACCGTTAAGAATGGTGGGGTAACCGATCCCAAGGTAGCCCGATCTCATGACTGATCGAGCGCGACGGTGAGGATGTCGTCGTGATTGGCCGTGAATTACTTAATGCGTATTCTACGCCCAAGAGCGCAGCAGAACTCGCGGAGCACTTCGAGAAGCGTCCCATAGATCCTCTGGAGCTCAATAGAGCGGCACCCGAAATGGCAGAAATTTCAGAATAGCCTGACTTATAGTTAACCATGGAAGGCTGGCTGCTCGGCACGGAAGCGTTTGTGGAATTGCTGTCGGGGAAAGCGGACCCCGCTGTCAAGGGCGTCATTCAATGGGCCATGGCCCGTGCCGAGGCCAGTCTTTATGTGAGCGAAATGACTTGGGCGGTTGCCCGATCCAACGCTGAAGCATTGTCGGGACTGAAGCGCCAACAATGGCTCGATCTATTGGACCGTGAAGCTCCCCGGCAATTCGGGACACGCCTTCTGCCGGTCGATCACGCGCTCCTCGAAATCTGGTCGCGTGTCGCAAACGAACCGGTTGGCGAAACGAAAAAGCCAGCGCGTATCGACGAGTCAATGGAAGTCGCCACCGCAGTTCAATACTCCCTTACCTATGTCGTCAGAGAGTCTGCGTTAGCTGCCAAAGTCCGCTGCCCCACTGAATCACCCTGGTCGTGAGCTCTGAACTTCCTGATCTCCCCTTGTCCTCATCCTCGCGATGGATCCTTTCGCTGGCAGGCGGCGGTTATAAGGGTCTATTCACGGCGCACTTCCTCTCGCTGTTGCAAACGGAACTAGGCCGACCACTCCACGAGGTCTTTGATCTGGTGGCTGGCACGTCCATTGGCAGCATATTGGCCTTGGGAATTGCCCTGAGTCTCGATGCGCCTGTGCTTGAAGAACTCCTAGTGTCCAAGGGGAAAACGATTTTTCCTGGCTATCGGCGTCTCTTGCCGATGCCTATTAAGAGACCGGGCACTTACCTCTCGCGATTCTCTGGGAGACTCCATGATGTGGGTGAGAATCGAAGGGGCGCCTCGACCTCGCTAATATCGTTGCACTAAAGATCGGTTTGCGCGAGAAATGTTTTCACACACTTTTAGGCCTCCGGTGTCTCGTCGATCGCAACAGCAGGAATTGCTGCACTGAAAGCTGCGCATAATATTCCAGTATGTCGCCTTGCGACGCACTACTTGGCCGGCCGTTTCGAAGACCCCAGTCGAACCGCACCGAAATCAAGCGCTTGATTGACGTCGCTTTCAGCGCTTTACGTCTCGGCGGTCGAATAGTTCCAGACGCGACTGCACGCGGAAGGCGCCGGAACGTAGGGCATTCCATGTGTCGCGGCGCCGGTTGCGGGACGAGCTGCCCGCAAGCAGCCCGTCCCCAAGCCCTCGGTGCGCCGATCGGCCGAGCCACGCATGGCCGGGCCACGTACGACCTCGCTCAATAATCGACACTCTCGTCCGCACCGACAATCGCGATGCCGTTCGTCGCGACATTGTTGATCGTGGCGAGACCCGTCAGCGTGAAATTACCGTCCTCGTCGACCGCGAAAACCGACACATGCGACACTGTGCCGTCCCCATCGACGACGGCGGCCCGGCCGCGGCGGTAGGTAATATCGGTAGGATCGCCGTTGAACGTCGCGACGATCGCCGCGTCCTGGATGATCTTCTCGCCGTAAACGGCGTATCGGGACACGGACTGACTCGGCGAATTCGCCGAGAACAAGAACGGGCCGTCCAGCGTGACCCAGCATGGCGAATGTTGCGTGCCGGAACCCGTGACAGTCAACACCGTGTCATCGCGCACCAGACTGATCTCGTTCGCGTGGGCAATCGTGACGTAGGCATCATTGCCGCGCGTCGCCAGACCGAACGGTGTATTCACGTTCGTGGGAATGTTCGCAACCAACGTAGCCGTCCCGGCGATCGCGCCGCGGCCGTCCAAATTCACGGTTTCGATCGCATTGCTCTTCTCGCTGAGGATCAGCTGGCCCGACAGCGTTCCCACTTGAGCGGCGGAACCGTCGCCGATGAGCAGCGCCGCCGCGCCGTCCGCCGTCGCGTTGACGCCGTTGCGATCGATGCGGTGCGATTCCACGTGGGTCGTCGTCAAAATGTACAAGTGATCCTTGCCGAATGCGACGCTCACGGGGCTCGTGATCGCGGGGACGATGGACTCGAACCGCAAGCCCGCGTGCACGGAGTCCTTGGTAAACACCGACACATTGCCCGATCCGAAATTGACGACCGCCAGCCGATCGTGGTTTTGAGAGATCCCGCCCGCGTTACCGGTAACGCCGCCTTGGCCTTCAGTCGGAATTTGCTTGAGCAGATGCCCGCTCTCGTCGTACACCAATAACGCATTGCTGGCCGTATTGGACGCTGTGACAATGAGCGCGTGCGCGTCTGCTGCAAAGTCGCCCGCTTGCGCGCCAGCCGCACAGGCAGCCATCAAAGATAGTGCACCGATTCCATAAGATACCGTTTTCATTTGAACTTCCTCGAGTAGGTTGTAGGGCGACGACTTGATGTCGGTCTTCCCTTAGTTCGCTCTCGAGGCGCAGAAAGTTACAGAGCCGGCGTCCTTTATTCTCGCGTTACCAACCTTGCGCCTACCAGCGCAGCAGCCACGGTCCGAGCCACGCGCCCAGCATCGTCGGAATCAGAATGCCGCAGAGATACCAGATCCCGATGAACGGGGCCGCGAGCTCGGGACAATGCAAGGAATACACGAGCGCACCCATCGATCCGGCGGCGAATCCCGCGGCTGCTCCCGCCAGCCGAAGTCGCGTCGGCGCAAGTCCGCGCATAATCCACAGGTGCGCGATGAATAGGGGCGCGGCAATCAGCGCAATCAGAAACGGACAGACGGCGGCCGTTGCGCCAAGGACTAATCGTGTGCGCGTCTGCGGCGATGCCGGCGCGAGCGCGACCACTGCGAGCACCCACATCGCGATGATGACAAGTGCGAGCGCCGCCGGTACGAGCCCGAGGCGGCGTCCCGGTCGTGCGAGTCGGTGCACGCCAAGCAGCGCGATGGCGCTCAAGGCGACGCAATATGCCTCTCTGATCCAAAACATCGGTTCGGAGAGGTAACGCGACAGCGCGGGGTTCAGGCGCAGGATGCCGGCCGTGAAGGCCACGGCGATCAGCGTGCCGGTTGCGAGCGCGAGGCAAAAGCGGCGCGCCATTTGCCGAGGGTCGACCGGCTCGACGCCCGCCGCGAGCATCTTCACCAACTCGTCCGTCGTCACGCGGTGCTCCGTATCGTGGCTGCGAGTGCCTTGAGGCCGCGGTGAATGCCGATTTTAACTGCCGATACCGACATCCCGGTCCGCACAGCGGTATCCGCTACCGTGGCACCTTCGATTTTCACATACCAGATAGGCAAGCGCTGTCGATCCGGTAAGGCCCGAAGCAGCTTCACGACGTCAAATCGAGCCTCCGCGGCCACCGCATCAGCCGTAGAGAACAGCTCGGCATTGTCGTCGATCGGGTCGTGGAGCAGATCGGAGCGGGACCGGCGCCGCAGCAGGTCGATGAGTTTGTAGCGCGCGATCGCGTAAACCCAGGGCGTCAGCGGCTGCTCGGGAGCGTAAGTCTGTCGCTGATTGTGAATCGCCACGAGAATTTCCTGCACCAGATCCTCTACTTGATCGGGCAAGCGCGCGAGACGCCGACGTAAGAATGCCCGCAAAAGAGCCGTGAGCTCGGTCAAAAATTGACAATACGCCAGTTCGTCACCGGCAAGACCTTGCGCAAACAGGCTTCTGAGACGCTCCTCACTCAATTGCCGCGAATCCTTTTGATTATTTCGCTGGATGTGTCGGATTAGTTACAGGCGCCGCCCGAAAAAGGCCGCCAACCGTGGGGGCGCGCGGCCCGATGGCACCTGTCTCTGGTAGACCGGCGATAAGCGATGCTTATTGCATTACGTATTGGGGAGACTTGACGACACGGAGAATAGGGCGTGATAGCGGCGGCGCCGCAGCGAGCGAGCCGGCGCGGCGGCTGATCCAGGTCGAGGCGATCGGACTGCAGACCGCAACCACGATGGTGGCGAACATGGGTGACTCGTGTCCTTCGGAGCTGGCGCAACTGTGCTGCGCCGCTAGGAAGCACGCCCTGTCAGCACTCGAGCGGCGGCAAAGATCGGTGTGGATTTTACGAGATGGTGTTATTTTGAAATTCAATTGCGTCCTAAATCGGAATCGGGAATTAAGAATGGCCGGTCTTCGGCTGTCTCGCCGGTATTGCCCGAATCCGTTGCATCCGAATCAGGACCTCATTAGCTGACAATTCAGTCAAAACGCGACATTTTTTGGACCCGGACATATTTGCGCAATGCTGATTCGCAATAATGCCGCCGAGCCTATTATTCTGGCTTCTCGCGCATACCCGACCAGCGACGCTAATTGGTGACACTTAGGACATGATTTAATGACATTCACCCCAATAGCCATCGCTTGATGCGCAGCTACGCAATCGTGGCTTACCTGTGTTGAAGCGCACGCAGGGCAGCCTGCTTCGCAGGGCATGGGCCCGCTTGAAGAAGCACCCTCTGGCAAGGATTGGACCGGGGCTCATCACGGGCGTCGCCGACGACGATCCCAGCG
>OCZU010001505.1_pt1 | contig 15282 bp, 14 predicted proteins | sample 1539001 | NCBI WGS metagenome assembly OCZU01 (sample SAMEA3539306, study PRJEB22396) | soil metagenome | biome: tundra; feature: field; material: soil | place: USA | collected 2010-05 | depth 0.15 m | reverse complement strand
TTCACCGCCCTGTCCCACACCGAAGCCCTGGTCCACCGGACCCGATGCGGCCATGAAGGCGGGGAACGTGCCCATGTACTGCACCGGCGTGCCGCCGCCGCCGCTCGAAACCGCGAGGCGCGGAAACCCGGATTCGTCGGTCAGCCCGTTGGAGCGCAGTTCGCGCAGCTTCGCGCCGACGATCCCGAAGGCTTCAGTCCAGCTGATCGGCACGAAGCCGGGGTCTTCGTGGCGGCCCTTTTTCGGGTTGGTCCGCTTCATCGGCTGCTTCACCCGGTTCGGGTTGTAGGTCTTCTGGATCAGGCCGCAAGCCTTGACGCAGACGCGCCCGCCGCCGGGATGCTGGTTGCGAATGTTCCAGTTCGATTCGATGCGCGTGGCAACGCCGTTCTCCACCTCGACTTTCATCAGGTCGGGGCCCGCGACGCACTGGTAGCAGTAGATCGGGACCTGCTTCTTGCCGCCGTTCGTCGAATTTGCCATGCGGTATTTACTCCACGACCGGCCCGCGCTTGGAGAATTCGATGACTTTGCCACTTTCGGTCACCACGATACTAGTGAGAGCTAGCCGGTCATCTCGCTGTTTCATCGTGAACGAGGCGCCGTCGTCAGCGCTCTGTATCGTTACTCCGTCCAAGCCGACGCCATATAACTTGTTGCCAACCACCTCGAGGTCCGTTATGGAGCTCTTGTTTTCCGACTTAGCGGGCGTCCATGTCTTTCCGTCATCGACGCTTCTATACACAGACCCTCTTAAACCGGCGACGATGAGCGTTCCATCTTTCAGTGCAGTTCCTGTCCAAAAGGAGCCGTTGTAGCCAGTACTTAGGTAGCTCCAAGTGCCACCTTTGTCGTCCGAACGCAACACGACGCCCCGCTCAGCCGCAACGAATAGCGAACCCTTCGAGTCAGCAAACAGCTGAAACAAATTGCGATCTCCCTTCCCCCCCTCGGGTGGGGACGGAACCTTCACAATGACCCAAGTTCTCCCGCCATCATGGGTTTCAAGCATCAATGACCACAGTCCTACCGCCCAGCCGTGGTCCTTATCAATGAACAAAATCGAGAAGAGCGGTCGATCGACGGCGGTCTCGCTGCGTTGCATTTTCCATGTTTCGCCGCCATCCGATGTGTTGAGAATCACACCCCATTGACCTGCTGCCCAGCCATTCTTGGAATCGGCGAACGAAACAGAAGTCAGCGTAGCTCGTGTAGGAACGGCCTTCGCTTGCCGGAAGCTGCGACCTTCGTCGTCTGACAAGAGAACATTGCCGTGGTCGCCCACCGCGACAATTCGCCGTCCAGCGCGTGTCGCGGACAGGATCATCTGCTGAGTCGCGGACTCCGACCGCACTGCGGGCTGCTGCTTGAGTTCAACCGGCGACGCGCTGCCCGGAGCAGTAGCTGAGCCCGGTGCTGGCCCTGGCGTCTTGGGATCCTGTGCGAGCGCCGAACCCGATATGCACACCGATATCATGAGGGCAACGGGAACACGCGGGAACCGGCGTAGGAAATGGTTCATCGTTGGTTCCATCAATGATCGAGAATACCTGGGGCGCAAACCGGTCCTTTGCGAGGGAACAGTCGTTCTAGCCAGACGGCCAAAGCCGGCAGTGCGGTCATCGCCATAACTAGGTTAACCATAAACATGAACGCGAGGAGCTTGCCCATATCTGCTTGGAATTTCAGTTCAGAGAAGGCCCAGGTCGCGACACCGACCGCGAGCGTAATCGCGGTGAAGATGGTCGCCATCCCGACCTCCAGAATTGCGTATTCCAGCGCCTTAACGATCGGTTGTCCCTTCGCCAGGTGGAGCTGTAAGCGGTTGTAGATGTAAAAAGCATAATCGACACCAATACCTACGGCGAGCACCATCACGGGTAGTGTCGCCACAGTCAGGCCGATCTCAAGCTCCTTCATGAACCAGTATCCGATGAACGTCCCCACGGTGAGCGGGAGGCAGCAGATAATAGCCGCCCGCCAGTCGCGGTATACAAGTAATACGAGAAGTACGATCGCCAAATAGACGTAGAGCATCATTGGCCGCTCGCTCTTTGCAACTTCCTCGTTGATCGCAGCTAGAACGCCGGCGTTTCCCGAGGCGAGCCGGATATTGACGTTGTCTAGCTTATTCTTCGCGCGAAAGTCCTTCGTTGCATCGATGAGGTGATTGATGGTGGATGCCTTATGATCGGTAAGGAAGAGATTTACTGCAGACATGCTGCAGTCCTTCCGAATATAACCGCGAAAGCGCCCGATCTCGACGGTCAGGCCTGCATAGTTGCTCGCGTCTATCGGCACGACATACATCTTGGGGTTACCCTCGTTGTAACCTTCGTTATAGGTACGAAGTTGACCCGCGTAAGATGTCGTCGATAACACGCCTGGCTCATGTTCCATTTCCGAAACAAACTGGTCCTCATACACGCCAATGCGAACATTTTCGCAAGAGTCTGGCGGAGCCTCGAAAATTACGGTCAGCCAATCTAGCCCTGTGTCATAGTTCTGCGAGATGGCAACCGCATCTTGATTAAAGCGCGACTCCACGCGAAGCTCGGGTGCGCCGGGTTGCAGGGTACCGACAACGCGATCCCTGCTTTGCCAGATTGACACACCGAAGATCACCGCCACAACCGCGAGAACAACCAAGGCGTTGCGAGGCTCGGCGACGCGCGCTAGCGCGTGCAACCATCGTGCGCGCTGTTCCCGCTTAAGTACAGCCGTGACAGCGTATTCCTTCGTGAAATGAAATAGGGATGCCGCGACCGGCAGCATTATCAAATTTGTAATGATCTTGTACGCAACGCCGATTGAGGCAGTGATGGCGAGCTCTCGCACCATTGGGATGGGGATGAGTACCAGCGTTATGAAGGAGACAAATGCGGTGACCAGCGCCAACGTCCCCGGAATAAGCAGCCCGTGGAAACTTGACCGGGCAGCCTGTTCGGTCGTTTTTCCGTGCGACAGCTCGCGAACGATATAGTTGATCTGCTGCACCCCATGTGATACGCCAATGGCAAAAATGAGGAAGGGAACCAGTACGGCAAGCGGATCGAGTCCGTAGCCGAGAAGCCGAAGCGTGCCGAATTGCCACACCAATGACGTCAGAGAACAGGCCACCGCAAGCAGCGTGAATCGCAGCGAGCGGCAATACCAATAGACCGCGAGCGCGGTTAGCACGATCGCGAGCGCGCAGAATCGGATGACTCCCGCTGCGCCGTCGGCGATGTCGCCGATCTGTTTCGCAAACCCAATTATCTGGATTTCGAAGTCATTGTCTTCAAATTTGTTACGAATTCGTTCTTCGAGGATGTGGTTGTATGCGACATAGTCAATTTTGACGCCGTTCTGATCGAACTCATTCAACTCGGCGGTAATCATTGCGCTCGTCTGGTTCCGCGACACAAGCGTTCCCACATATCCGCCCTGGCTGGTGGCGCGCTGAATGTTGGCAATGATCTCCGGGGTCAAGTGATCCGGTGTCACCGTACCGGGGATGATGGGCTCTGCCCGAAATCCATCCTCAGTGATCTCGTTTACGAAGCTGTTGGGCGTCCAGAGAGACTGCACGCCAAGCCGCGAGATGTTCGGCAGGAACATGACCGCCTGCGTAACGTCATACAGTCGAGCCAGTGCCGGCTTAGTCCAGATTTCACCCTTGCGCGCCTTGACGACAAAGTTCAGGCGGTTGGCGCCGAGCACATCGTCACGGTACTTCTGAAACGTGGCGATGTACTCATGTCCGATTGGCATCTGCTTCTCGAAGCCCGCATCCATCTTCAACTGGACAGCAAAATACGCCATTACAGCCGTGAAGAGGGCCAGGGCAATCAGAATCGGCTTCCCGAATCGGAAGCAGAACGATTCGAGTCCGAGAATCTTATCGATCAGGAATTTGTCAACATCGGCGCCTTTGAAGAGATTTAACATATCCTAAATATCCATGGCCGACGTCTTTGGTCGCTGGTCGCGGCTCCGTCCGCCTGGTCCTCCTGCTACGGCGGTGACGGCAGAGCGCGAAGGTACTGTTAATCAGGACGGAGGTCGGACAGCGCGTTCCCCATTCTCGACCTCGACCCATCAGAAGTTACGAGACAGATAGCCGCCAATGAAGCCCCGATCTGCGTACGGCTGGTCGAATGGTGTCTTCCCTCCCCACCATTTGGCGTAGTTGACTCCGAATACCCAGTTGGCGGGGTTCTGCGTGAACGTAACGATGAAGTTGGCCGACTTTGCGCCCGTCATGAAATTCGCGGTGAAGTTTGGCGTGCGTCCGCTAACCGCTTGGAAGTAGTAGAGTTCCGGCGTCACCTGCCAGCCGGGAATCAGTTTGCCGTCGTAGGTCCAGCTGAAGTCGAAGTTGTACCCCCAGGAGTTCTTGGTGCCAGCGGGCGCCGCGATTTGGCCCAAAGTCGGGTCGTTCTGCGTCCAGGTCCAATAGCCGGCTGCTGGTACCTGCATGACGGGCGTGCCGTCTGCGGCAGTCCGGACATATTGATTCTGGAGATTGGGGTAGCTGATACCCACCGCCTCGGCCAACAATGTCGCCGTATCGGCACCCAGAAGATCGAGGGATCGGCCATAGTCACCCGGGGTTAGGCTCAGCAAGCCGGTCAGATGCATCTGATAGCGCTTCTGATCAATATATGCTTGGCAATATTGCACTGGCGCGGCATTTGTGTTGGCATCCAACGGGCCGCCTGGGTTATAGCAGCCGGAGAGCGATACCGCGTCCTTGGGACGATAGGAAAGTTCCCAGCCGACGGCCCAGTCACCCAACGGGAAATTCGCGCTCACCCCATACAGTTTGCGGTTCTCCAGAAAGCTCCACTGATAGCTCGCACCATAATCTGCGTAGTTCAAGACCGGGGTCTTGTCGTGGTAATTAAGGTAGTAGAAACCGAGGTTGACGTTGGTGCCGGTAGGTTGATAGCGAACTGAAGCGCCGTCCTGACCACTGTTTTTCGGTTTGATGTCATTCAATCCATTGATCGGGAATCCCTGCGGTTGTCCGGTCTGGGCAGCTGCGGCAGGGTCCAGTCCGCCAATATTAAAGTTGGTTGGATTGAGGAATATGGGCTGCGATCCTTTCTGAAAAATATCCGCCACCGACCAGTAAGCGCCGACCGGAGGTTGACGATCGCCGTACCAGCGGAACTGGTAGTAGGCCTCGATGTTGATGCCATGGCCAATACCGCTGGCGACACTGATCATCGGCGCCGGCAGAAATACTTCCTTAAGTGGCGTTCCGGGTTGCGAGAGGCGCTGTATGTCGACCTGATTGGTCGAGTTGATGCCTCCGGGAAGGAAAAGACTTTCGCCCCAGCTGATCACCTGATTACCCAAGCGAATGCGCGCCAGGTTGTCGCCGATAGATATTTCCTTGCTAATCCACAGGTCGTACAGTCGTACGGGATTCACGATCTCGTTTTTCGCTGCAGTGGACAACGGGGTGCGTACGGTGTCGTCTGCTTTGAAATCGTATAGCCAGGTAAACCGCCCGAAAAACTTCCAGCTGTCTGGGAATTTAAGCAGCAATTCCTGATTGCCTTTGACATATTCGGTGAACAGGCTGTCCTTTTTGTAGTTCAAATTTCCATTGTCGCTATTGGACCATCCGCCAGTATCAGCCGAGGCACAAAAGGACGGGTCACCAATCCGGGAACAGGAAGGGTCTTTCAAGCGCATGCCAAGTCCCGCCGTCAGTGTTACATCAAAGTTTCCGCTGAAATTTTCGGTCTCGAATGAGGCTGCGAAAATCGAGCCGCTAAACGCAGCAGCAACGACCAGAAAAATTATCCTGCAATGTATCTCGATCTTCATTAAGATCTCCCGCTGAAGTTCTTTCGTCACCATCACGGCAAATGGGCTTTCGTTCGCCGTGATGGCAACCTCGTTCAGATAACCAAAGTCAATTTAACGATCGCTGATCGCGCGCAAATTGTCTGACGTGTAGAACTGCGCCTTATACCTCGGGCCGTTTGGCTCTATTACCCACTGCATGTCCTTGCGCGCGCCGACCGCATGCATGTCAAAGACATAGCGCCCTTCGGCGAGGTTGTATTGCACGAACGACTCGACGTCGCAGGTGCCCGTCTCATAAACTGGTAAAAGAAAGCCTTCTCTCACTTTCCAGAGCTTGCCCTGAGCGTCGTAGTCGTCGGCCAGGACCACGTTCCAGCTATCCTCGTCGAGGAAGAAGGTCCGCTTTGGCGCTAAGTGACGCATGCCGGCCTTTACGGTTGCCTCGATGACCCAGACTCGGTGCAGCTCGTAATGTCTGCTCGCCGGGTTGATTGCGTCCTGCTGGGCAACGTCTTCGAACTTTGCGTTGAAGTCATTGGCGCCGAAAGCGTTATAAGGGATATACAACTCTTTCTTTCCGACCAGCTTCCAGTCGAAACGGTCGATCGTGCCATTGAAGACGAATGGTTCGTCCAGGGTATATTGGTTCTCCATACCGATCTGGGGAGAGTCGTAGGCGTAACTTGGCATTCTGCGTACTCGGCGCTGGCCAGGGAAGTAATAGAACGTTTCCGAGCCAGGTTGATTGAGGAAGAAAGTGATGGCCAGCGCCTGCCCCGCGAGTGCGGTTGGATCGGTATAGGCAAAGTACGTGTAGTACTCGACCTGTGGCAGACTGCTCAGACTGGTCGACCCCTTCACGCCCCACGGAAAGAAGATGGTTTGTTCAGACCCTGCCTTGATCCACTCGGACCCCCCCTTTCGCGGGGAAACTGCCGTTATCAAATTTCTCCATTCAATTCCTACACCCCGATATCGCATCTTGCTGTTCCACATCGCCTCCGTACCGTCGCTCGGAATGGGGAAGGGGAATCCAGGCACCGTTGCTTCTTTCAGACTCCAGCCGTCCGCACCAATCTTCGCTGTCCCGACATTCTTCTTTGTGTTCGCGGCGACGAAGTCAGGCATGCCGCAATCGCGACGCGTCGGGTAGACCTCCATCTTGTAGCCCGGCACTTGCTTGATCAGAGCCACTTGGCCTGGAGACAGTTTGTCCGCATACTTGTCGACGTTCGACGCGTCGATTGAAAAGAGGGCCTTGTCGCCCTTGTGCGCGTAGTATTCGGCTCTTTTCTTGCCGTATGCCCAGCCCGTGGCGGGAGGTTCGGACCCAGTCCACGCGGAGATCGAGCCATCCTTGTTGGGACCCTTCTCGGCTCCGGCCGGGGTCAATTCCTTGCCGAGCCGATCTGCGTCCTGCGGTGTGGCAGCAGTGGCCGCTCCGGTCAGGGCAACCAGGCCTGCGATCAGCAATGCATTGCGTTTCATCATCTCTCTCCTTTGCGAAAAATTTCCAATGTTGCAGCTTCCCGATGGACCAGAACGTGACCAAGGCATGCGGGTCGCGCGCGTTATTCAGGTGGGTGCGCTACGGGGCTGTGCGGGTCGCAAAGCGTTCAGGTGCCGGCTTGCGTCGCGAGAGCGAGGCGCTGCGACTTCTCGAGCGACCGCCAAACCGGACCCAGCGACGCTTCGTTCTCGTAGATCTGCTCCAGCTTGGCGAGGCTGACATAAGCCTGCTCATGCTCGACGAACAGGTCCATGATTTCGCGGTCTTGCGCGGGCAGCAAACAGGACAGAAAGTGAAAGTGCGAGCCGGCTGGCGCGCGCGATTGTTGCATGTGTGCGAATCATTTTCTCCACTCCTCCAGCTATTCGACCCGATACCCCATCGCCGCCAGACGCGTGACGATCGCCGCGCGTGTCGCCGCGACGTCGTCGAGGCGCTGATTGCGCAGCCGCGTCACTTCCTCGGCGGTGTAGGGCACGAAGCCCGGTGGGATTTCCTCACGGCTAAACTGCGGCAGCATCCAGTTCAGCAATACCGCGATCTGTGCATCGGAAAGCGCCGAGTTCGACGTTCCCGGCACCTGGACCAGAAACGCACGACCCTCGGGCAGGCGCAGGAAATGGCCGACCGCGCCCCTCATCTTCGGAATCTCGTGGGACGCGCTGCCGGTCCCGTCGAACTGATGGCAACCCGCGCAGTTCAGCAAGTAGTATTGGCGGCCGATATCGGCGGCGGTGGCTGGCGCGACCGCAAGCAGCGTCGCTAGGACGACCAATGACTGGAACAGCGTTCGCATGGGGTTCTGCTTCACTTCGCCGCCCGTTCCAGTTCTTGCTTGGTCCGATGCAAGTCGCGAGGGGTACGCGAAACCGCGCGCGCCGCGGCGATTTCCGCGGCCGCGATCGGTGCAAAATCGGCGGGCAGTGCGTTGGCATTCTGAATGCGCAAGACATGGTTGAGCGCCGCCGCGAGCTGGTCATCCGCAAGTGTCGCGTTCGGCGGCATGGCGACAAACTGGCGCTGCCCCCCCAGCTCGAACACGCCCGCTATACCGTGCACGACAACCTGCGCGAGATACTCTCGACCGCCGGGCGCCTTGAGCCGCGCGGCCGCAGGCCCCGCCAGCGGCGGCCCGAAGCCCGCGATGCCGGTTCCCGCGACGTCGTGACACGTCGCACAATGCTCCGCGTAGATCGGCGCGCCGGAGTCCGCGTCGACCGCCTTCAGAGGACCGGCCGCGATTGCCGTCGAGGTGAGAACGGCGAGGCAGCAAACGCGAGAGCGGCGCACGGTCATCCCTTGCCCGTCTCCGCGATCCCCACGGCCGCCGCAACCGTGCAGTGGTACATCGTGGACTTGTTGCCCATGCACCAATTGATGTCGTTGTGCACGCCCATCCGGTAACCGGGGCGCTCGCTCACATTGGCGTTGCACAGGCAGCGGCCGCAGGACGTGACGCCACAGCAGTCGGCGTAGCTGATGAGGTAGTCGCGGCCATCGAGGTGGCTGTGGCAGGTGCCTATCCAGACGACCTTGGACGCCTCCGTTCCCGGCGGGCAGGACGACACGGTGCCACCGCAGCATGTGCACAGGAAGCCGTCAATTGCGCAGTAGCGCCAGTAGTCACACGCGGTTTCGTCGTCGCGCTTCTGTTTGCCGGCGGCCGCCGCATGCGCGTGGTTCGCGACCCGGTCAAAGGGGAGTATCGGCAGCGCCAAGGCGGCACCCGCCAGCAGTTGGCCGATGCGAGTCACCGCGCTGCGGCGCGACGTCTGTTGCGCCACATGGCGGGTCTGACGTTCGAAATATTCATCCAGCCATCGCATGGTCGTGCTCCCGGCGCCTACTCCTGTTGAACGACGAAATCCTGGATCGAGGCCACGCCCATTTCCTTGGCGGTAAACAGGCTTTCGAGTTGCTCACGCGAATTCACCAGACCCTTCCCGCGCACGACGCCATGCTCGTCGAGCAGCACGGCGTACGGCAGCTTGCTCACGTGATAGGTGACGCCAAGCTCGGTGGACAGTACGTACGGAAACTCCTCGAGGCCGGCTCGCCGCACAAAGGTCAGGTGCTCCGCGACCTCGCCGTCGCTCGCCAGAACGATCGACAGCCACCTGCGTTCGCTCGCCGCCGTCGATTTCATGATCGGCAGCAACTTCTTGCACACCGGGCACGTCGGCGAAACGAAGAAAAGCAGGATGCTTTGCGGCGAGGGCGGCCCGATGTTGACCGGGCGGTTCACGAGATCCGTCAGCGCGAACACGGGCGACGCCTCGCCCACCTTGGGCCCGCTGTCGATCATCAGCGCGCCCATCGGGGCGACGCGCTCATAGAGCACGCCGATCTGCCGCGCCAGCGCGAAAACCGCGACCAACAAGGCAAGCACGATGACCCAGAGCACGAGATTGGAAACGACGAGGGCTTCGGTCATGTGCGGCTCCTCAATTCGTAGAGTCCAGGACGGTTGGCCAGCAGCTGGCTCGTACACGCGTACAATCCGTACAGCGCGATCGTGCCGAACGCGATCGTGCCGTAATCGATCCAGTGGAGCTCGCGCGCGGCGCCTCCCTGCGCGCCGATCGCGGCAGCGAGCATCAGGGCGGCATTGCGCGCGACGAGACCCCAGGACAGCCGCTGCCGGCCTTCGAGGCCGCCGCAGCCGCAGTCGATGTCGACGCGGCCGCGTGACACGTTGATCGCGACGGCGCCAGTAACCGCGAGCAGGACGGCAACCGAGAGCGCGGATCCGGCCGCGCGGAAGGGATCGGCAAGCAATGCGATTCCGGCGATCAGTTCAAGTACGGGCAGAGAGAGCGCCGCGGGCGCGACCAGTGCATCGGGCAGCAGCCGGTAGTTCGCGAGCGCCGCACGGAAGCTTTCCCATTGCCGGAGCTTCTGGTACGCGCCGACGAGGAGCACCAGGCTCACGGCCGATGTCAGTGCGCGGGCGACCACGGGATCGAGGCCGCCAAACGTGGGGCCCATCACTGCATCTCCATTAAGGTGCCGACCTCGGCGACGTTTGCCATCCTCCGCTTGAAGACGAGCTTGCGGTCGGCATCGTAGACGACGAGCGCCATCTTGACTCCGTCGATCGCGAACAGGCGGGGCACTTCGTTCCGGCTTACTGCAATGGCGATGGCGTTGTTTCCGGGCGCACGGGCGACCCGTTTCCCGGTGGCGAGATCGAATACCCAAATTTCCTTCGCCGGATCCTTGTGACTGCCTTCCTTTCCTTTCGGATGCATCGCCACGAAGAGACGCCCTGATGCCTCGTGCAGCGCGAGCAGCTGATAGCCTCCAGGACGCCATCCTTGGCGCACGTCCGCCGGCGCGAGCAGCGACCACGGCTCCTCGAATCGGGCCTCCTCGCCGCCGAGGTTTGCCGTATAGATCTTTCCCTTGAAGGAGACGAAGAAATAGCGGTCGCCGATATTTTCCGCGTGCACGAAGAGCGGGTCTTCGTCCGGATTGAAGAATCGCGCGCTGCGCTTGAGCGTTTTCTGTTTGCCTTCCTCGTCGAGCGTAACCGTCAGCACCGTGCCGTCGCCACACAGCGTCGAGAAGCGGAAGGGGACGGTGTATGACGGCAGGATGATCCAGCAACCGGGGGTCGACACCTCGGTCACGAACTTGCGCGCTTTGAGGTCGACGACACTCACCGACGACGCGGGGGTCGCGTTTTGCACGAACAGCAGCCGGCCGTCCGCGGACGTACGAACCACGCCGTGATAGGGCAGCGCCTGCGCGTGCTTCGGCGGGATAGCGATCTCGCCTTTGTACGCCAATGTGGCGATGTCGTAGATGTCGACGACGTCGTTGCGCTCGCCGTGGCCGAGGCGCGTGTAGTAAGTCGTGGCGATGTACAGCTCGGAGCGGTCCGGGGCGAGCGCGGGCAGCCCGGCAAATCCGGTCGCGACCATACCTTGCAGCTTGAGCGCATCGCCGTCGATGACGTTCAAGCGGCCGTCGGCGACATGGTTGATGGCAAAATCCGAGAGGTAGATGCGGTACGGGGTCGCCGGCGGCAACTCGGCAGTCGTCACCTGCTCGAAAGGCTCATCGGCGGCGAACGCCGCAGACAGCGCGAACATACCCGCCGCAAACCATCCCAAGAGACTCTTGCAGCGCATCATCCACCCCCCGTCACCCGTCGCCGATGCATGTCTATAGCACCGGGTGTTTCAATGATTCGTCCGGTGCAGTTTGCGCAGCGGTCGCAGCGGGCCGTAGCAACGGCGGGTCACGCGATTCGGGCGCCTCACGGCAAGAGCGCGGTAATCACTTTTTCCTCAGTGTACGCCAGCACGCCGGACAGCCCGCATTCACGGCCGACGCCACTGCTCTTCATCCCACCCCACGGGAGCCGTGGGTCGATCGGCGCCCAGCAATTGATCCCGACTGCGCCCGCACGAACGGTATGTGCAACCTTGTGCGCGCGAGCGACGTTCGATGTCCAGACAGTTGCAGCGAGGCCGTACGGGGTGTCGTTGGCGATCGCAATCGCCTCTTCTTCGGTGTCGAACGGGATCACGACTCCCACGGGACCGAAGATCTCTTCCCGGGCGATGGTCATGCGATTGCTGGCATTGCTGAACACCGTCGGCTGCACGAAGAACCCGGTCCCGCGTTCAGCAACTCCACCCGCGAGCACCTGTGCGCCCTCGTCGATTCCCAGGCCGATGTAGCGATTGACGCGGTCGAATTGCGCCCGGCTCGCCAGCGCACCCATCTGCACGCCTGGTTGCGACGGATCACCTACCTTGATCGACTTGGCGGCAGCCGCCAGCGCCTCCGCGAACCGATCGGCGATAGAGCGGTGAACGAGCACGCGTGTTCCGGCAGCGCATACTTCGCCCTGGTTGAAGAACAAGCCCATCGCACAGCCACGCACCGCGGCGTCGAAGTCGGCATCGTCGAAAACGATCTGCGGGCTCTTCCCACCGAGCTCCAGCGAGATCCGCTTGAACAACGGACCTGCCGTGCGCGCGATCTCGCGGCCGACCTCCGAACTCCCCGTAAATGTGATCTTGTCGACGCCCGGGTGCTCGCACAGGGCGCGACCCACGACCTCTCCGCGGCCCGTGACGACATTGACGACGCCGTCGGGAAAACCAACCTCCTTACAGAGCTGGGCCAGATGGATGGCGGACCGCGGCGTCTCCTCCGATGGCTTGATGACTACCGTGCAACCGGCGGCGAGCAGCGGGCCGACCTTCCAGCACGTGATCATGAAAGGCGTGTTCCACGGAATGATGGCACCCACCACGCCCACCGGCTCTCGCCGCGTGTACGACAGCGTCGGCACGCCCATGTAGCCGGGCGTCGGAATCGTCCGACCTTCGATCTTGTCCGCCCATCCGGCGGCAGTTCGCAAGGTGCCGATCGCATTCGGCAGATCGAGCAAGCGCGGCTCGATTCCGGGACGACCGATACTGCTCGCATCCATATCGGCGATCAGCTCTGCGTCCCGCTCGACCAGATCAGCCAGGCCGATCATGAGCACGCCGCGTTGCGCACCCGACATCCGGCTCCAGTCGCCGGTTTCCAGTTGGCGGCGCGCCGCCTGAACGGCGACATCGACGTCGGCGCTTGTGCCGGCTGCCGCCCTCCATCGCACCTGTTCGTCCACCGGGTTGATGAGATCCATTAAGGAGCCATCGGACGACGGGCAGAACTTCCCGTCGATGAAATGACGCAGGGAGGCATAGTCGGGGCGTTTGTCTGGCATTGCTGTCTCTTCGCGAACCGGTGCCCCGCTGCGAAGGGGGCCCCGTATACCAATCCGTCGAGCGCCTAGTATCGAACGCGCACAATGGCGGTGCTATCGCGAGAATTCGCAATGGATATCCGTCAGGGAGCACTGCGGCAGTGCAGGCGGCCCTTTGAGAGCCCTCCGCGGCGACGGACCGGCCGCCGCCGCGCGCCCCGTGAGGTCGCACCTAGGAAGCCAGGGAAACGGCTTAGGTGGGTCGTGGCATCTCGTGGAGAGCGCGAATCAGCTTCGCGGTCGAGCTGACACCCAGCTTGGCGCGGATGCTGCGCAACTGGTGGTCAATCGTGGAAAGAGAGCGCCCGAGATGGCGAGCGATTTCCTTGTAGCTATAGCCGTCGATCACGAGTTGAGCGACCCTGGCCTCGGCGGGCGTCAACCTTGCACAGGTCTGCGGGTCCGTCGAGTCCGCGTCTGCTCCCCTGGCCGAGAGGCGCAATGAAGCGGCCAGAATGGGCCCGATCACCCAGTTTGCGACATTGCCGAGATGGATACATTCGTTCGAACACCAGGGCCCTCCGTGCGAGACGCGATCCGCGCACAGTAAACCGACCGAAGTCTCGCCGTCCCGCAGCGCCACCGCGAGCTTGCGCCGCGTTCCTGACTTGAACAGTGACTCGCGCAATGTGTCACTCAACCTCGCGTCATGAGCGACATCGTTGAATGCTACCGGGTGTCTTGCATTCCACACGAGAGCAATGCCGGTGCCACGTGCATCCATGCTTGTGCCCAGGATGCTGGGAGCATCGATCCCGGCGCGGCGGACCTCGATATGCGGCCGGTAGACCGGCGCGCGAGGCGTACCGAACCCGGCGTCGACGCGGTCGGCCCCAACAATTTCGAGCAGCCACTCCCCGGCGACCTGAAGACCGGCGAGAGGATCGTCGAGATTGAGGAGCATGCGCGCCGCCAAGTCCCGCGCCGGACGCCATGGAATGCGACTTCCGCATCCCAGAAGGGTGTCTCGCAGTCTGCGCTGCGCGCGCAGAAGTTCGGTTGCATCGACCTGGGTGGCCATGGCAGACCGCTCCCTTTCACGATTGGCGCCTTCCACGCCAGATGGTTGGCCGGTTCGGTTCGTGCGCCCCCGATCGTGGGTAGTGTTGGCGTCGCGGTGAATCCGACATATCAGGGGTTCGTTCGGGCGCCTCGATCTCGACGAGTCCGTCCGCGGAGTGATTCCAAGGGTCCGAGCATATCCCGGCGTTGGTTCGAGCCAAACCCTGGGAGGTGGCGGCTTCCCAACGAACGTCGGTGTGATCCGGCACCCCAAAGCGCACACTACACCCGAAGCCTGAACAATGGCAACACGGTTCTCTGTTGCATCTGCGGAGTGTAGTACGGTGAGGGTCTCCTTGGGAGACTCTGATGACCAAGCCGTTGGAACGTGATGCGATCTATCTGAAGCGGCACTTCGACGCCGAGATCATAGTTCTGTGTGCGCGCTGGTACATCACGCACAATTTGAGTTAAAGAGAATTCACGTAGGACACGATTTTGTCGGTTTCACGACGCCGACTACGGCCTCACCGGGACCAACGCGAGCGAATATTCGTGATGCAACCCGCCCATTACCGCTCGCGCGAGCACGAGCGCACCCGCCGCCAATCCATGTCGGGACGTAGATTTCGGAGCCTTCACAGATTCCTTCGGAGGATCCGGCACGCCAGGACCCAACCCGCTGTGCGGACGCCCCTGATTGTAATGTGTAGTAACCCAGACTTGATCGAACAGCAAGTGTCAGATCGTAGTTGCCCTCGACCGGCTCCAACCAGCCAGTCTCCGCCATTCAGGACAAACTGTGCCTAGCAACGCGGCGATCGCCAAGCGGCAGGAGCTTTAGGGGCATGCTGCGCTACTTGATCGGGACGGCGGACTAGCGGCGGATAAACCAAATGACAAGCGATAGGACGATAGAGACGACCACGCAGGTCGTGATTGGAAAGTAGAAAACGCTGCTCTCAGTTTCGATGCGAATATCTCCCGGCAGGCGCCCGAGGCCGAGTCTGGAGAGCCATGGCCATAGCAGTCCAACCAGAAGGAGAACCGCCCCGATGGCGATCAGAATCCGTTGCATGTTAGACATCGTACTGCAGGTCGAGTGGCCAAGGAACGCGATCGTCGAACGAAATGTGATCGGACATTGTTTGTCCGGTCGAGCCCAGGTCGGGACAGCAGAGGGATCTTATCT
>OCZU010001504.1_pt1 | contig 15292 bp, 13 predicted proteins | sample 1539001 | NCBI WGS metagenome assembly OCZU01 (sample SAMEA3539306, study PRJEB22396) | soil metagenome | biome: tundra; feature: field; material: soil | place: USA | collected 2010-05 | depth 0.15 m | reverse complement strand
ACAACCGGATCGTGATCAACAATCACCTGGCCCGCGGCCGCGGCGGCAAGGTGTCCTTCACCCACATGATCGGCTACGCGGTGGTGCGCGCCCTGGCGGCGGCGCCGGAGCTGAACGACTCCTACGCCGAGGTCGACGGCAAGCCGATGCTGGTCCGGCCAGAGCACGTCAACCTGGGACTCGCGATCGACATCCAGAAGGAGGACGGAACCCGCCAGCTGCTCGTGCCGAGCATCAAGGCAGCGGAGCAGATGGACTTCCGCCAGTTCTGGATGGCCTATGAGGAGATCGTGCGCAAGGCAAGGGGCGGGAAGCTCGCCGTCTCCGACTTCGCCGGCACGACGATCAGCCTGACCAACCCGGGAACCATCGGCACCATGCACTCCGTTCCCCGGCTGATGCCCGGCCAGGGCGCCATCATCGGCGTCGGCGCGATGGAGTACCCGGCTGCCTATCAGGGCGCCTCGGCCGAGACCCTGGCCAGGCTGGCGCTGAGCCAGGCCGTCACCCTCACCTCGACCTACGATCACCGGATTATTCAGGGCGCCCAGTCCGGCGACTTCCTGCGGATCATCCGCGGCCTGCTGCTCGGCGAGCAGGACTTCTACGATCAGATCTTCGCCTCGCTCCGGGTCCCTTACGAACCGGTCCGCTGGGTCCGCGACATTCCTGCCGCCCACGAGGACGACATCAGCAAGGCCGCCAGGGTGCACGAGCTGATCCATGCCTACCGGGTCCGCGGCCATCTGCTCGCGGACACCGACCCGCTGGAGTACAAACAGCGCAAGCATCCCGACCTGGACATCAACTCGCACGACCTGACCTTGTGGGATCTGGAGCGCGAGTTCGCCACCGGCGGGTTCGGCGGCAAGCCGCGGATGCGGCTACGCGAGATCCTCGGCGCGCTGCGGGATTCCTACTGCCGCACGGTCGGGCTTGAGTACATGCACATCCAGAACCCCGAGGAACGCAGCTGGCTGCAGGAACGGGTGGAACGGCCGCACAGCGATGCCGATCACGCCGAGCAGATGCGCGTGCTGTCCCGGCTGAACGTCGCCGAGGCGTTCGAGATGTTCCTGCAGACCAAGTTCGTCGGCCAGCGCAGATTCTCCCTGGAGGGTGCCGAGTCGCTGATCCCGCTGCTCGACGCGGTGCTAACTGAGGCAGCCAGAGGACAGCTGCACGAGGCGGTCATCGGCATGGCGCACCGGGGCCGGCTGAACGTGCTCGCGAATATCGCAGGCAAGTCCTACGCGCAGATCTTCAACGAGTTCGAGGGCCACCTGGACCCGGCCAGCATGCACGGCTCCGGCGACGTCAAGTACCACCTAGGCGCCGAGGGCAGCTACACGGCCGCGGACGGCACCGCGATCCCGGTCACCCTGGTCGCCAACCCCAGCCATCTTGAGGCCGTCAACCCAGTGCTCGAAGGCGTGGTCAGGGCAAAGCAGGACGTGCTGGACATGGGTCCGCCCGGATACACCGTGCTGCCGATCCTGATCCACGGCGACGCCGCGTTCGCCGGGCAGGGCGTGGTCGCCGAGACCCTGGAGCTCTCGCAGCTGCGCGGCTACCGCACTGGCGGCACCGTCCACATCGTGGTGAACAACCAGGTCGGTTTCACGACCGATCCGTCGCACTCACGGTCCAGCGTGTACTGCACGGACGTAGCCCGCACGATCCAGGCACCGATCTTCCACGTGAATGGCGATGACCCAGAGGCAGTGGTCCGGGTCGGCAGGCTGGCCTTCGCCTACCGGGAGACGTTCAGCAAGGACGTCGTGATCGACATGGTCTGCTACCGCCGGCGCGGGCACAACGAGGCCGACAACCCATCCTTCACGCAGCCGCTGATGTATGACCTGATTGACGCGAAGCGCTCGACCAGGAAGCTCTACACGGAGTCTCTGATCGGCCGCGGTCACATCACGCTGGAGGAGGCCGAGCACGCCCTGCGCGACTACCAGCAGGAGCTTGAGCGGGCCTTTACCGAGACTCGCGAGGCGGCAGGCCGGCCGGTCGAGCCGGGTGCGGTGGTCCGCAGGCCGCCGCAGCAGCAGGCCGTGATCGACCACACGGGCACGCCGACCGCGATCACGCCGGAGACCGTCAAGCGGATCATCAACACCCAGCTGAACCTGCCGGACTGGTTCACTCCGCATCCGCGGCTCGCGCCGCAGCTTGCCCGGCGGGCAGCGATGGTGGAGCAGGACCGGATCGACTGGACGACCGGCGAATTGCTGGCGTTCGGCGCGACGCTGATCGACGGCAGCGCGGTCAGGCTGGTGGGCCAGGACAGCCGTCGCGGCACGTTCGGCCAGCGGCACGCCGTCCTGGTGGACCGGAATACTGGCGCCGAGTACACGCCACTGCGCGAGTTCAACAACGGAACGGCCAAGTTCCACGCTCACGACTCGCTGCTCTCTGAGTTCGCGGCCGTCGGGTTCGAGTATGGCTATTCCGTGGTGCGGCCGGACGCACTGGTTTGCTGGGAGGCTCAGTTCGGGGACTTCGTCAACGGTGCGCAGACGATCCTGGACGAGTTCATCTCGGCCGGCGAGCAGAAGTGGGGCCAGCGGTCCGACGTGGTGCTGCTGCTGCCGCACGGGTACGAAGGCCAGGGTCCCGATCACTCGTCGGCACGGGTCGAGCGCTTCCTGTCACTCTGCGCGCAGGACAACATGACGGTGGCGATGCCGAGCACCCCCGCCAGCTATTTCCACCTGCTGCGCTGGCAGGCACTGTCCGAGCGGGTCAAGCCCCTGATCGTGTTCACGCCAAAATCCATGCTCCGGCTCAAGGCAGCAGTGTCCTCCGTGGCCGATTTCACCGCTGGCTCGTTCCTGCCGGTACTGGCAGATCCTGGCCCTGGCGGCGCAGGCCCGGCGGCTAGTCTTGACCGGGCGGCAGTCCGCCGCGTCCTGCTCTGCTCCGGCAAGATCTATTACGACCTGGCCGAGAAACGGCGCACCGAGCAGCGAGCTGATGTCGCCATCGTCCGGGTGGAGCGCCTGTACCCGCTGCCCGCACAGGAGATCGCGGCCGAGCTGGCCGGGTATCCGAACGCCGCGGAGCTGTCCTGGGTCCAGGAGGAGCCAGCCAACATGGGCGGCTGGCCGTTTATGGCGATGAACCTGCCCGGCGTGCTCGGCCGCGCGCTCGGCGTAGTCTCGCTGCCGGCCAGCTCGGCACCAGCGTCCGGATCAGCGAAGGCGCACGCGGCCGAGCATGCCGCCCTGGTCGCCTCCGCGCTGGGCTAGTCGGAATCCGGCCATGTACTTCACCGACCGCGGCATCGAGGAACTCCGCGACCGGCGCGGCGACGAGGAGGTCACCCTCGGCTGGCTGGCCGCCCGGCTGACAGAGTTCGTAGACGCTCATCCGGACTACGAGGCGTCGATCGAGCAGCTGGCCACCTGGCTGGCCCGGCTGGACGACGACGTCGATCTGGACTGAGCCGGCCGGACCGGCCGTGCCAGGCAGAACATGGTCGGCCGACGGTGCCTCAGGCTGGGTTTCGCAGCACGCGCAACGGAACTCGCTGACGTAGTCCGGGCTCACTTTCGCCTGACACGATATATCGTCTGGATCAGGAGGTTGATGATCGGTGAGTCCGGTGTTCCGCCACGGTCGGCTGCGGCTGTATCTACTCAAGCTGCTCGACGAGGCGCCGCGGCACGGCTACGAGGTGATCCGGCTGCTGCAGGACCGCTTCCTCGGCGTCTACTCGCCGTCACCGGGCACGATCTACCCGAGGCTGACCAGGCTGGAAGACGAGGGCCTGGTCACTCACGACGAAGTGGACGGCAAGAAGATCTACCGGATTACCGACAAGGGTCGCCTGGAACTGCGGAGCCGGATCGACGAGCTGAGCGAACTAGAGGACGAGCTCACCGCGTCGGCCCGCGGCATCGCGGCTGAGATCGGCCGCGACGTCCGCGACACCGTCCGCAGCCTGCGCGAGGAACTGGGCCGGGCGGCATCCAGAGCCGCTCCGCACGGTCTGCGCGGCGACGATGGCGCACCGCAGGCCGGCAACGCGCCAGGTGGGGCTAGCGGTCCCGCGCGGTCGGCCGACAGCACATCCTTCCCAGCCGGCGCGGCGTCATTCCAGGCCGGCGCGGCGGCCGGCGCGGCCGGACCCGGTGAGGCGCGGCCCACCGATTCTGGCCCGAGCCGGTTTACCGAAGCCGGCCAGAACGCGCGCTCGGCCTGGGGTCACGGCCCGTGGGCCGGAGCTGCTTCCTGGCCCGATCTCGAGCGGCTCGCCGCGGATTTCGCCAAGGACATCCTGTCCGTCGCCGCGCGCGCCCGCTCGGGCCTGGATGAACGGCGCATCCGCGAGGTGCGCGGCATCCTGGCAGAGGCCCTGACCCGGATCAGGACTGAGGTGTTCGGCCCAGTTGCTCAGCCAGGCCAGCAAGTGCAGTCAGGCCAGGCAGGACCGGCCAGCCAGGCCGAGGCAGCGGCCAGCGAGCCACCCGACGACGGCGTCCCGCCTACAGCGTGAACACCACTTTCCCGAACAGCTCGCCCGAGATCATCGCGGCGAACCCCTCCCGGGCCTGATCCAGCGGCATTGTCCGGTCGATCACCGGCCGGACGCCGGTCTGCTCGCAGAACCGCAGGAGCCGGCCGAGCTGATCACGGCTGCCCATCGTCGAGCCGACGACGCAGAGCTGCAGGAAGAACACTCGGCTCAGGTCGGCGGGCGGCATCGAACCGCTGGTCGCGCCCGAGATCACGATCGTCCCGCCGGGCCGCAGCGCCTTCAGCGAATGTGACCAGGTCGCCTCGCCGACCGTCTCCATCACCGCGTCCACCCGCTCGGGCAGCCGTGCGCCTGCCGGGAACGCCTGATCGGCGCCGAGCGCAACGGCCCGCTCCCGCTTGGCCTCGTCCCTGCTGGTCACCCAGATCCGGTGGCCGGCCGCCCGGCCCAGCAGGATCAGCGCCGTCGCCACCCCGCCACCGGCGCCCTGCACGCAGATCGTGCTGCCAGGCTCAAGCGCTACCTTGCCAAACAGCATCCGGTAGGCAGTCAGGTAGGCCGTCGGCAGGCAGGCTGCCTGCTCGAAGGAGAGCCCCGCTGGCTTGGGCACCAGGTTTCGCCTGGGCACGGCGACCAGCCCAGCGAAAGTACCCTGATACCGCTCGGACAGCAGCGACCTGGCCGGATCGAGCGTCTCGTCCGCCACGCCCGCCGAGCCGGGGTCGCCTATCACCGCGTGCACGACGACCTCGTTACCGTCGCAGTCCACTCCGGCGGCGTCGCAGCCGAGGATCATCGGCAGCCGGTTGGGGGAGATGCCCACCCCGCGCAGCGTCCAGACATCGTGGTGATTCAGCGAGGCCGCTCGGACCGCGACCGTCGTCCAGCCGTCCGGCGGCGTCGGATCAGGGCGCTCACCCAGTTCCAGGGCGGACAACGGATCTGCTGAGTCGAGGCGGGCTGCGGTAACTGCGAACATGAGCAGGACCCTAGCCGCCTAGTCGCAGGCCGTGCCGTTCAGGGCTGGCCTGCGGAATTTTTGGCGTAACAAATTCTCCGGTGCCAGTCGCGCACGCCAGCGGGCCGCCGGCCGGGCCGGTCGGTCCGCTGGGATCGGCGCGGCGGTCTGCCGGAACCTGCTTCTGCGGCTGGCGGGCTGTGCGATACTCGGCGCTAAGGCAGGCCCTAACAACCCCTGCCGGTGGGGACCGGAGTGAATCTGGCGTCCTTTGCCGAGCTAGCGGTGCGCCTGGTCAATTCTGGTGTCTGTGACGCCGACGTTGACCCGCTTGGCACCCAGGAGACGTTCCGCGAGATGGTAGCGGATCGTCCATTTCTTGCTGTCCCGATGACTCAGCACGACCTGGACCGGCTCAAGCTGCTGCGCGCCGAGCTGACCTCGATCTTCACCCTGGCGGTCGAGGGGGCGGGTTCAGCCGCCGTGGACCGGCTGAACGGGCTGCTGATGATCCATCCCATGCACCCGGTGATCGTCGGTCACGGCGGCGAGCACTGGCACCTGCACCTGAACGAGTCCGGATCGGTGACCGACCGCTATGCATCCGCAGCGGTCGCCAGCCTGGCCCTGATCGTCACCCAGCTCGGCACCGAGCGCCTGGGCATCTGCGCCATCGCCTCCTGCGACCGGGTCTACATCGACGGGAGCAGCAACAGGTCCCGGCGGTACTGCAAGCAGCATGGCGCGGCCAGGGCAAACGTGACCTCGCTCCGCCGTCAGGGCCAATCCGTCGCGGCAGGTTCCGAGCCGTCAGCGACCTCTGAAGCCAGCTAAACCTCGGAACGCCGGTTAGCGCACGGGACGTCACTTGCGTTACCGAACCGACACCTTCCGGCTCCTTCTCATGCCGGCAAATGATCATTACCATGAGCCCTACTCACGGGCGTTAGGTTCTCGTTAGGAGTTCTGGCCGACCTTAACGCCTCACCAATCGGAGGTAGTCATGGCTACGACAGCTCCAAGCGGATCGCCGGCCGGGACCGGGGAATATCACCTGCACCGAAAGGTGGGACTACGCGCGCTCACGATGATCTCGCTGGGCTCCATCATCGGCTCCGGCTGGCTGCTCGGAGCCCTCACCGCCTCCACCCACGCCGGAGCGGCCTCGGCCGTGTCCTGGCTGATGGGCGGCCTGGTGCTAGCGCTGCTTGCGCTCGTGCACGCCGAGCTTGGCTCCACCTACCCGGTGTCCGGCGGGACCGCGAGGTTCCCCTACATGATCTTTGGCTCGCTTGGCGGGTTCACCGGCGGCTGGATGGCATGGCTCCAGGCGGTGACGATCGCGCCGATCGAGGTCGAGGCGACGCTCGGCTATATCAACAGCCGGTTCACCAGCCTGAAACTCCTGAACACGGGCGTCAACAACGCGGGCACGCTCGATGCCAAGGGCATCGCCTTCGGCGCGGTGTTCATGCTGGTATTCGCCGTGATCAACATCATGGGCGTGCGCTGGCTGGCCGAGACCAACGCCATCGCGACCTACTGGAAGGTCCTGATCCCGACGATCACCATCTTCGGGCTCCTATTCACGGTCTTCCACTCCAGCAACTTCACCGCGGGCGGCGGCTTCATGCCGTTCGGCTTCCACGGCGTCTTCGCGGCACTTCCGCTCGGCATCATCTTTGCCCTGGAAGGCTTTGAACAGGCCATCCAAGTCGGCGGTGAAGCCGAGAACCCGCAGCGGAATATCCCCCGCGCCGTTATCTACGCGATGATCATCGGAACCATCATCTACCTGCTGCTCGAGATCGCATTCGTCGGAGCGCTGAACCCGGCCAATCTTGTCCATGGGTGGTCGAACCCGATCCCAGGCGCCGGGGCATTCGGACCGTATGCCACGCTCGCAACCACGGCAGGTGTCGGCTGGCTGTCTACCTTGCTGATCATCGACTCGGTCGTGTCGCCAGCCGGTACGGGCCTAGTCTACATCGGGACGTCATCCCGGCTTTCCTACGGCCTTAGCCGCAACGGTTACTTCCCCCGCGCGATCAGCAAGATCAGCAAGCAGGGCGTGCCGCTCACCTCGATCATCATCTGCTTCGTCATCGGCATGCTCACCTTCTTGCCGTTCCCGAGCTGGGCTGGGTTGGTCGCCCTGGTCACCTCGGCGACCGTTCTGATGTACGCGATGGCACCGCTCTCGCTGGCGGGCCTGCGGCGCAGCGACCCCGACCGGCCGAGGGCATACCGCCTGCCTGCCGCCGGAGTGCTCTGCCCGCTGGCATTCGTCTTCGCCAACTGCATCGTGTACTTCGCCGGCTGGAGCAACGTCTTCTGGCTGTACGTCCTCATCGTCGTCGGGTTCCTGCTCTTCGGCGGCTATCAACTATCCATCCCGGCTGAGCGCCGTTCGATCATCGACTGGCGTGCAGCGCAGTGGATCATCCCGTGGCTGGCTGGCCTGGGGATCATCTCCTGGCAGGGTCAATACTCCAGTTCCTTCAACAAGGTTTTCGGCCTCACGCTGAACCCGACCCTGAACATCGGGGGCAAGCACCCCAGCCACGTTTCCGAGTGGTATGACCTGATTATCATCGCGGTGTTCAGCCTGGCGATCTACTACTGGGCGACGCACGTGGCCATGCCGACCGACAAGGTTCAGGCGGCCGTCGCGGACGTCGAGGCCGAGGCGTCGATCGAGCTCGACTCGCACCTGGTGGACTAGGGAACGATCATCGGGGCCGGGCCGGATGCACCATCCGGCCCGGCCCTGCATTTCTCCGGCCCGCCGGCCAGTAGCGGGTGAGTACCCGCCCCTCGATCAGTTCCGGCGGGACGAGCCCGAATTGTCGGCTGTCTATGGCGTTAACATCTGTATTGTCGGATTCCAGCCACCAGCCACCCGGTTCGCGTCTCGCGGCTCGCTTGACCAGCAGCAGGTCCGGGTGCTCCGGATGCCGGGCCACGACCACCTGGCCCGGCTTGATCCGGATGGCACGGGCGGGGCCGCCCGCACGTGCAGCCGACCGCAACTGCATTGGCCGGGCCAGGTGGCCATTGGGCAGTCCGCGCCAGACCAGGAGCCAGTCGCCGGGCCACAAGGCCGGTTCCATCGACCTTTCCGCGACCGCGACCCGCCATATCGGCCAGCGCACGTATCCCTCCCGACTGCCGATCGGCGGCACGTTGTACTGTCAGATTCCGTTACCCAATGATCCGACACGAGAGAAGGACATCATGAGGCTGCTCGCACGTGCCCTCGCGCCTAAGGTCACCGCGTTCGCGCACTGTGACTTGCCGTGTGGCGTCTACGACCCGGCTCAGGCCAGGATCGAGGCCGAGTCAGTGAAGGCGATCTGCGAAAAGTACCAGCAGAACTCCGATTCCGAATTCAGGACCAGGGCCCTGCAGATCAAGGAGGATCGGTCCGAGCTGGTCAAGCACCACCTGTGGGTGCTGTGGACCGACTACTTCAAGCCGCCGCACTTCGAGAAGTACCCGCAGCTCAACCAGTTGTTCAACGAAGCCACCAAGCTGGCCGGAGCAGGTGGCACCAAGGGCAGCACCGACGTGGCCAAGGCCGACGCGCTGCTTGCGAAGATCGAGGAAATCTCCACGATCTTCTGGGAGACCAAGCAGGGCTGACCAGGTCGGTCCAGGCAGAGCAGGCCAGCTAACCGTGTCGGCAGGGGGCTGCCAGGGTGATGCCGGGTCCGGACTGCCGCGGCTGATGCTGACGATCAGCAACTGGCGGGCCGCGCGGCTACCGAGCCGCCGGCCCGTCGCTGCTGTCACGCCACGCCACGCCACGCCAGGTCAGCGGATCGCCAGTGCAGTGCACGACCCGGGATAGGTTGACCGAAGAAGTCGATACCTGCCACGGCGCAGGACACGACATCCGGCCGTTGTTGGAGGGGCAGACGTGACCGAGGAAAGCGCAACATCGGCGATGAGCCAGACGATCGCCGCCGATCATGAGGATCAGCAGGCCGTGGGGCACCTGCTGGCCACCGCAGTTCAGCGAGTTCCGGCCGGCGTGACCGGGTCCGGCACTCGCGACGAAGTGCACATCACGATGCCAGCCGATGGCGCATACCTGTCGGTACTGCGGACGGCGACGGCCGGGCTGGCGGCACGCCTGGATTTCACCCTGGATGAGATCGAGGATCTCCGCATCGCGGTCGATGAGGCGTGCGCGATGCTGCTCAGCCAGGCGATCCCGGGCAGCGGCCTGGAGTGCTGCTTCCAGCTCGGCCAGGACACGATGACAGTTTCGGTCTCGGTTCGCTGCCTGGCGCCGCAGGCACCGGCCGAGGACACCTTCGCATGGACCGTGCTCACCGCGCTCGCTGGCAGCGTCGACGCCCAGGTAGGGCCGGGCGACCTGCTGACGATCGTGCTGCGCAAGAGCCGTGATTCATCGAGGTCGGTGTGACGGGGGAAGCTGAGGTCGCCTTGACCGAGGAGTTCGAGATGGTGACGGCTGAGCCTGCCGGGGGGCAGGCGCTTGCCGGTCCCGAAGAGGTCCTGGCCGTTGCCGGGCTGATCGCCGAGGAGATCGACGAGGACGTCACTGTGCAGCTCACCGGGGCGGTACGAGTTCAGCACGCGGTGCGGGAGCGCGGGCACGCCAGAGAGCTGTTCGTACGGCTGTCCGCGCTGCCGCAGGGCGATCCGGAGCGGCTGCGGATCCGGGGCGAGCTTGTCGAGTTGCATCTGCCGCTTGTGGAGTACCTGGCCAGGCGCTTTCGCAACCGGGGCGAGTGGCTCGATGACCTGACTCAGGTAGCCACGATTGGCCTGATCAAGTCGATCGACAGGTTCGACCTCGGCCGCGGCGTCGAGTTCTCCACCTACGCCACGCCGACGATTGTCGGCGAGATCAAGCGGCACTTCAGGGACAAGGGCTGGGCCGTCCGGGTACCGCGCAGGCTGCAAGAGCTGAAACTGGCCCTGACCAAGGCCATCGGCGACCTAGCGCAGCGACTTGGCCGGGCGCCGACCGTCGCCGAACTTGCCGTGCACCTGCAGATGACCCAGGAGGAGGTGCTTGAGGGGCTCGAATCCGCCAACGCCTACTCGACGGTCTCGCTCGATGCACCTGACTCCGGTGATGAGGACGCGCCGGCTGTTGCCGAGTCGCTGGGCATGGTCGACGAGGCGCTAGAAGGCGTGGAGTACCGGGAGTCGCTCAAGCCATTGCTGGAGCGCTTGCCGCCGAGGGAGAAGCGGATCCTGCTGCTGCGGTTTTTCGGGAACATGACACAGTCCCAGATCGCCACCGAGCTCGGCATCTCGCAGATGCACGTGTCCAGGCTGCTCGCCCGGACTCTGGCGCAGCTCAGGGAAGGGCTGACCAGCGACGACTGATCCGTTCTACCGGGCTGGGGCGTCCGCTGGCTCATACGCGAGCGCCCGCATGCTGGGCGGCACCAGCAGCAGGACGAAGCCTGCGGCGGACAGCGCCAGCAGCGGCACGCCCCACCAGTACTGCTGATCTTTCACTAGGTAGATCCCGACGATGCCGCAGAACAACTGGGTCAGCAGGGCCGGCGTCCGGGTCCACCGCCTGGCTCCGACCAGGCCCGCCGCCACGCAGGCGAGACCTGCGGCCGTCACGACGCCGATCACGGTGATCGCGATGCCGCTTGGAGTCTGGTAGGACTTGCCCTGGCTGGTGGCGATACCTGCGAGCACTGCGGCAATCAGGACCGCACCGGCCTGGATCGCCTGCACGAGCGCCGCGCCAGCCACGGTCAGCGGACGCGGCTGCTGCCGAGCCGCGGGCGTCCCGTTAGCCTGGGCGCGTGCGCGCGCTCCTGATCGTGAACCCACGTGCCACCTCCACGACCCGGCTGCGCCGGGATGTCATCGCGTCGGCTCTTGCTTCCGCTGTCGAGCTTGACGTCGTGGAGACACGTTACCGGGGCCACGCCACCAAGCTGGCGGCCAGCGCCCGTTCTGAAGGCTATGGCCTGGTGCTCACCCTGGGCGGTGACGGCACAGTCAACGAAGCCGTCAACGGCATCCTCGGCCGTCCCGCGCCAGCACTGGCCAGCCCCCCGCCGGCCAGCCCGTCACAGGGCAGCCCGTCACAGGGCGAGCCGGGCCTACCGCCGGCTGACCGCCTGCCCGCGCTCGCCGCGCTGCCCGGCGGCAGCGCCAACGTGTTCACCGGGTCCCTGGGCCTGGGGCGCGACCCGGTCGACGCCGTCGGTCAGATCCTGCACGCGCTAGCTGCGCACCGTCAGCGCACGATCGGTCTCGGGCTGGCCGAGGGCCGGTACTTTACCTTCAACTCCGGCCTAGGCCTGGATGCCGAGGTTGTCCGGGCAGTGCAGGGACTGCGCGCTCACGGCCGGCCGGTCACGCCTGCGCTATACGTGCGGCTGACGCTTCGCCAGTTCTACCGGCAGACGGACCGCCGGCACCCGAGGCTGGTGATCGAACTGGACGGCCAGCTGAGCGCCGACCCGGTTTTTCTCGGCATCGTGCTGAACACGGCACCGTGGACCTACCTTGGCGGCCGGGCCGTCCAGGCCAGCCCGCAAGCCGGGTTCGATAGTGGCCTTGATCTCTTCGCCATGCGCACCCTGTCCTCGTTCGGCACCTTCCGCGCAATCGGGCAGATGCTGACGACCAGCGGCCGGCCGCCACATGGCCGCAGCATCCTGACCTTTCACGACCAGCCAAGCATCACGTTGCGATCCGAGCGTCCAGTTGCCTTCCAGATTGACGGGGAATACGTCGGCGAGCGGGAAGTCGTGACATTCCGGTCCGTCCCTGACGCCTTGCGGGTGGTGGCCTGACCGGTCAACGCAGATAGTCTTATTTGGATGTTAAGCCCCAAATAGGTACAACCCAGTACTCGGCTAGATTCCGGTCCTGTACCCGGCGCATGGATCATGCCCGCCATGTGACTGATCTGACACCGAAATCCGGCCTAACCTTTGCCTCAGGGTCTTGCGCTTGATCGATTAACTTGGGAGGGTTATAACGCTCCTGGCGAGAGGTTAGCAGGCACGCCTACGACAGGCGGGCCATGTCTGCGCGGGCAGTATCTGCGGCGGGCGTGGTCTGGGGTTCTCACCAGGAGCCGCGCACGAAGCCAGCGTTTCGTGCGCACAGTGACCAAAGCTCAGGAAACATGGCGATCCCTAAGACAGACGGCATAGCTCGTGAATTCGTTCACAAGCACTACAGAGGGGACGGGTCCCGGAAACGGCCCGTTAGTCCTCAAGAGGAGTGGACCGCATGGACTGGCGCAACTACGCCGCGTGTCGTGACGTAGACCCGGAACTCTTCTTCCCGATTGGGAACACCGGTCCCGCCCTGCTCCAGATCGATGAGGCCAAACAGGTCTGCGGACGTTGCAAGGTCGTCGACGCGTGCCTGCAATGGGCGCTTGAGAGCGGTCAGGACTCCGGAGTCTGGGGCGGGCTCAGCGAGGACGAGCGACGGGCACTGAAGCGGCGCGGCGCACGGGTCGGAGCCAGCGCCTGATCGGGGTCAGGCCCGATCACTTGAACGGGATCTGCCTCCTGACCTGACCGTTGCGCCTCGACGGTTCCTGTCGCCTGTCGATCAGTCACCTGAACGGGTCCTGCCGCTGTCTGCGGTGGGACCTGATCTGCGTTAGGCAGCGGCAGGTCGAGCTGCACACTGGTGCCGCCGCCTGCTCTGGGCGAGATCACCAGCGTGCCGCCAAGGTCGCCGACTACCAGTGTCCGCACAATCTGCAAGCCCAGGCTGGTGGCAGTCTCCAGATCGAACCCGGGTGGAAACCCGCTGCCGTTGTCAGCCACGGTCACCGCTATCCGATTGTGCTGCCGGTCAGCAGTTAGCTCCAGCGTCCCGGCAGCCGACCCGCCTGGCACGGCCAGGCCGTGCTGGACGGCGTTATGCAGCAATTCTGTCAGCACCAGGGCCAGCGGAGTGGCCACCGAGGCGGAGAGCATCCCGAAGCGCCCGACAAGCACCGGCGTTATCTTGGCTTCCGGTGCCGACAGCTCGCCGGCCATCAGGGCGATCTGGCGGACAATGTCGTCGAAGTCGACGACCTCGCCGGTCGCCGCGGACAGCGTCTCGTGCACCAGCGCGATCGATCCGACCCGCCGGACCGCCTCCTCAAGAGCTGCGGCGGCCTCCGGCACCCGCATCCGCCTGGCCTGCAGCCTGAGCAGCGCAGCCACGGTCTGCAGGTTGTTCTTTACCCGGTGGTGGATCTCCCTGATGGTCGCGTCCTTGGTAGTCAGCTCGCGTTCGGAGTGCCGCAGCTCGCTGACGTCCCTGAGCAGGATCAGCGCTCCGGCCGGCACGCCCGCAACCACCAGCGGGATAGCCCGAATCTGGACCACTGACCCATTTGCCTCGATCTCGGTCTCCAGGTGAGCCCTGCCGCTGGCCGCGAGCATCAGCGAGTCATCGCGCGGCGTGCTGCTGGCGCAGAGCCGCGCGGTGAGCGGCCCGAGTTCTCGTCCGGCCAGGTCCGCGGTCAGGCCGAGCCTTCGGTAAGCCGACAGGGCGTTAGGACTGGCATAGCCGACCTTGCCGGACCGGCCGAGGCGCACCATCCCGTCGGTCACCCGCGGCGACCTGACCAGGGTGGGTGAGCTGGCCGGACAGGGGAACAGTCCGGCCGCGATCATCTGAGCCAGGTCGTCAGCAGCCCTGAGAAAGGCCAGGTCCATCCGGCTGGGCGTTCGCGCGGAGTCAAGGTTGGTTGACCGCTCGATAACGGCTACGACCCGACCGCTGCGGCAGACCGGAATCGTCTCGTGCCTGACGGGCACACCGCGCCGCCAGTCAGGGTCGCCCTCCCGGCAGATGCGCCCTTCGATCAAGGCAGCGTCAAGGAGCGGCTGCTCGCCATCGGCCCGGACGGAGCCGACGACATCGTCAGGGAATGCCGTCGGACCGGTGGTCGGGCGGACCTGCGCCAGTGCGATCCATGCCTGCTCGGCCGGCAGCGGCGCCCAGAGCACCAGGTCAGCGAAGGACAAGTCGGCGAGCAGTTCCCAGTCGGAGACCAGGGCATGCAGCCACTCGGCGTCCGGAGCGACGATCTGGGCCCGGCGGGCCAGGTCGTTCAGCGTGGGCACCTGGTCATCATCGCATTGCCCCGCGTTTCGCCAGTGTCCGGATCCGGTTCCGCCCGCGAGCACGACGGGCGGACGGACGGACGGGCGCATGGTCGGACGGACGGACGCACGGGCGGACGCACGGCGTGGACTGGCGGAAGTCAGGCTGCCGAGCTGGCACTGGTAACGTCGCGGCATGGCGCAGGACAACGAGCCCGAGGCCGTCACGCACGGCGGGGCGCAGGCCGTCGCCGCCGCCCGGGCACATGGCGCGCGGACGATCTTCACCCTGTCTGGCGGGCACGTCTTCCCGGTCTATGACGGAGCGGTCAAGGCCGATCCGCCGATGCCGATCCTGGACGTCAGGCATGAGCAGACAGCAGTCTTCGCGGCCGAGGCCACCGCCAGGCTGACCAGGTCGCCGGGCTTCGCCGTGCTCACCGCGGGACCGGGAGTGACCAACGGGATCAGCGCGATCACGACTGCCCACTTCAACGGCTCATCCCTGGTGGTACTCGGTGGCCGGGCGCCGGACTACCGATGGGGGTCAGGCAGCCTGCAGGAGTTCGATCATCCGGCGCTGCTCGGCCCGATCACTAAGCGGGCCTGGACCGAGCACGACGCCGCCGGGGTCGGCGCTGCGGTCAGTGAGGCGTTCCGGCTGGCCAGTGCCCGGCATCGCGGACCGGTATTCCTTGATGTAGCTCTGGAGGCGCTATTCGGTACACCGGGCCGCCAGTCGGGCAGCGCCCAGGCCGGCCT